>Ga0256842_1000229_pt1 | contig 49752 bp, 44 predicted proteins | sample 4559240metaG_FD_185973 | JGI IMG/M metagenome (GOLD analysis project Ga0256842, IMG submission 185973) | Hydrothermal vent microbial communities from Guaymas Basin, Mexico - 4559-240 | ecosystem: Environmental > Aquatic > Marine > Hydrothermal vents | place: Mexico: Guaymas Basin | collected... | reverse complement strand
TATCACAGTATGCAATAATTCAGAAGCATTTTCTACCAATTGCTCTTTTGAGAATGAAACTTTACCAATAGCAGCGTGTATAATACCATATTTGTCAACCTTAAAGTCAATTTTACCAGCTTTTACATCGTTTACTGCACCAGCAATATCCATTGTAACTGTACCGGTTTTAGGGTTAGGCATAAGACCTCTAGGTCCCAAAATCCTTCCCAAAGCACCAACTTTAGGCATAACACTTGGCATGGTAATAACGACATCTACATCAGTCCAACCGCCTTTTATTTTTTGGATGTACTCATCTAATCCAACATAATCAGCTCCTGCGGCCTTAGCTTCTTCTTCTTTGTCAGGGGTACATAGTACTAGAACACTTTTTGTTTTACCAGTTCCGTGAGGTAATGTAATAGATCCTCTAACCATTTGATTAGCTTTTCTTGGATCCACTCCCAAACGGATATCTAGATCAACAGAAGCATCAAATTTGGTAGTAGTAATACTTTTTACCAAATCCATTGCTGCGTCTAGTGCATAGGCCTCGTCAAAGTTTACTTTATCTAAGACACTTTTACGCTTTTTCGTTAATTTAGCCATTTCACTAATTTAATTGTTTTTAAAATTTAATTTTATGCATCAGGGAATTTACCTTTAATAGTAATACCCATACTCCGTGCAGTACCTGCAACCATACGCATTGCTGACTCAACTTCAAAAGCATTAAGGTCTACCATTTTGCCTTCGGCAATTTGGCGTACTTGATCCCAAGTAATAGCAGCCACTTTGACTCTATTAGGCTCTGCAGAACCAGACTTTAATTTAGCAGCTTCTAAAAGTTGAACAGCTACAGGAGGAGTTTTTATGATAAAATCGAAAGATTTATCAGCATAAACACTAATAATAACAGGTAACACTTTTCCGGCTTGGTCTTGTGTACGCGCATTAAACTGTTTACAAAACTCCATAATGTTAACACCTTTGGCACCTAAAGCAGGTCCCACTGGTGGCGATGGATTTGCTGCTCCTCCACGGATTTGCAACTTAATTAATCCACTAATTTCCTTTGCCATTTCAATAAATGTTAAATTATGTAATACAATTTATTTACATCCGCAAAATACGGAGGCAAATGGTTTATTCTTTTTCAACTTGCATAAAGCCTAACTCTAGTGGAGTTTTACGGCCAAAGATTTTAACCATCACTTTTAATTTTTTCTTTTCCTCATTAATTTCTTCAATGATTCCAGAAAAACTATTAAAAGGACCATCAATAACTTTAACTGTTTCTCCAACAATGTATGGCACATTAACGTACTCGCCTTGTTCAGCTAATTCGTCAACTTTACCAAGCAATCGACTTACTTCAGCAGCTCTAAGAGGAAGTGGCTCACCACCTTTCTCAGCTCCTAAAAAGCCAATAACATTAGGAACATTCTTAATCATGTGTGTAACTTCGCCAACAAGTGCAGCTTCGACTAGTACATAACCTGGTAGATAATTCCTTTCCTTACTGATTTTTTTACCATTACGGATCTGGAATACTCTTTCTGTTGGAATTAGGATATTGGAAATAAATTTATCAAAGCCAAGTCTACTGACTTCACTTTGAAGATATTCTTTAACTTTAGTTTCCTTACCACTAATTGCACGTACTACGTACCATTTTTTTTCGATACTGCTCATAATTTAACTTTATTCACCTGATTAAGGAATGAATTGAAAAAGCACTTAGATATGATTAAAATAAGCGATAGAATTGTTCTAGGCCATTTTTAAACATCAAATCCATCAAGAATACCACTATAGCGATAATCAGGGAAGCAATGGATACGACAATAGCACTATTTTGCAACTCAGCCCATGAAGGCCAAGAAACTTTATTCATAAGCTCATCATAACTTTCCTTAATATAATCTACGACTTTTGCCATTATTAAAATTGTTTGCAGGGGTGGTAGGACTCGAACCCACGACTCCTGGTTTTGGAGACCAGAGCTCTACCAACTGAGCTACACCCCTATAAAGTTATTAGCTTGAAAAAGGCACCTCCTCAAAGAAGGCACCTTCAAGCTATTTTAACTTAAATAAAATATTGTATTAGTCAACTAGTTCAGTTACTTGACCTGCACCAACAGTTCTACCACCTTCACGGATAGCAAAACGTAGTCCTTTACTCATAGCAATCTCACTATGTAAAACAACGTTGATAGTCAAGTTATCACCAGGCATAACCATTTCTACACCTTCTGGTAGAGTGATTTCTCCAGTAACATCAGTTGTTCTGAAATAGAACTGAGGACGGTATTTATTATGAAATGGAGTATGACGTCCACCTTCTTCTTTCTTAAGAATATAAACTTCACCTTTAAATTTAGCGTGAGGTTTAACAGAACCAGGAACAGCTATTACCATACCACGACGAATCTCTTTCTTATCGATACCACGAAGCAATAAACCAACATTATCACCAGCTTCACCACGATCCAAAATCTTACGGAACATTTCAACACCAGTAACAACTGATTTAAGTTTCTCAGCTCCCATACCGATAATATCAACAGCATCACCTGAATTGATTACACCAGTTTCGATTCTACCAGTAGCAACAGTACCACGACCAGTAATAGAGAATACATCTTCAACAGGCATCAAGAATGGTTTATCAACATCACGTGGAGGAAGTTCAATCCAAGAATCAACTGCATCCATTAGCTCCATAATTTTCTCAACCCATTTTGGCTCATTATTTAATCCACCTAAGGCAGATCCCTGAATGATAGGAGTATTATCACCATCGAACTCGTAGAAATCTAATAACTCTCTTATTTCCATTTCTACTAATTCAAGTAATTCCTCATCATCAACCATATCCACTTTATTCATGAATACAACCATACGAGGTACACCAACCTGACGACCTAAAAGTATATGCTCACGAGTCTGAGGCATAGGACCATCAGTAGCAGCAACAACTAAGATAGCACCGTCCATTTGAGCAGCACCAGTAACCATGTTCTTAACGTAGTCAGCGTGACCAGGACAGTCAACGTGAGCGTAGTGGCGGTTTTTAGTAGTATATTCTACGTGTGCAGTATTAATAGTAATACCTCTTTCTTTTTCCTCTGGTGCATTATCAATTGCATCAAAATCTTTTACTTCTGATAAACCTTGTGCTGCTAATACAACAGTAATTGCAGCAGTTAAAGTAGTTTTACCGTGGTCAACATGACCAATAGTACCGATATTAACGTGTGGTTTGGACCGGTCAAAATGTTCTTTAGCCATTTTATAATATATTTAAGTTAAATAAAAAATTAGTTCAAAAAATTAATTTAATCTGAGCTATTGATGAGATTTGAACTCATGACCTCTTCCTTACCAAGGAAGTGCTCTACCCCTGAGCTACAATAGCAAAAAAAAAGAGCGGGAAACCGGGCTCGAACCGGCCACCTACAGCTTGGAAGGCTGTCGCTCTACCAAATGAGCTACTCCCGCTTACATAAAAAAAATAAATAAAAAGCTCAGATCAATTCAGAACTAAACTAAAACTTATTTTTTAGTGGGGGGAGGAGGATTCGAACCTCCGAAGTCTAAGACAACAGATTTACAGTCTGCCCCGGTTGGCCACTTCGGTATCCCCCCTAAAAAATCAATCCTTGAGCCGATGGACGGATTCGAACCGCCGACCGGCTGATTACAAATCAGCTGCTCTGGCCAACTGAGCTACATCGGCTTGACTCAAGTGCCTTAAAGAACAAAAGCAGACCCTTGAAAAAGGTCTGCAAATGTAATAAAGATTATTTAACTACCAAACGTTAAACCACATTATTTTAAGTTTTTTTTACCCAACTCTATCACAACATTGAAATTCAGCAATTTAAAAAATTATTTTAATTTCTCTTTATGTTTAATTAGTTGTTTTTTTAATGCATCTATAGCCAAATCTGTGGCTTCTTCAAATGATTTTGATTGTTTTTTTGCGTAAAAATCACCGCCGGGTACGTCTAAACGTATTTCTGCCACTTTATTTTCATGGTTAGTATCCTTATCCAACTTAAGAACTACATTACCATTTACTATTTCGTTTTGAAATTGTTTTAATTTTTTAACCTTATTAGTAATAAAGTCATCTAATTTTTTATCAGTTTTAAAATGAAGCGAACTAATATTAACTTTCATAAATTACCTCCTTGTTTTAAGCTCTTGGATGAGCATGTTTATAAACATTCTTTAGCTTTTCTATCGAGTTGTGCGTATAAACTTGTGTCGCTGCTAGACTTGCATGTCCTAATATTTCTTTAATAGCATTCAAGTCAGCCCCTTTATTTAAAAGGTGTGTAGCGAAAGTGTGCCTTAATACGTGTGGACTCTTTTTGCTAATTGTTGTGACGAGACTAAGATATAACTTTATTTTACGATACACAAGTTTATTATATATTTTTTTGTTTTTTTCTGTTAAAAAAAAGTAAGGATTCTTATCACTTCTATCTAAAATATTGATTTTATGACTATTGTATTTTTTCAACTGTTCAAGCATTGGTATTGTTAAGGGTATAATCCTTTCTTTGTTACGTTTACCTAATACTTTAAGTTGACTTGTTTCCCATTCTATTTGATTATTTTTAAGATTTACCAGCTCAGATAACCTAATACCAGTAGTATAAAATAACTCTATTATTGTTTTGTCAAGAATCCCAACATATGTATCCGGAAAATCTATATTATCTAATAAATTTTCCATTCCTTCTTCCTCCACAAATACTGGCAACTTCTTGTCTGTTTTTAAAAGACTAATTTTAGATGCAGGATTAGAATCTATATTTGCTCTGCTAATATGATATTTATAAAATGAGCGCAAAGATGTTATCTTTCTATTTATACTACGCTTGGAAATATCCTGAGAGTTTAGGTTTACAATCCACGTTCTAAGCATAGAAAAATCTGCTTTAAGAATGTCAATTGAATAAATCAGTTCCAAATAATTGGAAAATTGAAACAAATCATTAGAATAAGCCTCGACAGTATGTACAGAATATCTTCTTTCTAATTTTATATAATCGATATATTCTCCTATTGCTACTTCGCTATTCATTTATCTTAATATAAAATATGTAATCATATTTATCAATCCCTCAATAAAACAAAAGTACTAAATTATGGGCACAAAAAAAGCTTTTTCCTAAAATCATTAAATAAAAATGATTGTATCAAGGAAAAAGCTTCTCGAATAATTACGTTAAATCTTACCTCTTAGATTTCAGAATTTTGACGCAATTGTTGAACATAAATAGCTTTAAGCTTTTGCTCTCTATTTGCAACTGATTTCTTAATGTAATTCTTGCGAGCACGCAATTCTTTGGCAGTTCCTGTTTTTTCAAACTTACGTTTGTACTTCTTTAAGGCTCTGTCAATGTTCTCGCCTTCTTTTACTGGTACGATAATCATAATAATACGATCCTTTCTTTAAATTAATAAAATAAATATAACTCGCCTTGAGTTATAGGGCGGCAAAGATATATATTTTTTTCTTTCAAATACTTTGTTAACACTTTAACTGAAAAAAATAATATAAAATATTCATTCCTTTAAATATTTTTTATACTTTCGTTTAAAATCATTTAATCATGAAATTTAAACTTACACCTTTAAAATCAACTGTTATCATTAGCATAATGCTAATCATATTTAATTTGGTTCCTACTTTTGGAAATGCACAAACAGATGTTTCTGATGATAATGAACCTTCTAATAAGGAAAAAATAAACAAATGGAATATAACTATTAATGGTGGTGCAACCTTATTATGGGGAGATTTAAGCGATGAGCCTGACAATCCTTTTTCTAAATATTTTACGGATCAACAAGGATGGGGTTACGGACTTATTATTAGTAGAAGAATAGGTAATACATTTACTGCTAATCTACAATACATAGGAGGAAACCTACAAGGATTCAGAAGTACATGGAGTAATGGAGATTCTGCAAATTTAAGCTTTAACAGTGCTATAAATGAAGTTAATCTAAATATAGAGGTAGATTTACTTAATCTGTTTTTTGCTTCAAAAGAGCAAAGGTTGTTCTCAGCTTATCTAAAAGGTGGAATTGGATACCTTTTTTATAAACCTGTTGTTACTCACACCTCTGATGGATCTCCAGTATTTTCTGGAAGTGGTTCTTCTTTAGTTATTCCATGGGGATGGGGAATTAAATCTGATATATCAAAGCATCTAACAATTAGATTCGAAAACACTTTTCATCATACAATGAAAGATGATGTTGATGGCCATGGTACAATTTATTCCCATGCTAACGATATCTATAATTACACATCACTGGGTGTAACATATAGAATTTACCAAAAACCTAAGCAACCTAAAATGCCTAAGGAAGAAGAGATTATTCCCAGGGATACTGCTATTGCTGTTGTTGAGGAAGAAGAGACCCCATTTGAACTTAGTGTTGCTGCAAACTTCCCTTCGGAAATGCATCCTTATGACACCAGTGATGTTACTCTAAGAATAAGCAAAGGTGATATTAGTGGATCTGCAAAGTTACAACAAACCATTCCTGATGGATTTACAGTAGAACAATTGCTTTCAGATGGTGCTAAGTTTGATTTTAAGAATCAAATTATGACATACTCATGGGAAAAGTTACCACAAAAGGAAACTATTGATATAACATATAGACTTATTAGTAAAAATGCTAATATGGGAACAAATACCATTCCTGGAATTCTTTTTTATTCTCAAAATGATATTGACCAAATACGCCAATTTAAAAAGAATATTGAAATTATTGCTGAACCTGTTATTGCCCATAATAATACTGCTGAAAATGCAAATCAAGAAAACGTAAGCACAAATGAAAGCAATTCAAATAAATCAGTAGTTGGTACAGGCAAAAAAAGTACAGAAGCGAAAAGCTTAGTTTATAGAGTTCAAGTTTACGCCGTTTATGGTGGCACTACAAGCTCTAAGTTATTAGAAAAGAGATTAAACTTAGATTATCCTGTTCAACAAGACTACCAGGGAAATTATGCAAAATATACTTCCGGAGAATTTGCAACTTATGAGGAAGCTGCTGCTTACAAGAAAAAGTTAAGAGGTAGCACTGTTCCCGGTGCTTTTGTAGTTGGTTTCTACGAAGGAAAACGTACAAAAAACATTCAAGAAGCTATAACCATAGAAAATGGAGGCAAAGCTTCTGATTCTAAAGCAAATATTCCAATGGGAATTGTATATAGAGTTCAAATATTAGCTTCTACCAGAAATTTAAGTATTGCTCAAGTAAAAGAACAAACCGGTTGCACTGAATCATTTGAGCAAGTTACTCATAATGGACTTTACAAATACGAGGTAGGAACTTATAAGTCTTACTCTGAAGCAAAAAACGCATTACAAAAAATTAGAAATGAAGTAAATGACGCATTTATTGTTAAATATAAAGATGGTAAAAGAATATAAAAACACTAATAACTAACCCCTAACGATTAAGTAAAACTAATAACCTCAGTTCGGCATAAGATTTCACTCATAGAAAGCTTATATCTAACTGAGGTTAATAAATTTAGATATCTTTCAAACGCCCAAATTTGTTTTTTCTAATTCAACCTGTCCAGAACTTGTTTCAGGAAAGGTTCTCTGCATTTACACCCCGCTATTCGTTGCTTAATCTTACAATTCGCTTTGCTTTTGTATGAATAATACGGGTTAATAATAAAAATGCTGAATAAATATAAAACTTACTCAGCATTTTTTATTTTAAAATTAAAAAACCAAGAAAAAACTAACTACTCCATAGCGGCAGCTAAAGCAATAGACATTAATTTACTTTGATCTGTATCACTTCTACTTGTAAGCACAACGGGAACTGTAGCGCCCATAATAACAGCAGCAGATGTAGCTCCACCCATAAAGTTTAATGTTTTATACATAATATTTGCAGAGTAAATATCAGGACATAGTATAAAATCAACATCGCCGGCTACAGGACTTTCAATTCCTTTGTGCTTAGCAGCATCTGCTGAAACAGCATTATCAAGAGCTAAAGGCCCATCTATAATACAGTTAGTAATCTGATTACGTTTATTCATCATTGTCAAAAGAGATGCATCTACTGATGGTTGCATTTTGGAATTTACAGATTCTACAGCACCAATTACTGCAACTTTTGGTTCTTTTATTCCCAATTTATTAAATGCTTCTACCCCATTTTTAAGTATAGCTACTTTATCATTAAACTCAGGTTCAACGTTCAAAGCAGCATCTGATAATCCTATTAGTTTATGATAATAAGGTGATTCAAAAAAGGCAACATGAGAAAGAGTCCCACTTTTTCTAAGCCCATTTTCCTTATTTAAAATAGCTTTAAGAAAAGCGCCAGAGCTAACCAATCCTTTCATAAGAATATCGGCATTTCCATTACGAATCTCTGCGACAGCTTTAACAGCTGCTTTTTTTGGATTAGCTTCATCAATAATTTTAATTTTATCAAGGTTTAATTCAATTTCTTTTGAGATATTTATTATTACTTCACTATTTCCTACAAGTACCGGAATCACAATATTACTCTTCATAGCTTCTTTTAATGCTAAAAGCACTGGTTTATCCGCTGCTGCAGCCACAGCAATTCTCCTAATAGATTTAGTCTTTGCTGCTTCTAGTATATCTGATAATTTTGTATACATAATTTAAAATTTTAGGTTCAATTAGTAATATAATATGACAAAAATAAAAAAATTAATAATTATGAATAATTTGCTATACAGACTTTTTCTGTTTTTGAATTGATATTATTACAACATTCTTTATCAACCCTGATTATTCACAAATAATCCTGACGATTAAGTAAAATTAACAAATTTGTGTATTTTTCAAATACCAAAATTTATTTCTTATAAATTGAGGTTTTCTTTATAAATCGAGATAGGCTACGCATTACAACCCGCAATTCATCGCTCATTCATACAATTCACTTTGCTTTTGTATTTATAACACGAATTAACATGAATTCCACTTAAGATTTATCTCACAGAAAACCAATAGCATAACGGTTTTATTGCTAAAAAATCACGAAACTGTAAGCAAAACTAATGTCAAGTTAAGGTTATTAGGAATTTCGACTATGGATTTAGCAGGCTTTCCAATTTTTCAACTATAATTTGCCAATCATATGTTTGTCTGACAAAACTATTTCCATTTTTAGCAATATTAATTGCTCTACTCCTATCTTTTAATAATAATATAACTTTTTCTGCAAATATTGGAGCTGAATTTTTCGGTGATATAAGAATCTGCTCACCATCTATAGCGCCAAGTGCCTTATTGGCTAAGTCAGATGTAACACATGGAATTCCACTAGCCATAGCTTCTAAAAGTTTATTTTGCAACCCTGTGCCTATTTGCATTGGTGCAACAAATACCTTAGCACTTTGATATGCAAATCTAATATCATCCATCCATCCACTAACTTCTACCAGATTAGATTTAAGTGCTTTTACAATAGTATTTGGTGAAGAACCTGCAATTAAAACCTTTGATGATGGAAATTCTTCCCAAACTAAAGGCATAATTTCTTTTACCAAAAATTGAGCAGCATAGACATTAGGTGGATAATTCATATTACCCGTAAATACAATATCAAATTCTTTTCCTGAAAGATTTATCTTCTCAGAAAAGAAATCATAATCTACTCCATTGGGAATTATCTCAACTTTTGAACGAATGGTTTTAGGCAAAAGCTCTCTATCTGCTTCAGTTATAATTGTCAATACATTAAAGTAATGATAAATATGGTCTTCATAATTAAGCATTCTGCTGTATTCAAGCTTTAATAAAAGTTTTTTAAAGAATCCGGATTTATCAATTCTTCTTTCAAGACCGGCAGAAAGAGCATCTTGATAATCTAAGCATTTTGGATAATTACTCTTATAAATATATTCTGAAACTCTAACCAGTTGACCGTAAATAAAATCCGGATTAATATTATCAATAATCTTATTTGCTTTTTTCGATATTTTTTTTGAATAGAAATACCCTACCTGAAGGGGGTGAGATTGAAAAAATGCTCTAATTACCCCCATTAAGATCACAGGTTTTGATATATAAAAGACATATACTTCTTGACAATACTTTAATAGTTCATTTTTATCTTTTTCAGGAATTTTTCTTTCGCTAATTGATAATAGATAAATATCATTTGCTTTGGACAGATGCTTTATTTGATGAAATATCCGTAGCTTATCACCTTTATCCAAAGGCCATGGAAACCGAGATGTCATAACTACTAATTTCATCATTGATAATTTAAAATAATTAGCAAAGATAGAATAATATCTATTCTAGAAAGAGTAAAAGCTATTTTGATTTATATAGAAATGATTAAGAAAAGAAGAAACAAAAAAAGCCGAACCATAAAACAGATTCAGCTTTTCATAAAATAGTCCTTTGTTTACTTCTGTTGTGCCATTGCGGTAGGTTCGTCAACAGGATTAACAGCATCTTTATTAAGTTTAAGTCTTCCTTGACCTTCAACTTCAATAATAATAGTAGTATCCTTAATTTCTAATACTTTACCGTGGATTCCTCCAATTGTAACAATTTTATCACCCTTTTTAAGAGCTTCACGAAACTTTTTAGTTTCTTTTGCTTTCTTTTGTTGAGGTCTAATAAAGAAGAAATAAAATACTCCAATAAGTAATACCATCATTATCATTCCAGAATATGGATTGCTTTCTCCTCCAGCTTGTGGAGTCATTAATAAAACATTTAATACGTTCATTATCTATAATTTAAAAATTAATATTCATTATAATTCATCAGCAGAAATAACCATTGCTTTTATCTGAAGGTTTACAACATTTGGTTGAGTATTTGCTACTACTGAAGCAGATTTATGGTTAAAGCCCTTTCTTCTGCTACTATCAAATGTCAGCTCTATAAAAGAAGACTCTCCGGGTTTGATAGGATTGTGAGGAAAGCGAGTTGCAGTACAACCACATGTTGGTTTCACCTGACTTATTATCAAATCAGAACCTCCAACATTCGTAAACTTAAACTTATAAGCCACCTTCACTCCATCCACTATTTTACCGAAATCATGTTCAAGAGTTTTAAACTTGAACTTTGGTAAAATATTTAAAGAAGTGTCACCATCAGCAGAAATCGGATTATTAATCAAATCAGTGGAAAGAGTATTTTCTTTCTCATTCTGACAAGCAACAAGACTCATCACAGTCACAATAAATATAAAGAAAAATTTTACTTTCATACTCAATAATATTTTAAGGCTACAAATATAAAACAAATAAGCAGAGGATAAATACCATACAAGATTTATCATTAATAAATTTAGGAAAATTAACTTTTTTCTGAAACAATTCCAAAATAAACAGACTAACAATTCAATAAATAAAATACTAAAGAATCCATTAAACTACAATTTCTCCTTTTAAAGTAGCAGCAGTACAAGAAGTACATTTAACCATCACGTAATCACCAAGTTTACAATCTTTTCTATCAAAGACCATAACTTTATTCTGATCTGTTCTTCCAGACATTTGCTCTTTTGATCTTTTAGATACATTATCTACAAGTACTCTAAAAGTCTTACCTACATCCTTTAAATTATTGTTATGAGAAGATACTTGCTGAACATTGATAATCTCTTGAAGTCTTCTGCTTTTTACATCCTCAGGTACATCATCCGGATATTTTTTTGCAGCTAAAGTATCTGGACGCTCTGAATACTTAAACATAAAAGCATAATCATAATTCACCATTCTCATAAGCGAAAGAGTTTCCTGATGTTCTTCTTCTGTTTCACCACAGTAACCGGCAATAATATCAGTAGAAAGTCCACAGTCTGGAATCATCGATTTTATTTTATCAATTCTATTTAGATACCACTCCCGTGTATAAAACCTCTTCATTCTTTTAAGGTTTGATGAACTCCCAGACTGAACAGGCAAATGTATTGAATTACAAATATTATCAGTCTTAGCTATTGTTTCTATCAATTCATCAGAAATATCCTTTGGATGAGAAGTAGAAAATCTAATACGAATATCAGAGTCAATGGCTGCTACCCTTCGCATTAGTTCAGCAAAATTAACTTCGCCATAGCTATCTTTATAATTATATGAATTAACATTTTGGCCCAATAATGTAATTTCCTTATAGCCTTTTTTCTTAAGGTCTATTGCTTCTTTCAATATAGATTGTGGATCTCTACTACGCTCATGCCCTCTGGTAAAAGGCACTACACAATAAGCACAATAATTATCACAGCCACGCATTATTGAAATAAATGCAGAGACTCCATTCTTATCCAGCCTCACAGGTTCAATATCTGCATAAGTTTCTTCAAGTGATAAAACAACATTAGCCATTTGTCTCCCATCTCCCGTTTCTTCAATCAACTTAGGCAAGTCTCTATAAGAATCAGGACCGGCTACAATATCTACGAATTTCTCTTCAACAAGTAATTTTTCACTAATTCTCTCAGCCATACATCCTAAAATCCCAATTTTAAGACCAGGCTTTCTATTTTTTAATGATTTAAACTCTTGTATTCTATTTCTAACTCTTCTTTCTGCATTATCACGAATAGAACATGTATTCACAAAAATAACATCAGCAGACTTAATGTCATCAGTTAATACATATCCATCCTTTTCGAGAATAGACGCAACTACCTCACTATCAGAGAAATTCATCTGACAACCATAAGTTTCAATATATAAGTTTTTAGTATTCATATAATAATGTATAAAATAATAAAGATATTTTTAAGGAAGAAAATTTCACCTATATAACATCAATTGTAAAAATAGTCGACAAAAATAAAGTAAAATATCAAGCAATAATAAATTTCATACTAATACTTAATACAAAAACACCACTATATATATCACTAATTAGCATTTACTTATAAAATATTTATATTTTAAAACTGATAAGAAAATAAAATATATACCTTTGCCGCGTTTTTTATTTAAATAAATTCTTAAAAAGAATTCATTGCAACAACATCATAAAATATGCTATTGAATACTGTAACTAAATTTTATTCATAACAGTAAAGCAGAAAAATATTTTTCACAAATAATTGAATCATAATTTTAAACAAATGGCTAAAAACCTTCTAATAGTAGAGTCTCCGGCAAAAGCAAAAACCATTAATAATTATCTCGGAAAAGATTTCATTGTCAAGTCAAGTTTTGGACATATTCGTGACTTATCCAAGAAAAATCTCGGAGTAGATGTGGAAGGAGACTTCAAACCTAAATACGAAATATCTGCGGATAAAAAGAAAATAGTTGCTGAGTTAAAAAAACTCAGTAAAAATGCAGAAACGGTTTGGTTAGCGTCTGATGAGGACCGTGAAGGAGAAGCTATTGCATGGCACTTGGCAGAGACTCTAAAATTAAACTCTGATAATACTAAGAGAATTGTTTTTCATGAAATTACCAAATCAGCTATTACTAAAGCCATTGAAAACCCAAGGCAAATAGACTACAATCTAGTAAATGCACAACAAGCTAGACGAGTTCTTGACAGACTTGTAGGATTTGAGTTATCTCCATTATTATGGAAAAAAGTAAAACCTTCACTCTCAGCTGGTAGAGTACAGTCAGTTGCAGTAAGATTAATTGTTGAAAGAGAACAAGAAATTGCCAACTTCAAACCTACTTTTAGCTTTCGTGTTGTAGGGGAGTTTAAAAACAATAGTGGAATAAAATTCAGTTCTACATTATCAAAAAAATTCGACAATAAAGAAGAGGCTGTTAAGTTTCTAGAAAGCTGCAAGAACTATAAATTTAGCATTAACAATATAAATAAAACTCCTGTAAAAAGAAGCCCTTCCGCTCCATTTACTACATCTTCATTACAACAAGAAGCCAATAGAAAACTCGGATTCTCTGTTTCTAAAACAATGATGTTAGCACAACGGCTCTATGAAGCTGGACATATTACTTATATGAGAACAGACTCACTAAATCTTTCAGGTTTAGCCATCAATATTGCTAAAGAAGAGATCATTTCTTCCTATGGAAAAGAATATTCAAAGACTAGAAATTTTGTCACTAAAACAAAAGGAGCACAAGAAGCTCACGAAGCAATTCGGCCTACAAACATGTCAGTAAGATCTGCTGGCAGCGATGCTCAGCAAAAAAAATTATATGACCTTATTCTTAAGCGAACACTTGCTTCTCAAATGAGTGATGCTAAGTTAGAAAAAACTACAATTACAATAAAAACTCCAAAAAAAGATTACAACTTTGTAACTCAAGGTGAAGTAATTATATTTGATGGCTTCTTAAAAGTATATGAGGTCTCTAATGACGATGAAGATGAAACACATGCATTTAGTGGAAGCCTTCCAAAGGTTAATATTGGTGAGCAAATAACTCCCAATAAATTAGTTGCAAATCAAGTCTTCACTAAACATCCTCCAAGATACTCAGAAGCTGCTTTAGTTAAAAAGATGGAAGAACTAGGTATAGGCCGGCCCTCAACATACGCTCCCACAATCTCTACTATTATTAACAGAGAATATGTCGTAAAAGATGAGATTGAAGGCAAAGTTAGAAAAGTATTAGAAATCAGTTTAAGTGAAAACGAAATAAAAGAAACCCAAAAATCAGAAAGAACTGGAGCATCAAAAGGCCGTTTAAGTCCTACTGACATTGGTAAACTTGTAAATGATTTTCTTATAAAATATTTCGAGGAAATTATTGCTTATGACTTTACTGCAGGAGTTGAAAAAGAATTCGACCTGATTGCTGAAGGAAAACTAGAATGGAATAAAATCATTAAAGAATTTTACCACGACTTTCATAAAAAAGTAGAAGAAGTTACTGAAACTGCTGAACGATTTAGCGGAGAAAGACTATTGGGGGTTGATCCTAAAACAGGCCAAAACCTTTATGTAAGAATTGGAAGATTCGGCCCTATAGCTCAAATTGGTGAAGCAAGTGGTGACGAAAAACCTCGATTTGCCGGCTTACAAAAAGGTCAAAACATTGCAGATATTACCTTTGAAGAAGCTCTTGCATTATTCAAATTTCCTCGTCAACTAGGAGAATACGAAGGAAAAGTTATAACTGTTGCAATTGGTAGATTTGGACCATACATTAGGCATAATAATAAATTCTTTTCTTTAGGAAAAGATCTACCAGGCTCTATAGAATATGACCGAGCCATCGAAATTATCGAAGCTAAAAGGAAGAAAGACAAAGAAAACACAATTAAAACTTTTGAAGAACAACCTGAGTTAATAATAATGAATGGTCGTTTTGGCCCTTATATATCTTATGAAAAGAAAAATTATAAAATCGCCAAAGGAACCGACCCTACTAGTTTAAGCTTAGAAGATTGTATGGAAATTATTGACAAGGCTCCTGCTAAGAAAAAATCTACTAAAAAGAAAGCCCCTACAAAAAAGAAAACTACTACTAAGAAAAAATCTACTGCTAAAAAGAAGACTGTATCAAAAAACTAATAAAATTAATATGGACTTTTCAATATATCTTAGCCCGATCAATATACCAGATTACAACATCCATGGTAGTAATTACGAAAAACGTATTGGTGATCTTTTAAGAATTCACACATCGGAAAGTGGTTTCCCTGACTTAGAAGATATTCATATCGCCATTTTTGGAGTTAATGAAAGTAGATTATCCGTTAATAATAAAGGGACAGAAAAAGCTGCTGATGCAGTTAGAAATTACTTTTACCAATTATACCCGATAAACTCCAAAATAAAAGTTGCAGATCTCGGTAATATTAAATGTGGTAACGATATAGAAGATACTTATTTTGCAGTAAAGACTATTGCAGAAAACCTAATGAAACAAAAAATTATTCCTGTAATTATTGGTGGTTCTCAAGATATTACATATGCCAATTATTTAGCATACGAAAATATGGGCCAAATAATTAATATTACTTCTATTGATTCTTCATTTGACCTTGGCAATGCAGAAGAAAACTTCAATTCACAATCATATCTAAGTAAGATAATACTACATCAACCCAATTTTCTCTTTAATTTTACTAATATCGGATATCAAACCTATTTTGTGAACCAAGAAGCAATACAATTAATGCGAAGCTTATATTTTGACGTATATCGACTAGGACATATTCGAAGTAATATGGAAGATGTAGAACCTCTTGTAAGAAATGCTGATTTAGTAAGCTTTGATATTAGTTCAATACGACAATCAGAAGCTCCTGGAAATGCAAACGCATCTCCCAATGGCTTTGACGGAGAAGAAGCATGCAAAATAGCTCGTTACGCCGGACTAAGTGATAAATTGACATCATTTGGAATCTATGAAATAAATCCGGAATTTGATCAAAATGGTCATACTGCTCATCTGGCAGCACAGATAATCTGGTATTTTATAGATGGGGTCTATCAAAGAAAAGGAGATTTTCCACATAAACAAAAGAAGGATTACTTAAAATATATTGTTGGAATGGAAGATAACGAACATGAAATAGTTTTTTATAAAAGCAAGCGTAGTGGCAGATGGTGGATGCAAGTTCCTCTTAATAATCCAATGCAAGGGAAATATGAAAGACATTTTATGGTTCCTTGTTCATTTAAAGACTATGAAACAGCCAACAATAATGAGATTCCTGATAGATGGTGGCAGGTTTATCAAAAATTGATGTAAAAAAAATAATACATTATATAACAAACTAATTTACTGTATTTTATTTATTAAATATAAAAAAATATTTAATATACATCGAACCTTTTCACCAAATAGATTGTCGGTAAGCTTAGTAGAATATTAATTTTTGTTGTTAATAGAAATGAATTTGTTTTTCACAATTTAACTTTTTTTTGTGAACAAAGCAATGAATTGGTCTGTTATATAATTATTTTTTATATTTTAGCCCACTGTTATTAGGACAAGCACTAATCAAAGGTTTATGAAGCATTTAATACTCTTAATTTCTATAGTGATTTTCAGCAAATTAGCTGTTGCCCAGCAGGAAATACAATACACTAATTTTATGTTTTCAACATTAAATTACAACCCTGGATATGCAGGTATGGGTGATGGAATATGCATTAATGCACTTGCTCGACAACAGTGGATGGGATACAAAGGAACAGATGATGAAGGTGGAGCTCCAAACACTTATTCTTTCACCGCATGTTCTCCTGTTGATTTATTAATGGGAGGCGTTGGCTTACAGGTTACAAAAGACGAAATAGGTTTTGAGAACACTACTACCCTTAGATTGGCATATTCTTTTCATTTGAATATTGGCAATGGAGTCTTAGGTTTAGGTTTACAAGGGGGATTTATTAATAAAAAAATTGATTTTTCTAAATTTAGACCAACAGACCAAACTGACCCGTTATTACAAAGTAGTGCAACAGAAACAGCAATGAATTTTGACTTAGCATTTGGAGCTTATTATAAATCTGATGATTTTTATGCTGGAATATCTTCAACACAAATGCAAGGATTCTGGGGAAGTACAGCTGAATTTAGCAGTAAAATTGCAAGTCCAGAATATAAAGGCCATTATTTTATTACCGGTGGTTATATGTATCAATTACCAATGGCACCTGCAATAAGCATTAATCCAAACGTGTTAATAAAAACTGACTTTGCATCTGCACAATATGACATTAATGTATTAGCATGGTACAATAATCAGATATGGGCCGGCGTTACATATAGGCCTACAGATGCGGTTTCTGTTTTGGCAGGTTATAAAATGCAATCCGGATTTTTATCTGGATTAACTGCAGGAATTTCTTATGATGTTACTACCTCAGCAATGAGCGCAGGAACAGCAGGATCTTTTGAGATATTTTTAAATTATTGTTTTAAAATTGTCATTCCAGAACATCCTACTAAACATGGAACAGTTCTATATTTATAGTTTTTTTTATATATAAACATTGTTCTTTTAAAGTTAAAAATAGATAATTGCAAATTTTGCACGTTATCATATAATATGAAACAAAATTGAAAAGGCTGCGTAGAAGCTTTTTCATTACAAACGAATAACCAAGTTATGTTGTTAAAATTGAAAAGAAGAATTACTGACGTACTACTTTTATTGATAGTTGGCTTTTTAGTTTCCAGCTGTGGTAGAGGAAATGGTGAACTTATTGGAGTTCAAGATCGTGATGATTGGTACCAAGATGATCCTTTTGGCATGTTATTCATTCCAATGGGTTCATATAATATGGGTGAATCTGACCAAGATGTACCTTATGGTCTAGCTAATCCTTCAAAAACAGTTTCTGTGCAAGCATTTTATATGGATGAAACAGAAATCACAAATAATGAATACCGACAATTTGTTTATTGGGTACGAGATTCAATTGCACACGAGATATTAGGTGAATTTGGTGATGAAGAAATTGTTGGAGAGCACAAACTTAAGAACAGAGATGGAGATGAGTTAGAAGTAATGGAACAAGGACAAGTCCACTATCCAATTAATTGGCGTACTCCTATCGAGTGGGATGATTATGAAGAAGGAGGAACAGTACAAGTACTTGAAGAAGATGGATTATTTATTCCAGATGAATTACCTGGAAGTAATAGAAGTCCAAGATACTATCATGTTCGTCAGATTGATGTAACCAGACTTATGTTTTCTTATTATTGGATAGATTTTAAACAAGCTGCAAAACGAAGTAGCCGTACTAATGGCCATTTTAGTAGAATGGAAGAAAGAGTAAACTTTATTAAATATAGAAAAGATAATGTTTATCCTGATACATTATGTTGGGTTCATGACTTTACATATTCATTTAATGACCCTATGACACAAAATTACTTCTGGCATCCTGCATACGACCATTACCCAGTAGTTGGTGTAAGCTGGATACAAGCACGAGCTTTCTCTATCTGGAGAACAGGAATTAAAAGAAGTTATCATGAAAGATACGGAGCCACATTCTGGAATGACTTCCGCTTACCAACAGAATCTGAGTGGGAATATGCTGCACGTGGGGGGTTAGATTTAAACCCGTACCCTTGGGGAGGACCATACATAAGAAATTCAAATGGATGTTTCTTAGCTAACTTTAAACCTCTCAGAGGAAATTATGTTGATGATGGCGGATTTCATACTTTAATAGTTGCACATTTTGCACCAAACGACTATGGACTATATGATATGGCCGGAAATGTATCGGAATGGTGTGATGATTCTTATGAAGAATCAGCATATAGATGGGCTCATGATTTGAATATGCAATTTTCTAGGTCTGTCATGGAAAATGGCCTTGATGATGATGTCCAACCAGGATTAAAAAGACGATTAATTCGTGGAGGTTCATGGAAAGATGTAGCATATTACACAAAAACATCTACTCGTTCATATGAATACCAAGATACTGCAAAAGCGTATATTGGTTTCAGAAATGTTCAAACTTATTTAGGTAGAGCAAAAGGTGATGGCCCTGAATCATCAGCAGTTTATAAATAATAAATTCTAATAAGCACACACAATAATTAAATTAACTATAACACAAATCATTTAAATTTTATTTATCATGGGAATAAGTAGTATTGTAAGAAGTAAAGGATTTAAAAATGTAATGGCCAAACTATATGGTATTGGAGCCTCAGTAGTTATCTTAGGAGCATTATTTAAGATTAACCACTATCCAGGTGCAGATGTTATGCTTATAGTTGGTCTATTAACAGAGGCTGTAATCTTTTTCTTCTCTGCATTTGAACCACCTCACGTAGAACCAGATTGGAGTCTTGTATATCCTGAATTAGCAGGAATGTATGAAGGTTATTCAGACCCAGCATTAGATGCAATGATGGGAGATAATAATAAAAGTCTGTCTCCAACAGAAGAATTAGATAATATGCTTGAAGAAGCTAAAATCGGTCCGGAATTAATTGAAAGTTTAGGAGAAGGCTTACGTAATCTAAGCGAAAATGCAACTAAATTGAGTGATATCACCGAAGCAAGTGTTGCTACAAATGAATATACTACTAATATGCGTAAAGTTTCTTCTGAAATTGAAACGCTATCTGAAAGCTATAGTCAAAGTTCTTCTTTATTAAATGAAACTTCAGAAAAAATCGCCAAATCAGCTGAAAAAATTGATTTCTCTGAAATTGATGGTAGTGCATTTAACAAAGAGTTAAACAAAGTATCAAAAAATCTTTCAGCCCTCAATTCAGTATATGAATTACAATTGCAAAATTCAACAGAACAAACTCAAACATTTGAAAAAATGGGTACTACTATGGAAGCCTTCTTAAGTAACCTTCAGCAAAGTGTTGAGAATACCGAAAAATATAAAGTTCAAGCTGATGAATTAGCTAAGAATGTAGCTTCATTGAATCAAGTTTATGGTAATATGTTAAATGCAATGAACGTACAACGTTAAGCAGTAAACATATTTATTTTATAACCATTAAAACTAGAAATCAATGAGTGGAGCAAAAGAAACCCCAAGGCAGAAAATGATAGGTATGATGTACCTATTTTATACTGCACTACTAGCACTAAATATTTCATCAGATATCCTTAACGCGTTCATTTTGGTAAATAATAGTATGGTTCAAACCAATAAAAATTTTGGTTCTAAAAATGAACTTATCTTAAATGCTTTTGAAAAGCAGTATATGATGAATCAAAAGAAGGTAAAACCTTACTATGATAAAGCTATTTTAGCTAAAAAATACTCTGATGAATTAGTAGAATATTTAAATTGGTTAAATGACACATTAATTTATGCAACAGAAGGCTATGAAAAATTTTCGGATATAGAAATTCCTTATAAAGATATCAATGGAAATGATTCTATAGTTACGTATGCTAGACCGCATGAAATACCTGTAATAAAGCTCAAAAACAAAGACAAATACAATGTTCCTCAACAAATTTTAATTCCTGAGATACCAGGTGTTACTAAGCAAGCTGATGTTATGAAAGAGAGGTTTGCTGAGTATAATGAAAATATTCTTAGCTTACTAAGTAAAAAAGATCGTAAAGATATTAAACTTGGTCTTCAAACTAAGAAAGCTTGGAATGCACAAGAGAAAAAGTGGGAAGAATGGGACCATAATACTTTCCACCATGGCGTTTTAGTTGCTGATGTAGTTATTATTAATAAATATATTTCGGAAGTATTAAATACAGAAGCCGAAGTATTAAATAAATTATACAGTTATATTGATGCTCAAACTATTAAGTTTGATGCTGTTAGAGCAGCTGTTATTCCTAAATCTAATGTGGTTATTCAAGGATCAGAATATTCTGCTGATATATTTGTTGCTGCTTATTCTAAAACAGAAGTTCCTACTGTTGTAATTAAGCCGGGTGCTGATACATTAACGTGGGAAGAAGTAGAAAAAGCAGGGAAAAATAATCCTGATTTTGTTTACATCGATAGTGCAGATGAAGGTATTGTAAAGTACAATCTTAAAACATCAGCTGCAAATGAGTATAAATATGCAGGATTGATTAATATTAAAGGTCCTGATGGTAAATACCAACACCATTCATTTAACTCTTCTTATCAGGTTATTAAACCAACAGCTACAGTTTCAGCAGATAAAATGAATGTTGTATATAGAGGTCTTGATAATCCTATGTCTGTTTCAGCTCCAGGTTTTACTAACGAGCATACTAAAGTTACGGTAAGTGGAGGAGGAAGACTATCGGCAAAAGGTGGTGGAAAATTTATCTACAATCCTCCTAAAGGAAATGTTAGAAGAGTTAAATTCAATGTTTCCGGTGTTAAGGATGATGGAACAACTGTTGCAATGGGTAGTCAGGAATTTCGTGTCTTAGGAGTCCCCTCAGCAATTATAAAAGTAGCAGGAAGAAATGATGGTAAAATAAGTGGAGCGGCTATAGCTAGTCAACCTGTACTTACTGCCACAATGGAAAAGTTTGCTTTTGACTTAAAATATAGAGTTTCAAGCTATGATATTATGGTTTTCTCTAACAGGGGTAATGCACTTGTTAACGAATCTGTAAAATCAAACAGAATTCCTAACTCAGCTCTTAGAAAAATAAAGAAAGCACCAAGAGGTTCAATCTTAACAATTTCTAATGTAAAGATTAAGGGACCAGATGGAACTAAAAGGGCTTTAGGATTTACATTAAAAATTCAATAAATTTGTTATTATGAAAAAGATAATTGTTGTTATATTTCTTTTCGCATTCTTGGGTAGTTCGGCACAAGTATTGGACCCTGAGTATGGTCCAAGAGCATGGAAAAAAGAAAATGCAAAGCAGGAAGTTGCAGTAACTCTAACTCATATTAGAGAAGCTGATGTAATGTGGTCAAAAAGAATTTGGCGTACAATTGATCTTCGTCAAAAAGAAAATTTACCATTATACTATCCCTTAGAAGAAGTAACACTAGGAAAAAGGTCTTTTGTTCAAATCGTTTATGATTTATTAAAGGATCCAAACTCCAGTTTACAAGCATATTCTACTTATGAGTTAATGAGTCCAATTCCTAAAGATGAAGCACTAGGTATGTTTGCTACAGCTAAAGAATTTGACAGTCTATATTTTGATGCAGATGGAATTTGTCAGGGTAAAATGAGTAACATTTATAAATTAGACTTCCAGAAAGTTAAACCTCAAATAATTAAGATTAAACTTATGGAAGATTGGTTTTTTGATAAACAAAGATCAGTTATGGATGTTAGAGTTTTAGCTCTTGCTATTGAAATTCCTATTTTTAGCATTAAAGAAAATCAGGTTTACTGTGATGGCTCAGGACAAGATGAAATTGTTTTTGGAGATTGGGAACAATCAAAAGGAAAACAAGACATATGGTTCTTTTTCCCTGATTTAAGAGATGCTATGGCTTCAAATGAATGTTATAAAAGACATAATGATGCTGCAAGAATTACATTTGATGATATTTTCTTAAAAAGAACATTCCAAAGTTATATAACTAGAGAAGAAAATGTTTATGATAGATTTATTGATCAATACAAATCTAATTTAGAAGCACTACTAGAAGCTGAGAAAATCAAAGAAGATATGAGAAATCTTGAAATGAATCTATGGCAATATTAATTTAGATTAATATAAAGTATATCCCTTAATATAAAAGCTCGAGTATTCGAGCTTTTTTTATAAAACAAATATTATATTTGCATTAACAATTATAATATTTGTTTATTTATTTAAAAACTATGTTAGAAATCATTATATTATTCTTAAGTGTTATATTATCTGCCATATTAGTTGACCGATTTAGACTTAATGAAAAATTATTACAATTACTATTAGCATTTAGTGGTGCTTACTTACTAACAGTTGCATTTACTCATATAATTCCAAATATCTTTAAAGGTAATACAATAAATTATTTAGGCTATTTTGTTCTATTGGGATTTTTAATTCAGCTATTTATTGAATATCTCTCAGGAGGAGCAGAACATGGTCATGGACATTGCGATGATGATCATGATAAACATAATCCAGAACATTCATCAGTAAGAATTTCACCATATGCATTATTAATAGGCATCAGTATCCATGCCTTCTTTGAAGGCATTCCTTTTGCCAATCAATTTCATAACCATGCACATCTTAGCCACACACTTTTAGTAGGAATAGTAATTCACAAAATTCCTATTGCAGTAATTTTAATGAGTTTATTTCTCAATACTAACTCAAATAAAGTTAAAAACTACTTTTTAATTACTCTATTTGCTTTAGCTGCACCTTTAGGTGCGTTACTAGGTGGTTATATTGGAGTTATTCTTAATGTGGATATAGAAAACTTTTATAAAATAATTATGGCAATTTTAGTTGGAATATTCCTACATGTTTCTACTACTATTTTATTTGAATCAAACACAACACACAAATTCAATTTACTAAAATTAATTATAATATTCATCGGTATTCTTGTTGCAATATTAACAAATCTATTATAAATTACACATTTAAACAACTAATAATAAATTATTTATATTTATACAACATTTTATTTAAGCAATTAAATACTTAATTAATTAAATTTTATATAACTTTGCATTGGATTTAGTAAACAAATAGAGTAATGTTAGCTTCTTCCACCTGGAAAAGTTGACATATCAAAATGCAGTACACTGCTTTTGATGAATAGTTTTTCATTTTGTTAGGGGATATACCCGCTGGTAACAGCGGGTATTTTTTTTGGATATTTATTAATTATAACTAGTCCAAAGGATAATAGAATGATAAACCAGTAAAATTACTACTAATAATAGGTTTTGTAGTTAATCTACAATGGTTTCTATAAACAACAAATGTTCCAATTGCATAACCCAAGGCTGCACCAATCACTACATCTGAACTCCAATGTTTATCATCATACATTCGTGCCAATCCTTCAAGACTTGCAATTATAGGAACCCAAATTTTATCTTTATAGTGCGTTGAAACAACTGCCGCAAAAGTAAATGTCATGATTGTATGCCCTGAAGGAAAACTTGTATGATTCCAATCATCTGTAATTGGGCCATCCCATAAGAGGGCTAATATGAAAAAGGCGATGTCGATGTGCTAAGTGCTTTATAACGGTAACAATAACACCAGAGTACAGACTTACTTGAACAAAATCTATAGCCACCCATTTAGGTTTATTCTCACCCTTTGCTGCGCCATATAAATAGAAAGCTACCATTAAAGGAATGGTATAATACATCTTGCCTAGGGGATCAAAAAAATATTCATTAGCTTTATCAAGTCCTTCAGTGCGCTGCCTTTGCCAAAAATCGACAATTTGCTTATCTTGTGAATACAGCACCACTGATGTACCTATAACTGCTCCTGTTCCAATCCATTCTTTCTTAGACCAATTTACTGCTGAAGTAAATAAAGAAGATCAGTAGCTAAACTCTTAAAATGAGCCTTATCAAGCTTACAAGTAGTGCTATCATAAGACGTCTGTGCAAATAATAATTGTAGAGTCAGAATAAAAGTAAGAGTAAATAATATTCTAGGCATAAAAATAAATTAATCAAATTGTTTTGAAATTTCCCAAAATTCATTCATCTCATCAAGTTTCATATCACTAATACGTTTCCCTAATTTATCAGCCTCTTTTTCTAGAAATTGGAATCTTTTGATAAACTTTCGGTTTGTTTTTTCTAAAGCTTCATCAGGATTAATATTAATAAACCTAGCATAATTAACCAAAGCAAACAATAAATCACCAAACTCTGATTCCACTTTATTTATATCATCTCCTTGCTTAATTTCAAACTGCATTTCTGAAATTTCCTCCTCAACTTTTTCCCACACCTGCTGAGGATTTTCCCAATCGAAACCAACACCTCTGACTTTCTCTTGTATTCGAATTGCTTTAATAAGAGGCGCCATTGATTTCGGCACTCCACCTAAAACAGATTTTTTCTTTCCTTCGCCAAGCTTAATCTTTTCCCAATTCCTGCTTACTTCAGCTGCATCGACAACATTTACATCACCATAGATATGAGGATGCCTTCGTATCAACTTATCGCTTATTCCATTTAAAACATCAGTAATATTAAATGACTGCTTCTCCTCCCCTATTTTAGCATAAAAAACCAAATGGAGCATCAAATCCCCTAACTCTTCTCTAACTCCCTGAATGTCACCTTGAAGTATTGCATCAGAAAGCTCATAGGTCTCTTCTATAGTAAGATACCTAAGGCTTTCTATCGTTTGTTTTCTATCCCAAGGACAAGATTCACGAAGATCATCCATAATATTAAGTAAGCGCTCAAAAGCCTTCAATCTTGGATCGTTAGTCATAATATTCTAATAAGACTTAGCAAATACAACTCTACCTTTTGATGGCTTACCAGAATATACACAAACACCCTCTTCAGAATTATCATAATCCAGTGGTATACTACGTATTGTAGCTTTAGTTTCAGCTTTTATTTGCTCTTCAGTTTCACTGGTACCATCCCAATGAGCCATAATAAAACCACCCTTATTCTCCAAAACGTCCTTAAATTCATCCCAGCTATTTACAACTGTAGTATGTGTATTCCGAAAGTCTAATGCTTTTGCAAAGAGGTTATTTTGAATCTCATCCAACAAATCAAGAACTTGCTCTCTAAGTCCTTCCATATCGGTAACAGACTTTGTTAGTGTATCCCTACGAGCTAATTCAACAGTATTATTGGTAATATCTCTAGGCCCAATGGCAATTCTAAGAGGAACCCCTTTGAACTCCCATTCTGCAAATTTAAAACCTGGTTTTTGAGTATCTCTATCATCAAGCTTAACACGAATACCAACTCTTTCAAGCTCTGCTTTAATTTGTTTTCCTTTTTCAATAACCGTAATTTTTTCTTCTTCTTTACGATAAATAGGAACAATAACAACTTGAAATGGAGCTAATTTTGGAGGCAATACAAGACCACTATCATCTGAATGTGTCATAATAAGTGCACCCATTAATCGAGTAGAAACGCCCCAAGAAGTTGCCCAAACATACTCTAATTTATTTTCCTTGCTTAAAAATTTAACATCAAAAGCCTTGGCAAAATTTTGACCTAGGAAATGTGAAGTACCTGCCTGAAGAGCTTTACCATCTTGCATAAGTGCCTCAATGCAATATGTTTCAAGTGCACCAGCAAATCTTTCATTTTCAGTCTTTATACCTTGCAGAACAGGCATAGCCATAAAGTTCTCCGCAAAATCGGTATAAACACCTAACATCTTTTTCGCTTCTTCTTCTGCCTCTAATCTTGTAGCATGAGCCGTATGTCCTTCTTGCCAGAGAAACTCAGAAGTCCTTAAAAATAATCTTGTTCTCATTTCCCAACGAACTACATTAGCCCACTGATTAACTAAAATAGGTAAATCTCTCCATGATTGCACCCATTTTTTATATGTATCCCAGATAATGGTTTCACTAGTTGGTCTAACAATTAACTCTTCCTCGAGCTTTGCATCAGGGTCAACTACAACTCCGGTTTCATCATTCTTCAATCTATAATGAGTTACAACAGCACATTCTTTAGCAAAACCTTCCACATGTTTCGCTTCTTTACTAAAAAATGACTTAGGAATAAATAATGGGAAATATGCATTTACATGTCCAGTATCTTTAAATTTTTTATCTAATGCAGCTTGCATCATCTCCCAAATAGCATATCCATAAGGTTTTATAACCATGCTACCTCTAACAGCAGAGTAATCAGCAAGGTCTGCTTTAATCACAATTTCGTTATACCATTGTGAATAATCTTCTTTTCTACTCGTAAAATTCTTTGCCATACGTTTTTGGTATAGTATTTGTTTAATATCCAATAATTATATTATGCAAAAGTAAATAATATTGAATAGCCAATTAAGGTGAATTCAAAATAAATATAGGAGGAAAGCTTTATGAAAACTTGGACAAAATTAATCGGATTATTTTTAATCACAATTTTAATGGCTTCGTGCAGTGCTTCATATGATGCAGCAGCTTATGAAGATGACGCTTTTTACAACCCTTATCGTGAAAAAAGAATTACAAAGAAAGAGCAAAACAAACAAGAAACAAATCATAACGAAAACAATATTACCGAGAATCAAGAGCAAACAGCTTTAAATCAAACATATACTGATAATAATGACGATACGTATATTATTGAAAATGATAATTTAGAAGATGACTACTATGATTATCAATATTCTAAAAGAATAAAAAGATTTCATAGTGGATACATTATTGATAGAACCTATTATGATGATTACTACATAGATGATTACTTCTATGGTGGTTATTCCCCTATATATGTAACAAGCTATTACAATCCTTATCCATACTATAGAAGTTCATGGAGTTTTGGATGGTCATTTGGATGGGGTTATCCATATTATGGATATTCATCATATTATTATAATCCTTACTTTGGTTATGGAGGATATTATGGAGGATACTATGGTAGTGGATATTGGAATGGATATAATCATGGTTACTATGATGGTTACTATGATGGCTACTATGATGGAGGAGGTTACTGGTACGGAAATGGCGATGACTATGGTAATAATATAGGTAGTAATTCTTATTATGGTCATAGAGGAAGTACTAGCACTAGTGGTGGTAGTGGAAATAGAGCTTCGAATATTAACTCTGATATGACTCCTGGAAGAAATTCTGATTTAATAAAAAGCAATAGAGCTATTAAGGAAAATCCCGTTGCAAACAGTGGTGCTACTACCAATGGAAGTCGTGCTACAGATGCTATTGAAGGTAGAAAAACGATAAATGCAAGTAGTAGAGCAACCGTGGTTGGAGCTAACAGTATTAAAACAGAAAGAAGCTCAAATAGTGCGAATGCCAAAAACAATACAAGTAGTGCAAACTTAAATGCAAATAGTTCTAATAGGAGTAGTAATACCCATAAATCTCCTGCGGGTACTAGAACAAATAGAACTTCATCTGCTGTAAAATCAACAAACTCGGCAAGCACACTCAACAATAGTCGTTCTTATTCTAGTGGTTCCAGATCAAATTCATCTTACAGAAAGTCTTATTCTAAGCCTGTAAATAAGAATTATTCTAGATCAAATACTAGTACACCTGCAAAATCAAGGCAAAATAGTTATTCTAGATCGACTACAACAAGAAACTATAATTCATATAGGCCCACTAACACAAGAACTACAACAAGAAATAGTAATTCACGATATTATAGCAACCCAAAACGGACTAACACAACTAGAAACACTTCAACAAAAAGGTCTAGTTCATATAGCAATACCAGGTCTTACACTCCTGCCAGAAGCAGCAATAGAAGTAGTTCTCCTTCAAGAAGCAGTTATTCTCCTTCCAGGTCTTCAAGTAGTTATAGTGGAAGTAGTTACTCTCCAAGTAGAAGCAGTTCTTCAAGCAGAAGCAGTTCTCCTTCAAGAAGCAGTTCATCATCTTCAAGAAGCAGTTCGTCATCTTCAAGCCCCAGAAGAAGATAATTACTATAAAACAAACAATTATTACTAAATTATAAATATAGTAATAATTGCTATTTCTGAAATTACAATAATATAAAAGCTATATCCAATGAAAAAGTTAAGTATACTATTAAGCATAATGCTAATATCAGCATGGTCTTATTCCCAAAATGACGATGATGTATTAAGATATTCAAGGTATCAAATTGGAGGAACAGCACGTTCCATTGGTCTAGGAGGCGCAATTGGATCTATGGGAGCAGATTTTGCTTCGCTAGCAGTAAATCCTGCCGGTATCGGGCTATACAAAAAGTCTGAAATTAGTATCAGCCCTACTTTTTATTATTCAAATTTAAACTCAGATATAAATAGCAATAAGGACAATGGAATAAAAGATAATTTCAACCTAAACAGCTATGGTTTAGTACTGGTAAATGATATGCAAACTAGTAAAGGCTGGAAAGCATTTCAATTTGCAATTGGTGTTAATAGGCTTAATAATTACAACCATAACATTAAGATTAATAATGAAAACAGAGATAATTCATTAATGAATGATTATCAATTACAAGCTTATGGAAATCATCCTGAAGATCTCGATCCTTTCAGTACAGACTTAGCCTGGTATAACTATTTGTTAGAAGATACAATAAGAACTGGAGACGGAATATTAGCATATACAAGTCCTTTATCAAATGGAGGAGTACAACAAGTACTAAAAAACACCAAATGGGGCTCTTCAAATGAACTGGAATTAACATTTGGATCATCATTTAACGATATTTTCTACATCGGTGGAGGTATAGGTTTTCCATTTGTAAGATACTTTGAACAATATGAATATTCCGAAACTGATGTTGCTGATACTATAAATAGTTTTCACAGTTTTTATTTAGACAAAAAACTAGAAACATATGGCAATGGTGTAAACTTCAAATTAGGATTTATTATACGTCCAACGGGATTTCTAAGAATTGGAGTATCATACCAATCCCCTACTTGGTTAAATTTAACAGATGAATACAATTCAAAAATGACTCGTTATGATGATAATGGTACGAAGTCTTCAAAAAGTTCACCAAACGGAATATTTGACTACAAAATAACTACTCCCATGAAAGTGACAGCTAGTACAACATTAACTTTAGCAAGTTTTTTAATGATAAACGCCGATATTGATTACCTTAATTATTCCAATGGAAGATTAAGCGCAGGTAAAGCTTATGACTTTTATGATGAAAATGCATTATTAAGAGATAAATATAAATCTGCAATAAACATTAGAGCTGGAGCTGAAGTAAGATTAAGACCTATGTCGTTAAGAGTTGGATTATCAAGATATGGCAATCCATATATTGATAATATTAATGATGGACACTATTGGGTAGCTGGAGCAGGATTAGGTTATAGAAACAGAAATTTTTTCTTTGATATTGGTGCTTCCTACTCACTAAGAAATGAAGATTATTATATGTATAATTCACAAATAATAGACCCTACAGCACTAACATACAATGACTACAGAGTCACTATTTCTGCTGGTTTTAAATTCTAAGTCTCATAAATCATCCTATTATTAAATTTTATTTGATAAGTCAAGGATACAATAAAAAAAGCCTCACTAAAAAACATCAATATTTAGTGAGGCTTCTATTTATATCAAATTGGTTTTACCCTAAATTAGTCCATTTAACTAAACGCTAACATACTCATAATTCTTCAGTAGCGATTTTTTAATTTTATATGAAATAATCTCACCATTATATTTATAGTTTTTTTGCTATACTATTAGATTAAATATTTATTCCTACTTTTTATATAGTTCTATAATGCGAGTTTAAAACACCAATTTATCTACCATGACAATGCTTATACTTTTTACCACTACCACAAGGACAAGGATCGTTTCTACCAACCTTCTTCTCTTTTACAATAGGTTGAGTAACTTGTTGTTGCTGTGTTTGATGTCCAAACTTATTTGGGTTACCAGCACCATTATTACTACCAATTTCTGTTCTACCAGTTTGTAGTTTACTTGCATCAAAACTAGCAGGTTTGAAATCAGACTCTATCTGAACCTCTTTATTGGCTGTCAAGTCACATTTAATAAGGAAAGAAACAATTTCTCTATTAATTCTATTAAGCATCTGATTAAACAATTCAAACGATTCAAATTTATAAATTAACAGAGGGTCTTTCTGTTCGTAAGATGCATTTTGTACTGATTGCTTAAGGTCATCCATTTCACGGAGATGCTCTTTCCAAGCGTTATCAATAACTTTTAAGCTTACCATCTTCTCAATAGCAACAATTACTTCCTGACCACCAGTTTCTACAGACTTTTCTAAATTAGCTACAATATCCATTGTTTTGATTCCATCAGTAATAGGGATGGCAATATTTCTGTATCTATGGCCTTCATTTTTATAAACATTTTCAATTACAGGAAATGTTTCTTTAGCAATCCTTTCTGATTTAAGTTTATAATTTGTATAAGCAAGTTCAAAAATCTCTTGAATCATTTTATCAGCCTTAAGCTGCATAAATTGTTTCTCATCAAAAGGAGCTTCAATACCTAAGTTACGAACCAAATCAATCTCAAAACCTTCAAAATCTCTATTTTCCTGATTTTGTATAACAACAGATTCAGAAAGATCATAAATCATATTTGAGATATCAAGAGCAAGTCTCTCTCCATTAAGGGCATGGAATCTCTTTTTATAAATCACTGTACGCTGAGAGTTCATAACATCATCGTACTCAAGTAATCTTTTTCTGATACCAAAGTTATTTTCTTCAACTTTCTTTTGAGCTCTTTCTATAGATTTAGAAATCATTGAATGCTGTATCACTTCGCCTTCTTCAAGCCCCATTTTATCCATTACGGAAGCAATTCTTTCAGAGCCAAAAAGGCGCATTAGATTATCCTCGAGAGAAACATAAAACTGAGAAGAACCAGGGTCACCTTGACGACCAGCTCGACCTCTCAACTGACGGTCAACACGACGAGACTCATGTCTTTCTGTACCAATAATAGCAAGACCACCAGCTTCTTTAACCCCTGTTCCCAATTTAATATCAGTACCACGACCAGCCATATTAGTGGCAATAGTAACATTACCAGCAAGTCCGGCCTCAGCTACAATATCGGCTTCTTTCTGGTGTAACTTAGCATTCAGAACATTATGCTTAATATTTTGTCTGTTAAGCATACGGCTCAACAATTCTGATATCTCCACTGAAGTTGTACCAATAAGCACTGGCCGACCAGATTTAACTAGGGCATTTGTTTCTTTAATTACTGCAGCATATTTTTCTCTAACAGTTTTATAAACTAAGTCTTCGTGGTCTAATCTAGCAATTGGTCTATTTGTAGGTATTACAGTAACATCAAGTTTATAAATATCCCAAAGTTCACCAGCCTCCGTCTCGGCAGTACCAGTCATACCCGCTAATTTATTATACATGCGAAAATAGTTCTGCAATGTAATTGTGGCATAAGTTTGAGTAGCAGCTTCAACTTTCACATTTTCTTTAGCTTCAATTGCTTGATGAAGTCCATCGGAATATCTACGGCCTTCCATTATACGACCAGTCTGTTCATCAACAATTTTAATTTTATTATCAATAATAACGTATTCAACATTAAGTTCAAATAAAGCATAAGCCTTAAATAATTGATTCATAGTATGAACACGCTCAGTTTTGATACTATATTCTTGTAATATTTTACTTTTTTGTTCTGCTTTTTCTTTATCTGATATATCGCTGTTATCAATTTCGTTTAGGCTAACAGCAATGTCCGGAAGAATATAGAAATTAGGATCACCGGTCATTTCTGTAATCATATCAATACCCTTATCAGTAAGGTCGATAGAATTTTGTTTTTCCTCTATAACAAAATAAAGTTCATCATCAATGATGTGCATATTTTTATTTTGTTCAGCCATATAAAAGTTTTCTGTCTTTTGCATACCAGTTCTAATTCCCGGTTCAGATAAAAACTTAATCAAAGGTTTGTTTTTTGGCAAACCTCTATAAGCCCTAAAAAGCTTTATAAAGCCTTCTTTTTGCTTATCGCCATCATCAGAGTTAATAAGTTTCTTTGCTTCTGCGAGAATCCTGGTAACCATTTGTTTTTGTACAGAATACAACTTACTAACCAATGGCTTTAGTTCATCAAATTCTTGATGATCACCACGAGGTGTAGGACCTGAAATAATAAGTGGAGTACGAGCATCATCAATTAAAACGGAGTCAACCTCATCCACTATAGAATAATTTGGTTTACGCTGTACCAGTTCAGACATTTCTGTTGCCATATTATCTCTAAGGTAATCGAAACCAAATTCATTATTAGTACCGTAGGTTACATCTGCTAGATAAGCATCACGACGAGCTTGAGTATTTGGTTGATGATTATCGATACAGTCAACACTTAATCCATGAAACTCTAATAACATCCCCATCCATTCTGAGTCCCTTTTGGCAAGGTAATCATTTACGGTAACCACATGAACTCCCTTTCCAGAAAGGGCATTTAAATAAAGAGGAAGAGTTGCCACTAATGTTTTACCTTCACCTGTAGCCATCTCTGCAATCTTACCCTGATGCAAAACAACACCACCAATGATTTGTACATCATAGTGAATCATATCCCATTTTACCTTCACACCACCGGCAGTCCATGAATTACCATAGAAAGCTTTATCTCCATCAATATTTATATTATCAAATTTTGTAGCTAAAGCTCTATCATGTTCTGTAACCGTAACTTCTAATAATTCATTTTCTGTAAATCTACGTGCTGTTTCTTTAACTACAGCAAAAGCTTGAGGTAATATTTCATCTAAAACAACTTCTATTTTAGATGTTATTATCTCTTCAATAGAATCTACTTTTTGCCACAATTCATCTTTTTCAACTATATTCATTGTAGGATTTGCGGCAATCTTATTTTTTATACTTTCAATTTCAGCTTGCTCTGCAGCAACAGCATCAGAAATAATTTTCTTAAAATCTAGTGTTTTGGCTCTAAGCTCATCATTACTTAAATGAGCTAATTCTTTTTCGGCTTTTAAAACTGCATTTACAATTGGCATAATAGCCTTAATATCTTTGTCAGATTTAGTACCGAACATTTTACTTATGAAACTTAACATCAATTCTTGGTATTTATATAAAATATGCTAACTAGCAAAAATAAGACAAAATGAGTTATTAATTCAATTTTTAATTAATAGCAATAAAATCAAACTAATAGCTAATGCCATTAAGTCAGAGTCAAAAAAATAAAGGGACATAAGTCCCTTAAATCTTTTATAAAAAAATGAATATTAATACTCATCTTCATGAAAAAAGAAGTCCTCTTTAGTAGGATAATCAGGCCAAAGGTCTTCAATACTATCATATTGCTCACCTTCATCTTCTACTTCTCTCAAATTCTCTATTACCTCCATAGGTGCACCAGAACGTAGTGCAAAATCAATAAGTTCGTCCTTGGTAGCTGGCCAAGGAGCATCTTCCAATTTAGAAGCCAATTCAAGTGTCCAATACATAAGCTATATTTTTATAGTTATTTATAATTTCTGCAAAAGTAGTATTATATTTGAATTAAACAAGAAAAAAATAATTACATATACATCTGATTATCTGTCTATTAACCCTTATCGTTTATTTGGCAGCCATAAAATTTCATCTATTTTTAATAATACAGCAGTGTATCTTGCTAAAGTAAAGTAATAATCGCTAAGTCTATTAAGGTAATGTTGAACTATAGGAATTACTTCGGCATTTTCAGCATATCTTAAATAAGCGCGTTCCGCTCTTCTACAAATTGACCTACAAATATGAATCTGAGAAATTAATGGATGTCCACCAGGTAAAATAAAAGCATTGAGTGGTTGTAAATCCTTTGTCATTCTATCAATATCCCTTTCAAGAAATTCCACATCATTCTCATAAAGCTGAGGCATCTTTATTTGATCTTCGTATGTATCACAAGCAATAAGGCTTTCAGCAATAAATAATTTTTCAATAATTATTAATAGGTTTTTCTTACTAAGTAAATCATCAGTATAATCATAAACCAAAGCGGTATATGATTTTAATTCATCCACAGTGCCATATGCTTCCACTTGGAGATCATACTTTTGCACTCTTCTACCTCCTATCAAGGAAGTCATTCCTTTATCCCCCCCTTTAGTATAAACTTTAAAATTTTGTTTACTCATAATAAACTAATTAGATTATTAAAATGTCATGCTTGTAATTCCACCAAAGCACTTTTAGGATTTGTGTTTATTTCTTCTTTTTCGATTAATCCATCCTTTAAACGAATTATTCGATGTGTATGCTCTGCAATATCTTCCTCATGAGTAACAACAATAACGGTATTACCAGCATTATGAATTTCTTCAAAAAGTCCCATTATCTCAATAGAAGTCTTAGAGTCTAAGTTTCCTGTTGGTTCATCAGCTAAAATAATAGAAGGCTTATTAACAAGAGCACGAGCTACTGCAACCCTTTGACGTTGTCCACCAGAAAGCTCATTAGGTTTATGGTCCATTCTATCTTCTAGTTGTACTTGTTTTAATACTTCAACGGCACGTTCTATCCTCTCCTCTTTAGACATTCCAGCGTAAACCAAAGGTAATATTACATTCTCAAGTGCAGTTGCGCGTGGCAATAAATTAAAAGTCTGAAAAACGAAACCAATTTCTTTATTCCTTATCTCTGCCAGCTCATTATCTGTCAACTGACTAACGATCTTATTATTGAGCTGATATTTCCCTGATGTAGGAGTATCAAGACATCCAAGAATATTCATTAAAGTAGACTTGCCAGAACCAGAAGTACCCATCAAACCTACATATTCATTTTTATAAATATCCAGTGTAATACCTTTTAAAGCCTTCACAACTTGAGTTCCAACTTTAAAATGCTTTTTGATATCTTGTATTTCAATTATTTTCATTTATTAAGGATGTTATTTAAATATTACTCTTGCACCTTCACTTTTATATTTTTAGATACAAGTCACAAAGATAGTATTAAACCTGAAATATGCATTAGAAAATCTTTTCTATGGTAAACTACTTCATAGCCCACCACTTAACCGGCTTGTAAAACCTCACCACGACGATGTCATACTATCTCTTACTTACTATTATTCATTACAGTTTAATTTCATAACAAAGTTATTTTTCATAATTCAGGTTTTAACAGCTAAACGTTTTTATATTTAATCAAACAACATTATCGATAATATGTTTCTAGAAAAGCTGTAACATTGTTTAAAACTCTGTCTTTTACTTCAAAAGTATCTTCTCTTACAAATTTCTCTCCTACAATAGTTTCATATAGTTCAATATATCTATCAGAAACTGAATTAACAAATTCATCAGTAATATCAGGCATCACATCGCCTTCCCTACCTTGAAAACCATGTTCCATAAGCCACTCTCTGACAAACTCTTTGGAAAGTTGTTTTTGATTTTCACCATTATCAAAACGCTCTTGATATCCATCAGCATAAAAGTATCGGGAGGAATCGGGAGTATGAATTTCATCAATCAGATATATTTCATCACCAATTTTCCCAAACTCATATTTGGTATCAACCAAAATAAGACCTTTCTCTTTTGCCATTTCACTACCTCGTTGAAATAATTTATATGTTATTTCTTCCAATTTTTCATAATCCTCCTCACTAACTAATTTTTGTTTTAATATTTCTTCTTTAGAAATATCCTCGTCATGGAAACCCAATTCAGCCTTAGTGGTTGGAGTAATTATAGGAGTTTCAAAAGCTTGATGTTCCTTCATACCATCAGGAATAGGCACACCGCAAATACTTCTAGAACCATTATTATATGAACGCCATGAGCTACCAGTTAAATATCCGCGAATAATCATTTCAATTGGAAATGGGTCACATTTTTTACCAATAGTAACTGTAGGATCTGGTACGGCAAGTTTCCAATTAGGGACAATATCTGCTGTAGCATCTAAAAATTTTGCTGCAATTTGATTTAAAACCTGTCCTTTGTATGGAATACCCTTAGGCAGTATAACATCAAAAGCAGAAATCCTATCGCTAACTACCATTACTAGTAGTTCGTCATTGATATTATATACATCTCTAACTTTACCTTCATATAGACTTTTTTGCCTCAAGAAATGAAATTTAGTACTTACAATAGATTGTGCCATAATGTTATTATTTATTAGAATTTGGATTGGAATATGCATTAATAATTTTAGTAACAATTCTATGTCTTACAACATCATTACTATCAAGAAAAATAAATTTTAGACCTTTAATATTACTAAGAATAGAATGAGCTTCTGCTAATCCAGATTTTTGATTTTTAGGTAAATCTATTTGAGTTATATCACCCGTTATAATAAATTTTGCATCTCTACCCATCCTTGTCAAAAACATTTTAAGTTGAGAAGAAGTAGTGTTTTGGGCCTCATCAAGAATAACAAAAGCATTATCGAGTGTACGGCCTCTCATAAAGGCTAAAGGTGCAATTTCGATGGTTCCATCTTCAAAATATTTCACAAGTTTTTGTTGTGGTATCATATCTCTAAGAGCATCATAAAGAGGTTGCAGATAGGGATCAAGTTTATCTCTTAAATCACCGGGTAAAAATCCAAGATTTTCTCCGGCTTCAACAGCAGGTCTTGTAAGAACTATTCTTTTAATCTCTTTATTTTTAAGTGCTCTAACAGCGAGAGCCACAGCAGTATACGTTTTTCCGGTTCCGGCTGGACCAATAGCAAAAAGAACGTCATTTTTCTCTATCCCCTGAACCAATAACTTTTGATTTTTTGTTCTAGCTTTAATAATTCTACCAGAGCGTCCATGTACTATAACTTCAGAATCATGTTCCTCTTCTAAAACAAGCTCTCCATCCTCAATATCACTAGCAAAACAGTTTTTTATATCTGACAACTTAATAATACCTTTTCTCTTATACTGGTTTTTAAGATTCTGCATTACAATTTCGAAATCTGCCAATGACTTATCATCACCAATAGCTTTTATTTCATCTCCTCTTGTTATGATTTTCAACTGTGGAAATTCAGCTTCAATAAGCTGAATATTAGTGTGGTTAACCCCAAAAAAGTCAACAGGATTAAGCCCATCAATTAATATTTTTATATCTTTATCCATATTACCCATTAAGCTGTCAAAAATAATAATTAAAGCATAAGAATACACTCAAAAGAAGTAATTATAAAATAAATTTATTTCAAAATATTTTTTTAGTACATTTGAATTCTAAATTATCATAATCAAAATATATGAATACTATCATCCAGAATACACTATTAGTCCTTTTTTACCTAGTAACACCTGCCTTAGTAATACATTATGCAGGGAAATTTTTATTACTTCGTAAAGCTGGTAATGTAGTAGTTGTATATATAATTGGATTAATAATTGGAAATATAGGAATATTAGACGATAGTAATTATGTTGTACAGGAAAACATATCGAATATAAGTATTCTTATTTCATTACCGCTTTTGCTTTCAGCCCTAAATTTTTCTAACTGGACAAGAATGGCACGTAAAAGTGTAATATCCTTAATTCTGGGAATGGTTTCTGTTTTTTTAGTTGTCGTCAGTGGATATTATTTTTTCGAACCATTAATAAAAGACGCATGGAAAATTACTGGATTATTAGTAGGCGTATACACTGGTGGTACTCCAAATTTGGCGTCTATAAAAGAGGCTTTAAATGTTAGTCCAAGTGAATATTTAATGGTACACACTTCTGATTTAATATTCTCAGGAGCTTATTTGCTATTTTTAATGAGTATTGGAAAAGTAATTTTCAAGAAGTGGTTACCATATGGTTATTCGTATCAAGCAAAATTTGGAACTAGAAGTATGGAATTTTCACAGAATGAGGATTACTCATATTTTTTCAAGAAGTATAATTTAATTCCTACGTTAGGCATTCTGGGCGTTTCTGTTTTAGTAGTTTTATTAGGTGTAGGGGCTAGTTTTATAGTACCTGAGAAATATTCCACAATGGTAGCAATATTAGTAATTACTACTTTAGGAATTGGCACTTCATTTATAAATGTATTAAGGCGTTCTCCTAAGTCTTTCGAACTAGGCATGTACTTTATACTCGTTTTCAGTTTGGTTGTTTCTTCTATGGCTGATTTAAAGAAATTTTCCATAGATGCAATGCCAATATTTCTCTATATTTCCTATACAATAACTCTTTCTCTTTTATTGCATTTATTATTATCGAAGATATTTAAAATAGACTCTGACACACTTATTATCACATCAACAGCATTAATTTGTTCTCCACCCTTTGTACCGGTAGTAGCTGGAGCATTGAATAATCGAACAATAATTATCAGTGGTTTAACTGTAGGAATAGTTGGATATGCTATAGGAAATTATTTAGGTATTTTCACTGCATTATTAATGCACCCGTAAAAGGCATATTAACCCTGATTATTCACAAATAATCTTAACGAATAATTAAAACTAATAATCTCAGTTCAACATAATATTTCACTCACAGAAATTAGTTTTTAAATAAAAAATCAACTTAAAAACGTATCTAATAACTTAAGAAAAGATTCTCTTCGAACAGGTTTCTCAACTATTTCATCAAACCCATTATCCTTATATTTTTTAGCATCTTTTGTAGCATTAAGAGCAGTTAAGGCAAGAATAACACCTGGATAATTAATTTCTCTAAGTTTAAGAGCAGCCTCAAACCCATCTAAAACAGGCATTTGAATGTCCATTATTATCAAATCCACATCAAAATTATCCTGTATATAATCTACAACTAACTGTCCATTTTTAAAATGTTCTATCTCAACAGAAGTATTTTTTAACATCAACTTAAGTAATTCAAAATTTATATAATCGTCATCAGCTATTACAATTTTCTTACTTTTCCAAAAATAATTACTCATAAATCTATAATTTAAAAAACATCTATCTTTTGTTTTTTAGAATAAAACAAAAGAATTGCTCCAAAAACAATCAAAGGAATACTAAGCCACTGTCCAATATTGAAGGTCATACTAGCTTCTTTAGCAACCTGATTATTTTTAATTAACTCAATAAAAAACCTAAAACCAAAAATTGTCACCAAAAACCAACCCACAAGCATTCCTCGATGTATTTTACCACCATTTCTCTTATAGAGATAATACAAAAATACAAAAATTATTAAATATGCCAGCGATTCATAAATTTGAGTGGGATGCTTAGGGACTGTCTCACCATTCTGTAAAAAAACAAATCCCCATGGAAGTGAAGTTTCATGTCCATAGATTTCGGAATTCATAAGGTTTCCCAGCCTAATTAAACTTCCGGTAAGTGCTGAAGGCACTACTAATCTATCCAATACCCAAAGATAAGGGCGTTTATATTTTCTAGAATAAAGCCAAGTAGAAATAACTATTCCTATAACACCGCCATGGCTAGCTAATCCACCATGCCATACTTTTAAAATTTCGCTTGGATTTTGAAGGTAATAATCTGATTCATAAAAAAACACATGGCCAAACCTAGCTCCTAATACAGCACCAATAACCGTATAAATTGTTAGTTTATCTACTTCCACAGGATCTAAACCAGCGTCTTTATAAAACTTCTGCACCATATAAAAACTAATCATAAAACCACCAGCAAAAAGTAGCCCATAATAACGTATGCTAAATGGCCCTAAACTAAAAATTTCAGGAGAAACATTCCAATAAATTGCATTTAAAATACCCATGACGCGAAATTAATAATTAATATGTATCATTATAAAATAATAATTTAGTTTTGTCGTTAACAAGCAAACTAAATCTTTTAAAAGGGAATACATTGAATACTATCAGATATAAAGCATTATTAATCATCGCTTTAATTTTAATTACAACTAACAATACTGTTTTAGCACAAGCTGGAGGTAGATACGTATATGAATTTATGAACTTATCTAATTCTGCAAGAGTATCAGCTTTTGGGTCAAATTTTGCCACAATTGATGATAATGATATTGATTTAGCATATTCAAACCCTTCATTAATAACAAACGAAATGCATCATCAGATATCTTTAAATTACTTAGGATATTTTGCCGGAACTAAGGCTGGTTTTATTTCTTTTGGTCATAATATTAAAAAATTAGGAACTTTTGTTGGCAGCTTACAATTTATAAATTATGGTACGTTTGATGCAACAGATAATACGGGACAAGAAACCGGAACATTCAACGCATCAGAATATAATTTTGTAATTGGATGGTCGAAACCACTTTCTGATAATTTACGACTGGGTGTGAATATTAAAAATATTTTATCTAACCTTGAATCATATCACTCCTACGGAATAGCAGCAGATGTAGCATTAAATTATTCTAACGATAATAAATTATTAAGTTCCTCTTTGATATTTAAAAATATGGGGAGACAGATATCCACCTACACTGGAAGTGATAATGAACCACTGCACTTCAATATACAATTTGGCATCGCCAAAAAGTTTGAACATGCTCCTTTTAGGTTACTATTCTTGTTCAACAATTTACAAAAATGGGATTTAAAATATTCTGATCCTAGTCACGAAGGAGAAGTTGATCCATTTACCGGTGAAGTAAAAACCAGTTCAAAAGCATGGGATATTACAGATAATACATTGCGACACATAATATTAGGAGTAGAATTTATACCAGGTAAAGGCAAATTTATGGTCAGATTTGGTTATAACTATCGACGACAACAAGAAATGAAAATCGCTAATAGAAGTGGGCTCGTAGGCTTTTCTTTTGGAGTTGGACTAAAGGTTTACAAATTCAAGATTGGATATTCCAGAACATCATATCATTTATCCGGTGGCACTAACACCATAAGCATTGGAACAAATTTAGATAGCTTTTTTCAAAACAATAACAATAAATAAAAAATAATATTTCATTTTCACTCTCACAGCCTAATCTACTTTGAATTTTATACTATTCTAAAAATCAACTTTATCAACAGCCTTTTACTTAGTAATATCAACCATTAACTATAAATTAACAAAAATTATAGTTTTGGCAACATTCTTGTTTTTCAACATATTATTAACCCATTAAAATATTTACCATGGAAATCAAGAAAACAAAAAATGCAAATTTAGATTTGCATACAAGAACATTTTTTTTACTTGGATTAGCTATTAGTTTAAGCATAATATTTTATGCTTTTGAGTACAAAACTAATACAACCAGAATAGAATTACCCGAGACCACAGCAGTAATAAACTGGGACGAAGCAGTAATTGAAAACACTGAGCGTCCAAAGCCAAAGGAAATTCCTAAAATAGTTTTCAGTACAATAAAAGTCGTTGACAATAACACAAAAATACCTGATGATAAAATTATCGTATATTCAAAAGACATTGATGATTTAGGAGATATAGATTTTGATGAACCAGAACCTGAAGAATATACCGAACCTTTCTATGAGTTTCCTACAGTAAACCCACAATTTCCAGGCGGAGAAGAAGCGATGCAATTATTCCTAAAAAATAATATTAAATACCCACAGATGGCAATAGATTATAATTTAGAGGGTACCATCTATGTACAATTTACAATTGGTGCTAATGGAAAAATTAGAGAAGTGAAAGTTCTAAGACATGTTGATCCTTTATTAGAAGAGGAAGCAATAAGAGTTGTAAAATCTATGCCTCCATGGAAGCCGGCAAAACAAGGAATTTTATCTGTAGCAACATATATGAGAATTCCTATTAAATTCAAATTAAAAAATTAGTAAAATATCCAATTAATATATATTGATGAAAAGGATGCTATGTAATTCTTATAATCATTGGTAACACAAAACAGGCAATTATACAATTGAAAAAGGTAACTATAATTATTTTTAGCTACCTTTTTTAATTTTTATAGGTCAAAAAATTACTTCTGACAGTTGAATCAACAGTGACGCAACATTATACGTTTCCTTACAATAACTAAATAAAAGTTTATTTAGTTCAATATTCACATAAAAAGAAAAACAGATTATATTTGCATCAAATTAATAATGATATGCAAGAGACATTAGAAATAGCAAAGTACACCATTCCTTCAATAGTGGTATTTATCACAGCATACTTTCTACTTAAGTTACACTTGAATGCACAAGAAGAAATTAACAAGAAAGAATTAAAAACACAAATAGAGGAATTGCGATTACAAATAAAACAGGAAGACAAAAAATATTTAACTCCTATACGATTGCAAGCATACGAAAGAATGGTTTTATTTCTTGAACGCATATCCCCCCAAAGTTTAGTTTTCAGAGTACAAAAACCATCACAAAAGGTTTATCAGTTGCAAGCGGCATTACTAAAAGCAATAAGAGATGAATATGAACATAATTTAGCTCAACAATTATATATCTCTAAAGAAAGTTGGACAATGCTTAAGGCTGCGAAAGAAGATTTAGTGAATCTAATTAATAATGCCGCTATAGACTTAAAACCAGATGATAATGGTATTGAATTAAGTAAGAGAATTTTTGAATCTGTAATGGGAAATAAGAAATTGCAAACTGAGCATGCTATAGAATTCTTAAAGAAAGATATTCAAAAGTTATTTTAATTCTCCAATGATTAATTATTTTTCGTAACATTGCACCCCATAACATTATTAAAATTAAACACTTAAAACTATGATTAAAAAATTATTTTTATTTACCGTTGTTGCATTCTCTATTGTAGCATGTAATAATGACGGAGCAAAGAATGCAGAAACAGCAGTTGTTAAAGAATCAGAACAAGCTAATACAGAGGTTTTAACAGTTGACCAATTAGAACTTAAAATAGCTGATTTGGTTGGACAAACAGTTACAGTAGAAGGAGATGTTGATCATGTGTGCAAACACGGAGGAACAAAGATGGTTATTTTGGGTGACAGCACTGATATACATATTAAAGCTACTGACGAATCAGGAAATTTCCGTGCTGACGAGGTAATGGATCACAGAGTAATTGTAAATGGTATTGTTGATGAATTTAGAGTTGATGATAATTATATCATGGAGCAAGAAGCAGAACTTGAAGAGCTAATAGCCAATGGACCTCAAAAAGAAGAAGCTGAAGAAGAACACCATGAAGATGGAGAAAAAGGTATGTTTCCTGATAACGATACCAAACACAAGAAGCAGATTAAAGGATTACAAAATCAAATTGCCGGCCTTAAAAAAATGTTAGAAGAAGCTAAAGCAGAAGGTAAAGATCACGTCTCTTTCTATTCTGTTAAAGCAGAAGATTATAAAATTGACGAAAGCGTTGAAGTAAAAAGTGAAGCAAAACACTTTGACGACAGCGCTGCTGAAATAGCTGATGAGAAAGCTGAACAAAAAGAAAAAGCAGAAGAAAAATCAGAAGATAAATAATAATACTGTTAAAAATATCAAGGTCAGCAATAAAAGCTGACCTTGCTTTTTATTGTTGATATTTATGGGTAAGAAACTGCGCAAATTTAATAGAGCCACACATAGAGATTTAGGTTATTTCTTTGTTGGTATGATTTTAATTTATTCTTTGTCAGGAATAGCTATAAATCATTTAGATGACTGGGATCCAAGTTATATAGTAAAGAAATGGAATGTCAAAACTGAGCAAAAAATTGATAAAAACGACTTTGATAAAAGTAAAGCTATAGCTATTCTCAAAGAAATTGATATCGATAATAAATATCGCAAATTCTACTTTCCCAATAACGAAAGGCTGAAAATATTCTTTAAAGGAGGTAATGCTATCTTTGATACAAAAACGGGCTCAGGGAGAGTAGAGACACTAAGCAAAAGAAAAGTATTTCATACTGTAAACTGGCTTCATTATAACCCTAATTTTTATTGGAAATGGTTTTCAGATATTTTTGCAGTTTCCTTGATAATACTAGCAATATCTGGCATGTTTATCCTAAAAGGCAAAAATGGACTCAAATGGCGAGGAACCATTTTAATAAGCATTGGGATTTTAATTCCTCTCATATTCCTTTTGATATTTTATTTTTAATTAGGCTGATGCTAATTAGAAAAGAATATCTTTTTACATTGTAAATACTCTATCCTCAAGTATAAATATTTAACCCAAAATTTTTCTGTGCTGAAGCTACTGAAAACTAAATTGCTTAGCTAAATCTAAAGCCTCACCAAAACAGCGTCCTACTTTTATTCTATAAACTCTTGTTTTACAACAGCTTCAACACTCACAACAAAGTTTTGAGACATAATTATGCCTTTTCCCCTACAATGTTCACTTTTGATTGTTAACAAATGGCTTAAGGCATTATATGAAAAGCTACTTCATATACTATTTTTGTAATTACAATCTAAGTAATTTCCTTTAGGACAAACTAATTTTCAATATTCGAATTATGATAATGCGTAAAGATAAATATGCAAATCGCAAATATACCATTTACGGTTTTTTTATTTTTGTCGGAATAATATTTCTAATACGCTTATCTATTTTACAATTGTTTAATAATGAATATGTATTTGCTGCAGAAAACAACACTAGAAAGGATATTACTATTTATCCACCTCGAGGTTTAGTTTTTGATAGAAACAATAAACTTATTGTTTATAATGAAGCAATATTTGACCTAATGATAATACCAAAGGAAGCTAAAGATATTAATATTGTCAACTTCTGTAAACTAATAGGTATTGACACTCTGGAATATCAACGCAAATATAAAAAAGCAAAAAAGTATAGCCGCAGGAAGGCAAGTATTTTTGTAAAACAACTATCAAAAACACAAACAGCATTTCTTCAAGAAAAATTATTTCAATTCCCCGGATTCTATGTTCAAGCAAGGACATTGCGTAAGTATCCATATAAAAATGCAGCTCATCTATTAGGCTTTATTGGAGAAGTAAACAGCAAAGAGTTAAAAAACGATACATTCTACTCATCAGGAGATTATATTGGTAAAAGTGGCATTGAGAAATCCTATGAAAAATACCTCAGAGGAGAAAAAGGAGTTGAAAAGCTTATGGTTGATGTATATAATCGAGAGAAAGGTTCGTTTCATAATGGTAAATATGATATTCCTGCCAAAAAGGGATATAATCTACATCTGGGACTTGATGTTGACTTGCAAACTTATGGTGAGGAATTGATGAGAAATAAAATTGGGGCAATAGTAGCAATAGAGCCTAGTAGCGGAGAAATTATCAGCATGGTAAGCGCACCCAGTTACGACCCGAATTTACTCGTAGGTAGAATACGCTCTAATAATTATGATAGCTTATTAAAAGACAAACATAAGCCATTGCTAACACGGGCATTAAACTCATCATACCCACCAGGCTCTACTTTTAAGTTAGTACAAGCACTTATAGCACAACAGGAAGGTGTATTATATCCTTCAACCACCTATACTTGCCATAATGGTTTCAACTACAAGGGTCTACATGTAGGATGTCATTCACATACACCTACAATAAATCTTGAAGAAGCTATAAAAATATCATGTAATGCATATTTCTGTAATGTTTATAGAAGTATCATAAATAATCATGCTTACAAAAATTCAGAAATGGGATTCAGAAAATGGCGTGATTATACATTAAAAATGGGATTTGGGAAAAAACTCGGAATAGATTTACCCTACGAAAGAGGCGGCAATATTCCAAAGGTAGAATATTATGACAAATATTATGGCAAAGGACACTGGAATGCTATTACTACAATTTCTTTAGCAATAGGACAAGGAGAAATATTAGAGACTCCTCTTCAAATGGCAAATGAAGCAGCATTTATAGCAAATAGAGGATATTATTACACCCCACATATTGTAGCTCAGATTGGTGATTCTGCCAAAAATAATCCGTCCTTTACAAAGAAAAATTATGTTGGAATAAATAGTAAATATTTCGATATTGTGGTAAATGGGATGGAAAAGGTTGTGGAAAACGGGACAGCTAAACTAGCAAAAATAGACAGCATAGCTGTTTGTGGTAAAACCGGTACTGCCCAGAACCCTCATGGGGAAAATCATTCTGTTTTTATTGCATTTGCTCCAAAAGACAATCCCCAAATTGCAATTGCAGTCTTTGTAGAGAACTCAGGTTACGGAGGAACATGGGCTGCCCCCATAGCTAGCCTAATGATAGAAAAATATCTGAAGGGATATATCCCTAAAAACAGAAAATGGCTAGAGAAAAGAATGTTAGAAGGTAATTTAATTCCAGAAGATGAGAGATAGAAGATTAGCGTGGAGAGATTTGGATTGGGTAATAATTTCAATTTACCTACTGCTGGTATTCTTTGGCTGGTTAAATATATATTCTGCCGTATATAATCCCAGCAACCATGCTATTTTTGATTTCTCTCAGCGATATGGGAAACAGATGATATGGATAGCGGCATCAATTGTTATTGCTTTGATAATAATTATAATAGCGCCAAAGTTTTTTAGTCAGTTTTCATATGCAATATACGGATTTCATATACTTAGTTTGATTCTCGTATTACTATTCGGGAAAGAAGTTGCAGGTTCAAAATCATGGTTTCAAATAGGAAGTTTTGCAATTCAGCCTGCCGAATTTGTTAAATACGCCACCTCACTGGCTTTAGCACAATACCTTAGCAACCTTGATGTAAAAGTAGGAAATCTAAAAGCAACTATAATAGCAGGTGTAATAATTATATTACCAGCATTCCTTATTCTACTCCAAAATGACACAGGTAGTGCCTTAGTTTATGTGTCATTTATTTTTGTACTGTACCGGCGTGGGCTATCAGGAAACATCTTTGTAATAGGACTTATTTTTGCATTCTTAGCAGTATTAACATTATTATTGCAAAGCTTAACCTACAAATTAATACTCCTTGGGGTAATACTATTAATTATAAGCCTTTCATATTTATTTATGAAAAAGAACTTATCAAATGTATTGAAACTTTTTGGCATTTTTGCTATCATTGTTGCTTTCGTATTCTCGGTAGATTTAGGTTTCAGTAAACTACAACCACACCAACAAGTAAGAATAAAAGTACTCTTAAATCTTAAGCAAGACTTAAGAGGCGCAGGCTATAATGTATACCAATCAAAAATTGCAATAGGCTCAGGAAGTATTTCCGGTAAAGGATTTTTAAATGGCACACAGACAAAATTTAATTTTGTTCCTGAGCAAAGTACAGACTTTATTTTTTGTACTGTCGGAGAAGAATGGGGATTTATAGGAAGTTCATTAGTTGTAATTTTATTTGTAATACTTCTGATTAGGATAATATATGTCGCAGAACGACAAAGGTCCATATTTTCACAAATATATGGATATGGAGTTGCTTCTGTATTATTTTTTCATTTTACGATAAATATAGGAATGGTGCTTGGTATTCTACCTGTCATAGGTATTCCTCTACCCTTCTTTAGCTATGGGGGCTCATCTCTATGGGCATTCACAATACTATTATTTATTTTTATTCGTCAGGATGCAGAGCGTATGAAACTATTATAGGAAGTTCATAACCTAAGTTCGAGAAAACCTTTACTCACAGTTTCAAACAATTAGTTCCTATGTAACACAAGTTTATAAAAGCCTCCTTGCGCTTACCTCAAGACTGGTCGGGATAATACAAATATATTTGAGAAAGAATAGATGCTATTAATCGAAATTTACAGAAGAAAAACCAATAACACCCCATTTATGCACTAAAAAACTAGTAATAGTCATCTATAATTTTGTAATTTTTAGCAACAAATCCGGCATACTATTGACTTTCTGGGAGATAAATCTTATGTCAAGCTCAGTTAGTTAATAGATAATTCAATTGATTTACGACGCTATAATTCTGTACCTTTGCAAATCAATTTCAAGCTGTTATAAATATGAATTTCGTCAATAAATTATACTTTATTTTTTTTATAATTCTTATCTCGTCATGTGCTACGAATAAGCAAACAGCAGCTTTAAAAATAGATAAAAACGATAGCACAATAAATTATACTGTTTCTAATAAATTTATTGAGGCAAAAAAAAATCTATTCCAAGGAAAAACAGCCTTAGCAGAGAAAGGCTTTGAATCATGCATTAATATGAATCCCAATCATGATGCAAGTTATTATGAACTTGCAAGAATGTATGAAAATATGAATCCGAAAAAAGCTATTGAATTAAGTAAAAAAGCTATAAACATTGACAAAAAGAATATCTGGTATCAAGAATTACTGCTAAGAATATATCAACAACAAAAACAATTTGACAATGCCATAAAAGTAAATCAACAACTTATAAAAATAGCTCCGGAACGTAAGGAATATTATTACCAAAAGGCAAATTTACACATTTGGAATAAGGAATATAACAAAGCGATAGATGTGTATAAAGAAATTATAGATAAATTTGGTTACGAAGATGGAGTAATGAGTCAAATAAAACAAATTTATCTAAAAGAAGGCAATTATAAAAAAGCAATAGAGACATTAGAAAAAATGATTAAATATCAACCTAATAACAAAGATTATTATGGAATGATTGCTGAATTATACTCTAAAGAAGGACAAAATGACAAAGCTTTTGAATATTATCAAAAAATACTTGATATTGACCCCCAAGACGGTTTTGTTCATTTTGCTTTAGCTGATTATTACCGATCAATAAATAACATAAATAAGGCCATTGAAGAACTCAAACTAGGTATGGTTTCGTCAAAATTAGATGTCAATAAAAAAATGAATGTATTATTAAGCATGCTGGAGCTAAGCAAATCAGATTCTAGTTTCACTTCTGTTTTTGAAGAACTATTAGACATCGCATACATAAATAATAATGCAGAGCCGAAAA
>Ga0256842_1000228_pt1 | contig 49755 bp, 49 predicted proteins | sample 4559240metaG_FD_185973 | JGI IMG/M metagenome (GOLD analysis project Ga0256842, IMG submission 185973) | Hydrothermal vent microbial communities from Guaymas Basin, Mexico - 4559-240 | ecosystem: Environmental > Aquatic > Marine > Hydrothermal vents | place: Mexico: Guaymas Basin | collected... | reverse complement strand
AGTAAATACTTTTTAAAATGTTTATAAAATCTAACATCATCCATATTGTCTTTTAAAATAAAAATATTTATAATTTAAATAAATTCGGACAAATTTCAATTTCAGGAGGTCAAAAAAAATGGCCGAAGAAAAAATTAATAAAAGAGAAATTCCTCCAGAGATAATAGAAAGGGTTAAAAAATTAAGAGAAGAAATAGATTATCATAATTATAGATATTACGTTTTAGATTCTCCTGTTATTTCTGATGCTGAGTATGATGCTTTAATGAGGGAATTAAAGGAATTAGAAGAAAAATATCCCGAATTAATAACCCCTGACTCTCCTACCCAAAGAGTGGGATTTAAACCAGCTGAAGGTTTTAAAGAAGTCCCTCATGTAGAGCCTATGTTATCCTTAGATGATGCTATGAACGAAGAAGAAGTTATAGAATTTGATAAAAGAATAAAAAGGTTTTTAGGATTCCCCGAGGATCAACCTATTGAATACACTGTTGAACCCAAAATTGATGGTCTTGCTGTAGAATTGGTATATGAAAATGGAGTATTTGTAGTGGGTTCAACCAGAGGAGATGGATATGTAGGGGAAGATGTTACTAACAATTTAAAAACAATAAAAACTATACCTCTAAGACTTAGAAAATTTACAGAAGATGCTCCTGATATTCCTCCTCGTGTTGATATAAGAGGAGAAGTTTTTATGACTAAAGAGGAATTCCAAAGATTGAATGAAGAAAGAGTAAGAAAAGGAGAATTACCCTTTGCTAATCCTCGTAATGCTGCAGCTGGATCTTTAAGGCAGCTTGATCCCTCTATAACAGCTAAAAGAAAATTGGATATTTTTTGCTATGGTGTGGGAAGGGTTGATGGTTATAAATTTAAAACTCAATGGGAAATTCTTCAAACACTTCCTAAATGGGGATTAAAAATAAATCCTATGGTTAAACTTGTTAAAAATATCCAAGAAGCTATTAAATATCATCATGAAATAGAAAGAATTAGAGAAACTTTGCCTTATGAAATAGATGGGATAGTTATAAAGGTTAATGATCTCTCTTTATGGGAAAAATTAGGAACTAAAGCACGCTCTCCCAGGTATGCCCTTGCTTATAAATTTCAGCCTACTCAGGTTACCACACAATTAATAGATGTTGTCTTTCAAGTAGGAAGAACAGGAGCTATTACACCTGTAGCTATTCTTAAGCCTGTGCAAATTGGAGGAGTAATTGTAGAAAGAGCTACTCTTCATAATGAAGATTTTATTAAAAATTTAGATGTACGTATAGGAGATTGGGTATTGGTTCAAAGAGCAGGAGATGTTATTCCACAAATAGTTATGCCTATAAAAGATCGTAGAACAGGTAAAGAAAAAGAAATTGTATTTCCCACTCATTGTCCTATTTGTAGAACTAAATTGGTTAAAAAACCCGGAGAAGCTATTTGGAGATGTCCTAATCCTAATTGCTATGCCTCCTTAGTAAGGAAAATTTTACACTTTGCCAGTAGAAATGCTATGAATATAGAAGGTCTTGGAGAAAAGGTAGCCAGAGATCTTGTTGACAAAGGATTTGTGCAAAATATAGCAGATTTATATTATTTAAAATTAGAAGACTTTATGAAACTTCCAGGATTTGCTTATAAAAAGGCTAAAAATCTTTATGAAGCTATTCAAAAGAGTAAAAAAACTACTTTAGCCCGTTTTATTTACGCTCTTGGTATAAGACATGTAGGAGAAGCTATGGCTTATCTTTTAGCAGAAAAATTTAAAACTCTTGATAAATTAATGAATGCCTCTGTTTCTGATTTATTAAGTATTCCAGGAGTAGGATATGAAGTAGCTAAATCCATAGTGGATTTCTTTAAAAATGAAGAAAATCGCAAAATGATCCAGAGAATGCTGGATGCTGGGGTTACTTTTATTGAAGAAGAAAAGAAAGAAGAGGAAAAACCCAAAATTTTAGAGGGTAAAACTTTTGTCTTCACTGGTGCTTTAAAATCTATGACCAGAGATCAGGCAAAAAGAAAAGTAATAGAATTAGGTGGTAAAGTCACAGATTCAGTATCCAGAAAAGTAGATTATGTAGTAGTAGGAGAAAGTCCAGGTTCTAAATATCAAAGAGCTTTACAATTAGGTATAAAAACTATAAATGAAGAGGAATTTTTAAAACTTATAGGTGAAGCCTAAGATTGAATTCACCTCTTCTATAGTTTGGCGGGCAATTTTTCTTGCCCGCTCTATTCCTTTATAAAGTAAATCCTCCCAATTATTTTTTTCTATCTCTTTTCTTTTTTCCCAAATTTTTTCTAAATTTGTTATTACTCTTTCAGCTAATCTCTTTTTACATTCTACACAACCTAATATTGCACTTTTACATCCTTTTATGATTTCTTCAATTTCCTCTTGATTGAAATAGAGTTTTATCAAATTAAAAACTACACATCTATTTTCTGGATCTCCTGGATCGCTTTTTCTCGGCCTTTGAATATCTGTTACATAAGATAAAATTTTTTTCCTAACAACCTCAGGAGGATCATTTAAAAATATAGCATTTCCATAACTTTTACTCATTTTTCTTCCATCTATTCCAGGAATTTTAGGAATTTCAGATAAAAGAGGTTCTGGCTCTGGGAAAAATTCTACCTGATAAAGATAATTAAATCTACGAGCTATTTCTCTGGTTAACTCTAAATGAGGAACCTGGTCAAGTCCAACAGGAACTTTTCTTGCTTTATAAATAAGAATATCAGCAGCTTGAAGCACAGGATATCCCAAGAATCCATAAGTAGCAAGATCTTTATTTTTTAAATTTTGAAGCATATCTTTATAAGTGGGATTTCTTTCCAACCAAGCTACTGGTGTAAACATACTAAAAATTAGATAAAGCTCTGCATGTTCCTTAATAGCAGATTGTAAAAAAATAGTACTTTTTTCAGGAGATAATCCTACAGAAAGCCATTCAAAAAATAGTTCCTTTGAAAAACCTTGTATTTTTTTAGGATTTTCATATTCAGTAGTTAAAGCATGCCAATCCGCAATAAAATAAAAACATTCATATTCTTCCTGTAACTTTAACCAATTTTTAAGAACTCCATGTAAATGCCCTAAATGTAAAGGCCCTGTAGGTCTCATTCCGCTTAATATCCTTATCTTACTCACTCCCCTACCCCTCAAAAATTTTAATTCTGATCAATAAAATATCATATTTTTTTAATTTTTAAACTTTAAAATAACTTTAAAAAACTTATTTTATGTTTAAAATATTTTAGAATATTAAAAATTGCTAATAAAAGGGGGAAATAATGAAATGTGAGCGTTTAAAAATTTTAATAAGGGATTGGTATCAAGAAGTTAGAAATTTTACTTTATCACCTGTTAAAATGATGGAATTAATTGAAAAACATATTAAAAATTGTGAAACTTGCCAAAATGATGAGGATTTACCTTTAGAATTAGATCAGCTAAGAGAAATTATAAGAGTCCCTTATACTTCTACACCTTCTCAAGACTTTAATTTTGGTTTTGAGGAGCAAGAATATATTTATGAAGAAGAAATTTTAGAAGATGGAGAAGAAATATAAATAGTTTAGAAAAGTTTAAAGAGGGGATGAAAATCTCCCCTCTAAATTTCCTATTTAATGTTCTTCATGTTCTTCTTCATAACCTGTAATCATAGCAATAATATGAGCTAAAGGAGTATGTCCTAAAGTACTTAAATATATATGAACAAAGATAAAAAAGGCATAAAATACCCATAAAGCTGTATGAATGAATGAAACTATCTGCAAACCACCTAAAAGACTACCTAAGGTTTTAAATTTAACCGGATCCCATAAAACAAGTCCAGTAATAAGCTGAAGAGGAATACAAACAATCATAATCATTAAATAAGCTACTTGCTGTAAAGGATTAAATTTATTTTCAGGAGTAGGATGATGAGGATTTTCATCTCCTACCATAATACCATAAGCATAATATCTAACCTGACGTAAAGCTCTTTTAATAAATTCAATAGGTCTCCAAATAGGAGGAACATATATCTTAAAAAATTTTAAGGTACCGAAATAATAAATAAACCATATGAAATAATTTATTAATAACACAAAGCCTAAATAACTATGAATTTTAACTGCTGTTTCAAAAGATATCCAATGCATTTTATCTACTAATCTTATTTGAAGTCCTGTAAGGATTAAAATTATAAAGCTTATAGCATTTACCCAATGCCAAATTCTAACTGGTAAAGGATGTAAATATACTTTCTTCATTAGTAACCTCCTCTTCTTTTTCTTCTAATTGGTGTGGTAATTATTCTTAAACCTAAATGTCCAAAAGCAAAAGCAAGACCGCCTAATGCAGCAAGTGCAAAAATAATATCTAATATGGTTATTTTTGTTAAACCCAAAACATAAAAATCTCTAATATTAGGTACAGCATAAATAGAATTTACAACCTTTCTTTCCATATTTATTTTTTCAGGTTTAGCTCCTTCCTTATTAATTTCAAATTTACCTACAAATTTTGCTTGAGGATTGTGACAAACAGTACAATCTTTAATAGCATCTTTTTTAGATACAATTCTATGAGCATCATTAGCATTAATTATGTCTAATCTACCTTTTAAATTTATTTCAACTTGAGATTTTAATAAACTTAAAAATTGCCATAATTCTTTTTCTTCTATTTTATTGTCTTTATTTAAATCAATTTTTTCTTTAATTTTTTCAGGATTTATTTTTAATAATTTACTTACTTCTTCTAAGGTTAATGGTTTATTAGTAGCTCTGTTCATAAGAGTAAGAAAAATTGCCTTTTTACCATTTACATGGCAAGCTGAACATGAAGCACCTTTAAAATGAACATCTACAAAAGATTTTAAAGTAAAAGGAGGATTATACAACCATTTATTGTGTGCTTCTTTAATACCTTTATGGCATTTTATACAAGATTTGTTTATATTTGCTATATTAGTAGAAAGTACATCATGTGCTTTATGACAGCTTGAACAGGTAGGAGAATTGGATTTATTTTCAGAAAGAGCTTTATAATGAATGCTTTCCTCAAAAGCTTGTGCTTCTTTTTTATGACAATTTACACAAAGATTAAATTGTAATTGTTTATTATTAGAAATTTTTACTACATTATGATAACCATGGCATTTTAAACAATCAGGTGCATTTTTCCCTTTAGCTAAAGCTTGAGCATGAATACTTTTTTCAAATTGTTGCATTTCTTTAGTATGACATTGTTTACATATATTATTAGCCTGTGCTCTATACTCTTTTATAGATTTGAAACTTCTAAAAGGATGTTTTCCTTTAGAAAACTCTTTATGACAATCTATACACTTTAATTTTTTATGAACAGAATTCATGAGAACATTTTCTTTAACTTGAACTGACAAAATTTCTCCATTTTCCATTTTTTTAGTTAAAGGCCTACTATGACAAAGTAGGCAATATTGATTTTCAGAACCACCCCGAGCAACTTTTATAGGTTTAACATTGTGATATCCATGACACTTTATACAAGGGGCAGTTTTAGAAAGATTATAATGTACAGGGTTCTTTCTTAGTGATTTATCAGTATGACATCTCTGACAAACTATTTTTGACATTTTTATCATATATTCTTTCTTGCTTCTAAACTTATAAGATGGATGTTTACCCCTTAAAAAATCACTATGACATGTTATACATTTAAACTTTCCATGCACTGAATTTTTAATTTCCTTAGGATTTATTTTAACACTTATTTTTTCACCACTTGGCAAAGTTTTTATAAAACTAAATCTGTGACAGGACATACAATAATCATCATTTTTATTAAAAGTAGTTGCTGTAAAAGACTGATTAAAGCTTAAAAAGATTAAAATTAAAACTAAAATTGAAAACCACCCAAAATCTTTAATTTTAGTTCTCATTCTTACCTCCCTAAGGAATTGCTTTTATGATATGCATGACAATCTATACATATAAATTTTTTACTTTTTATAATAGCTGCATGCCCACGATGTTTGGAAAGAGAAGAATAAGTATGACATTTAACACAATTTTTAACTACTTCTTTAGCATATGCTCTCTTGCTTTTTATAGGTTTAGGATAAGGATGTTTGTTAGAATTGTAAATATCAAAATGACAAGCGAAACATCCTATTTCAGCATGAGGAGATTTAGCAAATTCTTTAGGATTTATACGAAGACACATTTTTTCTCCATTAGGAAGTATTTTAGGAAGTCTCTCTAATTTATGACACTTTATACAAGCTTTAGTTTGTTCTTTAATGGTTTTCATTGTTTTAATATAATGGGCTGTATGGCATTCATCACAGGTAACTTTATTTTCTTTAATAACATTTTTATGGAAAGAAGATAAACCACTCTCAGCATGGCAACCTAAACAGTTTTGAGTTACTTGCTTAGCATAACTTTTTTTACTAAGAATCTTGACAGGCTTGGGATGGTTAGAAGGATCTATATCTTGGTGACATAAAATACAGTTTAAAACTCCATGGGCAGATTTATTAAATCTTTCAGAATCTACATACAAATACATTTTTTCTCCATTCGGTAATACCTTAGGAGCTCTTTTTAGTTTATGACATTTCAAACATTGTTGATTTAATTTTTTAGTAAATGCTAAAGAATTGTTATTAATACTAAAACAAAAGAAAAAAATAAAAACCATTAAAAAATAACATAGTTTCTTATCTTTCATTTTTTTTACCCCCCAAATTTAAAAATTAAAAAACAAGTTTTACCCAACCATTATTTTTACTTAATTTTAATCTTATACAAGCTTATTTCTTAGTCAAGTTTAATAAATCCAAAATTTTAGAGTTTTTGTTAAATAAAACAAATTTATTTTTAAATATTCTTTTTTCTTTTTTATTTTTTTCTTTTATCTATTATCCTTACAGCTTTACCTGGAACTCTCTGAATAGTACCTTCAGGTACTACCTGAATTTTACTATGAAATCCTAAGAAATCATAAAGTTCTACATTTAATTTTTCTAATTCTGGCTCTGTAATTCCATTATCAACCTTTTCTATTATTATGGTCATTTCATCTTTACCTTTAACAGTTTCTATAACTAATTGATAATAAGGAGATAAACCTTTATATTTCATCAAAATTTGCTCTATTTGTGAAGGATAAAAATTAACTCCTTTTACCTTTAACATATCATCTGTTCTTCCTTTTATTCTGTCAACTCTTACATGAGTTCTTCCACAATCGCATTTTTCATAACTTATTATTCTTGTAATATCTCTGGTTCTGTACCTTATTAAGGGTAAGCCTTCTCTTGTTAAGGTAGTTATAACAAGTTCTCCTTCTTTTCCTACAGGTAAGACTTCTCCAGTATTAGGATCTACTATTTCTACAATATAATGATCTTCCCAGATGTGAATTCCTGCTCTTGCTTCACAATCTATACCCAGCCCCACCCCTCCGGTTTCAGTCATACCAATAATATCAAAAGTCTTAACTCCCATAATTTCTTCTATACGTTTTCTATATTCATCTGACCATGTCTCAGCTCCAAGAATAGCAACTCTTAATTTGGTTTCCTTAAAATCATAACCTATTTCCTTAGCTACTTCTATAAGTCTTGCTGGATAAGAAGCAATAGCTCCTATAGCAGTAACTTCTAAATCTTTTATGAATTTTAATTGCATCAAGGTTCTACCTGCCCCAGCTGGAACCACAAAACATCCCAGTTTTTCTGCTCCATAATGAAATCCGAAACCGCCATTAAATAATCCAAAAGAGGGCATTATTTGCAATCTATCCTTGGATGTTAATCCTGCACAGGCAAGACATCTTGCCATAATTTCTCCCCATTGATTTATATCATTTCTGGTCATAGCATTAATTACAGGAACCCCTGTTGTTCCTGAACTCATATGCATTCTGGCACAATCAGAAGGATCTACTGCTATATGATCAAAGGGATAACAATCTCTTAATTCATCTTTGGTAGTAAAAGGAAGATTTTTTAAATCATCCAAACTTTTTATGTCCTCAGGTTCAATATCTTTGTATTTCTCTTTTAATTTAGAACGTGAATTTTTTAAAAATCTTAAAGTTTTTCTCAGTTGAGATAATTGAAGTTTTTCAATCTCTTCTCTTGGCAAAGTTTCAATCTTGTAATTAAACATCTCGCCCTCCCTTTTCATTGAAATTCTTTTTAAATTATCAGCATGTTTGCTTTTAATAAAAAATTACAATTTAGACAAAAATATTTACTTTTTCTATCAGTATCTAAAATACTATTAGAGAAATGCATCACACAATTAGGATTCTCACAATGATGAAGATAAAAAAGATGTCCCAACTCATGGGTTGTTTCTTTTAAAAGTCTCTCAGTAAATAATCTTTCATTGGGTTTAGATCCATAAAATTCAGGTTTTAATCTTGTTAAAGAAACAATAGCAATACCATATCTGGGATAAGCCTCTCCAAAAATAAAATTAAGACCAGGGGTATAAAGATCTACATCCACAAAAAAAATCCATTTATCTTTCCAATTATTTTTATAAGGAAACATTTTTTTTATTATTTTTGAAGCCAAATACTGATTTCTGGTAAAATTATATGCATCATTTATGTCTATACTAAGTCCATAAAATTCAGTTTCTAAAGAAAAAACATCTTCAAGATGAGATTTTAATTCTCTTAAAATTTCATCTCTTAAATGAGTATAAATCAAAAATACAATTATTTTCCTCATTCCACTTTTAGGATATCAATTCTGATTACAATGTCAATATATTCCCAAATAAATTTTTTCAAATAATTATTTCTATTATCTTTTAATTTTTGGTTTTTAACACTTAAAATTGACTTTATTATATCTTTAATTATAATTAAGCACATGCAAAACTTGTTATTTATTATTTTTATAGTCTTGTTCCTCTTTAAAGTTTCTTTTTGCTCAGCATATGAAGATAGTTTTGAAAAATCTTTAAATCTCTGGCCTTTTTTAGTTTTTTATAAAAATAAAAAAACAAATATAAAAAAAATAGAAATTCTGGGTCCATTTTTTTACAAGTATAAATTTCCTGAGGAAAATGGTCTTTTTATAAGACCTTTTTATTCCTCTGTAAGCAATTCTCAGGGAAGGAAGGCTTATTTTCTTTCTCCCTTAGGTGTTTATAAATCTGATAATGAAACCTCAACTCTTAAATTATTTCCTATTCTTAAAAAAAACTGGCATAAAGCTAAAGAAGAAAAAAATGTTAAAAACTGGGAATTTTTCCCTATTTTTGCAGGGGTTACTTCGGATAATCAAACCTATGGTGGATTTTTTCCCTTCTATGGGAAACTTAAAAATAGATTGGGGGCTAAAGAAATAACTTTTTTTCTCTGGCCCGTATATAGCAAAGCTCAATATAAAAAATACACCTCTGAAAATTTCTTCTGGCCTTTTATTAGAATTATAAAACCAAATGAACCTAAATCTAAAAAATATAATGGGTTTAAAATATGGCCTATTTATGAACATTTTAAAGAAAGACTTATGGAAAGAACTTTTATCCTATGGCCTTTTTATATTAAAGAAAAAGATCCGTTTTCTCAAAAACTTATCATTTTTCCTTTATATATTAGAGAAAATACAGATGCTTATAATAAATGGATAGTTTTGTGGCCCTTTTTTCAGAAAATTTATGCAAAAAATTCTTGTTATAAACAAATAGATGCTCCTTGGCCATTTTATAGAAAAATAGAAGGTAAAAATATTAATGGAATAAGAATTTGGCCATTTTATGGTTGTGTAAAAAGAAAAAATTCTTCAGATTCCTTTATTTTATGGCCTTTGTATTTTTATAAAACTGATAATATATATAAAGGAAATCTTTATTATAAAAAGGTTGAACATAGATTTTTATTATTTTCTAAATCTACTTATATTAATAAAAATAATACTACAAAAAAAGAAACAAGATTATGGCCTTTTGTGTATGATTATCAATTAGACAGTAATTCTATCCATTTAAAATATTGGTATTTCCCAGCTATATTGCCTTTTTATGATGAAGGAATAGAAAGAAATTATAGTGCATTTTTAAAATTAATGGAATATTATAAGAAAAATAAATATTCTTTTTTTAAATTATTATGGGGGCTTTATAGATGTGAAAAATTTGGAAATAGAGAAACTCAAGAATTGGCTTTCTTTCTAAGGGTAATAAAAGATAAAAATACTAATTATGTAGAATTTTTAGAAGGGCTCTTAGGTATAGGGAAAATTGAAGGAAAGTCAATTTTAAAAATTCTATATATAAATTTTAGGGATTAAAAATGAGCAAGATTTGTAAAAAAATTGTAATTTATCCTGGAACTTTTGATCCTATAACTAATGGACATATGGACATTATAAAGCGTGCTTTGAAATTATTTGATACTATAATAGTTGCTATAGGAGAAAATCCCGCTAAAAAAGCTTTATTTTCTAAGGAAGAACGTCTTTTTTTAGTAAAAGAAGCTATAAAAGAATTGCCTGAACATGATAGAGTAGAAGTAGAAATTTTTTCTGGTTTATTAGTAGATTTTGCCAAAAAAAAATCTGCTTGTGCTATTATTAGAGGTTTAAGAGCGGTTTCAGATTTTGAATATGAAATGCAATTAGCTTTGATGAATAGAAAACTTTCAAATAGTATTGATACTATTTTTTTAATACCAAGTCTTAAATGGATATTTTTAAGTTCTTCTATAATTAAAGAAGCTGCAAAATTAGGAGGAAAAATTGACGATTTAGTCCCAACTATTGTAGCTAAGAAATTAAAAGAAAGATTTAATTTTTAAAGGGGGCATAAGCCCCCTATGTTTTTTAAACTTCATTTACGGTAATTGAACCTGTAGGACAAACTTCTACACAGGTCATACATCCTAAACAGTCTTCAGGTCTTGCAACTACTGGCTTATCATCATCTCCTTTGTCATAAACTTGACCTGGACAAGATTCAATGCAAGTTCCACATGCTTCACAAGTGTCATAATTTACAGTAATCTCAAACATGTTACACCTCCTTTGATTTTATTTTTGCTTAAACTCTTGCGCTTTTTCTAAAAATTTTTCCGCCCAATATTTTACACTAAAAATATGAATATGGGTATAACTCGCTAATAAATTTTTAAATAAAATTCCGTCTTTTTTTCCATCTATTCCAAATCCTTTTTTTAATTCAAATATATATCTCATTTCTTTATTTTCGTCAACTTTAATAGGTTTAGAATAATGAAATTCATGACCTTTTATAAAATAACCTAATTTGAAATATGGATTTTTTTTAATAACCTTAGCTATTACATAACCATGTCCCTGAGGTCTTTTTTCTACTTTAAAAACAATAGGTAAAACTCCACACACGGGATATTCTTTATTTTTCCAGATTATTTTCTTTCCTAAGTACATAAATCCACCACATTCTGCATAAACTGGCATCCCTTCTAAAACAGCTTCTTTTATATCTTTTAAAAGCCCTTTATTTTCTGACAAAGCTTCTGCTTGAACTTCAGGAAATCCACCTCCTAAATATAAAGCAGAAATATCTGAAGGAAGGTTTCTATCTTTAAAAGCATTTATATATCTAATTTCAGCACCTAATCTGCATAAACTTTCCAGATTTTCAGGATAATAAAATTGAAAAGCTTCATCTCTAAAAACTCCTATTTTTAAATCTTTATATTTTTGTGTTTGTATATCAGGCAGTTCTTCTATTTTTAGATCCTCTACTTTTTTACTTATTTCTAAAATTTTATTTAAATCTACATTTTCTCTTATAGCTTCTTTTAACTCCTCTAAAAATGGTCTTTCTTCGTATTCATAAGAAGTAATAAGTCCCAAGTGTCTTTCAGGTAGTAAATTTTTAAGCTTAGGTATAGATCCTAAAACTTTTATATTAGTGTAATATTCTATAGATTCTCTTATAATATTTTCATGTCTTGATCTTGCTATTTTATTCAGAATAACTCCTTTAATATCAATTCCTTCCTCAAAAGATAAAAACCCTTTAACTAAAGCTGCTAAACTTCGGGTTACCTTTGTACAATCAAGAACAATTATAATAGGAACTTTTAAAACTTGAGCCAATTTAGCTGTGCTACAACTACCATATATATCCATTCCATCAAAAAGACCTCGATTTCCTTCAATAATAGCAATCTCTGAATCTTTTGAACCTAAGTAAAAAGAATATAAATTATCTGCTTCGTTAAAAAGAAACAAATCTAAATTTCTACAAGGGACTTGAGAAACTTTACTTAGCCAACCAGCATCTATATAATCAGGTCCTTTTTTAAAAGCTGAAACTTTTAATCCTTGATCTCTAAGGACTGAGATTAACCCTATTGTAAATAGAGTTTTGCCAGCACCACCTTTATGAGAGGAAATCAAAATTCTTGGAATTTTATAAACAATTGACATAAATAGAAAAATAACATAATATTTAAAAAATATAAGGGGGAAAAAAAAACCCCCTTATATTTTATTTTTTAAATAAAATTCCATTATATTTTACTACTAATTCTTTTGATTTTTTAACTTCTATTGTTATTTTATATAATACACTAAGAACAAAAAATCCCAAAGCCCAGACACCTAAAGCAATGCCAATTTCTGGTAAAGTAGGTCTGTACACAGTAATAGTCTCAAATGGTGTAGGAGTATATCCTCCTACAATCAAACCAATACCTTTATCAATCCAGCAAGCAAGAAAAACAGCTATACATCCTAAAACTAATGTAGCTTCATTTTTGCGAGTAGCAGGAATTACTAATAAAATTATTGCAACAGCAGCTAAAATAGCAGCAGCCCACATAAAAGGAACCCATTCTGCATGTCCATGAAGTCCTACAAATAAATATTTAATAGGTGCTTTATGACTGGGAATACCACTATAAAATGAAGTAAAAAGTTCAAAGAAGAAAAGTAAAACATTTATAATAAATGCATAAGCAACTGTTTTAGAAAGTGCTTCTATTGCTTTTTTACCAGGATCAAAGTTAGCTACTCTTTTTAAAAGGAGGGCTGCAATGATTATAAATGCTGGGCCTGCACAAAATGCAGATGCAAGAAATCTTGGAGCCATAACAGCAGTCAACCAGAAATGACGTCCAGGTAACCCTTGATAAATAAAAGCAGTTACAATATGAATACTTGGAGCCCAAAGTATAGCTAAATAAATAAAAGGCTTTAACCAAGAAGGATATTTGGTCCCTTTATATTCAGAATGCAGAACTGTCCAACCACAAAGAATATTGAGTAATAAATATCCTGAAAGAACACAAGCATCAAAGAAGAATACAGAGTGAGGTGTAGGATATCTTAAAACATTCAATGCTCTCATAGGTTGACCAAGATCTACAAAAATAAACAACATACACATTAAAACTGCAGCAACAGCTAAAAATTCACCTAAAACTGTAATTTTGCCATATTCTTTATAATTATGCCAATAGTATGGAAGAACTATCATCACAGCTCCAGCAGCTACTCCAACCAAAAAAGTAAAATTAGCAATATAAAATCCCCATGACACATCCCTGCTCATTCCTGTAATACCTAAACCTACTTTCCATTGTTTTAGATAGCATAAAAATCCAATAAAAATAATAGATGCTAAAAAAGCAAGCCATAACCAATATTTTTTACTTCCTCTTAAAGCCTTTTCAATCATACTTACACCTCTCCTCTAAAATTTATTAATCTATTAAATAAAATACTGAAGGTCCTGTTCCAAGTTCCTCTTTTCTTCTGATAGCCATTCTTTCTTCTAAAACTTTATTAACTTCAGAATTAGGATCATTTAAATCTCCAAATATAATAGCCTTAGCTGGGCACGCTTCTACACAGGCAGGTACTTTACCATCTGCCAGTCTCTCATAACACAAAGTGCATTTTTCTACTACACCCTTTGTTCTTGTAGGATATAGCGGGTTTACTTTGGAAAGATATTTACGAGGATCATACCAATTAAAACTTCTTGCTCCATAAGGACACGCTGCCATACAAAAACGACATCCTATACATCTATGATAATCCATCATTACAATACCATCCTCTCTTTTAAAAGTAGCCCTGGTTGGACAAACTCTTACACAAGGAGGATTTTCACAATGATTACATAAAAGTATAAAAGGAATCCCTTCCAATTTTTCTACTAAATATTTGTTAGTACTTTCTTCAGGAAAAGCATGTTCAAAATTATCCTTCCATATCCACTTAATCTCTTTCTTTGGATCAGGGATATTAGGAATATTATGATAAGCATTACAGGCTTCAATACATTTAAAACCACAAGTAGATTGGTTTTCTTTACATTTTTTAACATCAATTACAAAAGCCCATCTTTTACCTTTTAGAGATTCTGGAGCTGAAGTATAACCTTCAGCTTTAGCCTCACCTTTAATTAAAAGGTTTTCCACTGCAGCAGATGCTGCAGTACCAACTAAAGTTAAACCACCTAATTTTAAAAAGTCCCTTCTCTTTATTGCCATTTTTTGGCCTCCTCCTTTGTAAAATGACAATGCCAACAATCTGGATGTGTAATTACAAAATTATGACATCTATCACAAAATTTTTCCCTGTTATTATGGCATTTTAAACAAGTCTTTTGTAAACTAATCCTATATTTCTCTCCTTTGCTGTTTATGTATATATATTGATTTTCACGGATAGCTTTTTTTCTCCAATCATCTAAAAGTTTCATATGATAAGCTCTCATATACTCCTTTGATTCTACACATTTCTTTTCTCCTTTTGGTAACTCTGGTTGAGGTATAGCTTCAAGTCTCCCAAAATTTAACCATATAGGTGCAGTAAAAAATAAAATAAAAATAATTATTCCTGGAATAACTTTGTTGGCATTATACATAACTATACCTCCTCTTCCTTACCTTTTAATGGACGATATCTTAAATCTGTAGTTCTTTCTTTTTCTCCATCAAGTACAATAGCATTTCCAACTAATTCATGGACTCCACACACATCTACACCAGGAACCCAGTAATTCATAAGAGCTGGAAATACTGCTCTATCGATTGCACAGATACAGGCTAAATGATTCACTCCATACTTCTTATGGACATACTCTACAGCATTAGCTCTTGGGAAACCTCCTCTCATTCTCATTTCCATATACTCGTCGGTATTTAATCCAGATCCACTTCCACAGCAAAAAGTCTTTTCTCTAATAGTATTTTCAGGCATTTCTACAAAATTATTGCAAACATGTTTTAAAATGAATCTCGGCTCTTCAAAAAATCCCATAGCTCTGGCTGGATTACAAGAATCATGATAAGTCACTATAACATGATCATTACGAGATGGATCAAGTTTTATCTTGTTATGAGCAATGAGATCTGCTGTAAACTCACAAATATGAACAATTTTATTATCCTTAGCATGTTCAAAAACAGTTCCAGTAATAGGAGATTTTGGCACTTCAAGAAAATTAACAGGACCATACCAAGTATTGTGATATTGATGCCAAACTCTCCACATGTGACCACATTCACCACCAAGAATCCACTTAACCTTCAATCTTTTTGCTTCTTCATAAATTTTAGCATGCAACTTCTTAGCCAGTTCTAATTTATTGAAAAATCCAAAGTTTCCAGATTCAGAAGCATAAGTACTTATAGTATAGTCAAGTCCTAAGTGGTGGAATAAAATCAAATATCCCATAAAATTATAAATTCCTGGATCAGCAAAATAGTCACCAGAAGGAGGAACAAATAATATTTCCGCTCCTTTTTTATTAAAAGGAACCTCTATCTTTACTCCTGTAATCTCTTCAATATCAGCTACTAAATATTCAATAATCTCTTTCATAGTATGAGGCTGAATTCCAATATGGTTACCAATAAAATGAGAAAATCTAACAGGTTTCATCGCCCAATCTATAGCAATTCCTAACTCATGTAAAATTTCTCTCATTATGATAGTAACTTCTGCAGTATCTATTCCATAAGGACAAAAGACAGAACATCTTCTACACTCAGTGCATTGATAAAAATAAAAAAACCATTCTTTTATAACATCTTCTGTTAATGGCCTTGCACCTGCAAATCTGCCAAATAATTTAGCAAAAGTGGAAAATTCTCCTTTTATAATAGACCTAATAAGTTCTGCTCTTAAAACAGGCATATTTTTAGGATCTCCGGTTCCAAGAAAGAAATGACACTTATCAGCACAGGCTCCACATCTTACACAAATATCCATAAAAAGCTTGAAAGATCTAAACCTTTCCATACGAGTTTTAATAGCATCTCTTACTATCTCTTTCCAATTTTCAGGAAGTGGCCATTTTTCATCATGAGGTTGCCAACTTCCTAAATTAGGAAGTCCTAAATCCTTCATAACCTGAGGTTCAACAGCATAACAATAAGTCCCAGGTTTAAATTCTGTTTTTATATCCATCCAATGTTGGGATGGGGTTCTATTTAAATTTACATTCTGCAATAATTCATCTGGTTTTGGAAGAGCCATATTTTTACCTCCCTCTATTGAGTCTTCTGAGTTTGTTGTTGTTCTTTACACCACTCATCATCAATAGGTAAACCTGCTTGTTCTAATAAATCTCTAAATCTTTCTTGCCATTCACAATAAGTTGTATATTTCACTGGATAATCCCAAGGATTAACATGTCTAACATATCTGTTATTATTAGCCATATTACGAGTTGGACTGAAAAATACTCCTACCATGTGGCATAATTTGCTAAATGGAAAATAAGCAGCTAACACAGATACTAAGAATATATGTATATAAAATATTGTTCCAATCTTAACATCTGGTATAGTAGGTTTTAAAGTAACCAAACCAAGTGTTAAATGTTTTACTCCATAAATATCTACTTTTATAGCATATCTCATCAAAACTCCTGTAATTGCTATACTCAAAATTAAAAACAAGGGAAAATAATCAGAACCATGAGAAAGATATGAAACCTTGGGATCCACTAATCTTCTTAAAAGAAGGAATGTCAATCCAGCAATAATTAACACATCAGTTATATAAACAGGTGGCACCCCTAAGGTTTGTAAAAAGCTATCCATAAAATCTAAGCCTTGAATAATTTCAGGAACAGGATTAGTAAATAATCTTAAATGTCTTAAAAGAATGATAAAAAAAGACCAATGAAATAAAATAGCTCCTAACCATAACCATTTTGCAGAACCATAAATCAATCTTCTTCCCTGAAGCTCGGCTCTTAAATTTCTAAAAAGGCTCCTAAAAAATACAATTTCAAAAAACATTCTTAAAACCACTTCCCAAGTAGTAAAAGGAGATTCTAATCTACTATACTTAATCCAAGATAAACTCTTTTGTTGACCACAAGTAGTCGGAATCTTAAAAGGTTGAGGAGACTTAGCCCAATAAATCATTTTATAAATCAATCCAATTATAAAAACCAAAAAACAAGCATAAGGTATTACTATACCAAATAAACTATCTAAACCCAATACACCTACCCCTATCCAGGGGATGAGAAGTAATACAATAACAGCTAATAGACTCCATCCTACATTCATACCTCTCTCCCTCTCATTTTATTGATATTAATATTTTTTTCTGATACAGTTGGTGGAATACCTTCCATAGGATCATATACTATTCCTGCTTTCTTTAATAACATAAAATTATTTCTTTTCCATTCCTCAAATCTATTTTTATACAATAGCTCTCTATACTTGGTAAAATGGTCAAAACTACGAATAATCAAAGTATTTATTCTGTCTTCCAATTTTAAAAATTCCTCAATACCAAATTTCTTTATAATCTCTTCTCCTAATTTATCTCTTATAATACTCTTGAGTTGTATAAACAAATATAAAGCTTTAGAAGGTGTCTCTTCCTGAATAGCTCTTATTTGAACAAGTCTATTCAAAAAATAATCCACCTCTTCCCAGTTAAATTCTCCGAAAAGCTCTTTTATTAAACCATCAAAACACTCATCTATACGATACCCAAAAGGATTTTGAAATCTATCTACCTCTTTACTTAAAAATCTCTTAGCTTCCTCCCCAAAAGAATCCCAAAATATAGACTTCCACTTTTTTAAAATATCTTCTCTTTTTTCTTCTAAAAATTCTAAAAACGATTTTGACAATTCTATCCCCTTCGGTGCCATTTTAACAGATTTTTATAGCTTTCCTTTTTAAAAAGTCAAATTTGATTTTTATAAATTTATTCCTCTTTTTGACATATATCATAGTTTTAAGAAAGGTTTTTTTTGTTTTTTTTAAATTTTCAAGCAATTTTTAAATATTAAATAACTTAGGCAATTTCTTAAAAAGTTTTACCTTTTCTGATTCCTCTATTTTTATTTTTCTAAGTATCTCTTCCAATTCTTGTATAGTATGATCATACAACCTCTTATTCAATTTATAAGGATGCCCATCTTTACCTCCATGAGCATAACTATAAACTACTGGATCTCTTCTTGAAGCCTGAACATTATAAATCAATTCTGAAGCTAAAGTTAAAGCTCTTAAAGCTTTTGCTCCCAGCCCCGGAGTTAAAATGAGATCTTTAAAATCTGAGGGAGGATTTTCATAAATTTTTTCCCAGATTTTTCTTAAAGAACTAAGTGAGAGATCTCTTTGTGTTAAGGCATGATCTTTTTTAAAAATAATATGTACCTTAGGGGATAATTCTTTCAATACTAACTCAAATCTTTCTTTAACTAAAGAAACCATTTTTTTTTGAACCGAGACACTCTCTTTATCTACCAGATTTAAAACCTCTTGTTTTTTTATATTTGATATTATACCAGTATGAGGATTTTCACAAAAATCAATTATTTTTTTACTATACCAATGATACCTGCGAGCATAACAGGTATTTTCATCCATTCCTTGCTGAATTACACCCCAAACTCCATCTTTTGAAAAGATAAAAAGATGAAAATAAAGTTGAAAACCATCTTGGATAGCATTGTTATCAATTCTTGCGGTAAGTCTGCTTAAAGTAACAAATTTAAAAGCTTCATGAGGAAGACCTTCTTTTTCAGCCCACTTAATAATTTCCTGAGGAGTTTTTAAGGCTGTCTTCCCTTTTCCTCCACATATATAGACACCTAAATCTTTAAAATAAGGTTTTAAAGCCTCTTTTACAGCTCCTCCCACAGTAGTAGTTAATCCTGAAGAATGCCAATCAAAACCTAAAAGACATCCCAAAGCTTGAAACCAAAAAGGATCAGTTAGTCTTTTAATTAATTCCTGTTTGCCAAATTCCTGGTATACTATAAGTAAAATAGCCTTGCTTAATTTAACCATTCTTTCAAATAACCAAGATGGACATTTTCCTCCGTGTAAAGGAAGATCAACTGTGCTTCTACTTATCATTTTTTTCTTCTAAGGCCTTTTTAATTTGTCCTGCTATAGTTTTACATACCTTTTCAGGAGAAAAGGCTTCTCTAATAGGTCTTCCTATTACTAAATAATCAGCTCCTGCTAAAATTGCTTCATAAGGAGTTGAAACTCTAACTTGATCATCTTTACTTTCTTCTAATCTAATTCCTGGAACTACTGTAATAAATTCTGGAAATATTTCTTTGATTTTACTGACCTCTTTAGCAGAACAAACAATTCCATCACAACCTGTTTTATAAGCTATTTGAGCTAATTTAAATACAAGTTCTTTTGTATCCCTTACTAATTCAGAATTAAAACCAAGTTCCATCAAATCTGCTCTATCAAGAGAAGTAATTATAGTAACAGCTATAATTTTTAAATTGTTATAAGCTGAGTTAACTGCATTTTTTAAAGCTTCACTTCCTGAAAGTGTGTGAACTGTAATCCAATCCACACCTAAATTTGAAATAACTCTAATGGTTCTTAAAATAGTATTAGGAATATCATAAAGCTTTAAATCTAAAAAAATTTTATGATCTGTTCTTTTTTTTATCTCTTCTATTATTCCAGGACCACAACTTGTAAACAATTCTAAACCAATTTTAAATACTCCAACTAAACCATTTAACCTCTCCACCCATTTTAAAGCCTCTTCTTGAGTAGAAACATCAAGAGGGAAAACTATTCTTTCTTGAGGTTTTGAACTGTTACTTAACATGTCCCAATTCTTTTATTTGATCTATAAATTCACTAACATCTTTAAATTCTTTATAAACAGAAGCAAATCTTATATACGCTACTTTATCCCATTTTTTAAGTGCTCCTATAACTCTTTCACCTATATATTGAGAAGGCACCTCTTTTTCACCTCTTTGTATTAAATCAAGCTCTAATTCATGAATAAATTTTCTGATCTTCTCTTCACTAATTGGTCTTTTATGACAGGCTTTTCTTATACCAGCAAGAAGTTTTTCCCTATTATAAGGCTCTCTTCTTTTATCTTTCTTAACTATCATAATATCAAGCTCTATCTTTTCATAAGTGGTAAACCTGTATCCACATTTGTTACATTCTCTTCGTCTTCTTATAGTAAATCCATCTTCTATTACACGAGTATCTATAACTTTAGTCTCTATATCTTTACAACGAGGACATTTCATAGAATTTTATTATAATCTAAAACTAAGATTTTATAAAGCCTTTTAAAAAGTTGAATTTTAATAAGATCGCATTAAATTTTTTACCAAAAAATTAAAACCTGAAAATCTGTTTCTATAAAGGTGAGATGTTAAATTTTTTTAATTTAAAAAAATTTTTAGAAAATAGTAATTATAAAAAAATTTTAAATATTTCTGGTATTAATATATCTTTTTTAGCCTATCTTTTGTCTCAGCAAAGGAATACATTTAAAAAACTTATAGCAATTTTTCCTGAAGAAAACCAGGCCAAGGACTTTATTTCAGCTTTAAAAGTTTTCACTACAGAAAAAGTAGAACTATATCCTGAAATAGATTTGCCTCCTTTTTCAGAAACTTATACTCTTTCTTTGGAAGAAATGGAAAGAATTAATATTATCTGGAAGTTACCAAATATCAAAATTTTAGCAGGAAGTATAAACAGTTTTGTAAGAAAAAATGTACCCAGAAAATTTTTAAAAGAAATTTACATATATCTCATCATTGGAGAAAAAATAAATAGAGAAAAATTTTTAAAGAAACTTATTGATCTTGGCTATGAAAGAACAGGAATTGTTAAAGAAAAAGGTAGTTTTACTGTTAAAGGAGGAGTAATAGATATTTGGTCTCCTAATTATGATTATCCTGTAAGAATAGATTTTTTCGGAGATGAAATTGTAAGTTTTAAACTTTTCAATCCAGAAACTCAAAGAAGTTTTGATAAGTTAGAAGAATTTAGCATTATTCCTTGTAAGGAAATATTTTTTCCAGAAAATATAGAATATATCTATAAAAGTCTTTTTAATTTGAAAAATAAAATTCCTGAATCACGTTTTGCAGAAATTCTTCAACAAATTGAAAACAAAGCTATTACAGAAAATTCAGAGTTTTTATTACCTATATTTTTTGAAAAATTAGAATCAATTTTAGAAAATATCTCTAATGAAGAAGCTCTTGTTTTGCTATATGAACCAGAACATATAGAAAAAAATTTGGAAAAATTTTGGGATAAAATTTATATTAATGCTCTAAAAGCTAAGGAAAGAAATAAATTCTTCTTTGATGAAACTTTTATATATTCATCTATTAATGATTTCAGAAATTCTATTAAATCTTTTAAAATTATTCAGGCAAGAGAGCTTTCTTTTGCTATGGAATCATCAGAAAAGCATATAGTCTTTTCTATTTTTAAAAAAGAGATAGAAGCCTCTCCAGGTTTAAATAAAATTGATCATGCTTTTAAGTTGTTAAAAAAATCTTTAACAGAAGGAGAAAAAATCATTTTGGTAGTTTCTGATGAGAAAACTGAAAAGACCATCTTGGAAGGGCTTCAGTTTAGAGGAATAGATAATTTTAAAAATTTAGAATTTAAAAGAGGTTATCTTAAAGAGGGTTTTTATTTTCCAGAAATTTCTCTATGGGTTACTTCTGAGTATGAACTTTTTGGAAAAATTGCTTTTAAAAAAGAAATTTCTAAAGAGGGAGTAAAGAGAGCTAAAAGCCACTTCAGAAAATTTGAGGATTTAAAACCCGGAGATTTTGTAGTTCATAAACTTCATGGAATTGGAAAATATCTTGGATTAACCATGTTAGAAATAGGAGGAGTAGAAGGTGAATTTTTGCAAATTGAATATGAAGGGGGAGATAAACTTTATTTACCTGTTGCTCGTTTAGACGAGCTTTATCCTTATGTAGGAGTTACAGACAAAGAGCCAAAACTTGACAAGCTTGGCAAAAAGACCTTTATTAATCGGAAAAAAAAGATAGAAAAAGAACTAAGAGAAGTTGTTCAAGAACTTTTGTCTTTGTATGCAGAAAGAAAGGCTTTAAAAAGTTATACTCTTTCTTTCCCTGCTCTTGCTTATGAAGAATTTGCAGCTACTTTTCCTTATGAAGAAACACCAGATCAAAAAATAGCTATAGAAGAAATTATAAATGATCTTTGCAGCGATAAACCTATGGAAAGACTTTTAGTAGGTGATGTTGGATTTGGTAAAACAGAGGTAGCTTTAAGAGCTATCTTCCTGGTAGCTTACTCTGGGAAACAGGTAGCTTTTTTAGTTCCAACCACTATCTTAGCAGAACAACATTATAGAAATTTAAAATCAAGATTAGAATCTTTTGGTATAAAAGTAGGAATCTTATCAAGACTTAGATCTGAAAAGGAACAAAAAGAAACTCTTAAGAAACTTGCCAAAGGAGATATAAAAGTAATTATAGGAACCCATCGTTTGCTTTCCTCAGATGTAGAATTTAAAAATCTTGGATTATTAATAATAGATGAAGAACATAAATTTGGAGTAAAACAAAAAGAAAAAATTAAACAGCTTAAAAAAAACATAAAGGTTCTTATTTTATCAGCTACTCCTATACCAAGGAGCCTACAGCTCAGTTTATTAGGAATTTTTGATCTTTCTGTTATTGAATCTCCTCCTCCTGGAAGAAAACCTATAAAAACCATTCTTGCTAAATTTGAACCAGAGATTATTAAATATGCTATAGAAACTGAACTCCAAAGAGGGGGACAGGTGTTTTTTGTAAATCCAAGAATCCAAGGTTTAGCAGCTTTAGCCCGGTATCTTGAAAAATTAGTCCCTCAAGCAAATGTTGAGTTAATTCATGGACAAATGCCTGGAGATTTGATAGAAAAAAACCTTTATAAATTTTTAAATAAAAAAATAGATGTCTTGGTATGCACACCAATTATAGGAAGTGGTATAGACATTCCTTCTGTAAACACCATTATAATAAATAGGGCAGATATGTTTGGATTAGCAGATATTTATCAATTAAGAGGAAGAGTGGGAAGATCAGAAGAAAAAGCCTATGCTTATCTTTTAGTCCCTTCTTTAAAAGCTATTTCAGAAGAAGCCCAAAAGAGATTTAAAGCCCTTTTGAAATTTTCAGAACTTGGATCTGGTTTTAAATTGGCTTTAAGTGATTTGAAAATAAGAGGTGCAGGAGAACTACTTGGAATAAAACAATCCGGGCATATCAATACAGTAGGTTATGAGCTTTATTTAGAACTTCTTGAAAACACTATAAAAGCCTTAAAAGGTGAAGAAATAGAAGATTGGGAACCAGAAGTAAATATTAAAATCCCTGCTTATATTCCTCCAAGCTATGTTCCTGAGGCTGAAGAAAGACTGAGTTTATATAGAGAACTTGTTTTAATTAAAAACAAAGAAGATTTATTAGATTTTAAAAAATTTTTAGAAGATAAATACGGACAAATTCCTGAACCTGTAGAAAATTTGATTAAAATTTATTTGTTAAAACTTTATATGAAAAAATTAAGACTTTTTTCTATAGAAACTAAAGGAAAAGATTTGATTTTTTTATTAAAAAATCAGGAATTACTTATTAAATTTAGAAAAATTAAAAAAAGCGGAAATACTTTTTATGTTAAAAAAGAAAGAAATTTCAATAAAATAATCTTTAAATTTAAAGAAAATCCTTTAAATTTAGCTTTAAATATTTGTGATACACTTTTAACTTAATTTTTCTAAAAATTCTTTTATTTTTTCCCAAACATTTGCTTTAAAACTAATCAAAAACATTAAGTGGAAATAGGTGAAATTGCCCTCATAGCGAAGATTTCTTAAATGGCAAAGCAAACCAAATTTAATTTTCTTTTGTAAAACTGAAATTTCAAATCGGGCATAAAGCAAAAATAAATTTTCAGGAGGTTGAATAATACCATGTGTTTTTACACAAATTCCACTACTACTTATATCTACCAAATTGCCTTTAATATGAGTTTTCCTGATTAAACTTCTAAACTCTTCTTCTAATAGATTTTTTTCATCAAAAATTAAATCAAAAAAATAAATATCATTTTCATTTCCATTTTCAAAAGATAAATTAGATTCTCGAATTAAATAATAGTCGTTATTTAAAAAATTAAAAAACAACTTTTGAGGTGTTAAAGATAAAAAAACAGGAACCTCAGCTTTTATTTTAATTCTTTTTTCATATCTTGGATTTAAAATTTCAACTTTATACCCTTCTGGTAATTTCTCTTTTACAACAGTTTGAAAAACATATCTTTTGTTTTCAGCAGGTAAGATAATAAGGATTAACTCCCCTTTAGATAGAGTAATATTTTCTGGCAAATTTTTTATCAATAATTTTTTATTATTTATAACTTCTAAATTAGCTTTAAGTAATTTTTGGTTATAAAAAAGAACAGCTTTTTGTAAAATAAAATTCAAATTTTTCTGTAAGTCTTGAGGAAGAAGGTTTAAAGCACCCAGAGAAATATTTTTATTTAAAACTCTTGTTTTTATTTTAGTTAAAAGCTCTACTTTATCAAGCATTTTAATTAATTAATCAATCTTTCTAATTTTACATATTTTAAGTGTAAAAGTGTAGCACCTTTATTAGGAAATAAAACCTTAATTTTTTCGGAGCTGAGTACTTCCAAAACCTCTCCTACTCCAAAATGAGGATGTTTAACCATATCACCTACTTTAAAGGGCGATAAAATTTTTGAAAACTTTTTAGTTTTATTAATTCCATTACCTTTAATGTTTACAATTTTTTCTTTGTCTTCTTCATAAACATTTATCAAATCGGAAGGTATTTCTTTTATAAAACGCGAAATTTTAGCCAAAATTTTTCCTTCTCCAGGAATATAAACTGTCATGGGAGCAATGAAAAATAGTTTTTCTCTTGCTCTTGTAACTGCTACATAAAAAAGTCGCCTTTCTTCCTCTAATTCTTCTTCTTTCTGCAGACTATATAAAGAAGGGAACCTTCCTTCAATAAGAGAGAGTATAAATACAGTATGCCATTCTAATCCCTTAGCAGAATGAATGGTAGACAAAACCAAATAATCTTCATCCTTAGGAATATTTTCAAAATCTGTTACTTCTATGGGTTCTAATACTAAATCAGTTAAAAATTCTTCTAAGGTTTTATATTTTTCTGAAAGAGCTATAAGACCTTCTATATCCTTTTCTCTTCTAAAATAATCTTCATAATAAACTCTTTCAAAAATAGGTTTGTAAAATTCCCAAATTTTTATTAATAATTCCGAAGGTAAAATTTTAGAACTTTGTAAATCTTTTAAAAGATTTATAAAAACCTTAAACTCTGACTGAGGAAATTGATAAGCTAATTTATCCAAGGAAAAGAACATATCTAATTGATTCTGTTTTAAAAGGTTTATAATTTTTTCTGCGGTTCTTGGACCTATACCTTCTAAAAGTAAAAGTGCTCTATTCCAAGACAAAAAATCTTTTGGATTACTTATAATTTTAAGAAAAGCTATAATATCTTTTATATGAGCTGCTTCTAAAAGCTTTAAACCTCCATATTTTACAAAAGGAATTCCTCTTTTAGTAAGTTCCACTTCCAAATCAAAAGAATGAAAAGCTGATCTAAAAAGAACAGCTATTTGAGAAAGCTTAAGCCCTTTTTCTCTTAATTCTAAAATTCTATCTGCTATAAATTTGCTCGATTCTGTCTCATCTTTAGCAAAAAACAAAATAGGCTTTTCTCCCTCTTTTTTAAGAGTAAAAAGATTTTTTGTATATTTTATTTTTGAATTAGAAATAATAGCATTTGCTACATCTAAAATAGCCTGAGTGCTTCTGTAATTTTGCTCTAATTTAATTATTTTAGTATTTGGAAAAAGCTTAGGAAATTCAAAAATATTTTTATAATTTGCTCCTCTAAAGCCATATATACTTTGTGAATCATCTCCTACTACCATTACATTTTGATGAATTTCTCCCATATATTTAATAATCTCTCCTTGTAAGATATTGGTATCCTGATATTCATCTACCATAATAAACTCAAATCTTTTACTGATTTCTTCTCTAACCTGAGGATAGCTTTTTAAGATATTAAGCCAATTTAAAAGAAGATCATCATAATCCATTAGCTGATGTTCTTTTTTATAATTGGTATATTCTATAAAAAGCCTTTCTATTTCTGGATAATAATCTAAAAATTGAGGATATTCAGAAGATAAAATATTTTCCAAAGTTTTCTGTTGATTTATGATTTTGCTATAAATATTAGTCAAGGTATCTTTTTTGGGAAATCTTTTTTTTCTTTCTGTTAATCCTAAACTATTTCTTAAAAGATTTATTAAATCTTCTGCGTCACTTCTATCTAATATGGTGAAATTGGGGCTATATCCCAAAAGATATCCGTAGAACCTAAGCATATATTGACATAAAGAGTGAAAGGTGCCTCCCATAATTTTATTACAATCCATTTTAAGGAGAGCTCCAGCCCTTTCTACCATTTCTTTAGAGGCTCTTCTGGTAAAGGTTAAAAGAAGAATCTTTTCAGGAGAAACACCTTGAGCTACTAAATAAGCCATTCTACAAGTAAGAGTTCTTGTTTTACCAGAACCAGCCCCTGCTATCACTAAAAGTGGACCAAAAATTGTCTTTACAGCTTCAGCTTGGGCATAATTTAATTCATTAATAAAATTCATTGTTTTCATAGATTTTTATTATAATACTCTAATCAATTTTCTCCAATATTTTTTTAAATAATTATTAAATGGAATTTTTATTTTTCCCCTCTTGACAGGAAGAGAAAAAAATTATATATTTATACTTTAAAAATGGCGGCGTAGCTCAACTGGTTAGAGCATGTGGCTCATATCCACAGGGTTGGGGGTTCGAGTCCCTCCGCCGCCATTTAAATAAAAACGGCGGCGTAGCCAAGCGGTAAGGCGACGGCCTGCAAAGCCGTGAATCCGGGGTTCGAATCCCCGCGCCGCCTCATCTTTTAACTTATGTTCAGATTAAAAGTCAAAGACTACTTTTCAGCAGCTCATTTTTTAAGAAATTACGGAGGTCTTTGTGAAAATCTTCATGGACACAATTGGAAGGTTGAATTAATTGTAGAAGGATCTCAACTAAATGAAGCAGATCTTCTTATTGATTTTAAAGTGCTTAAAAAAATCTTGAAAGAAGTCCTTGATGAATTGGATCATATCCTTATAAATGACCACCCTTATTTTTTTAATGTTAATCCATCTTCAGAAAGATTAGCAGAATTTATCTTTAAAAAAGCTCAGGAAAAGCTTAAAAAACACCCTAATATAAAAGTTAAAGAAGTCAGAGTTTATGAAACTGAAAATTCTTGTGCAATTTATTTTGAATAGTTTAATAATATTTTTTAAATGAAAAAAAATGAAATTCTCAAAATCTCAGAAATATTTTTTAGTATCCAAGGTGAGGGGCCTTTAATAGGTTACCCTAGTTTTTTTATTAGACTTTTTGGATGTAATTTAAATTGTACTTGGTGTGATACCCCTTATGCCAAAGGTAATAATTCTTATAAAGAAGTTAAAATATCAGAAATTATTAATTTCTGGAAAAAAAATTATTCAGATATTCCTTATATAACTATTACTGGAGGTGAACCTCTTTTACAAAGATCTGTTTATACTTTGATAGCTAAACTTTTAAAAGAAAAAACCGTTATAGTGCTTGAAACAAATGGCAGTATAAATTTAAGCAAAGTTCCAAAATGTGTTATAAAGGTCATGGATCTAAAAACCCCCTCTTCAGGAATGGAAAAATATAATTTATATCAAAATTTAAAGTATCTTAATAAAAAAGATGTAGTAAAATTTGTTATCAAAGATAAAAAAGATTTTGAATTTTCTATAGAAATAGTCAAAAAATTTCAGATATTTTATTACACGCAGGTATTCTTTTCTCCTGTATCACCTTTTTTAGAACCAAAAATTTTGGCTGAATGGGTATTGGATACAAAACTGCCCATAAGATTCCAAGTACAGCTTCATAAAGTTTTAGGGCTTAAATAATTCAATTTGGAAATATTTTAAGTTTATGCTAAAATATTAATATGAAAAATAAAAAAAATAACCAAGAAGATCCTTTAGCTATTACAAATTCTTCTAAATTAGAAAATATTGCAATATTACCCTCTGCAACAGAAGAGGAAGAAACTAAACTTCCTACTAAATTTGATCCTTTACAAAAATATCTTCAAGAAATAAGTAAATATCCTGTTCTTTCAAGAGAGGAAGAAGAAAAAATAGCCAAAGCTTATTATAAAACTAAAGACCCCCGTTTAGCCTATAAACTTGTAGTTTCTAATTTAAAATTAGTGGTAAAAATAGCTTTAGAGTTTCAAAGATTTTGGGCTTATAATTTTTTGGATTTAATTCAAGAAGGTAATTTAGGTTTATTGCAAGCTGTAAAAAAGTTTGATCCTTATAAAGGTGTAAAATTCTCTTATTATGCCTCTTTTTGGATAAAAGCTTATATTTTAAAATACATTATGGATAATTGGAAACTTGTTAAAATGGGAACAACTCAAGCCCAAAGAAAGTTATTCTATAAGCTAAGAAAAGAAAAGGAAAGACTTGCTGCACTTGGATTTGAACCAACTCCTGCTGAAATTGCTAAAAGATTGGGAGTAAAAGAAAAAGAAGTAGAAGAAATGGAACAAAGAATGTTTTCTCAAGATATAAGTATAGAAGCCCCCATTACTCATGATTCTGAGGATACTTTAGCTAACTTTTTGAGAGATACTAAACCTACTCCCGAAGATATTTATGCCAAAGAAGAAGTTTTAAATAATTTTAAACGTCTGCTTAAAGAATTTGCGCAAAATCTTACAGGTAAAGATTATGTTATTTTCTATGAAAGATTATTAGCAGAAAAACCCAAAACCCTTAATGAACTTTCTCAAAAACTTGGTATCTCTAAGGAAAGAGTAAGACAGATTGAAGAAAAAATTATAAAAAAATTAAAAAAATTTCTTGAGGAGAAATTACCAGATGCCTACTATTATCCTCTTGCTTTACCGCATAAAGATTAGTTTTGTTTTTATAATTTTTTTTCTCTTTATTTTTCCTATAAAGTCTTTTGCTAATAATAATGCTCAAGCTTATTATTATTATTTATTAAGTTTGAATGAAAACAATCCAGAGCTTGCAGAAAACTATCTTAAAAAAGCTATCCAATATGATCAAAAAAGTTTATATCTTAAAAAAAACTTGGTAATTTTTTATCTCTTAAATCAAAAAATAAAAGAAGCTGAAAAATTAGCTAATGAACTTTACAAAACATATCCCAAGGATAAAGAACTTAATTTGCTTTTAGCCAAAATCTATCTTTTTGAAAATAGACCATATAAAGCAACTTCTATTCTTGAAAATATATTAGAAAAAAATCCCAAGGATAAAAATATTTTAAGTCTCCTTATAAGCATTTATTTAGATCAAAAAGACTGGAATTCTGCTATTACAAATCTTGATAAACTTCTCAAAATTGATAAAAATAATTATATAGCTTGGCTTTTTAAAGCTCGTGTTTTAAAGGAACAAAAAAAGTATAAAGAAGCCAAAAAGGCTTATTTAAAAGCTTTAGAACTTTCTTCTGATGATAAAACTGTATTAATTGAAACCCTAAAATTTTTAGATGAAATTCATGATTCCAAAACTGCAGAAATTTTATTAAAAAAATTTATATCTAAATATCCAGAAGATGAGGAACTTGTTAAGATTTTACTAAGGTTTTATATAGAAAATAAAAACTGGACAAAATCTGAAAAACTTCTTAAAGAATATCTAAAAACTATAAAATATGATCCTAAATTTCTTTTTTTCTTGGGATATTCCTTGGAGAAACAGAATAAATTAGAAGAAGCCTTAAAAGTTTATGAAAAAATTTTGCCTGATAATGATTGGTTTTGGGAAGCTTCTAAAAGAATAATAGATATTTTAAGAAAAAAAGATAAAAAAGAGGCTATCAATTATCTCAAACATTTGGAATCTACCAAAAATAAAAGTAAAAATTTGTATGTTTTTTTATCCAATTCTGCAGAAGTTTTAGACCTTTGTAATAAAGGTATAGAGTATGCTTTAGAAGGCCTTAAATATTATCCAGAAGATCTGGATTTAAAATTAGCTTTAGCTTCCAATTATGCTTGTACCTGGAATTATAAAAAAGTTTTAGAAATAACTCAACCTTTATTAAAAAAATATCCAGAAGATCCTTATGTATTAAACTTTGTAGGTTATAGTTATGTAGAGCTTGGAATAAATTTAGATAAAGCTGAAAAATTGCTTTTAAAAGCCCTGCAAATTAAAATAATGGATCCTTATATTCTTGACAGCATAGGTTGGCTTTATTATAAAAAAGGAGATTTAGATTTAGCTTTACAATATTTAGAAAAAGCGGTTAATAAACTTGATGAAGACGAAGCAATAATTTTAGAACATTTAGCAGATGTATTGATGAAAAAAGGAGAAAAAGATAAAGCTTATAAGCTATATCAAAGAGCTCTTAAAGCTGCTATTCATAAAATAGATAAAGAAAGAATCCAAAAAAAATTAAAACAATTTTAGATTAAATGGATTTTCTTCAAAAATCTATAAAATTCTTAATTTTTGCAATTTCTATCATATGTTTTTCCTGTGCCAAACCTAAAATTACTTCTATAAAAACTCACAATATTTCATTATTTAAAGAAAAAAAAATTTCTTTAAAGGGTGTTATTTGGTGGAGGGTAGATCTTTTTAAAGACAGAAAAGTTAAATCAAATGCAGGGTATGCTAATTTTATTGTTAACAAAAATTTTCTTTATATAAAATTAAAAACTCCCATGGGTTCAAGCTTAGGATTGATTAAATGGGATAAAAATTTATTTGATAAAATTAAAATCTATGATTTCTATCATAAAAAGCTCTATATTATAGAAATCCCTCAAAAATTTAAAACTTATGAAATTCCCTTTTATTTTTTAGGATTGAAAGAAAGAAAAACAGAAGTAGTTTTTTCTAAAATTAAAATATTTTATTTTTTCTCTGAAAAAGAAAAAAAAGGAGTTCTTTCTTCTCCTTATTTCAAGTTAATTTGGATAATAAAAAAATTAGAACTTGCTAAAAATGAAAAGAATTACTTTAAAATCTCTGAAGAAAAATTTAGAAAAATAAAATTAATTAATTTTTATTAAAACTTCTTCTACTTTATGAGGAGTTGCTTTTAGAATTTTTAATTCTAAATTTTTATATTTAATTATTTCTCCTTCAGAAGGAATTCTTCTTATTAAAGAATAAATAAACCCGTTTAAGGTTTCATAATCTCCTGAAGGAATAGGAAGACCTAAGTGTTGAAGTTTTTCAATTTCTATAAATCCTTTTACTTTGTATAAATTTTTATCAAGTTTATAATATTCAGGGACATAATAATCTAAAGCATCTCTAAACTCTCCTAAAACTTCTTCTACCAAATCTTCTATAGTAACAATTCCTGTAGTAGAACCATATTCATCTACAACTACAGCTATTTCTGTTCCTCTTTTTTGAAGCTGTGATAAGACTTCATGAGCAAAAGCTAATTCAGGGACAAAAAGAGGTATTATAGAAAAATCTTTAAGAGGCTTATTCTCTTCCAAAAGATTTTTTCCTATCAAATGTTGGACTTTAACTATACTGACTATGTTGTTTATACTTTCTTCATAAAGAGGAATATAAGAAAAATTATATTTTTTACTAAATTCTATAACATCCTTTATAGTAGCTGTTATTGGAAGTGCTTTCACCTGGGTAATGGGTATCATTACTTGAGAAACTTTCTTCTTGGCAAACTCTAAAATCTTATGCATAAGCTCTTTTTCTTTAAAGTCTATTTCTTTTTCATAATAAACAAAATTTAAAAACACCTCTCTAAATTTAGTCAGAAATAAAGGACTATCATTTTTGGATTTAAGGAAAAGTTGAGAAATTTTAGTGTTGAAATAGGCCAAAGGGTAAAATAAAAAAGAAACTAAATAAAGCACAGGGATTAAATAAAGTACCAAGGGATAGGCTAATTTTTTACCTATGGTTTTTGGAATAATTTGTCCAAAAATAATCATCAGAAGTGGCAGCACGATAGAAGATAAAAGTACTCCCCAATGTCCTAAGGTTTCTATTAAAAAGTGAGAAGTAAAAATACCATTTCCTACAACGCAAAGCGTGATTCCCATTATAGTAGTGGTAAATAATCTTTCTGGATTTTGCCAAAATTTTAAATAAATTCTGGCTGCTACATGTTTTTTAGCAAGACTTTCTATAAAAAACCTTTCTGCTGAAATAAAAGTTATTTCACTACAGGCAAAGAAAGCTTCTCCTAATATAAAAATAGTAAAAGAAATTAAAGCACTAATCATTCTTCAGCTTTTGTTTTTAATTTTTCTATTTCAACCCAGATAATTTTTCTTCCCTTTATCTTTTTTACTATAAACTTGTGATCTTGATAAATAATACTATTCCCTTCTTTTGGAATTTCTTTAAATAGAGCTAAAAGAAAACCATTAAGAGTTTTTATATCCTGTAAATCTTCTTCTAAAATTTCTATATTTAATACCTGCTTTAAGTCTTCCATAAGAACTTTTCCATAAACAAGCCATTTATTCTCGCTTAGTTTTTGAATAGGCTCTATTTTGGCTTCTTTTTCTTCATAAATCTCTCCAAAAAGTTCCTCTAAAACATCTTCTAAGGTAACCAAACCTTTAAGAATTCCATATTCATCTACTACTAAGGCTATTTTTATATGTTTATTTTGAAATTCAAAAAGAAGATCTCTAACCTTAAAGTTTTCTGGAATAAAAAAAGCTGGCCTTATAAAGTCAGAAAGCATTTTTTTGTTTAAAATTTCTGGAGAAAAATTTTTGATTAGATCTTTGACATATAGAATTCCTATAATATCGTCTAAATTTTCTTTGTATATTGGAAATTTGTTGTAGGGTAAATATCTTAATTTTTCTAAAAAGGACAAAGTTATTAATTGATCTTGAAAAGCCAGGATTTCCGAACGTGGAGTAAAAATTGCAGAAACAGGTATTTTTTCAGAAAGAAAAAGACCTCTTATAAAATTTTTCTCTTTTTCAGTGATTTTTTTTTGATTATAAGCTTGGTCTAACATATAAAGAATAAGTTGTTCAACAGGAGAAAAAGTACGAGTATAATAAGAATATTTAGGGAGAATTTTATCTAAAAATTGATATAAAAAAGAATATATCTTCCTTAAAGGATAAAACATTTGATAAAAAAAGTAGTCTATATATAAAAGTTTAGTAATCAAAAAGTTTTTAAATCTAAAACCTATTACTTTTGGGAAAAAATCACCAAACCAAAAAGCGATAAAACTAAAGATTAAAAAAGCTAATTTTTTCCCTTCATTAGGAAACCAATAAGAAAAAATTTTAGAACTACAAAAACTGGCAAAATAATCTACTATTTCATTACCAGCAATTAAAACAATAAGGAGTTCTTCTGGAAATTGAAAAATTTTTAAAAATTTTTCTGGTAACCCTATGCTTCTTAGACCTGCTAATTCAATACGGGAAAAAGAGAAAATGCTGGTTTCACTAACAGTAAATATCATAGAAGCAAAAAGCAAAATAAGAGTAAAAACTATATAAAATTCTACCATCAGGAGGTTACTAAAATCACCCCTGTTTCCTGAGATTTAGAAGTGTTTAGTGGTATTTCCAGAATCTGAAATAAAGAAGCTTTAAATTTATAAAATTTTATTTCTTTTGAAATATTTTCTTCTTTAAATTCAAATTTATCTTTCCACCTTTCCAAAAGTTCAATATCTGTAATAACTAAGTTTGATAAATTTGGATATATTCCCCATTCTAAATATTTACCCACAGTTTTCCAGGCATTAATTCTGGAAAAAAGGCCAGATAAATTTTTAAAAAATATATAAGGTTCTGAAACAGGATAATAAATATCCAAAATTTTCTGAAAAGTAAGATCTTCTCCTATAATTTTTTCTTTAAAAATTTCATTATATTTTTGATCTATTTCTTTTAAAGAAATATAGACTTCATATAATTTTGTATCAAGATCTTCAGCTAATAAAAGAGTAATTAAAGCTTTTTTAATTTCTACTTCTTGTTTTGAGGTATTTTTAACACCCTTTATAGTAGGTAAAAGGGTTTCCAAGGATTCTTCTAAAACTTCTTTGAATTGACTAAAATACTTTAAATTTTCAGGAGTTCTAAAATTAAGTCCCCATTCTTCTAAAGTTTTTCTTTCCTTTTTCAATTGTTCCCAATCTATTGAAAGATCTTTTTTAAGAGTTAAGAATTTAAGTTTTTCTTGCCAGGATATGGGAAAATTATTATAAAATTTCTCCCATATTTCAGAAGTTGAAGGGAGCTGAAAAACAATAATAGAAGAAAGATATGGAAGGATTATTTTTCCAAAATCTGGCAAAAGAAAAGTTTGAGGATACAAAAGAGCTCTTAAATTATTATAGGACATTTTAAGCCACGATTTTTTCAAAAATATTTTTTAGATATTCCAGTTGTTTCCCATACTCTTCATCTAATTTTTCTTTTATCTTGTTCCACTCTTCTTTAAATTGAGGATGCTCTTCCACATTTATTTTTACCTCTGTTCCCATTTGATTAGATAAAGCTTGCTCCAAAGCTTCAATTCCTGCACTAAATCTTTTTGAAAGCTCATTGTAAATAGTCTCTTTATGAAGATAATACTCATTTAGAAGTTTCTCTATTTCTTGACAAAGTCTTGAAATATCCGGAATTTTTTTAAAAAGCAATTTTAAGCCTTCCAAAGCTTTTTTAGCATCATCTAATTGATATTGGGTATAAGGAAGAACTATATTTTTTAAAAAAACACCAATTATGCTTTTTAAAACTGCTTTTTTCTGTTGAGATGTTTTATTTTCTAAAAGTTTATGGATTTCTTTTTCAAACTCTGGAAAATCTTCTCTTAGAAATTTAGCAGTTAATCTTTGAGCTTCTTCCTGTAATTTTAAAACTTCTAATTCTTCTTTAGAGGCTTTCCCTATCTTCTCAGCTTTTTCAAGAGCTATCTCTAAAGTACTTCTTATTTCATCTCCCATTTTTACTTCCTCCAAAAACTTTATTAAAAAATTAACATCTATATTGAATTTATTCAAGGGTAAATTTAAGATAAAATTTTAATATTTAAAGGATATTAAAAAGAAGTTTTTTAAATATTGACAAAATTCAATTTTAAGCTATTTTTAAAGAAAACCTTAGAAAGGGGGATTATCTGTGTTTGCAGTTATAAAAACTGGAGGAAAGCAATATATTGTAAAACCTGGAGATCGGTTAAAGGTTGAAAAAATTGAAGGACAAATAGGAGATACTGTTGAGATTTCAGAAGTTCTTTTAATTAATAAAAATGGGGAAGTTAAAATAGGAACTCCTTTAGTAGAGGGAGCTAAAGTAATAGCAACCATTGTGGAACATGGTAAAGCTCCTAAGGTAATTGTCTTTAAAAAGAAAGCTAAAAAGGGCTATAAAAGAAAAAGAGGACATAGGCAATTTTATACTACTATAGAAATTAAAGAAATTATATAAGGGGGTTTTTTAAATGGCTCATAAGAAAGCAGGTGGATCATCAAGAAATGGAAGAGATTCTCATTCTAAAAGACTGGGAGTTAAAAGATATAGCGGCCAATTTGTTAAAGCTGGTGAAATAATTGTTAGACAAAGAGGAACAAAAGTTCGTCCAGGGTTTAATGTTGGTTTAGGAAGAGATTATACTATTTTTTCTAAAATTGACGGTATTGTTAAATTTGAAACCAGAGGTGGTAAAAAGGTAGTAAGTGTTTATCCAAATCAGTAAAAGATTAAAAAGTATAAGTCTATTTTATCTTGTTTTTTTGTGAAAATTATGTAAAATAGATTTTGTGATTAAATTAATATTTTTGTTTCTTATAAGTTATCTTTTAGGGTCTATTCCTTTTGCTCTTCTTGTAGCTTTACCTCAAGGAGTTGATCCCAGAAAAGAAGGTAGTAAAAATCCAGGCGCTACTAATGTAGCGCGTCTTCTGGGAAAAAAATGGGGTATTATTACCTTTATAGGTGATTCAAGTAAAGGAATTTTTGCTCTTCTGTTAGCTTTTTTTCTATTTAAAAATTTGCCCTACCCTAAGGAATTAGTTTTAGCTGGAGCCGGATTTTTCGCAGTTTTAGGACATCTTTTTTCTGTTTTCCTTAAGTTTAAAGGTGGAAAAGGTGTTGCTACTACTATAGGTATTTTTCTGATCCTTACCCCTAAGGCTATGTTATTAAGTTTAGCTATTTTCTTTTTTGCTGTTTTATTATCTGGTTATGTTTCTGTAGGTTCTCTTTTAGCTACTGCTTTACTTCCTTTAAACATTTTTATTTTCGGTTATCCTTCCGAATATATAATATGTAGTTCAATTTTAGCTATTTTAATCTGGATCAAACATAAAGATAATATTAAGAGATTACTCAGAGGTGAAGAAAAAACTTGGAAAAAAATAAAAAATGTCTGATAATAACGAAATTAAACAAGAAGAAATCTGGATTGGTGATTTTTTAATAAAACCTTCTTCTGATAAAACTATTCTCTATCTGGAAGTTGATCCTTCAGATTCAGAATTTATTGATAATTTTAAAAAAAATTGGGAAAAAATAAAAACTGATTTAAAAACCAAAAATTTTTTTGGAATTTTAGATGAACCAGAACTTATTAACAATAAAATAATAATAGCTAAAGCTACTCCACCAAAACCTCCTATTCCTGAGAAGATAGAACTCTTTAAAAAATTTGTTTGTGTTTTAAAGGATGAAAAATTATCAACTCCCGAAAAGGAAGAAACAAAAAGGGAAGATCTTAGAGAGGCTTATCAAACTATTATATGTGCTGAAAAAGATGAATCCATAGGTAAATGGTATCCCCCTGTACCAGGAGTGGCAGGAGTTAATATTTTCGGAGAACCTATAGAACCTCCAGAAATTGATGAAACCTTTTTTACTTTGGGAAACAATCTTTATATAGATGAGAACAATTTTATAAGAGCAAAAGAGGCTGGAGTTATACTTATTGAAAACAATAAAATAGAAATATACCCTGAATATACCATCAAAGGTGATGTAGATTTCTCTGTAGGTAATGTAAATTTCATAGGCAAAAAACTTATCATAAAAGGTGATATTAAATTCGGTTTTAAAGTAAAAGCTAAAGGCGATGTAGAACTTGAAGGCGGCACCGAAAACAAAGTCCTTATAGATGTGGAAGGAAATTTCAAATGCAATGGTATTATAAGAGGTGAAAATACAAAATTAAAAGTAAAGGGAACCGCAGAACTTAAAGGTGTTGAATATGCTAAACTGGAAATAGAAGGTGATCTTGTTATTGATAGCTATCTCATTTTCTCGGATACTTATGTTATGGGAGATATCCTGGCAACCTCAGGAAAAGGCATAATCTATGGGGGATCAATAAAATGTAGTGGAAATATAGAAGCTAAAATCTTGGGAAATGAATCCCAAACCCCTACCCAAATCCTCGCAGGTTATAAAGCTAATATCATAGAGTCTTACCTAAAATGTATACAAAAAGAGATATTATTTAAAGAATCTCTTAAGAAATTGAAAGTGGGTTTGGAATTAGGAGAGAAATTGAAAAAAGAAGGCAGATTAACCAAAGAAAAAGAGGGTATTTTAGAAAAAATTAAAGATCAGTTTCAAAAGCACTTGGATGAATTGGATAAAATTCGTGCTGCTATAACAGATTTAAAAAAGCAGATAACTGTTTTTAAAAACAAGATCATTAAAGTTTTAGAGGTAGTTTATCCAGGAGTTATAGTAGGTATTACAGATAAAATTTATACTGTTTCAGAAGAAAAAAGAGGTCCTTTAATTTTTTATCTGGAAAGTGAAATTATCCAAATAAAAACAGATTAATGAGGTTATATAATGTATAAAGATTGGGAAGATATTTATGAAAGTTTGGCTTTAGAATTAAAAAAAGAGATTGCTGAGAATTATTTTTCTGAAAAAGTTTATTTAGAAGAAGAATGGAATAGTTTTAAAGAGCTTTTGGAAGAACTTAGAATTAAACAAAAAAAGATTTTTAATAATGCCTGGAAAATATATTTTATGCTTCAAGATTCTGATTTGGTAGAAGAATTTGAAAAAATTACCAATTTTCCTTTAAAAGAAACTATTTCTCAAAGTAAAATGCTTTATGAGAATATATATAATATTCCTGAAGAAAATTTGAAAAGAAAACTTTTTGCAAATGAAATTTCTCCTTTTGCTTTAACTACAAAAGGGAAATTTATAAAAATTTTTTTCAATATTTATAAACGATTTTTAAAAGTTTTAGAAGAATATCTCAAAAATTATCAAAAAATAGAAAAACTGTATAACATATTAAAAGAAGAAACAAAAAATTTTCATAAAAAATTTGACATGTCTTATATTCTAAATTTTTTTAATAAATTAAATCTTTCTGAATTAGAGTCTGAATTAGGAACTTTGGAAAATAAAGAGAAGATTTGGAAAGAAATATCTGAAAGATTGAAAATAAAAATACCTGAGGAATTTGAAAAGGATTTCAAAAAATATAATAAGATTCCTGAATTTTCAAAAGTATATTCCAAATTATCAAACCTTATTAAAAAAGCTTTTGAAAGAAATCCTGAAAAAGCAAAGGAGATATTAAAACTTGTTTATTAATACTATAAAAAAATATATAGAGAAATTTAATCTTTTTCAGAAAGGAGATAGAGTTTTATTAGGTATTTCTGGAGGGCTTGATTCTGTAGTTCTTTTAGAAGTTCTATACCTTTTAAAAAAAGATTACGAATTAAAGTTGTTTGTTTCTCATTATGATCACAAAATCCGTAAGGATTCTCTTGAAGATGCTTCATTTGTATATAAACTTTGTAAAGAAAAAAATATTCCCTTTTTTTATACTGCAGCTTCTGTTCCTGCTTATGCTAAAAGGGAGAAACTTAGCTTAGAAATGGCAGGAAGAGAATTAAGATATAACTTATGGTTTAATTTAGCTAAAAAATATGATTTTCAAAAAATTGCTTTAGCCCATCATCTGGATGATCTTGCTGAGGAAATATTTATGAAATTGATCAGGGGCACAGGAAAAAGAGGTCTTGCAGGTATTCCTATAAAAAGAGAAGAACTTATAGTAAGGCCCTTTTTGTTTGTAACTAAAGAAGAAATTCGTAAATTTGCTTTGGAAAAAAATTTAAATTGGAGAGAAGATTATACTAACAAAGATCTTAGATTTTTAAGAAATAAAATAAGACATATTTTGATTCCTTTTTTGGAGAAACATTTTAATAAAAATATTAAAAAAAATATTAAAAAAACAGCTCTAATCATAGCTGAAGAAGAAGAATTAATTGAAGAGTTTGCCAAAAAAAAATTTGAAGAAATAAAATTTTACATAGATAGAGATTTAAGTTTAAAATTACATGAGCTAAAACAAATTCCTTCAGTATTAAGAAGAAGAATATATTTTATTGTATTTCAAAAAGTGGGGATACCTATTTTTAGAATTACTTATAAACATTTGGAAAGCCTTGAAAATCTTGTTATAAAAAGAGTAAAAGGCCCTGTTTATCTACCAGGGGGATTTTTAGCTTATAGAGGTCCCGGGTATATAACATTTACTCAAAAGGTTTTTTCTTTTCCTTATTTTGCAATCAAAATTGAGACAGAAGGAGAATACTCATTACCAACTAAACAAAAACTTAAAATTTTTAAGATTAAAAATCAGGGGAAATTAAATTTACCTAATAGTATGATATTTTCTGCTGAAAAACTAACTTTTCCTTTTGTTATTCGTAAAAGAAAACCTGGAGACAGAATATTCTGGCCTCCTATAGGACATAAAAAATTAAAAAAATTTTTATGGGAAAAAGAAATACCTTCTTATTTAAGAGAAAATGTTTTAATAATAGAACACATAAATAAAATTATAGGAGTGTGGGACCTTTATATACATCCAGAATATAAAGTTAAGAAAGATACTAAAGAAGTTTTAGTTTTACAAATAATTTAGATATTAAAATTTATGATAAATAAGAAAAAAATAAAACAACAGGGTTTATGGATAGACGACCTTTTATTTAGAGTCTCTTTGGACGATATGATTCTATATTTAGATAGCGAACCATTTGAAGAATTTTCTCTTGAAAATTTAATTAAAAAATGGCAAACAATTAAAGACACACTTAAAAATATGGGATTTTTTGGGGTATTAGATTATCCTGAAGTGGTTGAAAATAAAATTGTTGTAGCAAAAGGCTTACCACCAAAGCCTCCTGTTCCTGAAAAAATAGAATTTTTTGAAAAGGTACTTTATATTTTAAAGAAAGAAAAGCCAGAAATCATAGAGATTGAAGAAACAAAAAGAGAAGATCTTAGAGAGGCTTATCAAACTATTATATGTGCTGAAAAAGATGAACCCATAGGTAAATGGTATCCCTCTATTCCTGGAATACCTGGCACAAATGTCTTTGGAGAATCTATAGAACCTCCTAAGGTTGAAAAGACTTCATCCTGGATATTTGGTAAAAATCTTTATATAGATGAGAACAATTTTATAAGAGCAAAAGAGGCTGGAGTTATACTTATTGAAAACAATAAAATAGAAATATACCCTGAATATACCATCAAAGGTGATGTGGATTTCTCTGTAGGTAATGTAAATTTCATAGGCAAAAAACTTATCATAAAAGGTGATATTAAATTCGGTTTTAAAGTAAAAGCCAAAGGCGATATAGAACTTGAAGGTGGCACCGAAAACAAAGTCCTTATAGATGTGGAAGGAAATTTCAAATGCAATGGTATTATAAGAGGTGAAAATACAAAATTAAAAGTAAAGGGAACCGCAGAACTTAAAGGTGTTGAATATGCTAAACTGGAAATAGAAGGTGATCTTGTTATTGATAGCTATCTCATTTTCTCGGATACTTATGTTATGGGAGATATCTTGGCAACTTCAGGAAAAGGCATAATCTATGGCGGATCAGTAAAATGCAGTGGAAATATAGAAGTTAAAATCTTGGGAAATGAATCCCAAACTCCCACTCAAATCCTCGCAGGTTATAAAGCTAATATTATAGAGTCTTACCTAAAATGTATACAAAAAGAGATATTATTTAAAGAATCTCTTAAAAAATTGAAAGTGGGTTTGGAATTAGGAGAGAAATTGAAAAAAGAAGGTAGATTAACCAAAGAAAAAGAGAATATTTTAGAAAAAATTAAAGATCAATTTCAAAAATACTTGGATGAATTGGATAAAATTCGTGCTGCTATAACAGATTTAAAAAAGCAGATAACTGTTTTTAAAAACAAGATCATTAAAGTTTTAGAGGTGATTTATCCAGGTGTTACAGTAGGTATTACAGATAAAACTTATACTGTTTCAGAAGAAAAAAGAGGTCCTTTGGTTTTTTATTTGGAAGCTTCCTTAATTCAAATAAAGAAAGGAAAATGATATCCAAATTGGTATTGGTTCTATAATTGTAAATAGGTTCTGTTAAGATTATTGAATTTAAAAAAAGTTGTTATAAATTAAAAAAATTAATAAATAATAAAGGAGGTTAAAATTTTCTTATGCAAAAGGTCGGGAAAAGTTTGTTTATATGGTTAATTATAGGGCTTTTAGTAATCTTGGGTTATAATCTTTTTTATAATCAAACCACTTTTTATACTACTAATAATATAAGTTATACTGAATTTTTAGAAAAACTTAATCAAGGAAAAATAAAAGAGGTAACTATTGAAGGAAACAAAATCACTGCTCAGCTTAACTCTGGGAAAAGAATTATAACCTATAATCCTGGAGATAATCAACTCATTCCTTTATTAAAGCAAAAAAATGTGGAAATTCTGGCTAAACCTGAAAATCAGAACAATTGGATAACAACTTTTTTAATTTCATGGTTACCTTTTATAGTTTTGATAGTTCTATGGATAGGTTTTTTAAGACAAATGCAACCAGGTAATAAACCTTTTACTTTTATTAAAAGCAGAGCACGTTTAATAAAAGAAGGAGAAAGTAAAGTAACTTTTAAAGATGTAGCAGGTATAGAGGAAGCTAAGGAAGAACTTCAAGAGGTGGTAGAATTTCTCAAAAATCCCTCTAAATTTACCAAATTAGGGGCCCGTATTCCTAAAGGAATTTTATTAGTAGGTCCTCCAGGAACAGGGAAAACTTTACTTGCAAAGGCTATTGCAGGAGAAGCAGGAGTTCCTTTTTTTAGCATAAGTGGATCTGATTTTGTAGAAATGTTTGTAGGAGTTGGAGCTGCACGCGTAAGAGACCTATTCGCCCAAGCTAAATCTCATGCTCCTTGTATTATTTTTATAGATGAAATAGATGCTGTAGGAAGACAAAGAGGAGCTGGTCTTGGAGGAGGCCATGATGAAAGAGAGCAAACTCTTAATCAACTACTTGTAGAAATGGACGGATTTGATACTGCAGAAGGGATTGTAGTAATAGCAGCTACAAATAGACCAGATATTTTAGATCCTGCTCTTTTACGCCCTGGTAGATTTGATAGACAGGTGGTTGTTCCACCTCCTGATGTAAAAGGTAGAGAAGCTATTTTAAAACTTTATGCTAAAAAATTTAAGATTGACGAATCTATAGATTTTAGAACTATAGCTAAAGGGACACCAGGATTTACAGGTGCTAATCTTGAAAATATGTTAAATGAAGCTGCTTTAATTGCTGCTAAAAAGGGAAAAGAAAAGATAGAATTGGAGGATATAGAAGAAGCTAAGGATAAAATACTTATGGGAAAAGAAAGAAAGGGAATGGTTCTTAATGATGAAGAGAAAAAGATAATAGCTTATCACGAAGCAGGGCATGCTTTGGTAGCTTATTATCTTCCTGACCCTGACCCAGTTCATAAAATCAGTATAATACCAAGGGGACAAGCTTTAGGAGTAACTCAACAATTACCTTTAGATGATAGACATATTTATACAGAAGATTATTTATTAAAAAAGATAACAGTTCTTTTAGGAGGAAGAGTAAGTGAAGAGATTATTTTTAATAAATTAAGTACTGGTGCTCAGGATGATCTTAAAAAAGCTACTCAAATTGCCAGAAAAATGGTTTGTGATTGGGGTATGAGTAAAAAATTAGGGCCTCTTGCTTATGGTAAAGGTGATGAACACATTTTCTTAGGAAAAGAATTGTTTCAACTAAGAGATTATTCAGAAGAAACAGCCCGTATAATAGATGAAGAAACTAAAACAATTGTACAAAATTGTTATGAAAAAGCAAAAAATATTATAAATCAATATTTACATAAACTTCATCAAGTAGCTGAAGCTCTTTTAGAAGAAGAGACTATTGATGCTGATAGATTTAAGGTAATTTTAGAAGGATATTAAATTTAGAATGCTATCTCCTTTAAGTATAGGATCTAAAGTATTTGATTGGAAAGAAATTCCTTATTTCGTAGGGATTTTAAATGTTACTCCTGATTCCTTTTCAGATGGAGGGAGGTATTTTAATCTAAAAGACGCTATTCTTAGGGCAAAGGAATTATTAGAAGAGGGAGCTGATATTATAGATGTTGGTGGAGAATCTACCAGACCTTTTTCTAACTCTGTTTCTGAAGAAGAGGAACTCCAAAGAGTAATACCTGTAATTAAAGCTATAAAAGAAGAATTTCCTTCTGCTATAATCTCTGTAGATACTTATAAAAGTAAAGTAGCTGCAGAAGCTTTAAAAGTTGGGGCAGATATAGTTAATGATATTAGTGCTCTTAGGTTTGATAAAAATATGCTGAATGTAATAAAGGATTATAATTGTCCTGTAATAATTATGCATATGCAAGGAACTCCCAAGACCATGCAAATTAATCCTGTTTATGATAATGTAATTGAAGATATTAAAAAATTTTTTAAAAATAGAATAGAATTTTTAGTAGAACAAGGCATATCTTTTGAGAAAATTATTATTGACCCAGGCATAGGATTTGGAAAGACTTTTGAACACAATATAGAAATTCTAAAAAATTTAGAAAGCTTTTATGAATTAAATCGTCCTGTGCTTATTGGTCATTCTCGGAAAAGCTTTATAGGAAAAATAATAAACAAACCTCCTCATCAAAGAGAAGGAGGAACTATAGGAGTTTCTATTTTTACTTATCTTAAAAAAGTTCATTTTTTAAGAGTTCATAAAGTTGACTTTAATAAAGACGCTATTAAAGTTTTTAAAGTTCTAATAAAATAATCAGGGGTTTTGATTTGAAAATATATTTTTTAAAAATTTTAGAAATTTTTTACTCTATTACTCTTAGAGATATAATAGATATTCTTATAGTGACTTATATCATTTACAGAATTCTTTTGTTACTTCAAGGAGGAAGAGCTTTACAAATAGCAGCAGGTTTAATTGTAATTGTTTTACTATACTTTATCTCAGATGTTTTACAGCTTCTCACTTTAAACTGGCTCTTAAATACTTTTATGTCTTCTATTTTTATATTAATTATCATTTTATTTCAGGACGATATTAAAAAAGCTTTAGCTCAAATTGGTAAACCACCTTTTACTAAAATTCAAACTGAGTATTCTTATAGTATAGAGGAAGTAGTAAAAGCTGTTACTAATTTAGCTGAAAAGAAGATAGGCGCTCTTATTGTATTTGAAAGAGAGATAAGTCTAAAAGATTTTTTAGAGGGGGCAACTATTTTAGATTCTAAAATAACCAAGGAACTTTTAATAAGTATATTTTATCCAAAAAGTCCTTTACATGATGGTGCGGTAATTATCAGTAAAGGAAAAGTTTTAGCAGCTGGGGTTATTTTACCTTTATCTACTAACCCTGATATTGCTAAGGATTTAGGAACCAGACATAGAGCTGCTATAGGAATTACAGAAATTACTGATGCCGTGGCTATTGTAGTTTCAGAAGAAACCGGTTATATTTCTTTAGCAGTAAGTGGAAAAATAACCAGAGATATAACCCCTGCAACTTTAAGAAAAATGCTTTCTCAGTTATTGGGTTTTAAATCCAAAGCTCCTTGGTGGACAAGATTAAGCCATGAAATTCAAAAGGGAACATAAGTTAAAAGTTGTGGCTTTTTTAATTGCTACCACTTTGTGGTATTTTGTAGTATGGGGAAAACCCATTGAAAAAAACATAGAAATTCCTATAACTTATAAACCTATAAATTCCAAATATCTGATAGAAATTAGCCCTTCTTCTGTAATATTAAGGGTCGTAGCTATAAGAAGAATTCTGATCAATTTATCTAAAAAAAATTTAAAAATAGAAATAGATGTTTCAAAATATGCTCCTGGCATTTACCAAATAAGAGTTCCTATTGAAAAAATTAATTTACCTCAAAATGTAAAAATAAAAGAAGTAAATCCTAATTTTATAACCATAGTTGTTAAAAAAATATCTACTAAAAAAGTTCCGATAAAGGTTTCTTTTGAAGATTCTGAACTTTTAAATTCAACTAAGTTTAAGATAAATATTATCCCATCTTATGCTATTATTAAAGCTCCCATTGATATTCTTTCTCATACTAAGGCAATTTATACCAAGCCTATTAATTTTTTGAAGTTAAAATTGATAAAAAAAATGGAAGTGGAAATTGTACCTCCTTTAGGAACTATTTCTATTAATCCTGAAAAGGTAAAAGTAATCTACAAAGAAAAGGAGAAATAAATATGGGAAAAAAACTTTTTGGAACAGATGGTATAAGAGGCGAAGCCAATACTTTTCCCATGCTTCCTGAAATAGTTTTACAGGTTGGTAGAGCTATAGGTTATCTTTTTAAAAATTCCAATAGCCATCTTAGTAAAGTAATAATAGGTAAAGATACCAGACTTTCAGGATATATTTTTGAATCTGCTTTAGTCTCAGGGCTTTGTTCTATGGGAATTTCAACTTGGCTCATTGGTCCCTTACCTACTCCTGCTATAGCCTTTTTAACTAAGGATATGAGAGCTGATGCTGGAATTATGATCTCTGCTTCTCATAATCCTTATTATGATAATGGAATAAAAATTTTTGATAAAAATGGATATAAATTGTCAGATGAATTGGAAAAAAAAATTGAAGATCTCATTTTTGATGAAAAATTTAGAAATATCAGAAAATTTAAAAATGACTTAGGCAGAGCTTTCAGAATAAAAGACGCTATAGGAAGATATGCAGTTCATTTAAAATCTGTAGTTCCTCCTTATCTTGATTTTGAAGACATAAAAGTTGTTATAGATTGTGCTAATGGTGCAGCCTATCAAGTAGGCCCTCAAACCTTAGAGGAACTGGGAGCAAAAGTGATTACAATAGGGTGCAATCCTGATGGTATAAATATTAATGAAAATTGCGGAGCTTTATATCCTGAAAAATTGAGACAAAAAGTTTTGGAAAGTAAAGCCCATCTTGGTGTAGCTCTGGATGGGGATGCAGATAGGATTGTAATAATAGATGAAAAAGGAAATTTAATTGATGGAGATGATTTGCTTGCCTTGTTTGCTATTGAGTTTAAAGAAAAAAATATGCTATGGAAAAATACTGTGGTAGGAACTATTATGAGTAATTTGGGACTGGAGAAATATTTAAAAAGCAAAGGTATTGATTTTATAAGAACACCTGTAGGTGATAGATATGTAGTTATGGAAATGAAAGAAAAAGGTAGTATCTTGGGTGGAGAAACTTCAGGACATATCATCTTCTTAGATAAAGCCACTACAGGAGATGGATTGTTAACAGCTATTAGACTAATAGCTTTGATGAAAGAGAAAGAGAAACCTCTTTCAGAATTAACAAACTTATTTGATAAGTATCCTCAAGTAATTAAAAATGTTAAAGTAAAAGAAAAATTACCTGTAGAAAAAGTAGAGGGTCTGAAAGAAAAAATTGAAAAAGCAAAAAAAAGATTGAATAAAAAAGGAAGAGTTATTGTTAGACCATCAGGAACTGAACCTAAATACAGGGTAATGGTAGAGGGAGAATCTGCTGATTTAATAGAAGAGATAGCTCAGGATTTAGCAGATTTTATTAAATCTAAACTCCAATGAAAAAACTTTTAATTTTTTTAATTCTTTTATTTTTTTTATTTACCATAGGGATTAAATTTCATGGATATGATTTTGTTCATTCCAGAGCTTCTACTATTTGTTTGTCCTGTATGGGTTTAGGAGATGAATAAAAGAAGATTTATCCAGATTCTTTCCACCATTTTACACAATGGGTATATAAATTCTATTTTTACTTATAACATTTATACTGGATTTTTAAAAAAATTTTGTGCTCCTGGATTAAATTGCCATTCCTGCCCTGCCAGTTTTTTCGGTTGTCCCTTAGGGATTTTGCAAAATTTTTTAATCTCTATTAGAATCTTATCTTTGCAGGTATTTTTAGGAGCTTTATTTTATATTACCGGATTTTTTTTTCTTTTTGGATTTGCCTTAGGAAGATTTATATGTGGATGGTTGTGTCCTTTTGGTTTTTTGCAAGACTTGATTTATAAAATCCCTTTTTTTAAAAAAATTATCATTTTGCCTTTTCAAATACAACGGTATTTTAAATATATAATTTTAATTATATTTATTTTTATAATCCCTCTTTTTGTAATAACTAATCTGGGATATGGGATCTTAGGATTTTGTAAATATTTATGTCCTGCAGGAACCCTTGAAGGTGGATATTTAAATCTTCTTTTGCACAAGAACCTCAGAACATTGGTAGGCAATATATTTTATTTAAAAAGTCTGATTTTAGTTTCTATTTTTTTATTATGTATTATTGATTTGAGATTTTTTTGTAAAAATTTATGTCCTTTAGGATTAATTTATGGTTTTTTTAATCGCTTTTGTTTTTTAAAACTTTCTTTTAATCCTGATAGATGCACCTCTTGTAAAATTTGTGAAAATATTTGCCCTTCCAATTTATCTATTCCAGATCAACTCAATTCTGTAGATTGCTTTAGATGTCTAAATTGTATGCAAATATGCCCTACCCAAGCTATTAATTTAAATATAGGTAAGATCAATGAATTATCCTGTAATAAAATTAAATGATAAAGGATTTAAAAACTATTTAAATCAACATCTCTGGTTCACATCCAAGGATATTATAGATTTTCGCAAAATTTCTAAAAATTTAGAACCGGGTAGTTTAGTAAAAATTGTTACTAAAGAAAATTATTTTTTAGGAATTGGATATTTTAATCCTGAAAGTTATTTCTCTTTAAAAATCCTTACTAAACATGAAGAACCTATCAATAAAGATTTTTTCTTAAATTCTTTTAATAAAGCTTTGAGATTGCGTAAAATTTTTTATCCTTATGAAAAATGTTTTAGACTTATCTTTTCTGAAGGGGATTTTCTTCCTGGCTTAATTATAGATATCTATGAAAAAGTAATAATTGTCCAGATTCAAACCCTTGGAATGGAAAAATTAAAAAATTACATAATATCAGCTTTGATAGAACTTTTTAACCCCAAAGCTATTATATTAAAAAATGATTCATCAAGGAGAAAAGAAGAAAAGCTTGATTTATATGTGAAAATTGTTTATGGAAAAATAGAAGATCCGATTTCAGTTAATATAGATGGAATTAAATTCTTAATCCCTATTAAGCAAGGGCAAAAAACTGGTTTTTTCTTGGATCAGAGAGAAAATAGAAGATTTATTTTGAAAATAGCAGAAAAGCAAACTTTAATAGATGTGTTTTCTTATATAGGAGGATTTTCTTTTTATGCTTTAAAAGGAGGAGCTAAAAAGGTTTTTTTAATAGACAGATCTTCTTTGGCTTTAGATATAGCAGAAGAAATAGCAAAAATAAATAATTGGAAAGATAAAATAATAACTTTGCATGGTGATGCCTTTCAAATACTGAAGAATCCTCCTAAAAGTGATCTAATTATTTTAGATTCTCCAGCTTTTATAAAATCTCAAAAAAATTTTTCTGAAGGAGAAAAGAAATATAAATTTCTTTATTTTTTAGGATTAAAAGCTATAGAAAAAGGATTTTTCTTTGCTTTTTCTTGTTCTTATTTTTTAAAAATGGAAATGTTATGGAGCTTAATAAAAATAAATTTAAGTAAACTAAATAAAAAGGGAAAAGTAATTTACCAAGGTGGTCAGGCTCCTGACCACCCAATAAATCCTTTTGTTGAGGAAACTTCTTATTTAAAAGGATTAGGTTTATATATCAGCTAATTATTTTGGTCTTTTTACTACCATTACAGGAATTGTGGTGACTTCTAAAACCTTTCTAATTATATCCCCTATAGCATAATCTTCACTTGATTTCCCATGAGATCCCATTATGATTAAACCTATAGAATTATTTTTAGCAGTTTCTATTATTTTTTCTGTAGGTTTACCTTTTTTCAATTACTGGTTTAATTGAAACTCCTTCTTTTTCTGCTACATATTGAGTTAAATTTACA
>Ga0256842_1000227_pt1 | contig 49774 bp, 41 predicted proteins | sample 4559240metaG_FD_185973 | JGI IMG/M metagenome (GOLD analysis project Ga0256842, IMG submission 185973) | Hydrothermal vent microbial communities from Guaymas Basin, Mexico - 4559-240 | ecosystem: Environmental > Aquatic > Marine > Hydrothermal vents | place: Mexico: Guaymas Basin | collected... | reverse complement strand
TGGAACTTTGAAAGTGGGTGATAATTCTTGCGATAGCGATGAACACGATCACGATCATGGAGAAGGTCATCATGGACATGGAAGACATGCTTAATTAGTTTTGTTTTATAGATTTTAAGAGGCTGTATTTATGGTAAATACGGCCTCTTTAGTATATTGTTGATTTTAAAAATATATTTTATCGAAGCCTTTGGTTATTAACTTGTTTCCGAATTTCTTTAAACATACCTTCTAAACCGTTAACTTTTATTTCGTACATTTCAGCCAAGAAGTTACCTATTTTATTCGTAGGAAATCCTTTTTGTTTGAACCAAACATAATATGGTTCCGGAATTTCTGATAAATAATAGTCTTTGTATCGACCAAAAGGCATTTTTGTAAACGCTAATTCTATCAAGTGTTTTTGCTGTTCTTCGGTGTTAGGAATCATTAGAAGGTGTTTTTCTTTTATTAAACTGGTTCATGGTTCTCCCCATATTTATGGTGCAAAAACTTTTAATAATTTGGTGACAAACTTTTATGGGTTCTTCTAATGCTTTTTGTTCTTCTACACTCCATTTTCCTAAAACAAACTCAACTTGCTGACCTCTTAAGAATTCATCGCCAATACCAAATCGTAAGCGGTTAAATTTTTGATGTCCAAGGATCTCAGCGATGTGTTTTAATCCGTTATGTCCAGCATCACCACCTTGGGGCTTGATGCGTAAGTTCCCTAGTGGTAAGGCTAAATCGTCGACAATAACTAACATATTTTCTACAGGTATTTTTTCTTTCTGAAGCCAATAATTAATGGCGTTTCCACTAAGGTTCATATAAGTGCTAGGTTTTAATAAGATGAGTTTTCTACCTTTAAATCGGTACTCAGAAACTTCGCCGTAACGCTGAACTTCGAAAGGATATTTGCTATCTTCTACAAAACTATCTAATACTTTAAATCCAATATTGTGACGTGTATTGTGATATTCTGCTCCAATATTCCCTAATCCTACAATTAAATATTTCATTTTAATAAAAGTTATGTCTGCAAAAATAGAACGAACAAATTTGGTTTTGTACTGATATTATAAAAAGTTATTTACAAAAAAAGGCTGCTCTTTCGAGACAGCCTTAATTAATTCTATATTGCAGAGCTAATTATTTCTTTGGATTAATAAATACTCTGACGTAATTGTCTGTTTTTAAGTATTTTTTAGCTACAGCCATAATATCTTCTTTAGTTAAAGAATTTATTATTTTTTCTTCATTCTTAAATTCAGAATTATCAACATGGTCAAAATTATAAGCTTTCATAGAATTTAACCAATATCCATTTTCACGCATACGAGTTTCTCTTTCTTTAAGTAATTGTTGCTTAGCTTTGTTTAAGTTAATATCTGTTGGGCCTTCTGTTGTTACTTTTTTGAATACTTCTAAAACGCCATTTGTAGCATCTTCGACATGCTCTGGCGATGTAGGGTAGTATACCGTCATAACAGCTTTTGCTGTTGGAGTTTTTTCATAATTAGGATAAGCTCCAATAGAATATACCCATGAGTGTTCTTCTCTAATAACATCGATTAAATCGATAGAAAGAATTTTCCCTAATGCTTTAAGTGCAATTCTGTCTTTTTGATTGTAATCAAAATCATGATTAAATTGCATAAGAACTGTACTTTTTGGTTCAGAACCCATATTTACTTCTACATCAACTTTCCCTTTTGGATAATTGATACCTAGGTCTTTGTATTTTTCGTTGTTGTTTGTGTTAGATAAACTACCTAAGTACTTTTCTATTAAAGGTTTTGCTGTTTTAGCATCAATATTTCCAACAAAGTAGAATGTAAAACTTGCAGGGTCATTGAAACGTTCTCTATATATTTTATGAACTCTTTTGTAATTGGCTTCGTCCAATAATTCTGCTGACATAGGACGTGCTCTTAAATTATGAGAAGCTAATACAGTTTTAATAGAGTCTCTAAATACGGCATCTGGACTTAAACTTTGGTTCTCGTACATAGATTTTGCTTTAGAAATATATGAATCGTAAGCCGTTTGGTCGTAACGAGGTTTGTTGAAGTATAAGTTGATTAACTGCAACATGGTTTCGAAATCATTAACAGAAGAAGATCCGTTAAAACCTTCAGAAAGCTCAGAAATATAAGGCGAAACAGATACGTTTTTGTCAGAAAGTAGTTTGTCTAGCTCAATTTTATCGAATCCATTTAAACCTGATTCTTTAATAATATCAGTAGCAATCTTAGAAGAAATATCATCTTCTTGTCCGTAAAGTGAATATCCACCATAACTGAATCCAGTCATTTTAATTTCATCATCTTTAAAATCTGTAGTTTTTAAAACTACTTTTACACCGTTAGATAGGGTCCACTCTTCAGCTCCAAATTCTTTTAATTTTGATTTCTTTTCAACTTTTCCTGCAACAATTCCTAATTTCTTGGCTTCGAATAACGGACGAGTAGAAACTTTATCAACATAAGGCTCTAATTGTTCTGATTTAGTATCGTTGATTATTTTAAGAATATCTTCTTCTGTAGGGATGTTAAGACCTTCTTTGTCAATAGCCACAATTAATACAACCATATTTTTGTCAGTAATCCACTCTTTAGCTAAAGCGTTTACTTCTTCAAGAGTAATACCATCAATAAATTCTTTGTAATATTTGTATTCGTTTTCTATTCCAGGAAAAGGTGTTTGAGAGATTAAGAAATTAGCTTTATATTCTTCGACGAAATTTTTTGATTTTTGTTTATTTCTATCGTTATAAAGTTTTTCCATTTTTTTCATCATAGATTTTTTTTCTCTAGCTAATTCAGTAGCAGTAAATCCATGTTGTTTAATTCTGTAATTTTCCTCCAAGATAGTTTTTGCACCTTTTTCAATACCATCAGCTTTTGTGGCAGCGATAGAAATATAAGTATCTTTAGGTCCAATAAAATCGCTATATCCTGCATAACCATACACAAAAGGAGGATTTTCAACCATTGTTAATTCCTGTAACCTTTTGTTAATCATTTCATTGTATAAATCGTGAGCAATAGATTTTCTATAATCACCAATGGTTTTCATATAGAATTTATCATGCTTAATAAAGATTTGAACAGCTGTAGAAGTGTTCTCTTTATCTTTCATTATTGCAATAATAGGCTCTTTGTTATCGGGTATTTGTTCTTGAACATATTCTCTAGGATTCTCTGTTGCAGGTATCTCGCTAAACATTTTTTTAATTTTGGCTTCCACTTCTTTAGCATCAAAATCACCAACAGCAACTACCGCTTGGCGATCAGTTCTATACCAATCTCTGTAGAACCTTTTTAGAGCATCGTATTTACAACTATCAACTACAGACATTAATCCAATAGTATTTCTTTTAGCATATTTAGAATCTTTAAAAATGGCATCGAACATAACGTCTTGCATTCTAAATTGTGCTCCTTGATGCATTCTCCACTCTTCATGAACAACACCTCTTTCTGCGTCTATTTCTGCATTATCGTAAGTTACATAATGCGACCAGTCGTGTAAAACAAGTAATCCTTTGTCTAAAAACTGTGCACTATCTAAAGGTACAGTGATTCCATAAACAGTTTCGTCGAAAATAGTGTAAGCATTTACCTCTGCACCAAATTTCATTCCTGTTCTTTCAAGAAAATCGACTAATTTGTGTTTTGGGAAATTTTTGGTCCCGTTAAAAGCCATGTGCTCACATAAGTGGGCTAAACCTCTTTGGTCTTCGTCTTCTTGAATAGACCCTGACCGAGTGATGAGTGTTAATTCAGCTCTGTTTTTGGGAGTTTCGTTATGACGAATGTAATACGTCATTCCATTGTCTAGTTTTCCATAAATGACATTTGGGTCTTTAGGAATTTCCTGATTTACATCGATTTGTGCCCATCCCATAGAAACGGTTAGAATCGCTAAAATCAATAAGGATTGAATTTTCTTCATTGTTTTTAATTTATTTATTGTGCTTATTATTTAGTATTAATCTTGTGACGCAATAACTCAAAATTTGTTACAGCTTTGTTTAGTTTGTTTAAGGTGATATTTAATTTTCCGATGTTTGTATTAAGTTAATATATATTATTTTTTATATTTTATAATAGTAGGCTCGGTCTTTAGGATACGAATAGTTAATCTATTCCCTATTAAAGGATAAAGCCATACCTCTATGATCTTCGTTGATAGTTCCGTTATCGAAAGCTAAAACACCATTGACAAAAGTTTGTGTAACTTTGTGGGAGAATGTTTGTCCCTCGAGAGGTGACCAACCACATTTATACAAAATATTTTCTTTATTAACCGTCCACTCTTGATTTGGGTCGACGATTGTTAAATCTGCAAAATAACCTTCTTTTAAATATCCTCGTTTTTCAATTTGAAATAAATCGGCAGGCGCATGACACATTTTTTCAATTACTTTTTCTTTGCTGATTTTTCCTTTCTTCGATAATTCTAGCATAGTTACTAAAGAGTGCTGAATCATTGGTCCACCAGAAGGTGCTTTAAAATAGCTATTGTCTTTTTCTTCGGCAGTATGTGGTGCGTGGTCGGTGGCAATTACGGCTAAGCGATTTCCCGAAGCAGCTTTTAAAAGCTCGTCTCTATCGTATTTGGTTTTTACTGCAGGATTCCATTTTATATGTGTCCCTTTTGTTTTGTAATCTTCTTCAGAAAACCACATATGGTGTACACATACTTCTGCTGTAATATTTTTATTTTTTAAATTAACATCTTCAAACAATTCTAGTTCTTTGGCTGTTGAAAGATGCAGAACATGTAAACGGGTATTATGTTTTTTTGCTAATTTAACGGCGTAAGAAGAAGATAAAAAACAGGCCTCTTCGCTTCTGATTTTGGGGTGCATTTCTAAAGGAACCTGTTCTCCGTATTTTTCTTTATAGAGGTCTATATTTTTATTGATAGTGGTTTCGTCTTCGCAGTGAGTAGCAATCAATGTGGGAGCATTTTTGAAAATGGCTTCTAAAATTTCGGGGTTGTTCACTAGCATATTACCTGTAGAAGAGCCCATAAATACTTTTATCCCACAAGTTGTTTTGGGGTTTGTTTTAAGAATTTCATCTAAATTATCGTTTGTAGCACCAAAATAAAATGAAAAATTAGCATAACTCGTTTTTTGACCAATTTCAAATTTCTTTGTAAGTTCCTCCTGAGTTGTAGTTTGTGGGTTGACATTTGGCATATCCATAAACGATGTAACCCCACCAGCAATGGCTGCACGAGATTCGCTTGCAATATTTCCTTTGTGGGTTAAACCAGGCTCTCGAAAATGTACTTGGTCATCGATAACTCCAGGTATTAACCATTTCCCTTCAGCATCAATTAGATTAATATCTGTAGGTAGCTTGGTGATTGGAGTTGTATAAACTGTTTCAATTTTATCATTATTAATTAGAAGGGCACCTTTAAAAGTTTGACCTTCATTAATGATAGTGGCATTGTGTATTAGAGTTTTCATGTTCTTTTAGTTAAATAGGCTATAAGGTTTCAAAGTTGAAAAAGTTTATTTATTCGTACAGTTTAGTAATCAAAGGTAATTATTCTAATATTTTGTAAACCAAGATTTTATTTTCATTTTAAGCACCCCCATAATCGCTTCAGAGAATATCCCTCCAGACATTTTTGAGGTTCCTAATGTTCTGTCAGTAAAAATAATAGGAATTTCTTCTATATTAAATCCAAGTTTCCAAGTTGTAAATTTCATTTCTATTTGGAAAGCATAACCGACCATTTTGATGTTATCTAAATCGATAGTTTCTAGGACTTTTCTGGTATAGCAAGCAAAACCAGCAGTGGTATCTCGTATAGACATTCCTGTGATTAAACGAACATAAGCAGATGCGTAATATGACATTAACACCCGTCCCATTGGCCAATTAACCACATTTACACCAGATTTATAACGAGAACCTATTGCCATATCTGCACCGTTTTTAGAGCATGATTCGTATAAGTCATTTAGCTTTTCTGGTGGATGCGAAAAATCAGCATCCATTTCAAAAATATATTTATATTCTTGCTCTAGCGACCAATTGAAACCAGCAATATATGCTGTTCCTAATCCTAATTTTCCCTTACGTTCAAGAATATGTAAAGAACCAGAAAATTCTTTTTGAAGATTTTTTACAATATCAGCAGTTCCGTCGGGCGAATTATCTTCAATTATTAAAATATGAAAATTTTTTTCGAAAGAAAATACAGTTCGTATTATATTTTCGATATTTTCTTTCTCGTTATAAGTAGGGATAATGACAATGCTGTCCGACATAAAAATAATTTTTTTAGCAAAGATAATTAAATCTATTTCAAAGATACTTTTTCAACATAAACTTTTTAGCTTTGTTTAGTAATATTTAACACTTTACAATTAATGCAAGAACAAGAGATACATCAGCTTCTTCATCAATTAAAATTCGATGGAGATGTACATACTGACGATTTAAATAAAATTATTTATGCGACTGATGCTTCGGCTTATCGAGAAATGCCAATTGCAATCGTAAAACCAAAGCATAAATCGGATATTAAAACGATTATCGATTTTGCTAATCAATATCAAATTCCTCTCATTCCGCGTGCTGCGGGAACCTCTTTGGCTGGGCAAGTGGTGGGTTATGGAATTGTAGTTGATATTTCGAAATATTTTACTCGAATAAAAGAGATTAATACAGAGAAAGGCTATGCTATTATTGAACCAGGAGTAGTTCGGGACGAGTTGAATCTAATCTTGAAAAAAGAGGGACTATTTTTCTCACCAGAAACATCTACCTCGAACAGATGTAATATGGGTGGAATGGTCGGTAATAATTCTTGTGGGGCACATTCTTTAGTTTATGGTAGTACAAGAGAGCATCTCCAAGAAGTAAAAGGCTTTCTTTCAGATGGTTCAGAGGTTCATTTTAAACCTCTGTTTTTAGAGGAGTTTAAGAGGAAAGCTACGGGGATACGCTTAGAAAATAAAATTTATAAACATATTTATTCACTGTTATCTTCCGAAGAAAACCAAAAAGAGATTACTGAGCAGTTCCCTAATCCGAAAAATAAAAGAAGAAATACGGGTTATGCCCTCGATTTATTGTTAGAGTCTGAACCCTTTCAAGACACTCCAATCCCTTTCAATTTTTCTAAATTGATTGCTGGTTCTGAAGGAACTTTGATGTTTATGACAGAACTGAAAGTTCGCTTAACACATCTTCCTCCATCGGAGAAGGCTTTAGTTTGTGTTCATCTAAATTCTGTAACGGAAGCCATTCGAGCCAATTTAATTGCATTAAAACATAATCCTTCTGCTATTGAATTGATGGATAAAACCATAATGGATTTGGCCAAGGAGAATAGAGCATCTGCAAAAAATAGATTTTTTATCGAAGGAGATCCTGGGGCTATGTTAATGGTAGAGTTCGATAAATTGAGCCTAGAAGAAATCTCTGAAATTACAGAAGAAATGGAAAAGGAGATGAGAGAAGCCAATTTGGGTTATCATTTCCCAATAATTCGTGGTAAAGATATTTCAAAGGTATGGGATGTTCGTAAAGCAGGTTTGGGCTTATTGTCGAATATGAAAGGTGATGCTAAACCTGTTCCAGTAATTGAAGATACTGCTGTTTTGCCAGAACATTTAGAAGCTTATATAGACGATTTTAACGCTTTACTAAAACAACATAATTTATCTTGTGTGTATTATGCGCATATTGCTACAGGCGAGATTCATCTACGCCCTGTAATGAATTTAAAAACTAAAGAGGGGCAGGAGTTATTTCATACCATTGCTTTGGAAGTGGCAAAACTGGTGAAAAAATATAATGGCTCGTTAAGTGGAGAGCATGGTGATGGGCGTTTGCGTGGCGAATTTATCCCATTAATGATGGGCGAGAAAGTTTATCGGATGTTTAAAGATATAAAGCAAGTTTGGGACCCCAAAGGTATTTTTAATCCAAATAAAATTGTCGATACGCCTAAAATGAATAGCTCGTTGCGTTTTGAGCCCAATCAAGCAAATAAAGCTTTTGAAACTTTTTTCGATTTTTCTGAAAATGGTGGATTATTAGAATCTGCCGAAAAATGTAATGGCTCAGGAGATTGTAGAAAGTCGCATTTGATGGGAGGGACTATGTGTCCATCGTATCAGGCTAGTAAAAATGAAAATCAGACTACTCGTGCTAGAGCTAATGTTTTAAGAGAATTCTTGACACGATCGGAGAAGATTAATCCTTTCGACCAGCAAGAAATTTATGAGGTGATGGATTTGTGTTTGTCCTGTAAAGCCTGCAAGTCGGAGTGTCCTTCGAGTGTAGATGTTGCTAAATTAAAAGCGGAGTTTTTGCAGCATTATTATGATAAAAATGGAGTCCCTCTACGAACCAAACTAATTGCTAATATTTCTAAAATTAATGCTTTTGGAATGATGTTTAGACCCATTACTAATTTTTTTATGGGCAATAAATTCACATCTGCAATTATAAAATCTTCGATAGGTTTTGCATCTAAAAGGAGTATCCCTTTATTGTCGAAAGTGTCCTTATCGAAATACGTAAAAACACTTACTGCAACCGAAGGTAAAAATGGGACAGTTTATTTGTTTAACGACGAGTTTACCAATTTTAACGATTCCGATATTGGTATAACAGCCATTCGATTGCTTAATAAATTGGGCTATAAAGTTATAATCCCTAGTCATAAAGAAAGTGGGCGAGCTTATATATCGAAAGGATTAATAAGAAAAGCCAAAGTATTGGCGATAGAAAATGTTAATTTATTGAAAGATAAAGTAACTAGCGAAATTCCATTGATTGGAATTGAACCATCAGCCATATTGAGTTTTAGAGATGAATATCCAGATTTGGTTGGCAATGAGTTAAAAAAATCGGCGAAAGCTTTAGCTAAAAATGTGTTGATGATTGATGAATTTCTAGCATCAGAAATAAAAAAAGGAAAGATAAAGCAAGAGCAATTTACTGATGCAGAGCAAAAAATAAAGCTTCATGGACACTGTCAGCAAAAGGCGATAGCCTCGACCGACCCTACTAAAATAATTTTATCGTTCCCCAAAAATTATTCGGTAGAGGAAATACCTTCAGGTTGCTGTGGTATGGCTGGTTCGTTTGGTTACGAAAAAGAGCATTACGATTTATCGATGAAAATAGGTGAATTAGTTTTGTTTCCATCTGTTCGTAAAACGGAAAAAGAAACCTTGATTTCTGCTCCAGGAACAAGTTGTAGACATCAAATAAAAGATGGGACAAGCCGAGACGTATTGCATCCGATTAGTATTTTGTACGGGGCACTTGTATAAAGAATGTTTTGAATATCAGGATTTTATGGGACTCGTAAATAAGAAATAATTAATTTAGAGCTATAATTTTATAATTTATTAATATGAAAAAATATTTTTTTGTTATTATTTTAGCGAATTCGATGTTAGTAAATGCTCAATTTACTACTGTTTTCGATAAACATGAAGCGATGAATTTAGTTGCCATTTGTAACTATTGGATTAATGGAAAAATAAAAGATGTTGACTCAACTTATATAGACTCTACTTATTCATTAATTTATGAGTCCAAATTGTTTAAGATGGAAAATAAATGGCAGCTTTGGCAGAAAGGTAATCAGGCTATGGTTATTAACCTAAGAGGAACCACTCGGCAGTCTATTTCTTGGTACGAGAATTTTTATGCAGCAATGATTCCTGCAGAAGGAAATCTAGTATTGCCCGATAGTCAGAAAGTACATTATAAATATGCCGAAGATAAACGAGCTGCAGTTCATGTGGGGTGGACGATGGGTGTTTCGTTTATGATGTCTGATATTTTGTCGCATATAAAAGAAATGAATGCTAAAGGAATTTATGACATTTATATTACAGGACATAGTCAGGGAGGGGCTTTAGCTCATTTGTTGCGGGCTGCTTTTCAATATTTACCCGAAGGTCAACTATCCAAAAAGAATCGTTTTAAGGTATATGCTTTTGCATCGCCCAAACCGGGTAATCGCTTTTTTGCATACGATTATGCGAGTTACACTAGTCTGAAGAATCCTTCTTACACTATCATCAATAACTCGGACTGGGTGCCACAATTGCCTTTTTCCATTCAGTCGCCAGATAATATGGTAGAAGTTAATCCTTTTGCTTCTTTAGAAAATAATGATTTCAAGATTCCATTTATTAAACGTATTGTGATAAAAAGGATTTATAATTCGATGAAGAATCCGACTGATAAATCGCAGAGGAGGTTTAAAAAGAATTTGGGGAAAAAGATGAAAAAGCAAATCTCTAAGAAAGTAGGAGATTTCCAAACTCCTGAATATGTTAACGATTTTTCTTTCTTTCCTGTAGGGGTTCAAGTTATTTTAAAGCCATGGGAAACCAGTTCGGACGATAAAATTATGAATGTGTTTTGGCAGCATTTACCAGCTCATTATTATTATTTGATTGAAAAGCAGCAATAAATTATTATGCCCTGCAAGTGCATCGTTTTAACTTAAATAGTGACCAAATAAAAAAGCAGATGCTAAATTAATAACACCTGCTTAATAGAATATTTTGTTAAATTCTAGTGGCTTCCACAGTTTCCTGTACACTCATGACCCTCTTCGTGGTGGTGATGTCCCTCTTGGTGAACGTGTCCATGTTGAATCTCTTCTTCCGTTGCATCTCTAAGCTCAATAATTTCACCTTCGAAGTGTAAATTTTGGCCAGCTAATGGATGGTTAAAATCCATTTTTATATGCTCTTCTGTAATAGCATTTACTTTACCATCAATTCTATGACCTTCTGCATTTTTCATGGGAACCATGGCTCCAATTTGAATTACATTTTCGTCTAATTTACCATCAACTTTAAAAATATTAATGTCTAAATCTACGATTGCGGTTTCGTCAAATTCGCCATAAGAGTCTTTAGCTTCGATACCGAATGAAAAATTATCTTTTTCGTTTAATCCTACAATTTCTGTTTCAAATTTAGGAATCATTCCTCCAACACCATACAAAAATGTTAAAGGCTGAGCGTTATATGTTTCTTCGATAAGCTCACCTGCGTTGTTGTCTTTACGTAAACGGTAATGTAAACTTACCACCTTGTTCTTTTCAATCATGTTATTGATATTATTATATTTATAAAAAAACTCGGGCAAAAATAAGGAAATAGATTTAATAAAAGAATGATAGATACTATCTTTTTATAAGAAATTCTAACAAATGGATAATTGGCTTTATAAAAGTGCTAATTCGGTTTTTTCTTTTTTAGTCATTTTCGTAATCACTAAGTTATACGAGTCCATAATTAAGGTCTTTAGGGATTTATCGCTTTTGAAGTTTTCTAAATCTACAGTTATCCAATGTTTTTTATTCATATGATAACCAGGGAGTATCGATGAATATTCTTCAATTAATTTGTTAACTGTTTTAGGGTCAGCTTTTAAGTTGATGCTTTTTTTATTAATAGATTCTAGACAAAACATTTTAGACATAACTCGAAATACAATTGTAGTATTGTCGAAAGGCATACTTTCTGAAGTTCCTTTTAGGCTTAAGCAGAATTCTCTTGTTTGTTCTATGTCCATCTCAAAATTATTTGTTAGTAAAAGTACAAGTTTTGAATAATATTGCCAATTTTGTTAGTGTTGAAAAGAAATGAATTACTTATTCGTTATCTGTTTAATAAATCATCATCTTAAACTATTTTTACCGATTAAATTGATACATATGTCGAATAAAAAACCATATATCCTAATATCAAATGACGATGGCTACCAAGCAAAGGGTTTGGCTGCAATAATATCAGTAGCTAAGAATTTCGGTAAGTTAATCGTAGTTTCCTCAGAAAGAGGAGAGTCTGGGATGTCGCATGCTATAACTATGAAAACGCCTTTGCGAGTACGTAAAATTAAAGATGAAGAAAATTTATCGTTTTATGTAATAAACGGAACTCCAGCCGATTGTGTTAAAATTGGTATGAATCAATTGGTAGAAAGAAAACCAGATTTAGTATTAACAGGTGTAAATCATGGCTCTAACGCTTCGATATCTGTAGTGTATTCAGGAACACTGGGTGCCGCTCGCGAGGGTTGTTTGCAACAGATTCCATCTATTGGATTTTCTTTGCTGAATCACGATAAAGATGCCGATTTTTCTACAGTTACACATTTTATGTCAAAAATTATTGAACAGACTCTTGCAAATGGGCTTGAAGACCAAACATTCTTGAATGTTAATGTTCCAGATATTTCGATAAATGAGGTTAAGGGAGTGAAAATTTGCAGACAAACCAAAGGCGTTTGGAAAGAGGAATATATTAAAAGAACTGACCCAAATGGTGGCGATTATTATTGGCTGACAGGGGCATTCGATAATTTTGAACCTAAGGTTGAAGATACCGATGAATGGGCTTTAGCTAATAACTATATTGCTATTGTACCAATACAAATTGATGGAACATCTTATGCCGAAATGGATAATATTAAGAATTGGAATTTATAATGGAATATTTAGAAGGACATAAGCCTAAATCGGTTGTGAATAACCTTCCTTTAGGTTTGATTTTAGGAATTATTATTCCTCTATTAACTTTGATATTTATCAATGCCGAAGCCAACAAAAATTTAAGTATAATTGAGTTTTTGACAAAGTTACGAGCCAACTCTAGTTTATCGGCTTTATTTAGTTTATGTGCTATCCCAAATCTCGCTTTGTTTTTTTTGTTTATTTGGAAAAATAATTACCTCACGGTGAAAGGCGTAATGATGGCAACTATTTTTATGGTTATTTTGGTTTATGCACTAAAATTTTATTATTAAAAGATGAAATATTTTATTCTTTCGGGCGAAGCATCTGGCGATTTGCATGGAGCCAATTTGGTAAAACAAATTCAAAGATTTGATTCGCAAGCAGAATTCCAATATTGGGGAGGTGACTTAATGACTGAAGTGATTGGTCATAAACCTTTGAAACACATAAAGGAATTAGCTTTTATGGGGTTTTCTGAAGTGTTGAAGAATCTAGGCACGATTTTTAAGAATATCAAACTTTGTAAAAGTCAGGTTCTTGAATATCAGCCAGATGTAGTGATTATGATAGATTATCCTGGTTTTAATCTTAGGATTGCAGAGTTTGTGAAAAAACAAAACATTAAAGTTTTTTATTACATTTCTCCTACGGTTTGGGCATGGAAAGAAAATAGAGTAAAAAAGATTAAAGCATTTGTTGACGAAATGTTTGTTATTTTACCCTTCGAAGCTCCTTTCTATCAAAAACATAATTATAAAGTCAATTATTTTGGTCATCCTCTATTAGACGAAATTGAGCAATACAACAAAGGTGTTAAGCCTAGTTTAGATGTTTTTAAAAAAATATACGAATTAGATGATAGACCAATTATTGCATTATTGCCAGGAAGTAGGGTGCAGGAAATAAAAGTAAAATTACCAATCATGTTAAGTTTGGTAAACGACTATCCTAATTATCAGTTTGTAGTATCGGTTGCTCCAACTTTAGATTTAGATTTTGTGCAAAAAATTGCCGGTGGTAAAGACATTAAATTTGTGGTAAATAAAACATACGATTTATTATCGCACGCCTACGCAGGGTTAATTACTTCGGGAACAGCCACTTTGGAAACCGCTTTATTTAAGGTGCCACAAGTTGTTTGTTACAAGGGAAATGCCGCTTCGTTTCAAATAGCAAAACGAATTGTTGATATTAAGTATATATCTTTGGTTAATCTAATACTGGACAGAGAAGTTGTTACGGAGTTGATACAGAATGATTTAACAAGTGCAAATTTAAAAATAGAGTTAGATAAAATTCTTGATTTAGAGTATAGGGGGAAATTGGCTCAGGAATATCAAGAATTAGAAGATGTCCTCGGTGGGGCGGGAGCATCGGAGCGTATTGCTCAGGTTATGGTCGAAAAATTAAAGTAATTGAAGAATATTATTACCATCATATTATCTATCATTCTTTATCTAGGAAGTTTTTCTCAGGATATTAATATTGGTTTGTTTCATAAATACAAACTCAAATCGGCTTTAATATCTCCAGTTTTTGGTCAATATAAAATGATTGCAGATAATAATAAAACGATAGTGTTAAATGCTAATTCGATTGTTTATTTAACATTAATTAATCAAAAAATTCAAGTTAAGACGATATCTGGAGTTATTGGGTCATATAAAAAAATTCAATTTAAAGGACAACAATCTTTTAATACTCTGAGAATTAAAGCTAATAATCCAAAACTTAGAGCTAGAGAGTACGAAGATGATTTTGTACTCGATGTAGTTGCAGGAAAAATTAGAATGATAAATGTTGTTAATTTAGAAAATTATATTGCTGGAGTTGTAGAGAGTGAGGGCGGAGTTCATGCAGGAAAAGAATATTATAAAACTCAAGCTATTTTGTGTAGGACATACGCACTCGAAAATTTTCATAAACACGATGCTGATGGATTTAATCTTTGCGATGATGTTCATTGTCAGGCATATAAAGGACGTGCAAATCATAGCGATTTAATTGTTGAAGCCACAAGTATAACCAAAGGTTTGGTAATTGTTGACACCTCATTAAGTCTAATTACTGCAGCTTTTTACTCGAATAGTGGTGGACAAACCTGTGCCTCGGAGAATGTGTGGTCACAGCCCAGAAGTTATTTGCGGTCAGTTCCAGATGCCTTTAGTATTGGTGGAAATAATTATACATGGACCAGAACAATTTCTTATAATAATTGGATTTCTTATTTAAAAAGGAATGGCTTTAAGATTAGCTCTACTATTTCGGGTAACGATTTTATTACTAAAACTTATAAGCGAGAGAAATATTATAGATTTGGTGATGATTCTATTGCATACACAAGGATTCGGTCTGCATTTAAATTAAAATCGACTTTATTTAGTGTAGATTTTATAAATGGGAACATTGTTCTGAACGGTCGTGGATACGGACATGGAGTTGGTCTCTCGCAAGAAGGTGCAATGGCTATGGATAAACAAGATTACAGCTATAAAGAGATTATTAAATTTTATTATAAAAACGTATTTATTGTTAGCTTGAGAGCCTTACAATTTTTTAAGAATTAAGCAGCTTTTTATATAAAATATCCATTCGCTTGACCATGGTTTGGTAAGAGAATTCTTTTAATGTTTTTTCTTGATTAGTATTGTCCATTTCAGTATTTTCAGCAACAAGCTCTACGATTTCATTTAAATTTTGTGTGAAATCTTCGATGTTTTTTTCTGAGATTCTATGAAACTTAGAGTCCCTTAAAATATCGGAAGTCCCTCCTGCATTGGTTGAAACAATTGCTTTTTTGGCCACTTGTGCCTCGATTATGGCAACAGGAGTGCCCTCGTTATGCGAGCTTAAAGTGATTATTTCCGAACCTGCATAGACGTAATCGACTTCCTTTATCCACGAGGTAAAGAGTACATCGCCATTCGTTTCCTTATTTTGAATAGATAATCCTTTTTGGGCTGAAAGGTCCATTAATTCAGTTTTTAGATCGCCATCACCAACAATAACCAATTTAACTTTTTTTAAACTAATCTGTTTCAGTTTAGCAAAAGATTCGATTAATAAATGGTGGTTTTTAATGGGCACTAATCTTCCAATAATAGAAATCACAATTTCATCATCTTCGATTCTATATTTTTGTCTGAAATCAATTCTTTTAGTATCGAGTTGAGTACGGAATTTTTCAAGGTCTAAGCCAATTGGAACCACATAAGTTTTCTTTTCGGAAACCACATTGAATTTTTCACATAAATCATCTTTTTGTAATTTACTTACCGCAATTATGGCTGTGGTTTTATAAGCTAATAATTTCTCGATAGATTTAAAAATAGTTGTCTTAAACCAGCCAAAATAGGAATGGAAAACATGCCCGTGAAAGGTATGAATAGTAACAACTTTTTTTCCTGTGAAGGCTGCAATTCTTCCTAATAATCCTGCTTTAGAAGCGTGTGTGTGAATAATATCGGGTTGGAATTCTCGAATGATTTTTTTAATTTTCCGATAAGCTTTCAAATCTTCAGAAAAACTAATAGAGCGACTCATTTCAGGAATTACAATATATTTAATACCTTCTTTTTTTAGTAAAAACTCGCTGCTTTCTTCCTCTTCGGTATGTACGCCTCCAATTACTAAGGTTTGGTATTCCGAAGGTAAATATTTTGATAGATATAAAGGTTTGAACACGTGTCCACCAAGATTAAAACGATTGACAATATGTAAAACTTTTATCACCTAAACAATAATTTTATATTTAAAGAACAAATGTAATAATTGTAAATAAGAAAAGGAGGGATTAAAACTTAAAAGTTAATTTTACATTTAATCGAATTCCTGTTAAATAATTAGGAACAGCATATTGTCGATTCTGAATATCAGTAACCCAAACGTAAGAAACAGTATTGTTTTTGTTCATCATGTTAAAAATTTCTGCAGTTAGAAATATGGATTTGAAATTTCTGAAGAAACTATTTTTAGATAATTTAGTTTTTTGATTTTTTAGAATAGCTGTAAAACCAATATCTGTACGGAAGTAATCAGGGATTCGTGCTGTTTGCATATATCGCTCAGAATTAGGAGGCCCAAAGGGCATTCCTGTTCCATAAAAAAGGGTAAGGTGAACCTTGAAATTTGGAAATTTAGGAAGATAATCCTGAAAAAATATTGAAGCATTGAACCTTTGGTCGGTTGGTCTTGGTATAAATCCGTGTCCATCGTTCAAAATATCTTCTTCCGATTTCATAAACGAAAGACTAGCCCACGAGTCGACACCTGGGACAAATTCTCCAAAAATTCTAAAATCGACTCCTGTCGAATAGCCCTTGGCAGTTTGATTTGGATAATATCTAATCATCACATTATCGACCGTATATGGGATTAAATTATTTAAATATTTATAATATACTTCCGAAACAAATTTAAAAGGTCGTTGCCAAAGATGAAAATTGTAATCGCTTGCTAATACAGCATGATAGGACTCTTGGGCTCTGATATTTTTATTTAATCTACCATCAAGAGATCTAAATTCTTTAAAAAATGGTGGCTGATAATAAGCTCCTAAACTAAAGCGAAATAAATAATCTTTTTTCCAATTGGGTTTAATAGCATAAGTCATTCGAGGAGTAGCAAAAAACTGTTGATTGTAATCCCAATAATTACCTCTAATACCAACAGTTAAGAACATTAATGTAGAATCTTTCTCGTATTGATAAGTGTCTTGAAAATGCGCTGTAATACGATTACTCATTAAAGTGTTGTTGGAGTTTATATTTCTGAAAATAGGTACGTAGTTTGGTCTATATCCCACAGTGTCAGGGAAAGGCATCGAATATCCTGCCGAATCTCTAATTTGCCATTCGTTCATTTTATCCTTAATTTCTTCGTGTTGAAATTTTGCACCCCAATGTAAAGTGTGCTCATCAATTTTTTTCTCTCCAATATGTTTAATGCTCGAAACTAAAGCATCAAAAGAATTTCTTGCATGGTCAAGGTACGATCCTATGCCAATGTTCATAAGGCTGTCACCTAAATTGTCTGAACCAATTTGTTTGTTTAATTCATTCAAATAATATTGTCCTAAAATATCGTATGCCTCTCTTTCTTGCGTGTAAAAAGTAGAAGCAATCCATTTTAGTTTTAGATCTTTCTTATGATATTCGTACGTAAAAGCACCTAGTAGTGTGTTGTATAAATCAATTTCTTGACCTTCGAAATATATGTTTAGTCCTAATGCTTCGTTCACTGTTCCAAAAGATGTCTCCCTACTCTGTGGCACAAGTTGATACGAGTTTCTGGCCATATTTCCTAGGAACCCAATTTGATTATTTTCGTTGATATCATAACTCAAATAAGTTTGAAAATCAAAATATGAAGGGGTGTATTCGCCTTTAGTATCAAGAGAACTAAGTAAATACCGAGAGGTTTTATATCTTACTCCTGTAGAGTGCGTAAATCGCCTTGACTTATCGCTGCCAGCTACATGTATTGACCCTCCTAGAAGACTTGCAGAAACGGTAGCTCCAAATTGTTTGGGGCGTTTATATTTAATATCTAAAACAGAAGACATTTTATCTCCATATTTAGCTTCGAATCCACCTGCCGAAAAAGAAACAGATTCAACCATATCTGTATTCACAAAACTTAATCCTTCTTGTTCTCCCGACCGAATTAATTGAGGTTTATAGATTTCAATATCATTAACATAAATTAGATTCTCGTCAAAATTTCCTCCACGAACCGAGTATTGCGAACTTAACTCGTTGTTAGAAACAACTCCGGGAAGTGTTTTTATTAAGGCTTCAATTCCTCCAGAAGAATTAGGTATAGAGGAAATAACTTTAGGATTTAATCGGATAATATTAGTTTGTCTTTTTTCATCATTTCTGATATCCACGGTTTTAAGGGTAGTAATATTTCTTGTTGCTTTAATATGGAGTTTAAATTTTTTACCTTTAGAAACCTTAATTGTTTTTTTTACGGTATGATATTCAATATGTGAGAAAATGAGTGTTAAATTTGTATCTGCTGGAATATTAAGACTATAATTCCCTTTATCATCGGTCATAGTTCCTCCTGGTAGCCCTTGAATAGCAATGTTTACAAGGTCGATGCCTAAGCCTTTGTCTGTTCTGACTTTACCATAAATAGTTGCTGTATTTTGAGCAAAAACAGATAAGTTAAATAGGAAAATAGAAAGAAGAAGTGGTAATCTCAACACTGAAATAATTTTTGTTTATTTGATAATAAACGCCAAAAATACAAACTTATTCTGTTAAGGAGCTTATTCTTGAAATATAATACCAATTTAGATGTGATTTTTTTTTAAGAAATAGCTTTGTAATTCGCCTAACTGTTGTTATTTTGTGACAGAACAATATTAATAATATACTTTCGTTTATAACTCAAGAAAAACGTTTTGATGAATAGAATTTTAAGCTTAATATTATTTTTAATAATTATCAGTTTAAATCTTGATGCTCAGGATTTTAATAAAACAAAGAAAACGCTTAAAGCTGATGCTGTATACGAAACTAATGAGCTATTAAAGGCCTTAGATTTATATAAAGGGGCTTATTCTAAAGCTGAAAGTAAGCAAGAAAAAGCTTATATAATGTTTCAACGAGCACAGATTCAAAGAATGACTTTGAATTACAAAAAAGCTGCTGCTCGATATAAATCTGCAATAAATAAAGGTTATTGGGATCCAATTTCAATTTACTACTATGCTAATATGTTGCAAACAGTTATGAAATACGATGAGGCACTTGTTCAATACAAAAAATACAGCGAAAAAGTGCCTAACGATTCATTAACGAAAATGGGGATACGTTCTTGCGAAGTTTCTTCGGAATGGATGAAGCATCCGACTAGGTATAAAATTGAGAATTTAAAAAAAATTAATTCTAGAGAAAGTGATTTCTCATCGACTTATGGAAATGCTTTAGGAACCGAAGTGGTTTTTACGTCTGGTCGTGAGCGTGATGGATTCTCAAAGATAAATAAAGTTACAGGTCAATATTTTACAAATATTTTCGAAGTTTATCAAAATAGAGCTATGGAATGGGAAGAAGTGAAGGCTTTAAATGATACTATTAACTCTAAATATGACGACGGTTCCCCATCTTTTTCGGCAGACTATAATTCTATGTATTTTACGAGATGTAGGACTGTTAAAAATGTTTATTTAGGTTGCCAAATTTATGAAGGAAAGCGTAAACCTGGAGAGTTTTTTACCTCTGCAGAATATGTTCCAATTGTTGCAGATAGTTTATCTGTAGGGCAGCCTTCAATATCTAAAGATGGTAAGACGCTTTATTTTGCATCGGACATGCCTGGTGGATACGGAGGAAGAGATATTTGGAAAGTAGAACGAGAAAGTTCGAGTGGTGCATTTGGAGAACCTATTAATATGGGTCCTGAAATTAATACGGTAGGCAACGAATTGTACCCTTTTATTAGAGATAATGGGATGCTATACTTTGCCTCAGATTATCATCCAGGAATGGGAGGGCTAGATATCTTTAGAGCTATCCCTAAAGGAGATTCGTGGGCGATTTATAATATGAAATTCCCGATGAATTCCTCGGCCGATGATTTTGCTATTACTTTTAAAGAAGGCTCAGAAGATGGTATGTTTACATCGTCTCGTAAAATTACAGAAATCCCGAATGGAGATTCAGACCCTATAATTATTAAATCTAGAGGCTTAGACGATATTTATGCTTTTGTGCTACCTGTAATGGAATTTTCTTTAACAGGAATTATTACAGATGCGTCAACTGGAGATTTTATTAACGAAGCTGTCGTAGAAATATATGGTGATGATGGATCGGAAATGACTATTAAAACAGGTGCTGAAGGGCGATTTAAATACGTTCTTAAAAAGGACGTTGATTATATTTATTTGATTAAGAAAAATGGTTATTTATTTGGAAAAGGCTCTGCATCAACAATGGATTTGGATGATACTAAGCATTTTAAACAAGAGATAAGCATTGCTAAATTAGGCGAACCAATAAAATTAGACAATACTTTTTACGAGTTTGGAAAATGGGTTTTAACAGAGAGCTCAAAGAAGGAATTAGAGAAATTGGTTACTATATTAACAGATAATCCTAATATTACTATTGAGTTGGGAGCACATACCGATATGATAGGTAATGATGCTTCAAACATTATCTTATCACAAAAAAGAGCACAATCTGTTGTCGATTTTTTAATATCAAAAGGCATTCAAGCTGATAGATTAACAGCAAAAGGTTATGGCGAAACAGTTCCTCAGATTGTAACACAAAAAATTGCAGAAAGCTCATCGTTTAAATTGGGAGATATTCTTAGCCCAGAGTTTATTGATGCTTTAAAAGGTGAAGATGATGAAAAAACAAAGGCATTGAAAGAAGAGGCTAATCAAATTAATCGGCGTACTGAATTTAAAGTTCTATCAACTCGTTATATCCCTGATGTAGTTGAATAATTATAATGTTTTACTCAAATTAAACCAATGAATATGAATCTAGCTGTGTTAATTGATGGTGATAATATACCATCGGCATTTGTGAAAGAAATGATGGAGGAAATTGCAAAATATGGAAATCCAACTATCAAAAGAATCTATGGTGATTGGACTAAACCTAATTTATCGAAATGGAAAAATGTTCTTTTAGAAAATGCGATTACTCCTATTCAGCAATATGGATATACAACAGGAAAGAATGCGACCGATTCGGCGATGATTATTGACGCTATGGATATATTATATTCAGGAAAAGTAAATGGATTCTGTTTAGTATCAAGCGATAGTGATTTTACGAGGCTGGCTACACGTTTAAGAGAAGCGGGTATGCAAGTTATTGGAATTGGAGAAAAAAAGACTCCAAATCCTTTTATTGTAGCTTGCGATAAATTTATCTATATCGAGATTCTTAAAATAAAATCTAAAGAGAAAGAATCTGAAGATGAAAAGGAAGCAAACAAGGAGTCATTTGAGAAAATATCTACAAAAGAGATTAAATTAATTGTATCAACAATTATTGATTTATCAGATGATGAAGGCTGGGCGTTTTTAGGTGATGTAGGAAGTCTATTACAAAAAAAACAACCGAATTTTGATCCAAGAAACTATGGATTTCAAAAATTAACGCCTTTAATTAAGTCCACAGGTAAGTTTGAAATTGAGCAAAGAGAAACTCAGAATGGAAGATCTAAACTTATTTACGTTCGAAATATTGCAAAGCGTAAGATTAAATAGCCTTTTACCTTTAGCTGAGTTTATATTTAAGAATCTTAAAAGAACTTAAATTTAGTTTACGAATTCAAAAATCACAATAAATTTAGTATTTTTACAAGATGAGATATTTTAATATCATTTTAATTATTGTTTTTTCTTCAAGTCTAACTTTTGCACAATATTCAGAAAGTTTTATTCAGGAAGATGAGTATGATGTGCAAACATCAAAAACAAAGGTAGATACTGCTAAGAAAAAGATTTTTACCAATATTACTCTAGGAAGCTCGATAATGTCTTCTGGGCAGAATAATTATGCATTCAATACTTATGTAAATCCAACAATATCATATCAATTAACGCCTAAATTCACTGTTTCGATGGGTTTAATGGCAGTACATTCCAATTATAATAATTATACTTTTTATAATTATTACGAAGGGCAAGTTCAGAATATGAATTACTCGGGAACCTCAGCATACTTTACTTTGCAAGGAGCGTATCAACTCTCCGAGAAATTGAGAGTCTACGGAGGCGTGATGGTAGGAACAGAGAATATGGATTTTATGGGAGCAAATATTCCAACAGAATCTAAAAATATGCACAGACCAAAAGCTTATCAAATTGGTTTTGAATATAAAATAGGTGAACACGCTTCCTTACAATTTGAATTTCAAATGAGAGAGGCCACTCCAATGCAAAATATGCAAATGCAGTCGGCAAGAGGTATTGGTGTAATGGGTAGTTCATCAATGTTTGGTTCTAGAATGGGAGCTTGGTAATTTAAAAAATAGTTTTTAATGCAACCCCTAGCAGAACGTATGCGTCCCAGTTCTTTCGATCAATATATTGGTCAGGAACATATTATTGGAACTAATTCACCTTTACGAAAGAATATAGAAAATGGGATTATTCCTTCTATGATTTTTTGGGGACCTCCAGGTGTTGGCAAAACGACTTTAGCTAAAATTATTTCTAATATTTCTGATCGCCCATTTTATACTTTAAGTGCAGTGAACTCTGGTGTGAAAGATGTAAGAGAAGTTATTGAGAAAGCTAAGAAAACACAGTTCTTTAATACCAATTCACCTATATTATTTATCGATGAGATTCATCGTTTCAACAAATCACAACAAGACTCATTGCTTGGTGCTGTGGAAGATGGCACTATAACTTTGATAGGAGCTACAACCGAGAATCCTTCTTTCGAGGTCATTACCCCATTACTTTCACGTGCTCAAGTTTATATTCTTAAGGAATTAAAAAAATCGGATTTAGAAAAAATGCTTTCTCGTGTTTTGCTAGAAGATATTGAGCTGAAAGAAAAGAAGATAAACATTAAACAAAATGAAGCGTTATTTCGGTTTTCTGGTGGAGATGCTCGTAAATTGCTAAATATATTAGAGTTGGTCGTTAACTCTATCCACAAAGATAAAATTGTAATCGATAATAAAATAGTTGAGTCTATTCTACAAGAAAATATTTCGGTTTACGATAAGGGGGGAGAGATGCATTACGATATTGTTTCAGCATTTATTAAATCGATAAGAGGGAGCGACCCCAATGCTTCGGTTTATTGGTTAGCTCGAATGATTGAAGGAGGAGAAGATGTTAAATTTATAGCCCGTAGATTAATTATTTTATCGGCTGAGGATATAGGTTTGGCTAATCCTAATGCACTACTTATTGCCAACCAAGCATTTCAGTCGGTTAATGTAATTGGCTTACCAGAAGCTAGAATTATTTTGTCAGAAGCCACTATTTATTTAGCCAATTCGCCCAAGAGTAATTCGGCTTATCAAGCTATTGGAGAGGCTCAACGATTGGTCAAAGAAACAGGAAATTTCCCTGTGCCTTTAAGTCTGAGAAATGCACCAACAAAGTTGATGAAAGAATTGGGCTATGGCAAAGGATATAAATATTCGCATGCCTATCCAGAACATTTTGCAAAACAAGAATTTTTTCCAGATCAGATTAAAGGGACGATCTTATATCAGCCAGCTCAAAACACAAATGAATTAAATTCCGAACAACTTATTAATAAACGTTGGGGAGATAAATATAGTAAGTAAATACAAATATTAAATATTATTAAAATGAAAATATATCCAATCCTTACAGGAAATTTAAAATTAGATGGTGGAGCTATGTTTGGTGTGGTTCCAAAAGTGATATGGAATAAATTATATCCTGCAGACGAAAATAATCTTTGTAATTGGTCTATGCGTTGCATGTTGATTGTCGATGGAGATAGAAAAATATTAATAGATAGTGGAGTTGGTGATAAACAAGATGATAAATTCTTTGGACATTATTATTTGAATGGTGATGAAACTCTCGAAAAATCTTTGAATAAAATAGGATATTCAGTAGACGATATTACAGATAATATTTTAACACATTTACATTTTGATCATGTGGGAGGTTCTGTAAAATATAATGATAATAACGAACTCGAACCTACTTTTAAGAATGCTACTTATTGGGTAAGTAAAGCACAGTGGGAGTGGGCAACACATCCTAATCGTAGAGAAAAAGCTTCTTTTCTGACCGAGAATATTATCCCAATGATGGAAAAAGGGAAATTGAATTTGGTTGAGGACGAAGGAGAAATATTGCCTAATATTACGGCAAGAATTTATAATGGACATACCGATGGTCAAATTATCCCTCATGTTAATTACAATGGGAAAACGATTGCTTTTATGGGCGATTTATTACCTTCAACAGCACATATTCCAATGCCTTATGTAATGTCTTACGATACACGTCCTCTACTAACTTTAGAAGATAAAAAAAAGTTCTTTTCAGAAGCTGTTGCTAAAGATTATATTTTATTCTTTGAGCACGATTTATACAACGAATGTTGTAATCTACAAGAAACTTCCAAAGGTGTTAGAGCTAAAGAAACTTTTACTTTGGAAGAGTATTTTGATTAAACCTGTAACGATTATTTAGGACAAGATAATTCCAATAAAAAAGCTGACCGTTTATGATTAACAGTCAGCTTTTTCTTATGAATGAAAAGGATTAAAATAATCCTCCTGTTTTGTATATTTCTAGCTGAACCTCAGAAAAAGGATTAGCTTGGATTTTAGTGTCTTTTGTTTTATTTTCAATAATTCCAGACTCAAAATCTACTTTTAGAATATCACCATCTTCTAAATTTAAGCCTTTAAGATTCTCGTAAGTCATAATTGGCATCGCTGCATTAATGGCGTTTCTCTCGTAGATTGCTCCGAACGATTCTGCAATAATAACCGATGTCCCTAATGCTTTGTATCCATCAACCGCTTGCTGGCGAGAAGACCCTGAACCAAAGTTTTTTTGTACGAGAACAATATCCCCTTTTTTACATTCTTTAGCAAAGTTTTCGTAGCCCTCTAGATTATCGAAAATATATTGTCCCATTTCCTTTATGTCGGTAATAGCCAAATAACGATTATGGAAAATCATATCAGTATCGATATTGTCTTCTTTAATGTACCAAACCCGTCCTTCGACAACAGTTGGATTTTCGTTATGTTGTTGTGGTGCTTTAGCTTTTTTTAATTTTTGTTCCAATTCGTCCATAGTAAATACGGCAGGCTCATTTGGTATATCATCTTCAGTGGTAATGTATCCTGCAATCGAAGAAGCAGCAACTGCGGCTGGAGACGATAAGTAGACTTCCCCTTTCCCTTGTTTCCCTGGGAAGTTACGGTTCCCTGTGCTTATAGTAATCTCTCCAGGACCATTTTGTCCAACTTGTCCAGCTGCACAACCTGCACAACCTGCATTAGAAACTAAGGCTCCAGCATCTTTAAAAATCTTAATTAGACCTTCGTCGTATGCTTGATTCCAGATAGCGTCTGTAGTAGGAACAATTTTAAGAACCACACCTGGCGCAACATGATTGCCTTTTAAAACCTTAGCCGTTTCTCTTAAATCTTCGATTCTTCCATTGGTGCAGCTGCCAATAAATGCAGAGTCAATTTTTGTTTTTTTTGCATCCGAAATATTAGCTGTATCGTGAGGGGCTCCAGGAAGCGAAACTTTTCTAGTAAATTTTGCCATGTCAATATCGAAAACTTCTTTATATTTAGCATCCGAATCTGCAACAATTTTTTCTAATTTTCTGCCTGTTGCCTTTTCCGAATAAGCCATTATCTTATCGTTTGGCGTAAAAAGTAAAATGATTGCTCCCATTTCTGTGGCCATAGAAGAAATTGTAATTCTTTCGTCTAAAGTTAATTTTTCGACCTCTTCTCCATAAATTTCTACTGAGTAACCCAATAATTTATTGGCTCCAAAAATAGAGAGTAAATTTAAGGTAATATCCTTGGCAGAAATACCTTTAGGTCGTTTCCCATTAAGATTGATTTTTACAGATTCTGGTACTTTAAACCATATTTTTCCTTTCGAAAAAGCAGCGGCCATATCTTTATCACCCATACCTTGACCAAATGCACCAATAGCTCCAAGAATGTTGGCGTGGGAGTCTGTAGTTAAACCTGTAGAACCAGGATAGGCAATTCCTTCAGACATCATTGTATGAGTCCCAATTCCATTATCAATATCGAAAACTTTAATACCATGTTTTCTAGCAAATACACGTATAATTTGCTGATTTACAGCGTATTTCTGGTCGGAGCCAGTTGGGTTAGTGTCAAAAGTGAAGAAAGTTTTAGAAACATCGTCAATTTCTAATCCATAATCTTCGATATTTTTGACCACATTGGGTCCGCCAAAATCACGTGCAGCTCTAGCATCAATTTCTATGTCGATAATTTCGTGTGGCTTTACCACATCATGTTTAGAGTGGTTAGCAATTATCTTTTCAATAAGTGTAAGTCCCATATTTTTTGTAATTTATTATCAAATATTTCTTACAAAAATAATATCAATTATCAATTATACATTATCAATCGTCAATTGTTTTTATCTTTGTTACTTATGCAAGTTTTTAAATTTGGTGGCGCATCGGTAAAAGATGCAAATGGAGTTCGCAATCTTGTCGATATTTTATCGAAAGAACAAGGGGATATACTAGTTGTTATTTCCGCTATGGGTAAGATGACTAATGCTTTTGAGAAACTCATTAATGTTTATTTTTCAAATCAAGATTTTAGTTCTGAACTTCAATCTATTGTCGATTTTCATCGAAAAATAATACAAAATTTAGATATTCAGAATTGTTTGTTCGACGAATATTTATCGTTGTTAGAAATCGAATTAAAGAAAAAAGTTTCTGATAATTATAATTATGAATATGATAGATTAATTGGTTTTGGAGAATTATTTTCGACAATAATAGTGTGGATTTACATAAGAGAGAATGTGGGGGGAGCAGCTTGGGTTGATGTTCGAGATATTATTAAAACGGATTCAAATTATCGATTTGCAAAAGTAAACTGGAAGCAAACAGTCCAGCTCGCAAAACAAAAGATCGATTTTTCTAAGAAGAGAGTGTTTTTAACTCAAGGTTTTATAGCTTCTGATTTACTAGGGCATTCCACAAGTTTGGGAAGAGAAGGCTCCGACTATAGTGCGGCTATTTTAGCTTATGCGTTTTCTGCAGAGTCTATTTCTATTTGGAAAGATGTTCCAGGTGTATTAAATGTAGACCCTCGATTGTTCGATAATCCAGAACTATTACCAGAATTATCTTTTTACGATGCTATCGAATTAGCTTTTTTTGGGGCACAAGTTATTCATCCAAAGACTATTCAACCGCTTAAGAATAAGAGAATCCCATTAATGGTAAAATCTTTTGAGAATCCCAATGATAAAGGAACTTTGGTGAGTCACAATAAAGCAAATATTTCAACACCAATTGTAATAATTAAGAATCATCAAGTTTTACTTTCTATAAGAACTCGAGATTTTTCGTTTGTAGATGAAAAGAATTTAGCCTCTATTTTTTCGGTCTTATCTGAATTTAATGCTAAAGTAAATATGATGCAGAATGGTGCAGTTAGTTTTTCGGTAGTAGTAGATTTTTTGCCTCGTTTGTTTGATGCCATGTTGAAAAAAATATCTATTGATTTTGATGTTAAATACAATTCTAATTTAGAATTGATAACAATTCGACATTATACAAAGTCAAAAATTGATGAGTTACTCGAAGATAGAACTGTTTATTTAGAGCAAAAGTCCAGAAATACAGCACAATACCTAGTAGATAATAATTTGTAGAATTTAATCTTTTGTTACCCTTTTGTAGGGCGTTTTTTTTGTGGTTTTATCTATTTTTGAAAGAAATTAACAGACTATGAGCAATCTTGAACAATACTTCCAAACATTTAGAAAAAATATTATTGGCGATCAACAAGTTTATCATTCTCCTTTTGGTAAACAAATTATGATTTACGCCGATTGGATTGCTTCGGGGCGTTTATATCGACCCATCGAAGAGAAAATAATTAATGATATTGGTCCTTTCGTTGCCAATACTCATACAGAAACTAGCGAAAGTGGAACTCAGATGACTCGAGCATATCATCGGGCTCAACATATTATTAAATCTCATGTCAATGCTAACGAAAATGATGTAATAATAACGGCAGGCTTTGGAATGACAGCAGTTGTTAATAAGTTTCAACGGATTTTAGGATTAAAGACTTGTAATCAGAAGATTAACGAATCTTGTAGTTGCAGAACGAGCGAAAGACCAGTTGTTTTTATTACGCATATGGAGCATCATTCTAATCAAACATCTTGGTATTTAACAGATTGTGATGTGGTTATTGTGCCTCCTTCAAACGATTTATTGGTTTCGCTCGATAATTTAAAATTAGAATTAGAAAAATATAAAGATAGAACGTTAAAAATTGGAGCTTTCTCAGCGGCATCCAATGTTACAGGAATTATTACTCCATATCATCAGATGGCGAAATTAATGCACGAAAATGGGGGGCTTTGTTTTATTGATTTTGCAGGATCGGCACCCTATGTTGAGATAGATATGCATCCTAAAGATAATATGGATAAACTTGATGCTGTCATGTTTTCACCACATAAATTTTTGGGAGGCCCAGGTTCTTCGGGTGTATTAATTTTTGATAAGTCTCTATACAAAAATGCAGTTCCAGATAATCCAGGTGGAGGAACTGTAGATTGGACTAACGCTTGGGGAGAGTATAAATTTATTGATGATATAGAACTCCGTGAAGATGGAGGGACTCCTGGCTTTTTACAAACGATGAGGACTGCTTTAAGTATTCAGCTTAAAGAAGAAATGGATTGTAAAAAGATTATGCAACGAGAACATGAGTTGGTAAATTTGGCTATTGATGGACTAACAAAAATAGAAGGTATCAATGTTTTGGCTCAAGAGCATAGAAATAGGATAGGGGCTATTTCTTTTTATCATAACGATATTCATTTCAATTTAATTGTGAAATTATTGAGTGATAAATATGGAGTACAAGTTCGTGGAGGCTGTGCTTGCGCAGGTACTTACGGTCATATAATGTTAGATGTTGACTATAAAAAGTCGCATGAAATAACAGAAAAGATTAACCTTGGTGATTTGTCTTTAAAACCAGGTTGGGTTAGGTTATCTATTCATCCAACGATGAAAAACTCTGAGTTAGAGTTGATTATTAATGCTGTTGAAGAAATTATTCAAGACGTTGAAGATTTAGAAAAAGATTATGAATACAGCTCTCATACCAACGAATATTCTTATATAGGAAATGCTTTTAAGAGTTTGGATTTAGTTGAGAGTTGGTTTAAAAAATAAATATTGGAAACATCTGTAGATATAAAATACATGCACCGTTGTTTGCAACTAGCCAAATTGGGACGAGGAACGGCTCAACCGAATCCTATGGTAGGGTCGGTAATAGTACATGATGGTAAAATTATTGGAGAAGGATATCATCATCAGTGTGGAGAGGCTCATGCCGAGGTTAATGCGATAAATTCTGTTGAAGATAAATCTCTATTAGAGCGCTCTACTATATATGTGAACCTAGAGCCTTGTGCTCATGTTGGTAGAACCCCTGCTTGTTCAACATTAATTATTAATAGTAAGATTCCTTGTGTCGTTATTGGTTGTGTCGATAGTTTCGATAAGGTTGCTGGGCAAGGTATTGCAATGATGAAAGCGGCGGGTATTGATGTTCGAGTAGGTGTGCTAGAAAAAGAAAGCTTAGATATTAATAGAAGATTTTTTACATTTCATCAAAAGAAAAGACCTTATATTATTCTTAAATGGGCAGAAACAAAAGACGGGTTTATAGATTACGATAGGACTCAAGAACATCCCGAGGCTGCTTGGATAACAAACGAAATATCTCGATCGTATGTACATAAATGGCGGACAGAAGAGCCTGCGTTTTTGGTTGGAACACAAACAGCTATTAAAGATAATCCTCAGCTTAACGTAAGGGCTTGGGCGGGGAATGCTCCTTTGAGAGTTTCGGTTGATAGGAAAGGTATTTTCCCTGAAAACTTAAATCTGCTTGACGACTCTCAGAAGACTATTATTTTTACTTCTAAGTTGCCGTCTAGGACATATCAGAATACTAATTTTATTTTAATTGATGATAAAATAGAACTTGAGAATCAGATTTTAAATGAATTGTACAAAATGGAAGTTCAGTCTATAGTTATTGAAGGAGGGCAAATTGTTTTAGATGGTTTTATTTCAAAAAATATTTGGGACGAAGCAAGAGTTTTTGTAGGATCAAAACAGTTTGGATCAGGAATTAAAGCTCCAGATTTTAGGGCAAGAGTTAATTCTATTTACCATTTCGACGATACAGAATTAAGGATTTATTTCAATCAATAAATAATAAGCTAAGACTAGATAATATCAACTATAAAATATTATTTTTGTAGTCAAAATCATTAAAAAATAACGAATGTTCATAGTTTTAGAAGGTTTAGATGGTGCTGGAAAATCTACACAAGTAGAAAAAATTACTCAGTATTTTAACGATAAGGGTTTAAAAACTAAGTTTATTCATTTCCCAGAAACCGAATCACCCATTTTTGGAGAGTTGGTTGCTAAATTCTTGAGAGGCGAATTGGGAGCAAACAATCAAGTTAATCCACATTTGGTTGCCTTATTATATGCTGGCGACAGAAATAATTCTAAAGTACAGATTAAGAATTGGTTGGGCGAAGGTTATGTTGTTATTGCCGATCGATATGTGTATTCAAATGTTGCTTTTCAATGTGCAAAATTAGGAACCATTCACGAGCAAGATCGCTTGGCAAATTGGATTTTAGATATGGAGTTTGAGTATTTTAAGATTCCAAAACCAGATCTAAACATATTTTTAGATGTACCGCCGAGCTTTACAGAAACTCAGCTCACAAAGCAAAGAGATGGCGGTGATAGAGATTATTTACATGGTCAAGCAGATATCCATGAAGAAGATCTGAATTTCCAACAGCAAGTAAGATTTATATATATGCAACAAGTTGCTATTCGAGATAAATTTAAAATGGTTAACTGCGCCAATTCTTCAAATGAAATGGGTAATGCCAAGGAAATTTTTGATAAAATAATACCTTATATTAAAACGTTAATAGAATCTAAATAGTTACGCAAAATGCAGACAGTCAATCAATTATTGTTAAATCTAGACGGGTATATTGGAGGTTCTGCATGGTTTGTTTTTTTACTTTTGGGAACAGGTTTATTTTTTACCATTTATCTTAAATTTCCTCAAGTAAGATATTTTCGTCATGCTTTTAGAATTGTAACTGGCAAATACGATAAGTCTACAGATGTAGGAGATGCATCACATTTTCAAGCATTAACCACAGCACTTTCTGGAACAGTTGGAACAGGGAATATTGCGGGAGTGGCTTTGGCTATTCATCTTGGGGGGCCAGCAGCTATGTTTTGGATGATAATTACCGCATTTTTAGGAATGACAACCAAATTTGTAGAAGTTACTCTTTCGCATAAATATAGAGAAAAAGCAATAGATGGAAGTATTTCGGGTGGTCCTATGTACTTTATGAAAAATGGTCTGAATATGAAATGGTTGGCGGCTATTTTTGCCTTTGCAACTATTGTTTCTTCTTTTGGTACAGGGAATATGCCCCAAGTAAATAGTATTTCGAATTCTGTTTTTGCAAGTTTTGGTATTCAACATTGGATAACAGGAGCGGTTTTAGCTGTGATTCTTGGCTTAGTAATTATTGGAGGTATAAAAAGAATTGTTGTAGTCACCGAGAAATTGGTTCCTGCTATGGCTCTAATTTATTTTTTAGGAACACTTTCTGTTATTATTTATAATTACGAAAATATTCTTCCTTCTATTATTTCTATTTTTGGAGATGTATTTACGGGTAGTGCCGCTACAGGTGGATTTCTTGGAGCAAGTATTGCTTTTGCATTTAATAGAGGCGTAAATAGAGGTTTGTTTTCGAATGAGGCAGGACAAGGTTCAGCGCCAATTGCACATGCTGCAGCCAAAGCGAACGAACCTGTTTCTGAAGGAATGGTTGCTATTTTAGAACCTTTTATTGATACTATTTTAATTTGTTCTCTCACAGGCCTGACTTTATTATCATCGGGGACATGGAACGAAAAACATGAAAATACTTTTCAATTTTCAGATTTAAAAGTATTAAATCAAAAGTATGACGATACTATTCCTGCTGATAAAGAAATACTTAGGTCTTTTATTATGGGCGAAAATCAGTTAGAAACTTATACAGGAAAATTAAATGTAGAGGAGGGAATTATAAAAAATAATATAAGTATTATTCATGCACGTTCTTTAGCCGAAGATGTTCATGTTAAGAAAGATGGGAAATTATTTACAGGAATTGTTTCTATTACAGATGGAAATTTTAAAAGTCAAGATTTTCAGTTGATAGGAAGGTCTTTGATGCATTCAGCACCTTTAACAGCACTAGCCTTTACTCGAGGATTCTTTGGTGATTGGGGAGAATATATTGTTACGATAGGTTTGTTGCTTTTTGCCTTTTCTACTGCTATTGCTTGGTCTTATTATGGCGATAGGGCGGTTACTTATTTATGGGGAAGTAAATATGTTAAATACTACCATTTTGTATATATTGTTGCATTTTTTGTAGCCTCATTTACCGACACTACAATAATTTGGACTTTTTCTGGTATTGCAATTGCATTTATGACCTTACCTAATTTATTTGGAATTCTGATGCTCAGAAAAGATATGAAACAAACAGTAAAAAAATACTGGAACGATTTTAATAAAGAAAATAAATAATTTTTATTCGTAAATAATTTCTTCACTATGGACCCCTTCTCCACCAATTTCTCCTTCCCATTGCTCAATGATTAATTTTACAGTTTGAGTTTCTTTTTTTAATTTATCATAAATCTTTTTAGCACTCTTAAAATCATATTCCCAATACGAATTCTTTTTAGTGATAATCTTGTACGAAGTGCTACCTAATATTACGAGTTTCATAATTTTAATTTATAAGTTTGACTCTTTTATACTTAATTTTCAGTTGTTTAGTTTCAAAACTTGTAATATATATTAAGTTTCTTTTAATTAACAAGATAGTGTTGATACAAATTTTAGCGAATACTGAAATATTGATTATCAATTTGTAAATTCGCACAAACAAATTAACTATAAGATGCCATATAGAAGATTACCTAATACCGATAGTGCAAGGTTAAAAGCATTAAAATTAGCTATAGAAAATGCCCAAGATTTAGCTCCACGTGATAAACCATTTTCTCAATCCTCTCTGAATAACCTTATTAAAACGTTGCCACATTTTGAACGCTTAATTCAGTATCAGAAAGAAGCTTATCACTTGCAAACAGAGAAAAGTCCTAAGTATAATTATTTGTACAAAAAGGGAAGGAATTACGTTTCACATTTTATTCAGGTTTTAAATTTAGCAATAATAAGAGGCGATTTAAAAAAAGAAGCTAGAGATTATTTTAATTTAGATAAAGATGCCAAGAAATTACCACAGATAAAAACAGAACAAGGTTTATTGAAATGGGGAGAGATAGTTGTGAATGGTGAACCAGAGCGTATTGCTAACGGGGGGAACCCAATGACAAATCCAACTATTGGGATTGTTAAAGTTCACTACGAAAACTTTAAGGAGGCTTATCGGTTTCAGAAAAATTTACAGGATAGTTATGTAAGAGCAAGTAAGCAAGTCGCTAATTATAGACCTGAAGTAGATAAAGTAATTCTTCAATTATGGAACGAGATAGAAGCTTCTTTTGAGCCTAACCCAGAGGTCCATAGACGGAATCTTTGTCGTAAGTATGGCGTTGTTTATTTCTTTCGCAGAAACGAAATTATTCCTGAACAAGAACATGTTTCGGATGAATATAGGAAAAATAGGGTTGTAAATAAAGACTTGAGAACAGACAATGTTGAGCCTCTTCAGAATGAAACTGAAATTTATGAAGATTCAACAAATAATATTCCAAGCCAAATACAAGATGAGGCAATAATTGTTGAGCAGGAATTAACGACAACTAAACAAACAGATAATAAAGAAACAACGACAGTGCCCGAAGAGGACGAAGAAACAAGTTTCCAGTACAGTTTGTTTTAATCCTCCAGTAATAAATATTCCCAGAAGTCTTTTTCGAATTAATATTATTATTTAATTTCGATAGTTTGCTCGGTGGTATTTAATAACTCTTGTTCAAATCGATTTTCTGCTTTTACTTTTAAGTAATACATACCTGTACTAACAAGTATAAAACTTCCTATAATATAAACAAAATTATTAGTTCCAATAGTGTCAACATCAGAGCTGATACTCCCTTTATCGGTGAGGTAACCAATAATTACAGCAGTCCCATTATTTACAAAGTGAGCCGTAATTGTAAGCCAAATAGAGCCTGACCAAACTAACATATATCCAAACATAGCCCCCATAAAGAATCGAGGTAAGAATGTGAAAAATTGCATATGAATAGCCGAAAATAAAAATGCTGTGATCCAAATTCCGATATGAATATTTTTACTCATTTGGATAAATATTCGTTGCAATACTCCTCTAAAAAGCATTTCTTCTCCAAAAGCAGGAAGTAAGGCCATAATGAACAGATTTAATAATAGTGTAGGAATATTATCAGCTTTCAGAAAATACTCAGTTATTTTTGCAGCCGAAGCTTCACTTTCGTGCATCCATTGACCTATTCCTGATAAAAAGTCTGGTAAAATTAATGCTTGATTAAATTCAGCAAACCAATTGATAAGCGGTAAAGCTACAATCATTAAAGATCCCGCTACTAGGATAAAAAGAAGATTTGTCTTTCTGAATTGTAAATAATTTTCACCTTTCTTCCCAAATAAGAAGATTGCAAAAGCTGGAGGAATAATAAATAAACCAATAGCTTGGAAAATCTGCATGATTTTCATGTAGGTAATAGTATCAGGATTGTTATAATCCATTAGTACACTAGTGTTTAATCCTATTCCTGTTTTTAAATAAGCAACTGCTAGTCCTAAAGCTCCCATTATTAGTGTTGAAACTATGATGATTAATAAGAGAATTCCCAATTTCCCAGATCCTGACATTCCTGAAATAATTCCTTTTTTCATGTTTTATTTATTTAAAATTGGCTAAAATATCTACGATATGAATTGTTTTTATGGCTTTGTTGTTTTTGTTGATATAACCCTCTATATTCATTAGGCAACTAGATTCTGTCGAAATAATGTATTCCGCTTTTGTATTAAGAGCATGTTCTACCTTCTGTTCAGTCATAGCACTAGCAATGCCATCGAATTTAGCAGAAAAAGTTCCTCCAAAACCACAGCAAGTTTCGCTTTCTTCCATTTCAATTAATTCTAAACCCTTAACTTTTGAAAGTAAAAGGCGAGGCTCTTCTTTTATTCCATATTCACGAAGCGCAGAACAACTATCATGGTAGGTTACTTTATGCTTGAATTCTGCACCAAAATTGGTGAATTTAAGATGATTAACTAAAAAGTCAGTAATCTCAAATATATGGTCTGTAAGGAGTTGTGCATCCTTATGAAAAGAGTTTTCTTTTTCTTCGAATAATTTAGGATAATGATTTTTTACAAAACCAGTGCAAGAACCAGATGGGCTAACAATGGGCAAATTTTTATCAAAATCATTGATGAATTTCTTAGCCATTTTTCGTGTTGTATCCCAATAGCCACTATTAAACGAAGGCTGACCACAACAAGTTTGTTTAGGGTTGTAATGGACTTTACAACCTGCTTTTTCGAGAAGTTTTATACAATTCCAAGCCGTTTCCGGATAAAGTTGGTCAATAAAGCAAGGGATAAATAATTCAACATCCATTGTATTTGTTTTTTAGTCCTGATCAGGAGTTCCAAAATATTGATTATATTTAGTTCTTTTGCTCCCATCGTACATTTTGTATAAATTTAAGCGACCTTCAATAGGACCGTTAAACAGTTTGATGCGTCTTGATGTTTTAAGACCTAAGCGTTTAAGAGCTGGTAGGTTTCCCGAAAAAACCCAACAATCAAAATTCTTATATTTTTCTTTAAAAGTATCACCTAAATCTTGATAAAGCTCGATAATGTCTGCCGTTTTAAGACGTTCGTCGTAAGGTGGATTGGTAATTAAAGTACCGTCTTTTTGTTCATGCTCAAAATTTGTGAAATGGGCACAATTCAAACTAATATTTCTTTTAAATCTGGTATTATCAATATTTGTTTGAGCTATTTCGATGACCTCGTCAGATATATCATTTCCGAGAATAGGTGGAATTTCTTCAATAATTTCTTTGGTTGCTTTATCTAAAATAGAATTCCAAAGAAGCTCATCGTAATTTCTTAGATTCTGGAACCCAAATCGTTGTCTATAAATATTTGGAGGCGTGTTAGAAGCAATCATTGCCGCTTCAATAAGAAAAGTTCCCGAACCACACATAGGGTCGATAAATGGAGTTTTCATATCCCAATCAGATTGTAATATTATACCAGCAGCAAGAACTTCGTTTATGGGAGCTTCTGTTATTTCTGTCTTGTATCCTCTTTGGAATAATGCTTTACCAGAGGTGTCTAATAGAATGGTAACCTTATCGTCGTTGATATGAGCAACTATTTTAATATCTGCAAATTTCTTGTCAACATCTGGTCTTTCATTGTATTTTTGACGAAAATGGTCAGCTATTCCATCTTTAATTTTTAGAGATGTGTACTGAGAATGATTAAAAAATTCTGAATGAACCACTGAGAAAACGGCAAATGTTTGATGTAAATTGAAGATGCGTCCCCAATTATACTCTAACACTTGTTTATAAAGCTGGTCATCATTCTTTGCTTTAAATTCAAATATAGGAGTGATAATAGAAAGAGCAGTTCTTAATTTTAAATTAGCGGTATATAAGAGCTCTAAATCTCCTTCAAACTCAACAGCTCTATTGAGGGTTTTAATTTTCTTAGCCCCTAACTGTTCTATCTCTTTTTTTAGAATGTCTTCTAGACCAAAAAAAGTTTTTGCAATAATTTTTATTCTTTTTCCAAACATTATGTATCTTGTAAAAGTAAAAGTAATTTGTGCAAAGATAAAACTAAAATTAGAAATTAAGGTTAAAAATTTAGATATCCGAAAAGCAATGGGACAAAAGAAAAGAAAATATATTCTCGAAAAAATTAAATCTTCGATATCAAATAAACTAGTTATTCCTATAGTGTTAATTGTATTATTGTTGACAAGTTTTGCAATCTTCAGAAAAATTAGAGATTCAAAAGACTATCAAACTGAACGAGTTACTATGGATGCCGTGAAATTTCAAGAATTATTATATTCTAAAGTGAAAACAGTATCAGAACAAGCTCTTATTACGAGTTCGATGCTTTCTGAATTACCTTCAGTACGTTGGGCATATATTCTTCAAAAAAAAATTAATAACCAGGATTCTACAAGTTCAATTTTACGAAGAACAATAAGTCCTCTAGTAGACAAAACAAATAAGCTTAGTGAACTCCAAACTAGGATTCAATTTGTATTACCTCCAGCAACTTCTTTTTATAAAACGTGGTCAAATAAAAGAGGATCTGATTTAAGTGATTTTTCAGAAATATTATTGACAATATCTAACAAACATTCTGCTGTAAAAGGTATTGATGTAAATCAAAATGGCTTGTTTGTAAACGCTGTAGCTCCAATATTAGATAACACAAATCAATACATAGGAGCTGTTCAAATCGAATATCCTTTTTTGAAATTTATTGATGAGTTAATTGAAAATCATGAAGGGAAAGAATATGCTTTGTATATAGATAAGAATAGTTTGGACAAACTATCAAATAAGAAAAACATAGAGGCTAATGAGGATTTTGTAGAATTGGCAAGTTCAGAAGCCTATATCAACCAAAGTATTAACGCAGAAGATTTTAATATAAAAGATGGTTTGGGAATAAATTTGAAAAGTACAGATAAATATAGTTATGCATTTATTCCTATTAAAGATTTTAATGAAAAAAATATTGCTTTTGTCGTATATCAAATCGATAATAAAGAAAGCTCAGCGAAAATGATTAGTTTAATTCGCTCGAGTATTATAGTTGCATTGCTTGCTTTTTTCATAAGCTTTGTTCTCTTGTTTTTGTTAATATCAAAGATTGTTTCAAAGCCAATAACCCGTTTAGGGAAAAGTATCCAAAGAATTGCTAAAGGAGAGTTGATAGATAGCATCGATAATAAAAGGACAGACGAGATTGGAATAATTACTGATGTGTTTAATACTTTGATAGATAGATTGAAAAAATCGACTAGTTTTGCAAATGAAATAGGTAAGGGTAATTTGGAAGTTGATCTCAAAAATATCAACGAAGAAGATGTTTTAAGCCATTCTCTAATAAAAATGAGAGATAATCTAAAAGAAGCAGACCAACTAGAACAAGAGAGAAAACGAGAAGAGGAAAAACGAAACTGGGCGACTGAGGGGATAGCTAAATTTTCAGAGATATTGAGGCAGAATTCAAATGATATTTCGGTTTTATCTGATACGATTGTTCGAAATGTGATAGAGTATATTGGAGCAAATCAGGGTGGTTTGTTTATTGTTAACGATACTGAAAAATCTTTGAAATTAATTTCGGCAGTAGCGTATGATAGAAAGAAATTCTTAGAAAAAGAAATTCAATTTGGTGAAGGCTTAATAGGGGCTTGTGTATTTGAAAAGGAGACTATTTATCTTTCAGAAATACCAAATAATTATGTTAATATATCTTCTGGATTAGGAACTGCAAACCCTAGGTTTTTGTTAATTGTCCCAATGAAAATTGAAGAAAAAGTATTTGCTGTTATTGAAATAGCATCCTTTAAGCCCATTGAAGATTATAAAATAAAATTTATGGAAACCATAAGCGAAAGTATAGCCTCAACCTTGTCTTCTGTGAAAATTTCACAGCAAACGTCGGAATTATTGGAACAATCGCAGCAACAATCTGAAGAGTTATCTGCTCAAGAAGAAGAAATGAGACAAAATCTCGAAGAAATGCAGGCTACACAAGAAGAATCGTCGAGAAGAGAAAGTGAATTACTACAAAGAATAAAAGAATTAGAAACCAAAATAAATAGTAAAGAGTAAAAATGGGATTTAGCCTTAAAATAAAAGATGTAAAGAAAATTATAGAGTTTATTAACGAAATATATAATTTTGATTTATCTGATTTTACATATGTTTCCATCAAAATAAAAATGGAACAGTTTATAGATAAATACAAAATAACTTCAGTTGATGACCTTTTTAATAAAGTAAAGAAAATTTCGAGTCTTAGAAATGAATTTATTAAATTTTTATTAGTTGACTCTTTTGAATTATTTAGAGACCCTGCTTTATGGCGGATTGTAAAAGAAGAGGTCTTGCATAATTTTTCTAGAGATATTATGTATAAGGTTTGGATTCCTTCCTGCTTTCAAGGTGCTGAATTATTATCATTTCTTATTTTAAGAGAAGAGTTGGGGATGGCTGATAAAATTCAAGTATTCTATTCCTCTCCTTTCAAGGTGCTTTCGGATGTGAAAGGAGGTTTTAATTATGAAGAACGTAAACATGGACTAAGTCTATCTAATTATAAGAGAATAGATGGGCATAATTTAGACGAAAAATATTTTACGAAAGTACAGAACGTTATGATTCCTTTAAATAGTCTATTTAATAATACAATTCAATACGAATATAATGAAATAGAACAACCGTTTTCGAAGGCTGTAAATATGATATTATATAGGAATATTTTATTAAGATATAATAAAAAGAAACAAGCCGATGTGGCTCAAAACTTAATCAAAAGTTTAAAATCTAGAGGCTTTTTAATATTAGGTGTAAAAGAAAGTTTAGTAGATGATGCAAATAGAGAATTATTTACTATTTTTAATCTCAAGGAGAGTATCTATAAGAAAAAGAACTAATGACGTATAAAGCATTAATAATAGGAGGGTCAGCAGGTAGTTTTCAGGTTATTGTACATCTTTTGTCACATTTGCCAAAAGATTTTAACCTCCCTGTTTTTTTAAGTTTACATCGCTTAAAACACGTTCGAAATGGCTTTGTTGAAGCCCTATCTATTAAATCTAATATTAAAATAATTGAACCCTCTGATAAAACTATAGTTAAGCCTGGAATTGCATACTTAGCACCAGCCAATTATCATATGTTAATAGATGTTGACAGGCGTATTTCTCTTTCTGTTAGCGAACAAGTAAACCATTCGAGACCATCGATAGACCTATCATTGCAAACAGCAGCCGAGGCTTATAGAGAAAAACTCGTTGGAATTATTTTGTCGGGAGCAAATAGAGATGGAGCATACGGGTTAAAAAAGATTTCTGATTTTGGAGGCTGTACAATTGTACAAGATCCCAATGATAGTCAGATAAGTACAATGCCTAATGCGGCAATGAAGTTGTTTAAGCCTGACCAAATATTAAATGTAGAAAATATTTCAAAATTTATTAATAACTTATAAATTTTAAGTAAAAAAGAAAAAGTAAATTAAATGAAAAATTTTAAAATAGTAAATTATATAAACTTGATAATCCTCCTTTTTTGTATAGGAGTAATTATATTAAATCTAATTCAATATAAATATTTTTCTCAGATTGTTTTTTCTTCAGCATTTGTATCAATTATTTTATTACTTATAAATATTATTTTATTGAGAGGCTCAGATAAAAAGATATCATTAGAATTTGAAGCGCTTACTAATCTGGTAGATGAAAATAGTGAAGATAACATAATAGAAAATGAGATTGATGAAGAAAATAAATGCCTGAAATTAGTTGAGCAAATAGATCGTAATTTGTCAAAAAGCGAAATATTTAATTTGAAATTTCAAAAATTAGCAGACGCTATTCAATTGGTTGCAGGTTTAGCATACGAAAAGAAAGATAAAATATTAAGTATAAGTACGAGCTATGCTCTTGCCAATGAAATGTATCCAACAGAGATAAAAGTGGGAGAAGGTATTACGGGGCAGGTTGCTATTAGTGGTTTGCCAGTGGGGATTGATATTGCCGAACAAATAGATATGGAAATAATTTCGGGATTAGGTAAAGCTAAGCCAAATTTTTTGTATATTTTACCTATCTTTAACCATAAAGAAGTCGTAGGCGTTGTTGAGGTGGCTACATTTAAGAAAATATCGGAACGAAGAATTAAGTTTTTAATTGAAGCATTCGAAGAATAATGATAGAACAAAAAGAAAATATTGAAGTAGAAAAGGGGCTTTTTAATTTATCTGAAGAAACCCAAAAATATCCTGTTGCGGGCTTTCTCTTTGGAATGATGTTCCCCATTATTTCATGGACTATTGATATATTATTTAGAGGGATTCATATTACGGTTACAGGTTTATGGACTATGCATATCTCAAATCCACTACATTTTGTTATCGATTTAGCTCCGTTTATTTTAGGTGGAGTTGCTTTAATTCTAGCTAAAATAATAGATAAAGATCAAACCTCTTTTAAAAACGAAATAATTGATAAAAAAGAATACTTAAAAAGTATTTATAGCTTTTCTGATGAAATAAGTAAAGGAAATTACGAAGCTTCTTTAGATACTAATAAAAAGGATGATTTAATTAAGAAATTAATCTTAATGAGAGATAATCTTAAGGAATCAACAATAAAAGAAACTGAGCAAAATTGGCAAATAAAAGGTCGAGATATTATTTCTTCAACTTTAAGGAAATACAATAATATTAATCAACTAGCCTATCAAGTATTGTTAGATATTATAAGCTACACTAATTTAATTCAAGGCTCTTTCTATTTATATGATGAAGAAAAGCAAATTCTTGAAAATGTTGCATCGTATGCTTATGACAGGCAGAAGTTTATTAAACAAGAAGTTCCTATAGGAGTTGGTCTTATTGGACAAGTTGCATACGAAAAGCAGTATATTTATAGAAAAGAAATTCCAGAAGACTACGTTTCTATTAGCTCTGGAATTCTTGGTGATAAAAAGCCTGGCTCAATTTTATTGGTTCCTTTAATTAGTGACGAAAAATTGAGAGGAGTAATAGAGTTTGCTGCTGTTGACAACGAAATATCTGAGCGTGTTATTCATTTTGTGAATAATTTAGGAGATGTTATTGGTCAAACGATCTTTAATATACTAATTAATGAAAAAACAGCGAATCTTCTTTCAGAGTCACAAGCAATGACAACCGAATTGCAGGAAAATGAAGAAGAATTAAGACAAAATGCAGAGGAAATGTTGTCTACTCAAGAAGAGTTGGAGGAAACCAATAAAGATTTAGCTATTAAAATTCAGGAAGTTGAGAATTCACAAACTAAATTAAATTCTTTGTTAGAGAATGCGTCAGAGGTAATATCAATAATTAACGAAGACGGAATTGTACAATATGAGTCTCCTGCTACGACAAAAATATTAGGCTATGAGCCTGACCAAAAGATAGGTACATATATATTTGAAGATCTTGGACAAAACCAAGAAATTTTAGAAGAATTATTTAACTCTGTAAAACAGAATCCATCAAAGAAAGAAAGTGTAGAGTTTTTGTATAAAGAAAACGAAGGTATAAAAGTTTGGTTAGAAGTTACGGCTATCAATCTTTTAGAAAATCTCGCAATTGCTGGAATTATTCTAAATACTCGAGATATATCGCAAAGAAAATTGGCCGAGAAAGAGCAACGAAGAAGGGGACAAATGCAATCTCTATCCGAAAACTCTAACGATGTTATTATGAGAATTGGAAGTTCAACAAAAAAATTCTTCTATTTAAATCCTACTTTTACACAATATACAGGAGTGCAGGTGCAAGAAGCTATAAATAAACCTATTAGTGAAGTCCAATTACCGAATGGTTTACAAGATTTTTTCGAAAATGTTCTCGATGAAATGAATCAAAATCCAGTAAACAAAGAAGCTGAGTTTATTATTGATACAGATGAGTTGCAAAGAATTATGCATATTTCATCTATTCCAGAATATAATGAACAACAAACTTTAGAAACGGTTTTGTTTGTGGCTCATGATATTACAGAGCAAAAGAAGATTGAGCTAGAAATTAAGGATAAGAATAAAAAAATTACAGAGAGTATAAATTATGCTAAAAGAATTCAAAATGCTATTTTGCCTGATAATGGAGTTTTGAAAAATCATTTTAAAGACTCTTTTATATTTTATAAACCTAAAGATGTTGTTAGTGGAGATTTTCCATGGCTTTTTGAAAAAGGAGACTATGTTTATGTTGCCGCAGTAGATTGTACAGGTCACGGCGTCCCAGGTGCCTTACTTTCGTTTATTGGATATTTTTTATTACAGAATATTGTAGACCACGATAGAGAACTTTCTGCAGCTCAAGTTTGCGATGAACTACATTATGGAGTACGAAAAACACTTCGTCAAGATCAAGAGGGAGCTAATGCTAGAGACGGTATGGACATTGCATTATGTAAATATAATAAAAAGACAAAGGTTTTAGAATATGCTGGAGCACATCGCCCATTATACTTATTGCGTGATAATAATTTAGAGATATTTAAAGGTGATAGAAAGGCTATTGGAGGAATACCTCATAAAAAAAAGAAAGAGAAAGATTTTACAAATTATGTAATTGATGTTAAAAAGGATGATAAGATTTTCTTTTTCTCGGATGGTTTACCTGATCAAGTAGGCGAGAAGACTCATAAAAAGTATCAAGCTAAAAGGATGCGAGAGTTAATTATTAAGAATCAAGAATTGAGAATGCCTGAATATTCTAATAAGTTTGTTAAAGATTTTGACGAATATAAAGGAGCGCATAAGCAAATAGATGATATATTATTAATAGGAATTGGATTTTAAAGAATATAATAATGATTAAAGAAAGTGAATTTATCAAAAGCGTTTTTCAGTTTTATAAACTAATGAAACAGAATGAAGTGAGTTTGGTATACGAAGGAGAAATTACTCATGATATAACTAAAGCATTTACCTCTTTAACCGAATCTGCAATGGATAAAGCAGATGAGTCGAGTTCTACCCAACGGAAAGTTTTTCATGTTATGGTAGAGTGTTTGCAAAACATAAGTAAACATGCCGAGGAGGTTGATTTAGGGGAAGTCCATAAAGAAAAAAGAGGTGTTTTTTTAATTCATAAAGACGAAAATCAATATGGTGTAACAACAGGAAATGTTGTTTCAAACGATAATATTAAAGAATTAACAAATCAGCTAAATCTGATAAACAGCCTTGATAAAGAAGGATTAAAAAAACTTCATAAAGAACAAATTAAAGGAGGTACTCTTTCGGATAAGCAAGGAGCTGGTCTAGGATTTATCGATATTGCTAAAAAAACAGGAAATCCACTCGAATTCTATTTCTTAGATATCGATGACCAGGTATCATTTTTTATATTAACATCGCGAATAGAAAGAAAGAAATAATAACTATAACAAGATAAATAAATACACTATGGATATAATCAAGATTCAAGGAACGGACGATACTCCTGCAGTTGTTTTAGATGTAGAGAATGAAATTTTTCAGTTGTCTGGACGCTCTTTGCCAGAAGATGTTGGGGCATTTTATGATCCAATTCTAGACTGGCTTGAAGATTTCTCAGAAAGCAAGTATAAAAAAATGACTTTTGGCTTTAAATTAGAATATTTTAATACAGCATCGTCTAAATTACTATTAGATATTCTTCTTAAACTTGAAGAAATGTTTGAGGCAGGAAAAGAAATTTCAGTTAAATGGTATTTTCCTGAAGATGATGAGGATATGGAAGAAGCTGGTGAGGAATATGCTGATATTGTAGATGTTCCATTCGAACAAATACCATACGAAGACTAAATATTTTGCTTTATTTTAGCGCATGAGTGAAGAGATTTTAAAAGCTTTAATGCAATTATTTGCAATTATTGCAAAACAAGATGGTGGAGTTGAAGATACTGAGCGGGCTTATGTTCGTGCGTTCTTACGTCAGCAAATTGGAGAGCATGATTTAAACTCATATTTAGAGCTCTTTGAGAAAAAAGCAAAATCTCGTAAAAAAACGAGTAAACTTAGAGAAAAAAAAGAAGAGAGTACAGGGAATCTTACTTCAGTTGGAGATTCTGTAAAAACTCTAGGAATTGCAAAAAAAATTAATAAAACACTTTCGCAGAAACAGAAAGTTGTAGTGCTAGTTAGACTTTATGAGTTGGTTAATTCTGACAAAAAGTTTACTGAGCAAAGAATGGCAATAATATCTACAGTTGCCGAAGTATTCAATATTTCTTCTACAGAGGTAAAAGACATTAAAAACTATGTCTTATCAAATATTTCTGAAATAAGTAACAAAAATATTATTGTTTACGAAGAAAGTGAACAACAATCAGACGAACATTCGTTTTATGTTAATATAAAAGGTTTAGAAGGGCGTGTTTGTATTCTTAGAGTTGAAAGCACCGATTTGTATTTTGTTAAATATACTGGGGCTAATTCTTTGTTAATAAATGGATTACCATTAACAAAGGAGAGTATTTATTTATTTGCAAATGGAAGCTCTATTAAATTACCAAAGGGTAAACCTTTGTATTATAGTGATGTTATAGCTCGTTTTATGCGAGATAGGGCTCAGGTAAATATTTCTTTTCAAGCCAAAAATATTGTTTATCAATTTCCTAATGGGAATTTAGGACTTCGAAATATAAATATCGAAGAAAAGCAAGGGAAACTTGTTGGAATAATGGGCGCCAGTGGAGCAGGTAAAACAACTTTAATGAATGTTCTGGCGGGTTTACAAGCCCCAACAAGTGGACAGGTATTAATTAATGGTTTAGATCTTTTTGCAGAAAAAGAAGAATTGGAAGGTGTAATAGGTTATATCCCTCAAGATGATTTGTTAATTGAAGAGCTGACTGTTTATCAGAATTTATACTTTAATGCAAAATTATGTTTTAAAGATTCTACAAAAGAAGAATTAGATGCATTGGTAAATAAAACTCTAAAATCATTAGAGTTATATGATCGTCGCGATCTAAAAGTAGGGAATCCTTTAAATAAATTGATTAGTGGCGGACAGCGAAAACGGCTTAATATTGCTCTTGAATTAATACGAGAACCGTCCGTATTATTTGTTGATGAACCAACTTCTGGACTTTCTTCTAGAGATTCAGAGAATGTTATGGACTTATTAAGGGAGTTAAGCCTTAAGGGAAAATTAATTTTCGTGGTTATTCATCAACCATCATCAGATATTTTTAAAATGTTTGATAGAATGATTATTCTCGATACTGGAGGCTATTTAATATATTCTGGGAATCCTGTAGAAGCAGTGATGTATTTCAAAAAGGTTGACGCTCAGGTTAATAGTGATGTTGGGGAGTGCCATGTTTGTGGAAATGTAAACCCTGAATTAATTTTTAATATTATTGAGGCAAAGGTAGTCGATGAATATGGGATTTTTCAAGAAAAACGTAAAGTACTTCCCGAAACTTGGGCTAATTCTTATCAAGAAAATATTAGTACTAAAGCCATAACTACAGTTAACGATCAACCTCCAAAGTCTTTATCTATACCCAAATGGTTTTCTCAAGTAATTATTTATCTTAAAAGAGATTTTTTATCAAAGGTAAGTAATGCTCAATATATTGTGATGAATTTATTAGAAGCTCCGCTTCTTGCTGTTATTTTAGCTTTTATTATTAGATATATTGCAGATCCGCATTCACAGGTGTATATTTTTAGAGAAAACGAAAATATCCCTCCTTATATCTTTATGACAATTGTGGTTGCACTTTTTTTGGGGCTTACCGTAAGTGCGGAGGAGATTTTTAAAGATCGAAAGATACTTAAAAGAGAAAAGTTTCTTAACCTGAGTCGGTCTTCCTATTTGATATCTAAAATAGGAATTCTATTTTCTTTATCAGCCATTCAAATGGCTCTGTTTGCAATTATTGGTAATTCTATCCTTGGGATTAAGGGAATGACTTATGAATATTGGATTGTGTTGTTTAGTATAGCTTCTTTTGCTAATATTTTGGGCTTAAATATTTCATCGGCTTTTAATTCGGTGGTTACAATCTATATTATGATTCCTTTAATTTTAATACCACAAATGATTTTAGGAGGAGCCATGTTTAGTTTCGATAAATTAAACAGAAGTATTGGAACTGTAGAAAAAGTACCTGTTGTAGCTGAATTTATGGCCTCTAAATGGGCTTACGAAGCTCTTATGGTTAACCAATTTAAGAATAATGAGTACGAGAAAAAGTTTTTTGAAATTGATAAAAAAGAAAGTGTCTCTAATTTTAAACAAATTTATTATCTCCCTGAGTTAAAAGAACGGCTTGATTATAGTTATAAAAATTGTAAATCTGACGATCCTCAAATTCAGAAAAAGGTAATAGAAGATTTAGATTTATTGCAAAACGAATTTAAAAAACAACATCATGTTTTACCGAATTTCCCAATCGATAAGTTTGTCGATAAATTACAACCCGATTCGTTGTCTCTTTTTATAACTTTTCTTTCAAAGTCATATATCGAGGAATTGAATACTTATTATAGTAATATGTTTACCGAAGCTAATGGGAAAAAAGATAAGATAATATCTTGGGCAATGGAAAACAATCCTAAATTGTATAAGAAATTAAAGAATGACTATAGAAATGATGCTGTAAGCGATATAGTTAAAAACATCTATGAAAAGAATCAGTTTATCAGATATAACGATGCCCTTATTCAACAAATAGATCCAATTTTTATGCTTCCAAGAAGTGATGAGGGATATTTTAATTTCCGTTCACATTTTTATGCTCCAAAGAAATTTTTTGCAGGAAATTATTATAATACATTTGGATTCAATATTATTATTATTTGGCTAATGACAATTGTCTTTTATATAACATTATACTTCGATTTGTTAAGTAAATTGTTAATAATAAGTTCAAAAGTTGATTGGCTAAAGTATTTCAATTTAAAACAATTTTATCTTTATTTAAGAATCAAAAAACACAAAAAATGAAATTTAAAACTTCGCTTAGCTTAATAGCAATTATTTTCTTTTTTTCAGCCTGTAATAACTCGGGTGACTCAAGCACTACAGATTTGAATGTAGAGAACTTTGAGGTTCCTGATTCTCTTTTTAACGATGTGCCTGTAGAAGAAGATCAAGAAGCAATGGGAGAAATAATATCAAATATTTCTTCGCCTGTAGAAATGTCTGCCTTGTTAAAAGATGAAGGTATAGAATTTAATTATAAGTTTTTATCCTCAACCGATGATATTGATGAATACAATACCAGTTTTAAGCAAGCTCTTAATTTGGGTGTTTTAGGTGCAGATATGGGTTACCTAAATATGTATAATAAAACGGGTGCTGTTATTAATTACATTACAGCGATTAAAGAACTTTCTGATGAATTGAAAGTAGGTCAGTTTTTTAACTTTGAAACCTTAAAGCGTTTGGCAACAAATAGTGAAAATATAGACTCCTTAATGTATATGTCAATTTCGGCTTTTGATAATATGGATGCTTATTTAGTAGAAAATCATAGAAGTAGTATTAGTTCGTTGTTGGTTACAGGAGTATGGGTCGAAGGTCTGTATTTAGCAACTCAAGTTGTAAAAGAAAATGATAATCAAACTATTAGAGAACGGGTAGCTGAACAAAAGATTGTTTTGGAACAATTGTTGATTGTGCTGTCTCATTATAAAAATGATAAAAAATTCTTCGAACTAAATAACCAGTTAGAAACTTTAAACGCTTCATTATCAAAAGTTAATATAATAGAACACGAAGGAGAATCGGAAATGATTGAAGTAGATGGCGTTTTAACTGTGGTTTCAAATACAACAACAACAATTGAAATGACAGATGAACAATTAGAAGAAATAATTGCTAACGTAGAAAATGTTAGAAATTTTATTATTAAATATTAAGATAAAGAGGATATCTAAACTAAAAACATAGAATTAATGAGAAAATATTTATATATATTAATTATACCTACTCTATTAATATTATCAAGTAATACAGCAAAAGCTCAATGTAACAGCTCTTTAGTAACGGTTTGTAGTGCTAAATTAGGGAGCGATGCAACTTATCTTAAAGAACTTAAAGCAAGATTAAAGCCACGTCAAAAGGGTCAACAGAAACCAATAGCTAGGTTTTCTTTATTATTAAATAAAGGAAATCATTATAGATTTAATATTTGTAATGCAACAGAGTTCGATTCAAAAGCTATTTTACAGCTTTATGATAAAACAAAATTATTAGGAACCTCTTATTTTGCAAAGACAGGAAAACATTATCCTTATTTCGATTTTATTTGTCCTAAAACTGGAGTATATAAGGTCTTAATTTCATTTGAAGATGGAAAAGAGGGTTGTGCCGTTGGGATTCTATCCTTGATAAAAAAGAATTAATTTAATAATTTATTTAACTAGCCTTAAACATTGTTTAAGGCTTTTCTTTGTTTATTGGGTTAGCTAATTCGGTAAATTTATTTACAAGTAATACTTTTTATTATGACACTATTCTGAAAACTGTGTAAACTAAAAATCTACTGGTTCGATAACTTAAATTCTCAGTCTCTCTGCAAATATAGTCATAAATTGATTTAAAATAATGCCCCAATTCCGAACAGGCATAG
>Ga0256842_1000226_pt1 | contig 49779 bp, 48 predicted proteins | sample 4559240metaG_FD_185973 | JGI IMG/M metagenome (GOLD analysis project Ga0256842, IMG submission 185973) | Hydrothermal vent microbial communities from Guaymas Basin, Mexico - 4559-240 | ecosystem: Environmental > Aquatic > Marine > Hydrothermal vents | place: Mexico: Guaymas Basin | collected... | reverse complement strand
AAAAGTTATTTTTTCATCGGGCATTGACTTTAAAGTATACCATTTGAAGGCATTTACCATTATGTGGGGAATATGTGGAATATCACTATGAGATTGAAGATTATCTGGTGTAAAATCTTCCATTTCACAAATTTTTCTGTAAGTTTCACAATTTGAGTAGTGGAATTGAAATGCCTCTTTTATTGCGTAAAAGAAGATTTCATTGCACTCGTCTGTATTACAATAAGCATTTTCAATTTCAAAAAGTTTTTGAAGATATTTCATTTTTAAACTCCTGCTCTTTTATCTTTTAAATTTTTTATTTTCCCGGTTATTGGGCTCCTTTCTAAACTTCCAAGTTTTACAAACTCAACATTTAGATATACATAGTCCATCTCAACTCCCACCTTAATGGGTTCAATTTCTTTCATCAAATTTTCCGCAATTTTTTCCCTCCATTTTGAAGATATATCTGGTGTTGAAGATTCCACGGTGAGCGTTATTTTAAGTTTTTCCCTTTCTTCTCCCACATCCTCTATTGAAAGTTGATAATTTGCACTTATTCCATCCCTGGATACAAATGTAGAAAGAGCCCTTTCAACTCTTTGCATGGAAATATACTCTCCACCAATTTTAAAATCTGCACCAGCTCTTCCCTTTAAGATAAATACTGGATTTTTATCGCCACATGAACAGGGAAAATCTTTCCACTGAGCAAGATCTCCTATCCTGTATCTGATTATAGGTTGAGAAAATCGGGCTAAATTGGTAACAATTACCTCTCCAGTTTCTCCTTTGCCGCATATTTTTTCCCTTTCAAAGTCATAGATTTCCACAAATTGAAAATCTGTGGGAACATGGTACTCATTGGATTTACATTTGTTACATTGATATCCCATAAGTCCACAGTCTGCACTTGAGTAGGCAAGAGCAAAGGTCTTGGCATTTTTAAAGGCTTTTTTCAAATATTCTTGTGCACTTTTGCTCAGGTGTTCGCCGGCATACCCCAGGAATTTAATGAAATTTCCATCTAAATTTTCACTTAAAAATTTATCAGCCAGAAAAATTAGTACAGTTGGTAAACTCAGAAGTACATTGGGTTTAAATTCCAGAATGTATTTTATTATTTGATCCACATTGATGTTGGAAGATATTGGAAGGTGGACAGCTCCAATTTTTTTCAACACATCTGCCACAGAGAAAAAGGTGGGCCACAAATTTCCAGCCACAAATAGATTTGCTACAATGTCATCTTCTTTAATTCCTAAGAGTTTCATTGCTTTTGCCTGTACATTGACAAATTCCTCATATTCTTGATAGGTCATTACTCCATATCTTGCAATTCCACTTGAGCCACCGGTTGAGGTTATTAACATTTTCTTTATGGGATAGGTAAGCATTGACCTTGTCTTGGGATATGAATTGTTAAATAACTCTGTTCTTGTGAGAAAGGGTACTTTTACCCAATCTTTATAGTTTTCAATCTCATCTATATTTTTATATTTTTCCTCATAGAATTTTGAGTTTTTCTTTGCGTGCAGGAAAATTTTTCTGGCTTTTTCAAGTCTTTTTTCTTCTTCTAAATATTTAAACATTTTTACTCCTCAATGATAATTTTATGTTTTTTAGCCTTTTCTTTTTCATTGATGTTTGCAATTTTTACAGATATTAAATCTCTTCCTGCCGCAGATTTTAATTCATCATATTTTGCGGCAAATTCATTTGAAAAATTCTTCAAAAATTCCAGCAATTTCTCTTTATATTTTTCCTTCAGGTTTTTTCCGGGATTTGTTGTATATATTGTAAATTCAAAAAAATTCATATTTTCTATTTTTATTTTTCTGACTTCAAACAATCCTCCATAGTAAAATTCTCTGTCAAGGGATTCAAAGAAGTTTCCTATTTTGTTTACATTTAGATTTGTACCATAAAATATTATGGAATTTTTTGCCCTTCCAAAGACATATAAAATGTTTTCAGGAAGTTTTTTAAATAAATCTTTATCCACAAGATCTTTTACCTTTTCTCTGGGAATAATACCTCCAGTGTCCTTTGTGTTATACCTGATAAGTGGGATGAATTGATCTTTTGTAACCACTATCTCTCCATCTATTATTTCAATAAAAGCTTTAGATGAGGGAGCCAAGAGCATTGGAGGACTTTCCTCTTTGAAAAATTCCACAGATTTTTCTGGATTTTCAAGAAAGAATTTTCTCAACATAATTGTTTCAACGGTTTCTATCCCAAGATCTCCTGTATCTGCTGATCCATATCCAGTTTTCACAACCACAGGATTTTTTGGGTCATGTCCAAATCTCTTTGCAATATCTTCCCTGAAATTTTCAGAAAAGTATTCTCCCACAACTGGAAAGAAAATTTTCCCCTTTAAAAGTTCCTTTTCCTCCTGCATTAAATAGGAGATTATATTTATACTTGAGGGATTTGTGACCCAGAGAACTATTTCAAAAAACTCTCCAAATTTTTTAACTATATTTGCCCCTTCCTTTAAATTCATTCCGGGAGTAGAAACGGCAACTCCCTCCATCTGAGATGCAAGATTTCTAAAGGTACATGCAAGTTGCATACCACCAATCCAGGTCCCAAGTGCCAGATTAACTATTATCAGGGTTGTCCTTTTATCAATGGAATAATCCTTTATTAGTAATTCCTTTACTTTTTCAATATAGTTTTTTTCATCTACAGATTCTTTTGGCCAAAAAAGGCTGCCTCCCTTTGAAAAACCACTGGATGTACCTATAAGGAAACAATTTTTTAGGGAACCCCTTCTATAAAGTTCATTCATTGGAAATTTTGTAAGATAATTTTCCTTGGTCATAATTGGGATTTCATTCCAATTTATTTCTTTGGGAATTTTATTTTTTCCGAAAAATTTAGAGTATGCAGGGACTGTTTTGAATACATTTTTAAATAGAGATATTTTCTCCATGTTTGCCTCCAAGTTCTTTTATAAACCACATTCTTATTGCACTTATACTTATAATAATTCCGCTTATTGCCATAAAAAGTTTGATTCCAAGATGTTCAATGGCTATTCCAGTTAAACCATAACTAATTGGTTGTAGTGATAGCGCAATGGCACTTAAAAATGCCATTATTCTTCCCAATATTTCATTGGGTAGAGTTGATTGATATAGGGATATGAGATTTATATTTGCAAAATTTACTGAAAATCCTACCATGAAAAGGGATATTAGGGTTAAAGGAAGAACTTTTACCATTCCAAAGAGGAATACAAAAATACCCATTGTGAAAAGGGAAAGGGTCAATTTAATTTTTGGGGATGCCTTTATTTTTTTAAAACTCAAAAAGAGGGAAGAAGTAAGTGTTCCTCCTCCAAAGGCGCTCATCATTAAACCTATACCCTTTGCCCCCATTTTATATCTATTTTCAGATAAAATGGGAATAATTATGGTGATTGACGAAAAGAAGAAGTTAATTACTGCTGCTTTATCCAGCATTTTATACGCTATAGGATATTTTTTGAGAAGTTTAATACCACTTTTTAGAGTTTTTAGAAAATTGCCTTTTTCAGATGCCATATTTGATATTTTGGTTTTTATCTTTAGAATTAAAATTCCAGAAAAGAGGAAGCTGATGGAGTTTATTCCAAATGCAACGGAAATACCTATTAAAGAAATAAGGGTCATTCCAATTAAAGGTCCTAAAATTAAACTCAAATTGGCTGTAATCTGGGAAAGGGCGTTGGCTTTAGTGAGAAACTCCTTTTTAACTATTTGAGGTAAGACAGCCATTGCCGTTGGATTAAAAAATGCACTGGCTATTGACATTATTGTGCTTATGCCTATAAGTATGGGAATGTTTAACATCTCCTTGTGGGCAATGATGGCAAGTATTCCCACGCTTATGAATCTCACAAAATCAGCAATTGACATAATTATTTTTCTGTTGAATTTATCTGCAATATTTCCCGCAACAGGAGATATGAGTATTCCGGGAAGGGATACTGAAATCATAACAATTCCCACCATGGAAGCAGATTTGCTAACGTGATAGGAAAACCACAAAATTGCAAGTGCATGTACCCCATCGCCGATCTGGGAAATAATTCTTGCAAGCCAGAAGGGAAGAAAATATTTATTTTCTTTTACAATGTCAATCATAAGACTTTTTTCATCTCTTTCACTGTATAGTTGAATATTTTCTCCCCAAAATTTGAGTAAATTTTTATTCTCTCTGTGTCTATGAGCGTGTTTAGGTATTCAAATCTCAGCGCATCTTTTCCCTCAATTAGATATGGAGCTACCCCAATGAAGAAAAAACCTTTATTTTCAATAAAATCTACAATTCTATCCAGAGATGTTCCATTTAAAGGTATATTCAAAAAAATAACTTCTGCTTTAGTTGTGTATCTCAATTCTCTAAAGGCAACGGAGAACTTTTCTGTAAAATCTTCTCCGATTATTTTCACATTTATTGTTCCATATCCCCAATTGTAATCAAAGTTTGAATCCATCAAAGATGTCTTTTTCATATCTTTTCCATCTGTTATTTTAAAAGGCAAACCGATGTTCTTATAAATTTCGGATATTATTCCTGCATGTTTTTTAGGTGGTGATATTTTTCTTTCTTCAATTATCATTGGTTTGTAGTAAAAAAAACAGGTTTCTCTCTGAGACAGAGGTTTTATGTCCATTTTTCTAAAATCAAATTCCTTTGGAGTTAGTCCAAAGGAGATCCCACAGACCCTTGAACCAAATTTTTCATTGGTTTTTTGTGTTTTCAAATGACTTGTTACCGGTTGAGAAAAAATTCCTTTAAAACCATTTTCTTTTGCAGTTTTTTCCAATTTTTTTCTTAATTTGATGAATATTCCGTGGCCCCTATAATTTATATCGACAACTGCCTGTCCCAATTCAGCTACATATGGATTTCCATAAATTTCCAGTGCATAGTGACCCACAAGTTTATTATTCGATTTATCTTTTGCAACGATTGATACCAATTTGCCGGTTTCATTTAATTTTTTTATTGTTTCAGGATAGTATAGATCTTCGTTGGGATATGTATAGCCATAGGTTATGTAAATTAGTTTTGATACTTGATAGGCATCTTCAGGATTTAATCTCTCTATAATTATATTTTTTGTAGAAATTTCATTTTTCCTGCTTATTTCAAAGGGAATTTCATATTCTGTAATATTTTTTTGAGGTTTTTTAATCAAAATCTTGAGTTCATTTCCTTTTTTACCGTGGTTTATCCATGAGAGTTTTTCACAGTTTGCCCTTATAATCGCAAGTTCCATCTTTTCCATATAACTTAACTCTTTTTCGCTTCCAATTGGCATGCCTTTATCTTTAAAGGATATAATGAAGTATTTTTCGTCACTTTCTGTGGTTATTGTAATTAAAGAATCGCTTTCTTCTTTTTTCAATCTTGTAAAAATGTGCAGAAAAGCCTCCTCAGCAATTAGTGAGAAAATTTTTTTATTTTTAAATCCATAAATGGCGGCTGATTCTTCAATAAAGGCCTGAATGGTTCTGAGTGCCCTTAGGTCCGGAGGGACCTTTAGGGAAAAAGTCAGCACTTAAGTATTCCTATTTTTGAGTTTAGATAAAATTATATTAAATATGTAATATTTATTAAAGAGTTTTATATATTAAAATTTTTCAATGGTTTTATTTTTTAAGTGGGTATTTATGTTTAATCCAAAAATTTGAAATCCCATCTCTTTTTTATATTTAAAGATGCTGTATGAGGCGTTGTCAAAGTAAAATTTCCAGAAATATTCTTTTTTTAAATCAAGTATATATGCAAATATTACCTTTAAAATACTTCTGTGAGTGACTATTGCAATATTTTTCTCTTTCCTTTTAATCAATTTTTTTATCCCCTTTTCAATGCGATTGCGTATTTCTTCTAATGTTTCCCCACCTTCAATTTTGAAATTGTCCGGATCATTTATCCACAAATTCCATTCATTGGGATATTCTTTTTTTACTTTTTCTTTTTCCTTTCCCTGCCATATTCCAAGATTTATATTGTTAAACTCTTCCATTGGAATAATTTTAATTCCTAAAATTTCGCCGAGAATTTCGGCGCTCATCATACTTCTTCTTAAGGGACTTGAAAAAATTATTTCAATTTCTTTATCTTTAAGAACCTTTCCAAGGAGTTTCATCTGTTCTTTGCCATTTTCGTTGAGGGGAATTTCAAGTCTGCCTCTAAATATGTTTTTTATATTCATTTCAGTTTCTCCATGTCTTATTGGATAGAATGTCTTTTCCATTTTTTATTCCTCCTTAAGAAATCTAATGGGATTTACTTTTAAATAAAACATATTAAAGAGAAAAGATATTCCCAGGAATATAATTGAGAGTGATATGTCGATTTTTGATGAAATGTAAAAGAGGATGGCTGAAAAAAGAAAGGGCACTCCCATTATTTTGATTAAGTAAAAAATACTAAATTTTATAAATCTGTGGACAAAGATACCCTTTATAAGAAGCAGAGGTATAATGAGAATGGCATAAATCATCGAAAGGAATACAACTCCTTTAAATGAGGCAAGATATATAGATAGCATAAAGATTATTCCCTCAAATGTAAAGAGATAAAATACTATATCAGATCGTCCAAAACTATTTATCAAAACTTCACATATGGAACTAAATGCCCTGTAGATCATTACAAATGCTAAAAACTTCAGGATATGGGCACTTAAAATCCACTTTTTTCCAAAAAGGGTTTCTACAATCCATCTGGACTCGAATGAGAGAAATAGGGCCAGTGGGAATGTTATGAAAATTGTAAGTTTTGAGATTTTATAAAAGTAGTTTTTGGACCCCTGAGGATCATCCTGTATTTTTGAAAAGAGGGGAAACATAACTTTACCTATGATTGCCTTTAATTTATTTCCGGGAATGGCTGATATTTGAAAAGCAAGAGAATATGCTCCAAGTGTGGTACTCCCCAGGTATTTTCCAACTACAAAATTGTCTCCATTTCTTAAAAAATAGTTAACAATATTATAAAATACTTTGTATATACCGAAGTTAAAAAGTTTTCCTATCTCTTTTGGTCTTAAGTAAAATTCGGGATACCAGTTTACAAATTTAAAGTAAAGAATCATTTTAAAAAATGGAAACATAAGTATATTTATAACAAGTCCCCAATAACCAAATCCAAGCAATACCCCTACAATTCCGCAGATGGCACTTAGAAATAGAGAAATAAATATGATTATGTTGAATTTCTTAAAAGACATGCTTTTTAACAGCAGGGATTCATATATGGAAGAAATCCCTCCCATGAGGAAGGTTATTGAAAGTACTTTCAATACTTTTATCACCTGAGGTGTGTTAAAATATATGGCAATTTCCCTCGATGAGATATAGATGGTAATTGCTGCCAGAATTGATAGAAAGAGATTTATCCAGAATATTGTTGAAATTTGCCTTTTGTTTACTTCTTTTGCCTGTATTAATGCTACAGCAAGTCCAAGACTAAATATGGTATTTGCAAATTGTGTGACAAGAGTTGCTATTCCAATTATTCCAAAATCTTTTGGAGTTAGAAGTCTTGCCATTACAATATTAAAGAAAAAGGAGACAAGGAATATGGCTATTTCCCCTGCTGAAGACCAGAGGATTCCGCTTTTAAAATCTTTTAAAAATTTTTTTTCTTCCATCTTACAAAAAAGTTATAATTAGGGCGGATGTCAAGAGCCATAAAATAGCATTTATTAGCAATGGTATATCACTTAGAAATTCATCAGTGGGATCTCCTCCTCTTTCCTTACTATATACCAGGTATAGATATCTGAAAATCCCATATAGTACAAATGGCGTTGTGTATATTAAATTGGTAGTTCCAAATTTTTTAACAGTTGTGGGACTTGTTGTGTATAAAATATAGGAGATAAGGGTTGCAGATGTTACAATCCCTATCATTTGATCTATGAAACTGTGGGAGTATTCCTTTAATATTTCCCTGTGTCTTATATCCGATTCACTTTTTCCTATGAGGGTGATTTCAATTTTTCTCTTTGAAAGTGCTAAAAATAGGCTGAGCAATATTGTGCAAATTATCAGCCAGTGAGAAATTGAAACTGAGATAATTGCGGCCCCTGCCAATACTCTGAGAAAAAATCCGGCGGAAATGGAAAATATATCGAGTATTACAATTTCCTTTAGCCAATATGTATAGGCTATGTTTAAAAGGAAGTAGATGATACAGATTAGAAAAAAATTTCTGGAAAGAAAAAAAGAAGAAACTGCAGAAATCAAAAAGAGGAATATTGAAATGGTTGTAGCCAATTTTATCGAAATCAAGCCACTTGCAATGGGTCTTTTACATTTTGTTGGGTGGTGTTTATCCCTTTCTCTATCTCTAATATCGTTTAGGATGTATATGGAAGACGCTAAAAGTGAAAATATAAGGAAGCCAAGGATTGTTTTTAAAGTTAAATTTTTATTGTAAAATCCCTTTGAAAAGATTAAAGCAGCAAAAATAAATCCATTTTTCGTCCATTGTTTTATTCTAAGTAGGTTTATATATCTATTTGCCATTTTTTTCTATACTTATCCTTCTTTTGTTGAAATCCACAATTTCCATATAAATTTTTATGGAATTTTCGAGAGCCATGGGGCAATTTTCAGCCCATTCCATTAAAACAATATTTTCATCATTTTTTAATATTTCATAAATACCAGTACTTTCAAAATCTTCCAGGGATACTATTCTGTACAGATCCACATGGTATATTTTGGTAAGGCAATTGTATTCATTGACTATTGTAAATGAAGGACTTCTGACTATTGAAGGATCACACTTAAAACCTTTGCAAATACCTCTTATGAGTGTTGTTTTACCTGCTCCAAGGGTACCAAAAAAGAGAACAACATCTCCTTTCCCAATTACTTCCTGAGAGATTTTTTCTCCAATTTTGATGGTTTCTTCTTCGCTATTTGATAAGAAAATCATTTTCAAGTTCTTCATATTTTATCTTTTTAATAGCTTCAGGAATGTAATTAATTATATCAGTAGATATGATACCCTCTTCTTCTTTGTGGGGAAGGGCAAGATCTCCTGAAAGTCCATGAAGAAATACCCCTGCACAAATTCCCAATTTCCATGCATATTCGTTCTGTTGGTTTACCCTTGCACAAAAAGAGGCTATCATTCCTGCAAGTACATCACCACTTCCTTCTGTTGCCATTCCGGGATTTCCAGTTGGATTAATGTAAATTTCTCCATCTGGAAAGAAAATGATTTCTTTATATCCCTTTAAGATAAGTGTTAGGTTGTATTTTTTCGCTATATCTATGCCTATTTCTTCCCTTTTTTCCTCAACTTCCCCCGTGGAGATTTGCAAAATGTGGGCCAATTCCTCAGGTGATGAAAGAAGGATTAAATTTTCACATTTTCTTCTTTCAAGGTATTTTAATTGAAGTAGTTTTGTACCATCGCTATTTAATAACAAAGGGGTTTCAACTTCTGAAAGATAGTTTTTTAAGAAGTTTATATTCTTATCTTTATTTGCTATCCCTTTGCCGATTATGGTTATGTCACCTTTTTTAAGAATTTTAAAGAGATCTTTTCCTAAATTTTCTCTTTTTTCTATAATCAGTTCAGGAGTTGATGGAGAAGAATCGAGGTTTGCAAAGAGTACTGCGCTTCCACTTCCACTTCTCAGGGCTGCCATCCCACTTAAAATAGGTGCATTTTTACTTGAATCTATTCCGGAAATTATGTTGATTTTTCCAAAGTGTCTTTTAAAACTTCTTTTACTTCTTGGAAAGAACAACATCTGGAGTTCATCTGATGAAATGAGGTTGTATTTGAAATTTGGGTCTTCAAGTAAGAAGTCTGGGGTCCCTATATCTGCAACATAAAGTTTTCCAACAAATTCCTCTGCTTCTGGTGTTATTAACCCCAGTTTAGGGGCAGTAAAGGTAACTGTGAAATTTGCATATATACAATTTTCCACCGGGATAAATGTATCGCTGAATAATCCAGATGGAATATCTACACTCACGATAAAGGATGGACTTTCATTTATTTTTTCTATAATAAAACCATAATACCCTTCGGCGGGTTTTTTTAATCCTGTTCCAAATATTGCGTCAACTAATATCTGGTACTGAGAAAAATCAATATTATTTTTACTGAAACTTTTTTTATCCGGAATTTCAACAATTCTTATGTCTCTATAATTGTAGAGAATATCTAAATTTATTTTTGCATCTCCCTTGATTTCTTCCCTTTTACCTAAGATGTAGACATCAACATCAACTCCCTTTTGATGCAAATGTCTTGCCACCACAAAACCATCCCCTCCATTATTTCCTTTACCGGATATTACTGCAACTTTATAAGGAATGAGGTTCTTGAACTCCATTTCCATTGCTTTTACCACATTTATTCCTGCATTTTCCATGAGAACTATACCGGGAATTTTAATTTGATTTATTGTTTTTTCATCGATTTCTTTCATTTCATTGGAAGTTAATAGTTTCATCTTTTTCCACCTCATTTTTAATGATTAATTTTTCATCAAAATTTGAAATTATTCTATCTTTTACAATTTTTATGAGTTTTTCTATATCTTTTTTTGTGTATTGGGATGTATCGATTGGATCTGAAATTATAACTTTTATTTTTCCGCTTCTTATTTTTATGGAACCCTTTGGAAGAAGAAATCTACTGCCAATTATTGTAACTGGGAGGATGGGTTTTTGGGATAAGATGGCAAGGTAGAAGACCCCTGGTTTAAATTCCCTTATTTTCCCATCACTGCTTCTTGAACCTTCTGGAAATATACATAAAGAAGTGCCTTCTTTAACTTTTTGGGCGGCATTTTTTATGCTCTTTACTGATTTTACTGGATTTTCCCTGTGAATTGGAATGTTTCCACTTCTTTTTAAATGCCACCCTAAAAATGGTGTTTTAAATAGGGAGTCTTTGGCCAAAAATCTAAATTGAAAGGGCATGTATGCAAGCAATGTCCAGATATCAAAATAACTCTGATGGTTTGCTGTTATGATATATGTTTCATCTGGGTTAATTTTTTCCAAACCCTCTATCTCTATTTTAGCCCCACTAACCTTTATAATAAATCTTGCCCATATCTGTGCACATTTATGTTGTAAAATTCCTCTGCCATCAAAGAGGGAGAAGAATACAGAGATGGTTGCCATGATGCCAGTAAATAATATAATAATTGGATCAATAAATATCCATCGCATGAAGTATCTACTCTAAGAGAACAGTTAAATTAAAGTTTAGAACAAAGATTATCCACTATCAAGATTTTATTTATATAAAAGGATAATCAATGTTGGCACTAAGAGAGTTATTATTATTCCGTGAAATATTGATATTACGGTATACTCAGCCCCCAGTGTTTTGGTAATTATTGGTAAGGTTGTGTCCATTGATGTGGCACCTCCAGAGGATATGGGAGCCAGTTTACCAAAAAATTTTGCAAGTAAGGGAGCGGCTACAAGCGTTATTATTTCTCTAAAAATATTTGAAAGAAGAGCCAAAAAGCTTACCGTATCATTGCTGAGTGTTTTTAGTAATACACTTGAAAGGCTGTAATATCCAAATCCCCATCCTATGGCGGTTAAATCTTTTAAGGATATGTCCTTTATAAAAAAGGATAATATATATGTACCAAGGGTAGTTCCCACTATTGTTGGAAGCACCACCAGAAGAATTTTAAGCTTCATCTTTTTTACGATTTTAAGGATGTTCTCATTTGCCCCGGTTATTATTCCAACAAGGAATAACAGGATATATAGAATGTATGTGGAAATATTGGAATTATAGAAAAATTTTGGAAGAATGCTTTTATAAGACATTAAAAGTCCTGATATGAAAAAAGTTAAAATTAGAAAGTTATTTTTCATTCTTTTTCATAAAAATTGTGTAAAATAAATAAGCCAGAATGGAGCTCCCTAAAATTCCTGAAAGGGAAATTAATAGAGAATCGAATCCCAGAAGAGGTAAATTTTCCATTATCTTTGAGTTTTTTCCTATGGAAATTCCCAAAAATAAAAGTAATATGTATAAAGTGAATATTAAAAGTTTGTTTGAAAATTTCACAATTTTTTCCCTATTTCTCAGTAAAAATCCCAATACACTACCTATAAGTATTGCGAGAAGCATCTTTATCATGAGGAAAAATTATATAACAAAATTCTTTTGAAATCTCTTACCAAAAAGAGGTATTTTTCTATTTGTGATTTATTTTAATATAAATGAAATTTATTTTCATACTTTATTGACATTTTATATAAATAGTTGTATTGTTTAACATTTCTTATATTTGTGAGGTGAAATGTTATGAAGATACATGAGTATCAAGCAAAAGAGATTTTAAAAAGTTATGGTGTAACTGTGCCCAGAGGAAAGATGGCAACAGATCCATTTACTGTTTTTGATATTGCAAAGGAATTGGGAGGAACTGTTGTTATTAAAGCACAGGTTCATGCAGGTGGAAGAGGAAAGGCAGGAGGCGTAAAACTTGCAAAAGATCCATATGAGGCAGAGGAGATTGCGAAGAAGATGATAGGAATGAAACTTGTTACAAAACAGACAGGTGCAGAGGGTAAAATTGTGAGAAAAGTTCTTGTGGAAGAAGGCCTCAATATAAAAAAGGAGTATTACCTGGGTATAGTAGTTGATAGAAGTAAGCAGATGCCTGTTTTTATGGCAAGTAGTGAAGGTGGAATGGAAATTGAAGAAGTTGCAGCAAAGAATCCCGATGCAATAAAGAAGGAATATATTGATCCTGCTATTGGCTTTCAACCATTTCAGGCGAGAAAACTTGCTTTTCAAATTGGAATTCCCCAGAAATTGGTTGGGAAGGCTGCTAAATTTTTTCTACTTTTGTATAAGGCTTTTGAAGAGACAGATGCATCTCTTGCTGAAATTAATCCCTTTATTGAGACTGAGGAAGGAGAATTTTATGCACTTGATGCAAAGATGAATTTTGATGACAATGCCCTTTACAGACATCCTGATATATTGGGTATGAGGGATTACGAAGAGGTAGAACCCCTTGAGATTGAGGCATCGAGATATAATTTGAACTACATAAAATTGGATGGAAATATTGGCTGTATGGTAAATGGTGCAGGGCTTGCAATGGCTACAATGGATATAATTAAGTATAGTGGCGGAAATCCTGCAAATTTCCTGGATGTAGGCGGTGGAGCCAATGAAGAGTCCGTTACTAATGCTTTTAGGATAATCCTTTCCGATAAGAGTGTAAAGGCTGTTTTGATAAATATATTTGGTGGTATAGTCAGGTGTGATGTAATAGCAAATGGTGTTATTAAGGCTGCACAAAAAGTAGGTGTAAATGTTCCTGTGGTTGTTCGCCTTGAAGGAACCAATGTGGAGGAGGGTAAAAGATTACTTGCAGAATCTGGTATGGATTTTACCCTTGCAGATGGTATGAAAGATGCAGCAGAAAAAGTTGTTGCATTGGCAAATAAAAATTAAATGTCAGGAGAATTAAAATGGCTATTTTGATAAATAAAGATACAAAAGTTTTGGTTCAGGGATTGACAGGAAGGGAAGGCACCTTCCATGCCCTTCAATGTATTGAGTATGGGACTAAAATAGTGGCAGGGGTTACTCCTGGGAAAGGAGGAACCACTCATGAGGGGATTCCTGTTTACAATACAGTTAAAGAAGCTGTTGAAAAGGAAGGAGCCAATGCCTCTTTAATATTTGTGCCTCCTAAGTTTGCCGCTGACGCAATAATGGAAGCAGTAGATGCTGATCTGGATCTTGTTGTATGTATAACAGAAGGTATTCCCGTAAGGGATATGATAAAGGTTAGAAGATTTATGGCTGGGAAGAAAACAAGACTTATAGGTCCCAATTGTCCCGGTATAATTTCTCCTGGGAAGTGTAAAATGGGAATTATGCCTGCAAGGATTCATAAAGAGGGAAGTGTAGGTGTTATTAGTAGAAGTGGAACTCTTACCTATGAAGCAGTGGGGCAACTTTCAAGTAGGGGAATTGGACAGAGTACATGTATAGGTATAGGAGGTGATCCCATAATAGGTACAAATTTCATAGATGCCCTTAAGTTGTTTAAAGAGGATGACGAAACAAAGGCCGTTGTTATGATAGGTGAAATTGGTGGTTCTGCGGAAGAAGAGGCTGCAAGGTGGATTGCTGAAAATTTCAATAAGCCGGTGGTGAGTTTTATAGCAGGACAGACTGCACCTCCGGGAAGAAGAATGGGACATGCTGGTGCAATCATTTCTGGTGGAAAAGGAACTGCAGCTGAAAAAATGAAAACATTGAGAGAATATGGTGTGACGGTTGTTGAAAGCCCTGCTGAAATTGGAGAAGCGGTTGAAGGTGTTTTGAAATAAAATTTTAAGTTTAGGATGTTTATGATGGCAGAAACAAAAGAAAAAAAACATGAAATAGTTATTATTGAAAAAAATTGTAAGGGTTGTGAAATTTGTGTTGAATTCTGTCCCACAAATACCCTTGGTATGCACATGGGAAAATGTGTGGTTGTGGATCTTGACAAGTGTATAGGTTGTAAAATGTGTGAAATAAGATGTCCCGACTTTGCCATATTTGTTGACAACCCTTATGCAGAAAACTTTAAAAAAAATAAATAAGTAGAGAATGAAATATGAAAGTAAAAGAATCAAAATTCATTTCTGGAAATGAAGCAGTTGCGTATGGTGCCATAACTGCTGGGTGTAGATTTTTTGCTGGTTATCCAATTTCTCCTTCATCTGAAATTGCTGAGAATATGTCTTATTTGCTACCAAAATATGGCGGAAAGTTTATTCAGATGGAGGATGAAATAGCTTCTATTGGTGCTGCAATAGGTGCATCAATTGCCGGTAAAAAGTCCATGACAGCCACAAGCGGACCTGGTTTTTCCCTTAAACAGGAAAATCTTGGATTTGCCTGCATGGCAGAAATTCCGCTTGTCGTTGTGGATGTTATGAGGGGTGGACCATCTACGGGGGCTCCTACTTCACCGGCACAGGCTGATATTTTGCAGTCAAGGTGGGGGACACATGGGGATCATCCCATTATTGTTATTGCTCCCACCATGGTGCAGGAAATTTTTTTTGAAGTTATAAGGGCCTTTAATCTTGCTGAAAGATTTAGAAATCCTGTTGTACTTCTTATAGATGAAATAAATGGGCATATGAGGGCAAAGGTGGATATTGTGGATGAATCTGAAGTTGAAATATGGCACAGACCAAAACCTGAAAATCCTGTGGGTTGGAAAACCCCCTATAAGAGGAATGAAGAATTGGTGCCCCTTATGCCAGATTTTGGAGATGGGGCAAGATTTAATATAACCGGACTTGACCACAGTGAAACTGGTTTTCCAACTGGTGATCCAAAGGTAAGACAACAACTTCATTATTACTTGAGAGACAAGATAGAGAAAAATAAAGATAAAATGATAAAGAGTGAGTATTTAAATACTGAAGATGCAGAAATAATGGTTATTGCATATGGTTCTACAGCGCGTTCTGCCATGAGGGCAGTTGAGGTGTTGAGAAGTGAAGGGGTTAAGGTTGGACTTTTCAGACCCATAACCCTTTATCCTGTACCTGAGAAGGAAATCTTTGAAGTTTGTGAGAATGTGAAAAAGATTGTGGTTCCTGAGATGAACTTAGGTCAATATGTTCTTGAAGTTGAAAGAATAACAAAGGGTAAAATTCCCATCAGTAAGGTTAATAGAACTGATGGTGAGCCCATTACCCCGGAACAAATTATTGAAGCAATAAAAGATTAATTTAGGAGAAAAAAATGGCCCGTAAAGATATAGATTATTCTAAATATTTGAGATTGGAGTACATCCCTCATATATGGTGTCCTGGATGTGGACATGGTAGTATTATGAAATCCATTATCAGGGCAGTTGATGAACTAAACCTTGACAAGGACAAAACTGTTTTAGTTTCCGGGATAGGTTGTTCTTCAAGAATTGTGGGATATATGGATTTTAATACTCTGCATACCACTCATGGAAGAGCACTTGCCTTTGCTACAGGTATAAAACTGGCTCGTCCTGAATTAAATGTTATTGTGGCAAGCGGTGATGGGGATGCAACGGCAATAGGAGGAAACCACTTTATTCATGCATGTAGAAGAAATATTGATATCACTTTAATTGTGTTTAATAATTTTATTTATGGAATGACCGGGGGGCAATATTCTCCCACTACTCCAGTGGGTTCCTATGCTTCCACTTCTCCTTATGGAAATATTGATCCTTCATTTAACATATGTAGGCTGGCTGAGGCCGCTGGTGCTACATATGTTGCAAGGGCCAATGTCTATTCAATTGCCCAGGCAGATAATTTTATTAAAAAAGGAATTCAAAATAAGGGCTTTTCTGTTATTGAGGTGATAACTCATTGTCCCACATATTATGGTAGGAAGAATAAGTTGAAAACTCCTGCTGACAATTTGAGATGGCAAAAGGAGGTTTCCGTTTCCATCCATAGGGCTAAGAAAATGACACCAGAGGAACTTGAAGGAAAAATTATAACTGGAGAATTTGTCAATAAAAGTGAAGAGGAATATACTGAAAAATATGAAAGACTGATTATTGAAAAGGCTCAGGGTAAAATTTAATTATTTGGAGGATTGAAGTGATTGAAAGATATGAAATAAGATTTGCTGGAAGTGGTGGGCAGGGTATCATCACTGCAGGTATAATCCTTGGAGAGGCTGCAGCCATTTATGATGAAAAATTTGCGGTTCAAACTCAGTCCTATGGACCTGAGGCAAGGGGTGGAGCGAGTAAATCTGAAGTAATTATAGCAGATGTTCCAATAAGTTATCCTAAGGCAACTCATCCCGATTTGCTCGTTGCTTTGAATCAGGAATCATTTGATAAATATTCAAAGGATGTTAAAGAAGGTGGAATTGTTATTGTAGATTCAGATTATGTTAAGGTTCCTGAAGAAGTTGAAAAGAAGTTTAAAATATATCACATACCTATAATTGAGACTGCAAGAAATGAAATCGGAAAAATATTTGTTGTAAATATAATCTTTTTAGGTGCAGTTCAGGAAATTACGGGTATTGTATCCCATGATGGACTTGAGAAGGCAATTTTAAACAGGGTTCCAAAAGGTACTGAAGAATTAAATATGAAAGCATATGAAGCTGGAATAAGACTTGCAAAAGAAGTAAAATAAAGAGGAGTTGTGATATGGAAAAAACGCTTGCTATTATAAAGCCTGATTGTGTGAAAGGTGGAAATATTGGAAAAGTTATTTCTATGATAGAAGAAAAGGGTTTGAAAATTGTTGCAGTTAAAATGGTGGAACTAAGTCGGAAAGAAGCTGAAGGCTTTTACTATGTTCATAAAGATAAACCATTTTTTGAGTCTCTTATCTCCTTTATGACTGAAGGACCGGTGGTGCTTATGGCGCTTTCGGGAGAAAATGCAATTTCAAGATGGAGAGAAATAATGGGTGCAACGGATCCTGCCAAGGCTGAAGATGGAACTATAAGGAAATCAATGGGAACAAATATAGAGAGAAATTGTGTACATGGTTCCGATAGTCCTGAAAGTGCAAAGTTTGAAGTAAATTATTTTTTTAGTTCTCTTGAAATCTTTGAATAGGTTTTTTTCATGGGTTTATCTGAGTTTTTTTCAAATTTTAAAGAAAGGCAGAAACTCAGGAAAGTTGAAAAACTAACCTCAAAACTCTGTGAAAAGTACAATCAAGATTATGAAAGGTACGCTGCTGCAGATGAGTTATTTGAAATTGGAACATATGATGCTCTATATGGACTTTTAAAAAGGTTTACTTCCCATGTACCAAATGTTGAGCAAGATGATAAAGAGAAGAGATATGTTCTAAGTCTTCTCTATAAAAAGGGGGAGGATGTTTTGCCTCCCCTTATAGATTTTATAAAAAGTGAAGATGAAATAGTTTACCCCCTTCAACTGTTGAAGAAAATCCTTGGAAAAGAAGAAACTTTAAAGGTTTTAAAGGAACTTGTAGAAAATTTTTCTGCCGAATATGATAGGGATCCTTCAAAGAAAATAGAAGTGATTAAGGAATTGAGCACTTATAAATCTCCTGAAGTGGGTAAACTTATATTTCCCTTTTTGGATGATCCAAATGACGATGTGGTCTTAGCCACAATAGATGCCTTTAAGGAGATTTTTTTAGATCTTGATGAAGAAGATAGAGAGAAAATAAGGGAAAAACTTTTAAATATCTTTCTTTCAGATGAAGAGAAGCCAAGAGTTGAAAGGAAGATTCTGGACTTTTTCATGGATTTAAAACTGAAGGTTACCGGGTTTAAAAAGAGTGTGGCTGAAAAACTTGAAAAACCATATTATCTTGACAAGAAGGGGCATATTAAAAAACTTGGAATGAAATAGCATCCAGAATTTTACCTCTGATTTCTTCAAATCCTGGATTTTCAAAATTTAAGTTGATTTTTTCTCCTTTTAATTCTTTTACGGGATTAATTAATCTTACAGAGTTTATTAAATAAAGACCGTCAATTTCCCCTAATATTTCTTTACTTATAGTTTTTTCTTCAACGATTTTTTCCCTTAGCAGAAAATTCCTCATTATACCGTTAAGACATCCAACTTTAAGTGGAGGAGTAAAATACTTCTGAGCCTTTTCAAAAAGAAGATTCCCTATTGAAAATTCAACAGCCTCTTTTTTTCTTAAAATAAGTGCAATATCACAGTTATTGTAAAGAGCCTTTTTGAGAGATAGGTGGTATGCTAAAAAATTTCCAGATTTTAAAAGGGGGTTGACATTTAATGGGTAATCCCAGTTGAACATAAAGGCGCTTAAAGGAGAATTCTCTTTACTGAACGGGGGCGAAAATTTTAGTATCAAAAGTATTGAATTGTAATGTATGTAAAGTGAGATTCTTATTACCCCATCGATAATTTGATGTCTTTTTATAAATTTCAAAAGGATATCTTCTATGGAATTTATGGAAATATCCATATCTAAAATTTCAATTCCCCTTTTAAGTCTTTTCATGTGTTCCTTAAAGAAATAAATATTTCCTCCTTTAAGTTTCACTGTCTCAAATAGTGAAAAACCATATAAAAAAGAAGGAGATTCATAATCAAATTCAATTTTCTCCCTTTTAAAAAATCTGTTTGGTTTAAATAAATAAAATTCCTTTATATCCATAATACTCCTTTAGTGGTTCAAAAAAACTTTTCGTTTTTAATAAAATTTCTTTATATTCCTCTTCTGGATCTGATTCAAAAACTATTCCTCCACCGGCATGGTAGGTTATTTCCTTCTCATCAATCAGGGCTGTTCTAATGGCTATGTTGAAGGTAAAATTTCCATCTGGATAGATAATTCCACATATCCCGGTGTAGATGTTTCTGCTGAATTCCTCAAAGGTTTCAATTAGTTCTATACTTCTTGGCTTTGGACTTCCAGTTATTGAACCACCGGGAAAGGTTGCAAATATGATTTTACTAAAATCCGTTTTCTCATTTAATTTTCCACATATGTGGGAATAGGTGTGGTATATGGTTTTAAATGAAACGATTTTTCTATGCCCCACAACCTTTACACTTCCAGGGATTGATATTTTTGAAAGGTCATTTCTTAAGAGATCCACAACCATGGAAAGCTCTGAGTTTTCCTTTTTGCTTTTTAGAAGTTTTTCAAGATTTTTTTTGTTTTCGGACCTATCTCTGGTTCTTTTTACGCTTCCCTTAATTGGAAAAGTGTGGAGATATTTATTTCTCCTTATTAGAAAACATTCTGGTGAGTGGGATATAATTTCAAAGGGTAGGAAATTATTAAAATTGAAATATATTGAATAGGGAAAGGGATGACTCTGTTGTAGGAAATTAAAAAATTTTTTTCCGTCAAATCCCAAAAACCTTTTGACACTAAATTTTGTGGAGTAGTTTATGACGTATACATCCCCTTCCTCTATTTTTTTCTTTAATTCTTTGATATTTGAAATTAGTTTTTCCCTTGGGGTGTTAATTTTTACCTTTAGTGGTAAATTTTTATGGAAAATATTTTTCCCCTCAATTTTTTCTTTCTTTGGGTTTTTTTTATCTTTAAATTCCAGAAAGACAAATAGGGGGATCATTTTATCCGCTTTGGCGGGTATTTTTAGGTCTGGTTCTACGATTTTATGAAAATTAAAGGAAATATATCCACAAAAAATAGATTTATTTTCATTTAAAAAAAAGAAGGGATTTTTATAGTATCTCAATTTTTCCCATTTACCTTCAAAATTGTATTTTAGTAGTTCACCACTCTGTTTTAAAATATATGCGTTGATGGGATTTACTAAATGTAGTTCCTCATACCAACCTTTACCCTTTAATATTACTTCTGCCATTTTTATAAGAGATTTAGAAAATTTCTATAAATTATATCTCCATCTTCGCTTAAAAAACTTTCAGGATGAAATTGAATCCCAAAAATTGGAAAATAGTTGTGTTTTATCCCCATAATTACATTTCTTTTATCCCATGCAATAGCAGTGAAGTTTTTGGGGACTTCTATAAAACCCAATGAATGATAGAGCGCTCCTTTAAAGGGATTCTTCATTTCCATAAATAAAAAGTGGTCTGCGTGGTATATATCTGTTTTTTTGCCATGCATTGGAGGGGATAATTTTTTTATTTTACCTCCTTCAAAACTCAAGATAATTTGCATTCCAAGGCAGATTCCAAGTATTGGTATTTTTCCCCATGCCCTTTCAACCATTTTAATGCTTATTTTCGCATCTTCTGGTTTTCCGGGACCAGGAGAGATCAAAAGGGCATTTATTTCATTTAAGTCTTCCGTTTTTCTTGAAATTAAAACTTTTGCTCCCAGTTTTTCAAAAATTGATGATATTAAATATGTAAAGGAATCGTAGTTATCTATTAGTAAAATTTTCTGCATGGAAAAGGTTCTTAAAAAAGTTAAATTTAATTATAGGGGATATTTGAGATATTTCCAGTGTTATAGTTGAGATAGATTGTCAAATCCACTCCATTTAATTTTTCGTCTAAATTTAGGTCGCCGCATAAAGGATATTTACACTCTCCTTCTCCCTCTGAAAGATTTCCTGCTAAGAAATTGGCAAAAATGATTGTATCAGTCATGTCTACATTTCCATCATTGTTAATATCACCATGTTTTACATTGGGTTCAGGGTCCTCACAGTCAACAATGCCATCGCCATCGGAGTCGGTATTGTCTCCCTGAAAATCCACAGTTAATTTATAATCACCCTTTTTCTCATTTCCACTTGAATCCACATAGGTATCAGCAACAATATAATAGGTTCCTGGAGAAATGTGGTAAGAAAAAGTGGAGTCATCTCTAATGAGACAATCTGAAGAGGATTCTCCATTTAGCAGGTGAATGTCTATGTCCGTTGTTGAAGAATCTTCAACTGATACTGTTATCGTGCCTGAACAGTTTACTGAAAATTTGTAGATAACTTCAGGACCACTTTCATTGGTGGAATTTGCACAAGAGTAGTAATTTAATTGATCTGAATGGGAATAAAAGGTTGAGTAATTGTGGGTGAAGGGAAAGGATGAAATTATAAATGGATTTTCAAAAGTGCCACAGTTATCAGATGATACATCTATAGTTATTGTGTAATTTCCGCTATATATGGTACCGGAGGAATTTACCCAGGTGTCAGCCACAATGTAGTAAGTCCCCGGCTGTGCATTGTCATAGGTGGCTGTGGTGTCTCCCCTTGCCACACAGGAATCCTGAGATAGTTCAGTTAAGATGTGCGGATCTACATCCACTCCAGATCCATCACTTACACTTACAAGAATATTTCCAACAAAATTTAGATCCAGTTTGTAATATATTTCTGGTCCTGATTCATCTGTACCTGGAGCACAGGAATAGGTGTTAAAGTTGTATTCACCAGAAGCGGTTGAATTGCTATCCTGGTAGGGAAGATTATCTATTATAATTGGATCCGAATAACTTCCAGTTCCATTTTTGTGATATCCAGCCATATTGTCATATCTTATGGGTGTATATCCATCTGGATCAGATGAATAGTAGGTGTATTCCACACACCAACTTCCACCATGGGATTCCACACAGTTTACGCTTCCATCCGGATTCCTTCTCACAAAGAGTCTAATGTGGCTTCCGGGATCGTTATAGGCATCTCCTGGGAGAAGTTGAGATGGAGAAATTTCGTGAGATACAGAAGAAAAGGTCGAAGTTCCATATTTTTGGCTTGTTTTCCAGCATCTTGATACAAATCCAGAGCAGTCTACTCCTACAGCACAATCACTACCACCACCGGTGCAGTTGTTGTCTCCTGCAAATTCGCAATTCTCTATCCCCTGTAAAAATCCTTCGATACTACTAAATCCACCCCATTTATAGGGAACTTTGTCCTGGCTGCCCACATCAACCCAGGATGGTGTTGAGACAGTTTTTCCTCCACAGTATGTTCCTGAAGTTATATTGCAGGAAGATGCATACCAATTTAAGTTTGCATAACTGTATGCAATTGAAAGGGATTCATCCCTGTAAACTGGAGGATTTTCCATGGGAATCTGACTTTTTGACTTAAATCTTGGAATAAAATCTCTAAAGTGATAACTCTCTTCGAAGTTTTTTGAAAGATCAATATAGCCATTTGTTATGTTGCTTAATTTATAAATCGAAAGTTTACCCATTTCTGGTATTAGGATGATCATTTCTTCCTGGTTTAAGGGTAAAATATCTTGATTTACAAGGGCGTACTTTATGTAAGGAAGTTTTATAAGATTAAGGATTTTTCCATACTTTGATATTTTTAATATATAGTAATCATTTTTAATTGGATTTGTCCTTATGAGTGAGGTTACCTTTAAATATACGTTGTTTCTGTTGTCTTTTCCTATAAATGTGGCACTGTTTAAATTTGTTAAAGGGGTGGGAATTTCAAATTTCTGGCTAAATCCGTTTTCATCTGAAATGGAAATGTATATTTTTCCCTCTTTTTCGAGTTTGATGAAGTAGAAAGAACCTTTTGTGTATATACCACCTTTTACCTTTAATAATTTTCCATTTTCTGAAAATAAAAAACTTTTTTCGGATCCAGTAATTGCCCAGATTCCATTCTGGGTTGGGAAAATTTTGATGAATAGGTCATTTTTTATTGCTGGAAGGTTAAAACTTCTGAAACTTTTTCCATTTAAAATAAAAATTTTTTTGCCCTTTAGTATATAAAGTTTTTCATCTTTCAGGTAAAAATCGGTGAAAAATTTTAAATTTTCGGGTAAAGACCTGAGTATTTCAATATCTCTACCCAGTTCAACTATCTTTCCATTTACCCTATCTCCAATTAATATTCTTCCACACAGTTTTTTTATTCCTGAAGGTCCTATGTAATCAGAATTGGAGATAAAAATTCCAACATCTTTTCTTTCTTTTCCCCAATTTATGGATAGGGTACGTTTTAAATTAGTGGGGAAGAGAAATTGTAGACCTGTAAATATTATTAAGAAAATCGCAAATATTACTTTTCTTGTTGTCATTTTTTGTCTTTAAAGAATGGTTTGATTAAATCAATTGGTACTGGAAATATGATGGTGGTATTTTTTTCTGAACCAATTTCAAGAAGTGTCTGTAGATACCTAAGTTGTAAGGCTATATCATTTTTACCCAAAACCTCTGCTGCCTCAGATAACTTTTTGGAGGCCTGAAGTTCTCCATCTGCATGGATGATCTTTGCCCTTTTTTCCCTCTCTGCCTCTGCCTGTCTTGCCATTGCTCTTTGCATTTCCTGAGGAAGATCTACAGATTTTACCTCTACCTTTGAAACCTTGACACCCCATGGGTCGGTATCTTTATCCAATATGCTTTGAAGTCTCTGGTTTAATGTTTCTCTTTTGGTTAAAAGGTCATCCAGTTCATATTCGCCAAGTACGGATCTCAGATGTGTTTGGGCAAGTTGTTGTGTGGCGTAATAATAATTTGCCACTGCAACCACTGCCTTTGTGGGGTCAAGGACCCTATAGTAGACAACGGCATTGACTTTTACCGATACATTGTCCTTTGTTATGACATCCTGTGGGGGAACATCGAGAGTTACAACTCTCAAATCAACTCTTACAACCCTATCTATTATTGGAAATACGATTATTAGACCGGGTCCTTTTGGCTCGGGAAGAACCTTACCAAGTCTAAAAATAACTGCCCTTTCATATTCTTTTATAACCTTGATGCAGTTTAAGAGAAATATTATGAGAATAAAGATTACTATTGAAGTAAAACTAAAAAATTCTGCCATTTTAATCCTCCAGTTTTTTTACTTTTAATAAAAAGCCGTCAACTTCAACGACTTTTATTTTACTATTTTTTTCTATTTTCTCTCCATTTTCTGAAATGGCATCCCAATATTCTCCACTTATAAAAACCTTTCCCTGAGGGGAAAGATCTACCACGACCTCTCCTGTTTGTTCAAGTAGTGCCTCTTTACCAGTGACTGGTTTTTTCTGCATAATTTTAATCACAAGTCTTGTGATTAAAAGCATTATTATTGCCACGGGAAGGGCTATACCCAATATAATGGACGTTTTTATTCCAAGGGTTCCATCAGGGGATTTAACGAGAATGAAAAAACCTATTAACATGGAAATTATACCTCCAATTCCCAGTGCACCAAATCCCTGTACTTTTATTTCGCCTATGAAAAAGAATATTGCAAGAATTATGAGAATCACTCCTATGTAGTTTATTGGGAGAAAGGAAAAACCTAAAAGGGCAAGGGAAAGACATATTGCCCCCACAACTCCCGGAAGAATAAATCCGGGATGATTAAATTCAAAGAAGAGTCCCAGAATTCCTATGAGTCCCAAAATTGCAGCAAGATTTGGATTGGATATGGTATAGAGAAATTTTTCCCTCAGACTCATTTCTTTATAAATTATTCTTTCACCCTTTGTTTTTAAAATGTGTTCCTTTTTTCCTATTTTTATCTTTTCCCCATCCAATTTTTTCAGGAGTTCCTCTTCTGAATTACAAATAAAGTCAATTAAATTTAACTTAAGGGCTTCATTTGCCGTGTAGGAACTATTTTTTTCAATTGCGTCAATTGCAGCCTTTACATTTCTTCCCCTGAGGGTAACCACTGCCTTCATATAGGCTGTAATATCTTTTTCAATTTTTTCCATCAGGATGGATTTCTTGCCATTTTCCCCTATGGGGATGCCTCCAATGGCAAGCAGGGGATGAGCAGCACCGGTATTTGTGCCTTCACACATTACTGCCACATGGGCAGATTGAAGTATAAAAAATCCTGCACTTGCAGCCGAAGAGCCAGATGGATAAACATATACTATTACCGGGATTTTTGAGTTTAATATTTCCCCTATAATCTTTTTCATGGCAAAACCATATCCGCCGGGTGTATTCATCTCAATAAGTAGGGCACTGTAGTGATTGTTGTTTGCCTCTTTAATTGAATCTGATACAAAATTTGCAGTTATGCTGCCAATGGGACCATCTATTTTTATCTTCAAAATATTTGAGGAAATAAAAATAGACTGAAGAAAAATTAAAAATAGCAAAAAAATGTTTTTTTTCATTTTTACATCATTCTCGTCTTTTTTAAGATGATTTCCTTTAAAAACTCTTTTAATTCTTCATTTTTTCTGTCAAGGGGAATTATCTTATTTAAAATTTCAAGGGCTTTTTCATAGTTTTGTTCTGCTGCAAGTTTCTTTGCCTTTTCAAATTCATCTTTAATGTAAATTTCTTGATTTTTGGCTTCTTCTACCATACTTTTAAGGGTTTTGATTTCTTCAAAGTTGGGAAAAATGTTTAAGTTTTTGTTTAAAATTATTTCCGCCTCCTGTATTCTATTTTCCTCAATTAAATTTGAAATTAATTCCCTTTGTTGTTTTATATACTGTTTTTGAAGAATAGTTATGAGAGAAGTCAGGGATTCCTCTTCAAATTTTTTTCTTAGTTCTTTGGCTTTAACTATTGCTTCAAGAAGATTGCCCTCCTGTTCCAGTTTGTTGATTTCTTCAAGCGTAGATAAAAACAGTTCCTTTTCATATTTTTCCTTTTCAGTTTTTATTTTGAGATAGTTTGTATATAAAAATGTTTGCCCGGGATTTTCATCCATTAGTTCTCTAATGATTGCAAGAGCCTTTTCATATTCCCCTTTATCTGCAAGTTTTATGGCATTTTCAATTTTGTTCTGGCTGAGTATTTTACTATTTTCTTCAAGTAGAGAAAGTTTTAAGTGTTCAAGTTGATGCTCAAGAATAGAAATTTGTGGATCTTCTGGGTAAGCTTCCTTTAGCAGATTAAATGTTTCTTGGGCCTTTTTAATTTCCTTTGATTTGATTAATTCATTTAATTCTTTAATTGATTTTTCCCTTTCAATGAGATTTTCTACATTTATCAATTCTTCTTCAAATGAAGATGTTTCCGGGTATTTTTCAAGAAGTACAATTAGGTATTTTTTGGCCTGTTCATATTGTTTTGATTTTTCAAGGAGTTTTACAATTTGAAGTTGTTCACTGATAAATTTTTCCCTTTTCCTTTCCTCTTCATATTTTAACTTTTTCTCCATCAATTCATTGTAGATATTTATAAGGAGTTCATTGTCTTTATACTTTTTTAAATTTTCTCTTATTAAAACTATGGCATCAGTGAATAGCCCCTGGGCTGCAAGGTCTTTACTGTTTTTTATAACCTGTTTTACCTTCTTATCCTCAATTTTTGAAAGGATCCTCTTCTTTAGTACATTAAATTCATTCAGGTCTTTGAATTTTTCTTCAATATCTTCAAGAACTCTTTCTGCTTCTGAGAGTTTTGTCTTTTCAATGAGCATTTCTATTTGTTCACCGAAACTTTTTAGCTCTTCAATTTTTTCCCTTTTGCTTAATTCCCTTTTTAACTTTAAAAGTTTTTTAGAGTTGGGATCAAGTTTTAAAAGTGTTTCTATTTCCATTTTAGCCAGTTCGTAATTTTCTTCTTTGATTAAATTTTCCACATCACTTAAATGTTTTTCAAATAGAACTTTTTTGTCATATTTCTTTTTTAAGTTTTTGACAAATTCAAAGTATTCCTGAAAGGAAATTTCATTTTTAAACAATACACTGTTTACCTTTAAAATTGAATATACGGTTTTTATCTTTCCTTCACTTAAAAGATTCTCACAGTACTCTTTAAGGGATTCAAAATCTTTAAACATTTGGGTTGTATCATCTTTTATTGCTGAACTTTTGCTCTTTTCTTCATCTGAAAGTTTTTTGTAAAGTTTTTTTAACTCCTCAGAAACATGGGACATTGAGGGATATCTTTCAGATGGATCCTTACTTAACATTTTGAGAATTAATTGGTTTAATTCCTGTGGGCAATCCTCTGTGAGTTTTATGGGAGGAAAGGGATCAGCCTTTAAAATTGCCTTTATGGTTGAGTTTATATCTGATCCCAGAAATGGTTTTAAACCAGTCACAAGTTCATATAAAATAACTCCTACTGAATATTGATCTGCTGCACCGGTTAATTTTTGCCCCATAATTTGTTCGGGAGCCATATATCCCAATGAGCCGAGTAGCACTCCAGATTGGGTTAGAGTGCTATTTAGTACAAATGCAACTCCAAAGTCTAAGATTTTGACGGTACCATCCTCACATAAAAATATGTTTGCAGGTTTAATATCTCTGTGAATAACATTGTTTTCATGGGCAAAATTAAGACCTTCAGAAATTTGGATTCCAATATCTATAATTTTTGTAAAGGAAAGTTTCATTTTTTCTTTAATTATTTTTTTTAAGTCCTTGCCCTTTAAAAATTCCATTACAATATATGGGATGTTGTCTTCTTCTCCAAAATCATAGATGACTATTATTTGGGGGTGGTGTAGTGCTCCTGCTGCCTTTGCTTCTCTGTAAAATCTCTTTCTGAGATCGGGATCATTTATAACCTCTTTACTCATTGTTTTGATTGCCACATGGCGTTCAAGAAGGGGATCAAATGCCTTATAAATTATTCCCATAGCCCCCTTTCCAAGGATTCCTTCGATTTTATATTTCCCAATCTTTTCCATATTATTTCCTGCGGTCTTATACTCACAACTATTATATAATATTTTTTCCCTTTTTAAAAGTAATTGATTTGATATGAAGCCCCCCTTGGTGGGGGCTTTTATTTGATGTGCCACTAACTGGTGGGCGTTTCAATGGCAGGTGATAGCATTTACGCTATCAATCCTTCCGACTTTAATAGGAGGTCAAATTTATTTTATACCAAAAATGGCAAAAAGAGGTAGTGATTTTTATCACAATTTTGATTTAATTTAATATTTCTATTATAACAAAAGGATTTTTCTCAAGAGAAGTCCTCAAGACAATGTTTTCTTTTTTCCAATCAGGTCTTAAGTTTTTGTCTTCAAGGATTAGTTTAAATCTATACACACATAGATTTTTTTTATTTCTTATTTTTTCAAGTTGATATGAGAAACCATCTGGAAGGGATACATCCAATATTTTGAAGGGCCTATTGTAATAGATATAAAAAATAAAAATATGGGGGTTGTTCTCCTTTAAAATTGATAGGGATACCCCTCCAGGCTTTACTTTAACCTGGGGAATCACTTCGTAGAAATATGAAATGTTCTTTTCTACGGGATTTTCAGATTTAAAAGATATGGTTATATTACCCTCTTTATATCCAAGAGGGGGCTTTTTATTAAAGAAAATTAAAATTGAATATAGTCTATTCTTTTTATCGTAACTGATTTTGTATGCAAGATATGGATTGTCAAGTTTTATTTCTTTTATACCTTTTATTTTGTCGGAAAAAATTTTAACATTTACAATTTCATTCTGATTTTTATATTGGGATTGAAGAAATTTTCCAAGGTCTATTCCCAATGGATCTACTAAATAGTCAACAGTTACATAACCTTCTATCATTAAGGAATAATCTGGATTTTGGGGGTCATCGCTTTTTAGGAATATTCCATCTTTGAACTTTCCAAATTTGTCTTCGATATTTACTGTAATTGTTATATCTACTGATTCTCCAGGGTCTAAAACCTTTTTGGATAAGATGTGATTTGTGCAACTACATGTATTAATGACCTTCTCTATGTGGAGTGGGGAATTGCCTTTATTGATGATAGTGAAGGTGTGGGTTATTTCTTTAAGTTTCGAATTTATTTTACCAACGTTATATATTGGATTTTCACAGAAGATGACCGGATTTTCAAAATTTGTGGAAAATAAAAAAATTATGCTCGAAATTGTAAAAATTAAAAAAAATGAGACTTTTTTCAATTTTATCCCCCATATTTTGTTTAACATTAAATTATAAAACATTTTTTTTAAAGTTTGCTATAATTTATTTATGGGAGTTTATTATGGAACCCATAAAAGATAGGGATTTACTTGAATCATATAATGAAGATGCTCTTGGCTATAGGGGAAATCCTGAGGGGTTATTTAGACCTTCTTTGGCAAAAGAGGTTGTTGAAATTGTAAGTTGGGCGTTTAAAGAAGGAAAGTGCTTAACTCCTACTGCTTTGAGATCCTCTACTACTGGAAGTTGTGTGGCAGAAAGGGGCTTTCTAATATCTTCTGAGAGAATGGATAAGATAGTTGATATTGATGAGAAGAATAAAATTGCAATAGTAGAACCTGGGGTAAATTTGGGAGAATTAAAAAATATTCTAAAGGAAGAGGGAATTTTTTTTCCTCCCGACCCAACAAGTGAACAAGAGTGTACAGTAGGAGGGTGTGTTGCGACAAATGCTTCTGGAGCGAGAACTTTAAAATATGGTCCCTTTAGAAACTGGGTACTTGGTATAGAGGTTGTTTTACCCAATGGAAAAAAAATTTTCCTGGATCGTAAGGTAAGTGAGAAAAATTGTGCTGGGTTTTTTGGCTTTCAAAATCCCATTGATTTTTTTATTGGTTCTGAGGGTACGCTTGGTTTTATAAGTCTCATAGAACTTAAGGGGATAAATTTTCCACACCAATTTAATGCGATGTTTATACCTTTTAAAGATGAAAAAGATGCCTTAAATTTTTGTGTAAAAATCAGAGAGGAAAAAATCGATGTAAGATGTCTTGAGTATTTTGATAAGGAGTGTATCTCCCTTTTGAAAAAAGGGAGAGATGATTTTAATATGGGGGAATATTGTGTAGTTTTTCTTGAGTATGAATTTACAGAAGAGGATGATAAACTTGAATTCTGGCTTGATTTTCTTGAGAAAAATGGGGCTCTGGTTGATGATATAATGTTTGCAGATTCAGACAAGAAAAAAAATGAATTAAAGGATTTTAGACATTTTATTCCCTCTACTTTGAATGAAATTTCTGGGAAATATGTGAAATTTGGAGGTGGAAAAATTTCAACAGATTGGGCCGTTTTTTATGAAAAATTGCCGGAAAGTATTGATTTTTTCAGAAAATTATGTAGGGATAACGGATTGAATGAGGTATATTGTTTTGGGCATGTGGGAAATGGACATCCCCACTTCAATATAATAACGAAAGATGAAAATGAGAAGAAAGTGGCCCTTAATGTGGTGGATCTGATTTGTGATTATGTATGTGAATTGGGGGGAACAATTACTGCTGAGCATGGTATTGGAAAGGTTAAGAAAAGGTATTTAAAATTTTACTATGACCCCATTTCTTTTTCGTGGATGGCGAATTTTAAAAAATTTCTAGATCCCAGATTAATTTTTTCACCTGGAAATATTTTTGATTTTGACTGATTGGATGTAAACAATGAAAAACGAGTTAATAAAAAAGATAAAAAGTGATTTAACAATAATATTTATAATACTACTATTTTTGTTTTCAGTTTTTTTCCTGCTTTTTAGTCCCAATGGCTATCTTGCATATAGAAGAGTTAAAGAAAAATATGAAATGGAGGTAAAGAGAAGAGATATTCTTAAAAGAAAAAGGGATATGGAAAAAATGAAAGTTGAAAAGTTAAAGAAGGATCCGGATGCAATGAGGGAAGAAATAGAAAAAAGATACAACGTCCTGCCTGAAGATGGGAAATACATAATAATTAAATTAAAGGATAAAAATAAGGGAAAAAATTAGGAGCGAACTTCTCTTTTCTGATTTTTAAAACTACTTTTCAATCTTTTTATTTCCTTTAAAAAGTAAATTGAATCTTTAAATACTTTGACTTTGCTTTTTTTACTTTCTCTATCCTTCCATGAAATGGGAATTTCAGCTATTTTATAACCATGTCTTTCTGATAAAATTAACAATTCGGTATCAAAAAACCAATAGTTGTCCTTCACCATAGGAATAATTTCATCTTTTATTTTTTGTGTTATTCCTTTAAATCCACATTGTCCATCATGGAAATGTACTTTAAACAGAAATCTTATTATTTTATTATAACCCCTTGAGATAATTTCTCTGAAAAAGGTCCTTTCAGCTACCTTTGAATTTTTAAGTAGTCTTGAACCAATTGCTACATCATAATTATCCCTTAAAAGGGCTTTAACCATATCACTAATATAAGTGGGAGGAGTTGAAAGGTCTGAATCAGTATATATGTAGATTTTACTTTCAAAATCGGTCCAGATTTTTCTCAATATATGTCCCCGACCCTTCTGGGGAGAGTAGTAATAACTGACGTTTTCAAGTGATTTGGAGAGTTCCTTTCCTATTATAGGGGTTCTGTCTGTAGATGCATTATCCCCTATTACAATTTCCCATTTATATTCTCTTAAATTTTCATTACAGAATTCGTGAAGTTTTTCAACAGAACTTTTTAAAATTTCTTCTTCGTTATAACAGGGGATAACGATTAGAATGTCTCTCATGTGGATCAGGCTCTACTTATATATTCACCAGTTTGGGTGTTTACTTTGATTATATCACCTTCATTTATGAATTGTGGAACTTGAATTATAACACCGGTTTCCAATTTTGCAGGTTTGTTTACATTCGAAACAGTTGCATTTTTTAATCCAGGTTCGGTTTCAATTACTTCAAGTTCCACAACGATGGGAAGTTCTACACTTACGGGTTCGCCGTTATAGTAATTTACTGAAATTTCAATATCTGGTTTTAGAAAGTTTACACTATCTCCTAATAGATCCTTTGGAAGAGAAATTTGCTCATAATTTTCCATGTTCATAAAATAGTAGGTATCTCCATCCTGATAGAGGTATTGCATTTCCCTTTGCTCCAGAGATGCTTTTTCTACTTTGTCATCGGAAGAAAATCTTTTGTCTATCATTCTCCCGCTTTGAAGATTTTTTAGTTTTGTCTGGACCAGTGCCTGACCCTTTCCCGGTGTCAGATGAGTGAATGAATGTACATAATAGAGATCACCGTCAATTTCAAGTATCATACCCTTTCTTATTTCAGTTGCTTTAATTTTCATCTTTTTCCTCCTTATAGCCTTTTGTGTAATTTTTGTATTCCTTATTATATATGTATCTTAGGTCCTCAATTGATTTTGTATCTTTATTTTCAAAATAAAATTGAAATGTCTTACCAATTGCGTATGTACCGGCAGTTGCCACGGCAATGTTCAAAATTTTTCCAGCATTTGGAAAAATTTCTGCCAGCAATTTAAATAGTTTTTTAAATATATAACCGCCTGTAATTGTAGTGATAATTTCCTTTATTTTGCCAATGGTTATTTCTTCTCCATAAACTTTTGCAATTTCGAGTACAAGGGCTATTTGTAATCCCAAAAGTGGATAGAAATCTTCTATTGGAAGTGGCAGGGATATTATTGATATTGCGTTTAAAATAGCTTTTTTTATGCATTTATTGGAAAGTTTCTCTCTCAATTCAGGAATTTCACGGGCTAAGAAAAATATTAACTGAGAATTTTGGTTTATTAAAAGTGAGAACAATTTTCTTATATTTTTGTCATATCTTGCTGAAATTGGAATTACATTGGTTCCTAAAATTTTCTCTGCTTTTGCAACTTTTAAATATAATTCATCCCTTTTGATATTGTCAATTTTGTTTAAAACAACAATGACATTTTCTTTTATTTCTTTTAAGAATTGATAGAATTTTAGAGATTCATCTGTTATTTCATAGTTTATGTTAAATACAAGTATTATTGTTGAAGAATCCTCTGCAAGTTCCTTTATCCTTTCACAATTTGACAAGTTATAAAAATCTTTAAAACCGGGAGTATCCGTTATTTTGAAAATTTTTTCAATAAATTCCTCATTTAGTTTTAAATCTTTCATTAACTGTTTACTTATTCCCATTAAAGCTCTGGCAAGGGTAGTTTTGCCCACATTAGGTGGACCAACAATTAGAATTGAAGGGGTTTCATCATTTAAAATTGAACTATATTCTTCCCTTAGAATGTCAACTATTCTTTTTAAATTGGAAGAACTGTCGCTCAATTCTTTACTTATTTTTTTCAGCGTATTCTTTTTTTCTAATGGTAATTTCTCAATGGCTTTTTTTAGGATTTTCAGATATACATCAGATGTATTTTCCATCTGTATTCCCCCTTAAGATTTTGGGTTTATTCTCTTTATTCCATTCATATAAGGAATTAATACTTCAGGTATGGTAATTGAACCATCCTCATTCTGAAAATTTTCCACGATTGCCACCCATGTCCTTCCAATTGCAAGTCCAGATCCATTTAATGTGTGGAGAAATTTAGCCTTTCCACCCTCTTTTGGCTTATATTTAATGGATGATCTTCTTGCCTGGAAATCCTTAAAATTACTGCAGGAAGAGATCTCTACATATTTATTCCTACCAGGCATCCATACTTCAATATCGTAGGTTTTGGATGAGGAGAAACCCAGATCTCCAGTACAGAGGGAAACTACTCTATAGGGAAGCCCCAATAGTTGTAGTATTTTTTCCGCATCATTTGTTAACTTTTCAAGTTCTTCCATTGAGTCCTCTGGTTTTACGAATTTTAAAAGTTCAACTTTGTTGAATTGGTGTTGTCTGATAAGTCCCCTTGTCTCCTTTCCCCATGATCCTGCTTCACTTCTAAAACATGGAGTATATGCAACATACTTTATGGGCAGGTCTTCCTCTTTTAAGGTTTCTTTCCTGTGGATGTTAGTTACTGGAACTTCAGCAGTTGGTATAAGGTAATATGGAAAATCTTTAATTTTAAATAGGTCTTCCTCAAATTTTGGAAGGTTTCCCGTTCCATATAGGGACTGGGCATTTACCATGAAGGGGGGTAATACTTCCTTGTATCCATGTTCTCTTGTGTGAATATCTAACATAAAATTTATCAATGCCCTTTCAAGGAGGGCACCATAACCTTTATAAAGCGCAAATTTGGATCCAGTAATTTTACTGGCTCTTTCAAAGTCTAAAATATCATTTACTTTCCCCAGTTCAACGTGGTCAAGAGGGGTAAAATTAAATTTTCTTGGAGTGCCCCACTTACGTATTTCCACATTTTCACTTTCATCTCTTCCTATAGGAGTGGAATCATCTGGAATATTTGGAATGCTGAGCAGGAAAAATTTTAATTCCTCTTCGATTTTTTCTAAATCTTTTTCCAAAAGTTTTATTTTTTCTCCCACCTTTTTCATCTCTGAAATTTTTTCACTTACATCAATACCCTTTTTCTTAAGAATGGGAATCTCCTTTGAAACTTTGTTTCTCAGGGAACGTAGGGATTCTATTTCCTCTAAAAATTTTTTTCTTTCATTGTCGAGGAACTTATATTTTTCTATATCAAGTTTAAACCCTCTTGTTGAAAGTTTTTCCGATACAAAAGAAAGATTGTTCTTTAAAAGTTGGTTGTCTAACATAAAGCCCTTTCCTGCATGATTTATTTTTTCCAAATTTAATTTCTCATTTTAGAAAAAAAATGTTAAAAATACAATATTATACTTATAAAACTTTATCTGGTATAATAAATTAATTATGGGAATAGAGTATTTTATTTCAACTGATATAGGAAAAGAGAGAGAAAAAAATGAGGACAGTATTGCTGCCCTTGTTTTAAATGCTGAAATTGACGGTAAGAGCAGGTATATCGGATTTTTTGCAGTATCTGATGGCATGGGTGGACACAATGCAGGGGAGATAGCCTCCCTGACAGCTATTAAAGAGATAGTCTCCTATGTAAATAGGAATTATTACAATAAATTGTTTGATAGAAAATATTTTGAATTACCTGAAAGAGTTTATAATTACCATTTTTCCAAAAAGCCTGAAAAGAAAATGTTAACAAATCCATCTAATATTCTTGAGAGAGCCATTAAAAGGGCAAATGAAAGAATTATAGATCTTTCAAGACAAAATCCCGCTTTTTTTGGGATGGGTGCAACTGCAATTTGTGCCATAGTGGAGGATAATCTGGTTACGGTTGCCAATGTAGGGGATAGTAGATTTTATTTGATTAATGAGGATGGAATTAAATTGATATCTATTGATCATACAATAGTAAATCAGATGATTAAACTTGGAAGCATAACGGTTGATGAAGCTAAAAACCATCCCGGAAAAAATTTTTTGTATAAAAGTTTGGGGGCTGAGGAATTCGTAAGTCCAGATATCTTTCAACTTGAAGTCAAAAGGGGCGATGTTTTATTATTGTGTTCTGACGGTTTGACAAATATGGTAAATGAAAATATGATTAATGATATAGTAAAGAGGTCGAGATCCCTCAGGATGGCTGTAAAGAAGTTGATATCTGAAGCAAATAAGAATGGTGGAAAGGACAATATTTCAGTTATACTGGTAAAAATTATTTAGTAGAGATGTGGTTATGAAAGAGTGTGATAAAATGGATATATTTTTCAGGGAGAGAAATATTTCCTGGAGAAGATATTCTTTAAAGGTTGGACAGATTGTAAAAGGGAATAGGGGGAAGTATGAGGTGATCAGAAAACTTGGTGGTGGCGGAATGGGATATGTGTATCTTGCCAAAAATCTGGAAGGCAATCAAGAGTTGTGTGCCATTAAAGAAATTATAGATTATTATTCAGATCCTGAAGAAAAGGATAGGATAGCCAGGGAATTCAGGAGAGAAGCGAAATTACTTCAAAATTTAAATTTCAGAAGTATCCCAAAAATTTATGATTCCTTTGAAGAAGATGATTTTTACTATATTGTAATGGAATATGTTAAAGGGCTTGATTTGCATAGAATAATGACCCTTTTGAACAAACCCTTTTCCGAGCCACGTGTGATAAAATTGATGGTTCAGGTGTGTGATGTTTTGCACTATTTACACACACAGAGGCCACCTGTTATATATAGAGATTTAAAACCTTCAAATATAATGGTTACGGAAAATGATAGAATCTATCTTGTGGATTTTGGTATAGCAAGATTTCTCTCTTCAAATTTAACTAATCTGACCACAGTTGGAACCTCTGGTTATGCTCCTCCTGAGTTATACAAGCAACACCTTGAACCGGCAAGTGATTTGTATTCACTCGGGGCGACAATTTTTTATTTGTTGACCAATGTTTCTCCACAAAAACTTCCCATTGCCATCTTCAATTTTGAAAAGCATCCATATCCTCGGGAATATAATTCTAAAATAACCCCGGAAATGGAAAAATTGATTATAAAGTGTGTTGAGATGCTTCCTCAAAATAGATTTTCTTCTGCTCGCGCTGTTAAAAAGGAATTGGAAAAGATCTGGAAAAAATATTATAGAGATCATGTTTTTGAGAATGATTTATTGACTATTGTGAAAACCATTGATGAAAGTGGGGAAGCAAAGGCTCTTGTGGAAAATCCTCTGGAGAGTGAAAATGTAATTAAACATCATTTTAAAGAACTTGTGAAGGAAGTTGAAGAGAATTTGGATGAATTTTTGCCAAATGAAGAGTTTATAGAAAAAAGGGGAAAGGAAAAGGTTAGTTATTATTGTAGTAAATGCATGTTTCCCATTTCTGAAAATGATTTAATATGTCCCAACTGTGGAGCACGTCAACCAAATTCTCCTTTTATAAAAATACCCCGTGCTACATTGAAGTTAAAAGATAGCAATGTTTTTTTCAATATTGTAAAAGAAATTACAACAATTGGGAGAAAGGATGAAGAGAAAAGATATTTCCCCGATATAGATTTAAGCGAATACGACAAGGGACGTCATGTTTCCAGATTGCATGCAAGGATTATAAAGTTAAATGAGGATTTTTATATTGAAGATTTAAAGAGTAAAAACAAAGTGGTTGTTAATAATAAGTATGTTTTACAGCATGGAGTTACCTATAAATTAAAGGATGGGGATATAGTTAAAATAGGTAAATTGGAATTTATTTTTAAAAAATGAGAGTTGGAGGAAAAAAATGAAAAAATTGTTAATTCAGGCTGTTTGTCCTCACTGTGAAAAAAGTTTAAATGAAGGGGAGTGGATAGGTCTAATTATTGAAGTGGAAGGAAAGGGAAGAGGTGAAATTAAATTATCTGCTTATTTTGGAGATTATTCAGTTATTCTTCCCTATCCGATAGAGGAGGGAAAGATTGCAAATTTTTATTGTCCCCATTGTGGTGAAAATTTGAATACCGAAAATAAGTGTTCCCTTTGTGGAGCCCCTCTTTTTAGACTTAAAATAAAGACCGGTGGTTATGTGGATGCATGTACCAGAAAAGGGTGTAAGGGACATGCCATAGGTGGTTTTGGAGATGTGGATGAGTTGATGCTCCTTGTAAACAGATTGATAAATTCTCCTTTTCTTTAATTCATGGATAAAAGAGAAAAATATATTTTCCTATCTTTTTTCTTTCTTTTTTTTTTAGGTGAGGTATGTTTCCACTTATATTATGGTAGTTTCGTGAAGTTTTCTGGCAATGAAAAGAGAAATCCATATTACAGAAGGGCCTGGAGAGAGTATGTAAAGTCCTTTCCTCCCAAAAAAAAGAATGTTTTTAGAATTTTATTTATTTCAAACAGTCAGGGATATGGAAAGGAATTTGATGCGGATTGTATTATTTCCTCCCGGATGGAAAATTTTTTAAATGAATCTGGAAAGGGAAAATTTGAAGTGCTAAATCTATCAGTAGGTGGAGGACAGGCCCCCGAATTTCTATTTCTTGTGGGAATTTCTAAAAAATTAAATCCAGATTTATTATTTTTTTCCCTTTCCCCTGCGAATTTTGGAAGTAAAGTAATCAATAAAAGGTTGAGGGATTTTACTTCAGATGCCCCGCTTGAATTGTATGAAGATGTTCCTTCAACTTTTTTTCCTGAAGGTTTTAAAAATAAATATGTGGATACGGAATTTTGCTTGAGTTCTTTTTTCTACAATAATTTTAAATCTTATCCCATTTCCAGTCTAATCCTGGACGGATTGGGGATGAAATTTCACAAATTTAAAAGATTTTTTAATCCATCTCTTCAAAATAGGTGGATATTTTCAAAAAAGAGAAGGGGAATTAAAGAAAGAAAAAGGGAAGAAATTGTAATTATCAGGAGACTTCTGAAAAAAAGTGAGGATATAGATGTGAAGATGTTAAAGGATTTTGTTTATTGCGTGAAAAAATATAAAATTCCTGCAATTTTTCTGGTACAGCCAGTTAGAAAAAAAGGATATGAAGAGTATAAGAAATATTTTGAGAAATTTGATGCAATTTTGAGTAAGTATAGTTCCCCATCTTTTGTGTATATAGATTTTTCAAGAAAAATAGATGACAAATTCTTTTTTGACAATGTTCACCTGACTAAGGCTGGGCACAGGGTGGTTGGAAAAAGATTTTCTGAGATTGTTTTGAATTGGTTGAAATTGGATTTGAAAAAAAAGTTTTATGTGTTAAAATAAAAAGTTCGATGCTTGAAACTTTTTCATATTTCCTTTAATCTTTAACAGGTCAAGGGTTTAAATTTTTTGGAGGGAGCAAAGAAAATGAAGAGAAGAAATATCATTTTTATTTTTCTATATCTGCTTTTATTTTCAACTCTTTTTGCCTTTAAAACCATTTCTCTTAAGGACTGTGTGAAAATTGCCATTGAGAAAAATCCGAGAATTAAGGCTGCCAGATATCAACTTGAAGCAGCAAAAAAGCAAAAGAAAGAAGCCTTTTCATTTTATTTACCCCATTTAAACTTTTCTGAAACGTATACAAATGGAAACAATCCGGTTTATGTATTTAGTACACTACTTCAGCAACAAAAATTTGGTGTTCAAAATTTTGATATAAATGAATTAAACCAACCCGATCCGGTGAATAATTTTAAAAGTAGCATCACCTTATATCAGTCCATCTGGCAGGGTGGAAAGGTGAGGGCAGCAAATAAAATGGCTGAACTAAACAAACAAATAAAGGAAAAGGAATTGGAAGGCACGTATCAGCATCTTCTCTTTTTGGTTGCTTCTGATTATTTTATGATACAACTTGCAGAGGAGAATTTAAAGACAGCCCAACTTGCCCTAAAGTCTGCTGAATCCAATTTGAAGAAAATGAGAAATATGTTTGAACAGGGCATGATTGTTAAATCTGATCTTTTAAGAATGAATGTTTACGTTGCGGATGTCAAAAGGCAACTTTTAGATGCTGAGAATAAGGAAAGGTTAAGTAAAGAAAAGTTAAATGTGGATCTTTCCATGGCAATAGGATCTGATTTTGAGATAGCAGATAAGTTGAAAAAAATGGAGGTTAAACTGCCATCAGGTGGATTTTTTGAAGAAGCAGCCCTTAAGAATAGACCTGAAATTTTGAGTATGAAAAGAGCCATTAGAATTGCAGAAAATAAGTTAAAGCAAGCAAAAGGTGATAATTACCCCTCATTGGGATTTTTTTCAACCCTTGAATATAATAAAGGAACAAATGGGGGAAATGGGGGAAATTATATCCTCGGGGTTGCCATGACCTATAAGTTGTTTGATGGCTTTTATAGGGGATCAAAGATTGCTGAAGAAAGGGCGAATCTTGAGAAATATAGATCCCAGTATGAGGAATTAAAAAATAACATTTTACTACAGGTTAAAGATGCCTATTTAAAGATGAGGACGGCACATCAACAATATGAAGTTGCTTTTGAAGCGGTCAAGCAGGCGGAGGAGAGTTTGAGAATAGTTAAAAATAGATATGAAGTTGGACTTGCAACGGTGACTGACCTGTTAAATGCTGAAACTTCTTTAACGGCAGCAAGGACCAATTTAAGTATGGCCACATATAATTACAACATATCGTATTTAAATCTTGAATTGGCTGCCGGAATATTGAATGAAAATAGCCCCATTTTTAAATAAATGGATATTTGGAGGGATATGATGAGGAAAGAAAAAATTTATTTTACCTTTATAGTTTTGGTTCTTTCAATAATTTTGGGTGGTTGCTCAAGTAAAATTGAACCGGGAAATTTAAAATTAAAGAGGAAAAATCTTGGTTTTGTAAATACCATTTCCATTAAAAAGGTTAAAAGAACAAAGTTTTATGAGACAACGGGAAGTGTAATTGCGAGAATTTCCTCTAATATTTCTGGAAAAGTTATGGGGAGGGTGAAGAAAATATATTTTAAAGAGGGTGATACCTTTAAAAAAGGAGATCTATTAATTGCAATAGATGACAGGGATTTTCAGTCCAAATTACAACAGGCAAAAGCCGCTTACAGTGAGGCTAAAAACGCCCTAAAAGAGATTGAAAAGGGTATTGAGGCTGCAAAATTTGGAGTTGAGGCAGCCAAAGCCCAGAAGAAATTGGCGGATGTCACTTATAAGAGATTTAAAGCCCTTTATAAAAAAGAATCCGTCAGCAAACAGGAATTCGATGAAGTCGAGGCAAAGTGGAGGGCTGCGGTAGCAGGTCTTGGTCAGGCGGAGGCTACCCTTGCTTCGCTTAAGGCTAAAAAACTTCAGGTTCTTGACAAAATTAAACAGGCAAAAAGTGCAATTTTTGAGGCCAACTCATATATTGATTATTCCAGAATAAGGGCTCCTTATGATGGAAGGGTGCTTAAAAAATTTATTGATGTTGGTTCAACTGCTATGCCGGGAATGATGCTATTACAGATAGAAAAGATAGGGGATTATCAATTGCTTGCCACTATAGATGAATCGATACTTCATAAAATTAAATTGGGGAATCTGGTGAAGGTTCGCATAGACTCAACGGGATATGAGGGAGAAGGGAAGATAGATGAAATTATTCCCTCGGTTGACCCTTTAAGCCGTACAGCCCAGATAAAAATAGGACTTGGTGCCAATGATAAGTTGTATCCTGGTTTGTTTGGGAAGGTATATGTTCCCCTTGGTGAAGAGGAAGGAATATGGATTCCTGAAAAGTGCTTGATACATAGAGGAGAACTTGAGGGAGTGTATACAGTAGATAGTGGAGATATTGTTCACTGGCGAATAGTTAAGACCGGAAGATATTTAGATGGTGAAGTTGAAATTTTGAGTGGATTAATACCCGGAGATATGATAGTTTCTTCCGATTTTAATAGAATAATAGATGGTGCAATAGTGGAGGTGAGAAGATGACCCGCATAGGGATTGCAGGAAGAATAGGCGGTTTTTTTATGGAGTCAAAGTTGACTCCCATTATTATTGCCGCACTTATTTTACTTGGAATTTTTGCCATTTATAATACTCCCAGGGAAGAGGACCCCCAGATTCAGGTTCCCATGATTGATATAATTGTACCATATCCCGGTGCCACGGCAAAGGATGTGGAGACAAAGGTTGCTACAGTTCTTGAAAGAAAGATGTGGGAGATTCCCGGTGTGGAATATGTGTATTCAACGTCAATGCCAGGAATGGCTCTAATTACCGTTAGATTTTATGTGAATGAGGATGAGGAAAGAAGTTTAGTAAAGTTGTACAACAAAATGATGTATAACATGAACCTTATGCCAAAAGGGGCAATGTTTCCACTTGTTCGAAGTAGATCCATAGATGATGTTCCAATTCTTGCACTTACTCTTTGGAGTAAAGATTTGGGAAGTTATGAATTGAGGAGAATCGCAGCAGAGGTCAGGAATAAAATAAAGTCAATTAACAACATTTCCATGGTTGATCTATATGGCGGGGAACCGAGAAAATTGAGGATTATTTTGGACCCCAAAAAAGTTGCTGCATATCACCTTTCTCTTATGCAGATTACCGGCTATTTAATGCAGCAAAACTTTGCACTTACCTCTGGGAAATTTGAAAAGTTAAATAGGGAAATTGTGGTAAAGACCGGTCCCTTTATTTCTTCAAAAAGGGATCTTGAGAACTTAATAGTTGGAATTTATAGAGGAAATCCCATATATTTGAGAAATGTTGCTGAAATTAAAGATGGTCCACAGGAGCCATCGAACTATGTCTTTATTGGGCTTGGCCCAGAATACTCCAAGAAGGGGATGAAAAAGGCTGATCCAAAGAGATATGAGTATCCCGCAGTTACCCTTGGAGTTTCAAAGAGGAAGGGTTCAGATGCCTTTAAAATAGCAAATAAGGTAATTGAAAAGGTTAATGAGTTAAAGGGGATAATAATACCAGATAATGTAAATGTGACAGTGACGAGAAATTATGGAGACACAGCAAATGAGAAGGTAAATGAATTAATACTCCACCTTATCTGGTCCATAATAATCGTTGTTCTTGTTGTTTTCTTTACAATGGGGATTAGAACTGCCTTTATTGTATTTATATCTGTTCCCTGTACCTTTGCCATAACACTTTTTATATATTACCTTCATGGGTATACCTTAAACAGGGTTACACTTTTTGCCCTTATCTTTGTTACTGGTATAGTTGTTGATGACTCAATTATAATTGTTGAGAATATTTTTAGACACTTCAGTATGCAAAAACTTCCCAAAAGAGATGCAGCAATAACTGCGATCTCTGAGGTGGGGAATCCCACTATTCTTGCAACTTTTACTGTTATTGTTTCACTCTTACCCATGGCTTTTGTAAGGGGACTTATGGGACCTTATATGAGGCCCATGCCAGTGGGGGCATCAGTTGCCGTTTTATTTTCACTTTTTATAGCATTAAGTGCAACTCCCTGGCTTTCTTTCCATATATTAAAATATGGAGAAGAAGAGGAACCATATGACCTTTATAAGACAAGAACCTATAAAATTTATGATAAATATTTAAGGCCCATGCTCTTAAGTGCTTCTAAGAGATTGACATTTTTGGCTGTTGTGGTCATTTTACTTTTAGCATCAGCGTCCATGTTTCTATTTAAGGCTGTTATAGTTAAGATGCTTCCATTTGATAACAAAAGTGAATTTCAGGTGATTATTGATATGCCAGAGGGTACCACTCTTGAAAGGACACTTCAGGTGGCTCAGGATATGGGTGAATATTTGAGAACTGTATCTGAGGTTACGGATTATGAAATTTATGCGGGAATTGCCGCCCCATATAATTTTAATGGACTTGTAAGACATTATTATTTGAGGAGAGGGTCAAACATTGCTGATATTCAGGTTAATCTTGTGAATAAGCATGAGAGAGAGGACCAGAGTCATGATATAGCAAAGAGGGTAAGGCCTTTTCTCCATAAAATAGGTGAGAAGTATGGTGCAAGGGTTAAGGTGGTGGAGGTTCCACCTGGACCACCGGTATTATCTACCCTTGTAGCAGAGGTGTATGGTCCAAATCAGGAGGCAAGAATAAGCATTGCCAAAAAATTATTAAATATTTTTGACCACACAGATGGGGTTGTGGATACTGATTGGTTTGTTGAGGACCCTCAGGTTAAATATGAATTTCTGGTGGACAGAGAAAAAGCCATCCAGAATGGAGTATCTGTGAGCGAGGTTGTTAAAACACTGAGGATGGCTTTAAATGGTATGGATGTGGGGTTTGCCCATATCCCCGATGAGGCAGAACCAGTTGGAATAAATGTTAGATTAAAAAGGAGTGAGCGTTCAGGGGTTGATGCCCTCAGGAATGTATATGTCCTGTCAAAATTGGGGCGTGAAGTTCCTTTGAGGGAACTTATTAAAGTAAAAAAGGAAACAATAGAGAAGTCAATTTATCATAAAAATTTGAAACCAGTTGTATATGTAGTTGGAGAAGTTTCTGGGAAAGAAGAGAGTCCAATTTATGCTATATTGAAAATGAATAAGAAGATTGATAAAATAAAGTTGCCAGATGGTGGCAGTATAGAAAAGTGGTATACACAACAACCCTGGGATGATTCAAAAGTCACCATGAAATGGGATGGAGAGTGGCAGATTACATATGAGGTGTTTAGAGATCTGGGGCTGTCCTTTGGTGCTGTTTTGGTATTAATGTACATCTTGGTGCTTGGTTGGTTTCATAAACTTCCAGTTCCACTTATCCAGATGATATCTATTCCTCTCTCTTTAATAGGTATTGTGATTGCCCATATGATAGTGGGTGCTGAATTTACTGCGACATCTATGATAGGAATGATAGCCCTTGCGGGAATAGTGGTGAGAAACTCCGTCTTACTTATAGATTTTGTGGAACTTCGACTTGCCCAGGGGATGGATTTAAAGCAGGCCATTATTGAATCAGGTGCTGTAAGGTTTAGGCCCATAGCCTTGACATCGGCTGCAGTTATAACCGGTGCCTTTGTTATAGTTCTTGATCCCATATTTAAGGGACTTGCACTTTCCCTTATGGGTGGTGGAATTGTTTCTACAATGTTGACACTTGTGGTTATTCCTGTGGTATACTATATGGTTTATAAAAATAAATATAAATAAGAGGAGATTTAAGGGGAATGAATGTTGAAAGATATTTGAGACTTGCTGGTGGTATTGCTATAGTTGTTTCACTTTTACTTTCAGAATATGTAAGTGAAAAGTGGATATATTTTACATATTTTGTGGGGCTTAATTTGATACAATCAGCATTTACCGATTGGTGCCCCTTTAAGTCTATTTTGAAATTAATGGATGTAAAGGAGTGTAATTGATGAAGGAAATCAAGATATATTTTGCCAGGTCCCTTGAGGATTTTGTTATCAAATCGGTTAAAAGGATAGGTATTAAAAATTTCATGCTTCTGTCAGGTATGTCAGGTTTTAGTCCCGAAAAGAATTTCCCAATGTATGGTTCTTCTACTGAAATGGAATACAATGTGTCACTTTTGCTTATCTATGGTGATGGTGGGTTGGTGGAAAAGATAAAAGAAGCACTTCTTGAATTTAATGGTGAGTGTGAAATAAGGCCGTGTATAAAAATGGTTGTGAGTGATGTGGAGGAGTTGATATAGATGAATGATGTAGTTACATTTGTGATTTTTTTTATTCTATGGATATTGCTTCAAAAATATATATTACCGGGAGTTGGGGTTTCCACATGAATGTCTGGTACCTGTGATCTCCGTGATAGAGATGAAAAAGAAAAATAAAGGGAGGTAATGGATATGCCACTTTATGAGTATAAATGTTTAAAATGTGGTGAAAAATTTGAATTGCTAAGAAGGATAAATGATGACGATTCAAATGTAAAGTGTCCAAAATGTGGTTCTTCTGAAGTAAAGAGGGAAGTAAGTGGTTTTGCAAGTATAGGGGGAAGTTCTTCATCTGGTGTTTCCTGCGGAAGTGGAAGGTTTTCCTGAGCTTTTTAGATTTTTAGGTGGGGAGTTTCCCCACCTTAATCTGGTGATTATATGAAGGAAATCAAGTTCAAAATAGTCCCCGATTGTGGGCTTTCTCTTTATGAACAGATAAAAAATCAGATTATATCCTCCCTATATACAGGGAAGATAAAGGAAGGAGATAGGCTCCCCTCCATCAGGAAACTTGCTGGTGAAGCCAATGTAAATGTAAAGACCATTTCGAGGGTTTACTCGAAACTTGCTCAGGAGAATTATCTTGAGATTATAAGAGGGAAAGGGGTTTTTATAAAGAAAAGGACCAGCGAAGAATTTGATGAACTTAGAAGAAATGCTCTTTTGAATCTTTTTGAAAAGGCCATAAAAAAAGCCTCACTTCTTGGACTTTCTCCAAAGAAATTTGGTGAACTTTTCAATAAATTTGTCGGGAATGAGGATGTCTCTCCTTTAAAGTGTATTCTGGTTGATGATGAGGAAGAACTTTTGGCCTTTTCCAATGAAGTAGAAAGGAAAGTTAATGTAAAAATATATAAAATTTTACTTGAGGAAATAGATAAATATCTTGTCCCTGAAAATGACGAAATAAAAGACTTTAAATATGTTTTAACGACAAGTTGGCATATTGAGCAGGTATCTAAATATGCGTTGCCGCTCAAAAAAAGAGTTATGGAGATAAAGCCCAATCCAACTATATATAACGAAATAGTTTCCCTTTTAAAAGTTAAAAATGTTGGCGTTATAGTCAGGGATATGAAGACTCTTCACACATCCTTTGATGTCTTTATGAATATTTTTTATCCGTCAACTGAGAATAAGTTTATAATTACCCCTATTTCCAATAAAAGACTTATAAATGAGATAATAGAATTTTCTGATACGGTTTTTTCTTCTCCCTATTGTTGGGAAGAAGTGAGGAGAATAATGCCAGCACATAAAGATTTGAGAAGATTTGAAGATCTAATTTCAGAAAAATTCATTGAACATTTAAGACTTCTCCAGATTTTTGAATGAAAAAACTTCCAAAAGTAGAAAGACATATCCATTTTGAAGGTTCACTTTTTTCCCTCACTGGGAAAAGAAAAGTAAATTCCTTTTCTAAATTCCTTGAGGTTTTTAAGGAAATCTGTTTTAAGATTAAAAGTGAAAAGGATTTTTTATTTTTAGGGGATGAATTTTTTTCCTATCTAAAGGATGAGAATATAGTTTATGCTGAGTTTTTTCTCTCTTTACCTGTTTGGATGAAGTTTGGTTTTGATATCTTTAAAATACTTGAAAATATAAATCTTTCAGGGGAGAAATACACAAATTTTCTGAAGTATGGCATTGTAATTGATGGAGTGAGGCAGTTTCACCCCGCCTATATGTATAAGTTGGTATTTAATATGGAAAAGTTTAAAGAATTGAATGTTGTGGGATTTGGGATGGGGGGAAATGAAAACTGTTGTAATTTAGATAGATTTTATGATTTTTTCCAGATAGCCAGGCGAAAAGGGTTTTTGATAAATGTTCATATAGGCGAAGTTGTAAGGGGTAGAAAGGCCTTTTACGACCTTTTTTTAGTAAGACCAGATAGGGTTGGCCATCTTTTAGATGTAAATCTTTTTAATGATTTTATTGTTGAGAACAATGTGGTTGTGGATTTTTTAATTTCAAGCAATTTAAAGACCGGAGTTGTAGAAAAGGGAGAAACACATCCTTCTTTGTATGTGGGGGAATATGTTAATTTTCTTATAAATTCTGATGATCCAGCAATATTTAATACAACGTTAACCAGAGAATATGAGATATATCTGGATGAAGGAGGAGATCCAGTGAAATTGGCAAAAAATCTTATGAGAGAAATAAAAAATATTAGTGCTTTTTCTGAAGATAAAAAGAGAAATTACCTTAAGGAAATAGTAACTTTTTTCAATTTAGAATGAGGGGAATATCCCCCCACTTGTTAATCCAATGAAAGGATTAATGTCTATATTTTTCCAGATATTTGGGCTTAAATAGTTTTTTAGGCAGCGAAAAAATTGCCTGATACAAGGTTTCTGTGCCGTTTAACATGTTTGAGAAGGAAGCAGATTGAGAGTCATTTATTAAATATCCATTTGTATTGTTTGATGCGGCAAAGGAAGAATTGTCATCTCCCATGGGTGTGGGAGAAAACATGGATGATGAACTTCCTCTATTTCTGTTTCTTGAAGGGGAGTAAAGTTTGTAGAGCCCTGAACCGCTTTTATCAATAAAATAAAGAACGAATTTTGGGGGAAGCCCCAGTGAAGGATTTCCATAATAGGTCCATACTTCTGTGGGATAGTGTACACTTGGTAAAGGATTCCTTGAAACAGAAGCAGGTTTTCCGAGGATTAGAAAAATTCTACCTCTATCTGTTAACCATCCAGGTCTAACTCCTTTAATGGAAAAGTACTTTTGTACATACAAAAAGTTGAGTTCATAGGCCTTTTTATATTCATTCTCAGGTGTTTTGGGATTTAGGTCTCTGCACTTCCAGAAATCCTTTATAAAACTATCTCTTTCACTATTATTTTTTAGTTTTAAAAAGGTTTTTCTCTCTTTCTTCGTTGAAATCCAGTAAACCATTCTGTAAAAATCCTGATATTTTTTATCCAGGTTTTTAACCTTTTTCAAATATCTTTTTTCCACTTTATCGTATTTACCAGAAAGTGCAAAATTGGATAGAAAAAGGGTAATTAAGAAAAGAAGGAAGAATTTAAGTTTCATTTTTTACCTTCTCCTTTTATAGTTATTTGTTCTGTTACCTCCTCCATGACTGGAAGACCTGACAGAGGAATTTCTTCTCTGGGGGTATGATGAGTGAAAAGAATGATAACTATTTCTACTTCTAAAATTTCCAGAACCGCTGTGATATGAGGAGTTTCTTCTGGGAATGCTATAACTTTGATGATGAGTACTTATTGAATTTGACAAATGATCTCTCCTTCTTATTGTATAGGATGGAGAGTAATTTCCATTGGGTCTGTGATAAGTATTTGAAGAAAAGTTTCTTCTTCTATCATTGGGAATTGTGTAATTTCTGCTTCCACCACTATTTATGTGGGGAATATTTTCTCTACTTTTTCTTATGTTATTATTACCGCCTCTACTTCCCTCATTTCTGTGGAAACCATATGGATTTGTGGGACGAGAAGAATTATCTCTTTCATTTGAACCATAGTGGTTCCTTTGGTTATTTCCATAATTGCTATTTCTGCGAGTTCTATTATTTGAATAGTGATTTCTGGATCTATTTTTCAAATCTCTGCCTCTTGAAATGTCAGCAGAAATGGCATTATTTCTTATATTATTTCTTCTATTGATTTCACTTCTTCCATTAAAGGGAGTTAAAGGGAAATTTGTAGATGAATTTCTTCCCCTTGAAATGTGGTCTCTTATTGGATTTAAAGAGTAATTCCCTCTTCTGATATTGGAAGAATTTCCATACCCCCCATGTCCAGGTTGAACTGGCTTGATTTTCAATCTGGTTCTTACAATTCTCTCTCTGGTAAACATCTTTTTTACCATGGAGGGATCTGAATTATAGATTCTTGCAGATCTTGAAACCACTGGTCTGTGTGAACCCTCTATAACAGAATTTTTTCTAACAATTGGCCTTCCATGCCTGAAATCGTCAATATTTACTATGGTTGCTGCGTTTCTTACATGTAGATTTGTTAAGTTGTAGTAGTTAATATTTGTGTAGTTATTTATAATATTAATATTTCTGTTCCATCCACAGTCATAGCAATAGTAATCTCCAGGCCCAAGGGGAACCCATCCAATGTAATTATCCCAGATACTGAATCTCACAAGGCCGGGGGACCAGAAGGATATACTCCAATGTCTTCCGGGAGTCCAGACCCATCCATATCCTACAGAGAAAAACCATCTGCCATAATGGTAGGGAAGCCATCCCCATGGTTCATAGGAAATCCAGGTCCATCCCCAGGGTTCACAATATCTCCAATATCCATATCTATAAGGTGCCCATTCTACATCATATATTGCAGGGATCCAGCAATATCCATAATCATTTAAAAAAACCCATCTTCCATAGTGGTCTAAATCATAAATTCCAACATAAATGTTGGTTTCAGGTATGTATCTTCGAGATTGGGAATAGGTATATCTTGAGTCCCTCCTATCGCTCCAGAAGTCAAAGTCATCTAATTTTAAAGAATATAATTTTGAATAATTGCTTCCCCCATTTGAGATATATAATCCCCTGTGACTCTTTATTTTTTTATCAATAAATTCATTTTTAAAGTAGGCTCTACCATCTCTTACAAAGATTTTGAGGGTTCCATTTCTATAGATATCTATCCTTACATTTGAGGGAGTCCTTACCAATATGTTTCC
>Ga0256842_1000225_pt1 | contig 49801 bp, 44 predicted proteins | sample 4559240metaG_FD_185973 | JGI IMG/M metagenome (GOLD analysis project Ga0256842, IMG submission 185973) | Hydrothermal vent microbial communities from Guaymas Basin, Mexico - 4559-240 | ecosystem: Environmental > Aquatic > Marine > Hydrothermal vents | place: Mexico: Guaymas Basin | collected... | reverse complement strand
GTCTTTTACCTTTATCCCTATCTCCACCTGCTCCAACGACCACAATTAGTCTTTTTTTCGTCAATTTTTTAAGTGTCAAAAGAACATTTTCCAAAGCATCCGGAGTATGAGCAAAATCTACAAATATATTTGATTTTTTTAATTGTTGTAGCCTACCGGGAATAGATTTTATTTTAAATAGAGCATTAATTATGGAAGAATTTTTTTCTCCAAGATTAAGTAATTTTAAGGCAATAAAAGCAAATGCTACGTTTTGAATATTATATTTTCCCACTAAATTAGTTTTTAATTTATATCTTTCTTTAAAAAATTTTAAGTAAAATTTAGATTGATTAATATCATAATTTGCGTCATTTATCACAAAATCACCTTTATCAAATGACATTTTGAGCATTTTTTCAGAAATTCTTTTTTGAATATACTCGTTATCATAATTTACAACAACTTTACCATTATGATTTAGAGTATCGTTTAAAAATTCAAATTTAGTGTTTGAATATTCCTCCATATTTTTATGAAAATCCAAATGCTCGCGGGATAAATTCGTTATCATTCCAATTGAAAAATGAAGTCCGTAAATTCTTGATAAAAAAATTGAATGAGATGACACTTCCATCACAACATATTTAATTTTATGATTTTTCATCTTAACAAATATTTGATGCAATTCTATAATATCCGGTGTTGTTCGCGAAAGTGAGTGAAAATCATCATTAATCCAATATCCCAACGTTCCGATAAAACCTACAGATTTTCCTAATATTTTTAGGGAATTATAAATCAAAAATCCGGTGGTAGTTTTACCGTTTGTTCCGGTAATTCCGACTAATTCCATTTCTTTTGTAGGAAAATCGTTGATTAATAATGAAATTATAGCACAAGATTTTCTCGAATCTTTTACAACAATTTGATTTACCGGAATTGGTAATTTCCGTTGAACAATTAATAATTTAGCTCCTCTTTCAACCGCATCTTTGGCATAATTATGTCCATCGGATTTATATCCCACAATACAGACAAAAATATCTCCACTTATAATTTTAGAAGAATCATACTGAATTTTATCATAATTTAAGCTATCATCTAAAATAAATTCTTCTGAAAATAAATCTTTTTCAAGTAAGATATTTTTGATATTTTCGTATTTTATTTGGCTTTTACTTCGCATATATCCTCAAAGTTTATTTTTGTGCCCGGTTTAATTTTCTGTTGATAAATTATTCCCGAGCCAAGAATTTTTAAACGCACTCTGGCAGAATGAGCTTTTTTCACAGCGTTCCTGATTGGCAATCCTATTAAATTCGGCATAAGATATTTTTCGGATTTATCAGTTTCTTGTTTGCTATTCTTATTATTTTCTTTGTTTTGCAAATAAACAAGAACCTTTTCGTTAATCGGAATTTTTGCTCCCGGTTGAGGAATTTGATACATAACAAATCCATTCTTCTGATTAGCTTTAAATTTGATTCCATATTTGGCAAATTTTTTAACCATTTTTTTATAAGAAAGAGATTCTACATTTGGTATCTTATGTTTTTTAATATTTTTTTTCCGATTCTTTAGAATGGATGTGTTTGGTAAATCAGTATATTTTTTTACTGTATTTCTAAATGTCGGAACAGCGGAAGACGAGCCAAAATGGTATTTATATATCGGTGAATCATAAATAACAACTCCGGCAATTTGTGGATTTTCATAAGGGAAAAATCCCGCAAATACAGCGTAAAAATCCTTTTCCGAATATCCTCTTTTACCTTTGATTGATTTTTGAGCAGTTCCAGTTTTACCACAAATATCCAATCCTTCTATCTCAACGCCTGTTGCTGTACCATATTCAACAACTGCTCGCAAAAAAGTTTTTAATGTATCCAAAGAGACCTTATTAGAAATAATCTTTGAAATTATTATCTTATTTTTTTCATTAATTGTTCCGTTTTTCTTTTTAGTTTCCAACCAAATTTTCGGTTGATAAACTTTACCACCATTTGCTAATGCAGCATAAGCTGAAACTAATTGTAAAGAAGTAACCGATATTTCTTGTCCAAATGAAATCGAGTGTAATGAACTAAGATTCCATTTGTTTTTATCCCTCATTAAACCGGAAGACTCATAAGGCAATCTTATATTGGTTTTATATTTAAAGCCCAAATCAAGAAGTCTTTTATAGAATTTATCAATTCCTACCATATCTGATATCCTACTGATTCCGGGATTACTGGAATAGGCGATGATATTTTTAAAAGTTAATTTTTTGAAAGGGTGATGATCGGTAATTGTGCGTTTCTGTTCATGCAATGCCGTGCAATCTATTTTATCGTAAGGCTTTACCTTCCCTGATTCTAACGCCAACAAAGCCATAAACGGTTTAAATGTAGAACCAGGTTCAAAGCTGTTAACGACGTTTAAATCATTGTATTGTCTGATCGCTTTATCTTGAAGTAATAAATCCTTCTTGCTACAACTTGACATCGCTAATATTTCTCCGGTTTTAACATCAATAAAAACTCCATATCCATTTTCAGCTTGATATTTTTTTACTCCGTTATAAATTTCTTTGTCTAAAATTCTTTGAAAATCATAATCAATCGTTAAATACAAATCTAATCCATCAACTGCTTTTTTTTCCGCCATTTTTCTAAGAGGATATTTTATTTCACTTCCCGTAGCAGTTTTATAATATTCTTTCCAACCTGATTTTCCGCTTAATTCGTAATCAAAAGATTTTTCAATACCTGTTTTACCGGAAATTGAAATTAGAAGCTTATTACTCTTATCTTGATAAATATTACCGATTAATCTCTTTGCTATAGATCCAGCCGGATAATATCTTTCAAATCCGGTATATTTTTTAATTAATAAAGAACTAAGGTTTATTTTTTTAAGATCTCTTTCCAGTCGGTTACAAATCGTTTCATTAATTTGGTCTCCTAAATAACAACTCCCGCGATCTTTAGATTTTCTCATTTTTTTTAGAATAATTTTCTTTTTTTTATCTAAATCTTTGCTAATTATTTTTGCCAATTGATTGACTAAATCATTTCCGGTTTTATTTCTTTTATGAGCAATTTTACTAATTCGATTAAGATCAATATCCAATTGATATAATCGATTTGAACCAACTAATAATTTGCCATTCCTATCGTAAATATCACCACGTTTAGGATATATTATTTTTTTTTGAGCTTTATAACGTAATGTTACGCTGGAAGTTAAATCTAAAAAATTTGAAAAGTGTATTATCCCTAAATACCAAATGTAAAATAAGGATACAATGATAAAGAAATACTTTAATATCTTTAATCTTTGATTTAATATTTTGTCCGACATTATTTGAATTTGTTTTCATTAAATTCTTCTGCGTGAGCCTCTGAAATGAATTTATCAAAAAAAGCAAATAATTTCTTATCATTTTTATGATAACTATAGGCAACACTGATGTTTACAGCGTTAAAATCTTTTGAACCAACCGGTAACATCCCATATTGATTTGCAGCTATAGTACAAATTCTGTCTTCTGACATCAGTTTTTGACATTCAGTATTCAAATCAATGTTTTTATCTAATTCAACTTTAATAGATTTTTCCAATTTGTGCGATTCTCTATCAATACTCGTAATTTTATAACTAATAATAAAATACGAGATCATCCAAACACTTAAAGTAAGTAAAAATTTAAAAAAATATTTCATTGCACTCTCTCTGCTATTCTTAGTTTTGCACTTCTTGACTGAGGATTAATATTTTTTTCATCTTCAGTAGGAATAATTGGTTTTTTGGTAATTATCTTTAATCGACTTTTTTTATCACAAATACACACAGGAAAATTTGATGGACAAATACAACTTTTTTCTTCATATTTAAAAAATTGTTTAATTATTCTATCTTCTAAACTATGATAAGTTATAATAACTATTCTTCCGTCGGGATTCAAAATATCAACAGCTTCTTTAATAGCTTTTTTAATTGATTCAAGCTCACCATTAATATAAATTCTTAAAGCTTGGAAAATTCGTGCCTTAGATTTTACTCTGGCAGGACCTTTAATTACTTGATCAATCACGGAAGATAATTCTCCCGTTGTTTCGATTTTTTTAATCTCACGTTGTTGAACTATTTTCCTGGCAATAACTTTGGATTTTTTTTCTTCTCCATATTCAAAGAAAATTTTGCTCAACTCTTCAACTCTAAATTCATTAACTATTTGATAAGCAGTAACCGTATCACGATTATCCATTCTCATATCCAGTTTACCATCTTTTGAAAAACTAAATCCTCTTTCCGGATCCGTAATCTGATGAAAAGATACACCTAAATCAAACAAAATTCCATCAATCTTCTTTACCTTTTTTAAAGCTAATTGGGTTCGTAATTGATCATAATTTGAATGAATTAAAACTGACCTTTCACCAAACGTACTTAACAATTCATGAGCATAATTAATTGCTTCCGAATCTCTATCAAACGAGTATAATTTGATATTTTTATTCGACTTTAATATTTCTTTGGAATGACCGCCACCGCCCAGAGTTGTATCAACATAAATACCATTATCTTTGATATTTAAAGCTTCAATACATTCTTTCAATAAAACGGGAACATGATATTTTTTATTTGTCATAATAACGTCTCGAACATTTCATCCATATTTTCATCTCGTAATTTTCGAAGTTTTGTCTCATATTTTTTGTAATTATCAGGACTCCATAGATAGAAAAATCCATTACCGCCTGACAAGACAACCTGTTTATCAATATTGGCATATTCCATTAATCTTTTTGAAATTCTAATTCTTCCCGGACCTTCTAATTTTTGTTTTGGATCAGCCCAGAAAATTAATTGAGTTCTAAACATTTTTTCGCTTCTGTCGCCATCTTTCAATCGGTCAATTAATTCTTTCCATTTATCATAGGGATAAATTACCAAACTGGAACTAGGACCTAAAGTTACTACTACAGATTGTTTTGCAGCAGCTGAAAATTCCTTTTTATAAGCAGAAGGTATATTTACCCTTTGATTACTAATTGAATTCTCATAAGTTCCTAAAAATTCTCCAGCCATGATACCTCTTTAATTATTTTTTTGACCAAATATGAACATATTATATATTTTTATGACATAATATGAACGTCAAGAACTTTATTTGACATTCTAAATTTAATGACTGAAATTATTTCTTAATAGCTTTATTTTCAAGGAGATACAGCTTTGAAAAAAAATTATTAAAAAGCCCTGTATTTGAAGATATATCTTAATCTCAAAAAATTGTGCAAAAAAAAAGTCCTGAAAAAAATCAGGACTTTTGGAATTTTAGCTAATATAATTTAATCAGCCATTTTTTTATATGTTTCATATCTTTCTTTAAAGAAATTAATTAATCCCTCTCTGAAAGCCGGGACATTCTCAGGAAAAGTTCTTTCTAAAGAACTATATCGTTTTTCATTTTTAGTAATTTGGTGAACTAACTCATAATTAGGTTCTTTTGATTCTAAAACAAATGGATTTTTACCTTCAAGTTTATTCAAAGGATTGTATCTGTATAACAACCAATAACCGCTATCTACAACAAGCTTTTCTTCATCTTCAGCATGAGTCATATTCAAACCGTGATTAATACATGGAGCATAAGCAATAATGATTGAAGGACCATCGTAAGCTTCAGCTTCCAACATTGCTTTCACAAGTTGGTTTTTATTTGCACCCATTGAAACAGACGCAACATAAACATAACCGTAACTCATCATCATTCTACCAAGATCTTTCTTTGTAGTCTTTTTACCTGCTTCTGTAAATTTAGCAACAGCACCAAGTTGAGTTGATTTGGAAGCTTGACCGCCTGTATTGGAATAAACTTCCGTATCAAGAACCAATACGTTAATGTTTTTACCCGAAGCCATTATGTGATCTAATCCGCCATATCCAATATCATAAGCCCAACCGTCACCACCAATAGCCCAAACAGATTTATCAACAATATAGTCTTTTAATTCTGTAACTTTTGCTAAAAGCTCGGTGGTTTCTTTATCTTTCGGTTTAACATTTTTCAAAAGTGATTTTATTTTTACAGCATTTTCTTTTGCTTCCGAATCAGTTTTTGACCAATTATCAATTGCATATTTGAAAGCTGCAACCAATTCAGCATCAATATTTTTCAAAGCAAGTTTTTTAATATTAGTTAAGAGTTGTTTTCTATTTGCTTCAACAGCCAATCTCATTCCTAAACCATATTCCGCATTATCTTCGAATAGAGAGTTAGCCCAAGCAGGACCGTGACCATTTTTATTCGCACAATAAGGAATATTAGGAAATGTTCCACCCCAAATTGAAGAACAACCGGTTGCATTTGCAACAATCATTCTATCGCCAAATAATTGAGTTAATAATTTAGCGTAAGGAGTTTCACCACAACCGGCACAAGCTCCGGAGAACTCAAGTAATGGTTGTTTAAATTGAGAGCCTTTAACCGTAGTTTCTTTCACGAAAGAACTTTTAACATCTTCTTCAAGAGTTTCAAAGAATTTGTAATTTTCTGTTTCACCGGCAGCTCTTTCTTCTTCAATAGGTTTCATTTCCAAAGCATTTACAGGACAAACTTCGACGCAAACTCCGCAAGCTTGACAGTCATCAATATATACTTGCATTCTATAATCAAAAGAATCTCCGTCTTTTCCTTGAGCTTTCAAAGTTTTGAAAGTTTCAGGAGCATTTTCTAAATCTTTACGGTCGATAAGTTTTGGTCTAATAGCTGCGTGAGGACAAACAAACGAACATTGATTACATTGAATACATTTATCAGCATTCCAGCGAGGAACTACCGGAGCAATACCACGTTTTTCAAATTTAGTTGTTCCAAGTTCAACTGCACCATCAAGAGGCATTTCGGAAACTTTAATTTCGTCACCTTTTTCTCTCATAATAGGTTCTACAATTTTTTTAACAAATTCAGAAGCATTGTCAGGAACAAGTTTTTTCATTTCTTTATATTTAGAAGGAAGATTAGCCGGAACTTCAATCGGAACGAGAGCTTCATTTGTTAAGTCAACAGCATTCCAATTCATTTCAACAACATCTTTACCTTTTTTCATGTAGGATTTTTCAATAGATTTTTTAATCAATTTAATTGCTTCTTCACGCGGAAGAACTTCACTGATGATAAAGAAAGCAGCTTGCATTACAGTGTTAATTCTTTGACCAAGTCCAACTTTTTTAGCAATCTCAAGAGCATTGATATTGTATAATCTAACTTTTTTATTGATAATAGTTTCCTGCATATCTTTAGTTAAATTTTCAAAAACTTCTTCTTTTGACCATTGAGAATTAATTAAGAACACACCTTTTTCTCTAATTCCTTCAATAATATCATATCGTCCGATAAAAGCCGGATTGTGACAAGCAATAAAATCTGCATTTTTAACTAAATAAGGTGATTGAATAGGAGTCTTACCAAATCTTAAGTGACTTCTAGTAATTCCACCTGATTTTTTTGAATCATATTGGAAATAACCTTGAGCAAACATATCGGTATTATCACCAATAATTTTGATTGAATTTTTATTTGCCCCAACTGTCCCATCTGAACCTAATCCCCAGAATTTGCAAGAGATTGTCCCTTCGGGGATTGTATTTATTTCTTCATTAACAGGAATAGATAAGTTAGTAACATCATCATTAATACCAACTGTAAATCCGTGCTTGCAATCACCGTCAAGATAATCATAAACAGCTTTTACCATGGAAGGAGTAAATTCTTTTGAAGAAAGACCGTATCTGCCACCAATAATTGTCAGATCTTTTTTATCTTTCAAGGCTGTAACAACATCAAGATAAAGTGGTTCACCGATTGCACCCGGTTCTTTTGTTCTATCGAGAACAGCGATCTTGTTAACGGATTCAGGAATTGCATCAATGAAATGTTTTACAGAGAAAGGTCTGTAAAGTCTAACTTTGAGAAGTCCGAGTTTTTCACCATTAGCATTCAAATAGTTTATTGTTTCTTCTACAGTTTCAGCACCACTACCCATAAGGACAATAATTTTATTGGCATCTTCAGCACCAACATAATCAAAAAGTCGATATTTTCTACCAATTTTTTCGGAAACTTTATTCATATAATCTTGAACAATTTCCGGTAATTCATCATAGTATTTATTAACAGTTTCCCTGCCTTGGAAATATACATCAGGGTTTTGAGCACCAACTTTTAATAAAGGATGTTGAGGATTTAAAGCTCTGTTTTTAAATTCTGTAATAGCTTTTTTATCAACTAATTCATTCATTACATCATAATCAATAACTTCAATTTTTTGAATCTCGTGAGAAGTTCTAAATCCATCAAAAAAGTGCATAAAAGGAATTCTTGATTTAATTGAAGATAAATGAGCAACTAAAGCTAAATCCATAATTTCTTGTACAGAATTTGACGCCAACATTGCAAAACCTGTATTTCTTGCTGACATTACATCAGAGTGATCACCAAAAATAGATAATGATTGTGCTGCAAGTGACCGAGCAGAAACATGAAATACTGCCGGAAGCATTTCACCTGCAATTTTATGCATAACAGGCAACATCAACATTAAACCTTGAGATGCTGTAAAAGTAGTTGTTAAAGCACCAGCCGTTAAAGATCCATGAACAGCTCCTGAAGCGCCGGCTTCCGATTGCATTTCAGTTACGTCAACTTCCTCACCAAAAATATTTTTACGTCCGTAAGCAGACCAAACATCGATCATCTCACCCATAGGGCTTGATGGAGTAATAGGATATATAGCAGCAACATCGCTGAACGCATATGCCACATGTGAAGCAGCTGTATTTCCATCCATTGTAGCTTTCTTAAAATTTGCCATAATTTTCCATCCTTTTTATTTTTTTGTCATAGTTTTCAAACAGTATTTTAAGTCAAACAATTAAACACGACTTGGTTAAATTTTTCAATAAGATTTTGATAATTAAAAGGAGCTTCAATAATTTCCACTACTCCTAAATTAAATAGTGCATACGCTTTTAAATAAGATTTTTTATTCACTACGCAAATAATATTTATTTCCGGTTTCATCATTAAAATTTTATCAACTATTTGATAATCATTGTCATTTGAATTAATAAAATTACAAAAAATAATCTCAAAATTGAAATGTTTAAGTTGTTCTAAAAAAACATCTAAGCTACTTGACATTACAGGGTAATAATCTTGTTTTTCTAATATCTTAAACAGGCTGAGATTTGCGACTTGGTTTTTCCCGAAAATTCCAACATTTTTATTCATTTTATTCAAATCCTTTATGTTTCAAAAAAAAAGTTATTTGTTTTAGATTAGCATTAGTGATTAAATCTGTTATTTTCTCACTCTCACTTTCTAAGATCTTTTTACGTAATATCAAGCCATTTTCTTCTTCCAAAAAAAAATTTCGCTTCGTTATATCTAAAGATAATTTTGAAGTTAATTTTTTTTTATTATGTTGATTTTTTTTATGAACTTCAAGATGTTTTGTGAGATATTCATCATAAATTGAAAAAAACAAGATGATAAGATTGATAACTAAAATAACAAACGTTAAAACAATCATAATAATATCTTTTCCAAAATCACATTAAAATTAGGATTCTCTAAGGGATAAAAATAACTTTCAAAGGAGATTATTTTTTTTTCAATCTTTTTGGGAGCATAATCAATTATTACATTGTTCTCAAAATTAGTAAAATTATCACCAATGTCTAAATTTTTATTAAATTCCTTCAAAATGCTATTTTTATAAATTTTTGAGACATCTCCGGTCTTGGAATTAACAATAAGAACATAGTGATATCCGGAATCTATATTTTTCCCAATCATCAGTTCAAGCCCCGGAAAATTTATATTTTTCTCAATTTCCTTTTCATCAAATTTAACTCTTGAGATTATTGAAAACAAAGCAAAACTTTCTTCAGCAAAAATCTTCTTTTTAGAAAATCTTGTTAAAATTTCCGACAATTCATCTCGAGAATATTTATCATTTTCCATAATATTATTTTTATCAAAAATTACGTTGTAACCGTCTATATCTTCAATAGAATTACTATTGCTTATTTTTTTTCGGAACAATTTTTTTATTTCATTAATACCTGCAGGCATTTCAAGAAAATCATTAAAACCAATCCGTTTTGCTCTTGCTTTGTGACTATATGCAGTTAGTTTTGATGTTAAGAGAAAAAGTGTTATTTTCGGAAATTCTTTTTTTATTTTCCTTGCATATTCAAAAACACTGGGGTCTCCAATCCAATCCGGTAAGAATATTGCTAATTGTGATTCTTTATATTTATCAAATTGTAAATCCTTTTCATTTACAAATGATTTGCACAAAACTTGATTTCCAAAAATATTTTTAATATCTTTTTCAAAATTATTCAGAAACGAAGGATACAGAATAACGGCTATTTTTTTAAGACTAACTTTTTTAAAATTAATTCCTTTAGGATCAACAACTATCCCGTTTGGCGAAAGATCAATTTTTAATTTCACTTCTTTTTTACTTGGAATAGAATATGTTATAAAGTTTTTTTCTCTATCATTGTAAGAATAATTAATCTTAAAAATACCTTCGAATAGATTTTCTATCTTTTTATATTCAAAAGATTCTCCAACGGATCCTATCAGATAATTAATGGAATAATTTTTTTTGAGTGAAATTAAAAACCTATTTTTAAAAGAATCTATTTTTACATCATCTGATGAATAGAACTTATTAACCCTATCAAAAATAACTATCTCGGGATTAAATTCTTCTATATAATTATCAATATCTCTCAGAAAAGATGTTACAACACCGGGATCCTTAAACAAATCATAAAGATTTTTTGGATATTGAAGAAGTAAAAAATAATCACTATTAAAGATTCTATTGAAATCCAAATTAATATTAACTCCATAATCTTTCAATGTGCAAAAATCATTATCTGTAAAAAATAATACTCTCTTTTTTTTCAAAACATTCTCAAAGGCAATTTGAAGCGAGAGATAATAATTGATGAAATCATTATTAGAATTAATTAAATAAACGCCATTTTTTTTTGTTGCTGAAAAATTGAGATCGAATTCTGAAAAATTAAATTTAGCTAAATTCATAATTATTTAATAAAAGCGGTTGCGATATCAAATTTATCCTGAATATCAGAGATTATTTGATAATACATTGTTTGATCTAATTGTAGATAACGCCAAACCCAATCAGGAATCGGTTCGAGATAAAAATTATCACTTTTACCAAATTTCATCCCTTTCGCCAAATTATTTGCAACCATAACAATAGCAATATTTTGTTTATCATCCATAGATGAATCGACATAATGATGATGGCGAATAACATTAATAATTGATTTTGGAAGGTTCATTTTTGTTGCATAAAAAGTCCCGATTTCTTGATGTGTTACTCCCAAAACTTTTTTTTCAGCCAACAATAATCTTTTATTTGGGTCTTTTCCGACAATTTCTTGAATAATTTGGTAATCATTTTTAAAATATTTTTTAATTACATAAGAACCAAGATCGTGTAATAAACCAGCGAAATATAACTCATCTGCTTTTGAAGAATAAATCGTATTTTCGCAAATAATTTTTGATATTATTCCCACACCTAAATTATGAAGCCAAAAATCTTCATTTTCATCTTTTCGAGAATCTAAAAAAGTCTCTTGCATAATTTGTTGAGAAAAAATATTTTTTAAAGAGTCTTCTCCTAATATCTCAACAGCTTTTTTTAATGTTAAAATTCTCCCGTTATCTACAGAATTAGCAGCTTTACTCAAAACTATACATGTCATTAACGGATCTTTTGCAATATATCTAAAACCATTTTCCTTATTAAATTTAGAATTTTTCAACAGAGAATTTATTTCTATAAATGCAGAATTTAAAGAAAGAAACGGTTCACATTTTTCTATAATGTGAGTTATTTCCAGCATTTTATTTTGGTTAACCATAAATTCTTTTCCTTACTTCATTTTCAATAATTGCATCCAAAAAAATCGTCATATTTTGGTCGGAGGTTGTCATTCTAAACATTTCTTTATATTCATTTTTTACTTCTTGTTTTAAGATTAATTTTTCCATATTAGAAGGCTCTTTAATTTTTTCATCACTATCTTCTTTAATACAGATACTTTCAATCCCTTGCTTTCGGGCAAAATTCAAATAGAATTCGTCCAAAACCACATTTTTCTTTAAAAGAATTTTACCTTTATCAGATAACAAATCTTTAGCAGTGATCATTCCTTCTTTAACCTTTTCTAAAACAATATATTTCATATTAATCCTCTAATTTAAGAGAAATTTCACTGTCAGTTAGTCAAGGATAAATTTTCGTAAAACTAATTTTATTCAGAGAAATAATTATGCTTTACAAATCTAAAATAGTTAATGAATTGATATAATTACAAATAGAGATTAATAATTATAAAATTTATCTAATTTTGATTTTTATCATTCTCCCAAAAGAATACTTTTTTAATTGGTTGTACTTGATAATATAATAGCGAATCAAAATCCATAGTTTTAAAATTATTTCTCAGTTTTTCAATTTCTGCAATTGTTTTAAAATCCTTGCTTTTAGTTTTTAAAACCTCTTTATAAATTATCCAAGCCAAAAGGTTTTTGTCTTCTTGGGAATATATTTGAATTAATTTCAGCGCAACCAAGTCAAATTCATTTCCATTCTGATAATTAAAGAAATAATCCAACAGATATTTTTTTTGCATATCAGTATCTTTCTTTGCCGCATAAGCGACAAACATTAGATAATCCAATTCTTCTCCCCTGAACCCTTTTTGATAAATAAGATTTAAGGTATCAATAGCTTTTTGGTATTTTTTAATTACAATATAATCAGTTGCAATCTTAATATTTATTTCATAAACTTCCTTTTTAGAAAGTGTTAGAGTGGTGTCTTTCAACAAATCTTCATAATTTTGGATAGCTTCGTGAAATAATCTGTTTTTATCATAAATTTCTGACAAAGCTAAAATCTCTCTTTTCCTTAGAAATAGATTATTTGTTGAATCCAGTTTTGTGTTAAGAAATTCAATACTATTTTTGGCGTCCATATTTTTCAAAGTAAATTCGTAAAGTCTGTAATATGAGTTATATACAGAATCTTTCCGAACCATTTTGTAAAGTATTTCAGATGATTCATTCCATTTGTTTAATCCATTTAAAGCTATTGCTTTGAAATAATTCAAACTATCTAATTTTACAGAAACCGAATCCAAATCATTAATGATATTTATTGTTTTGGAATACTCTTCTTTTTTTAGATAAAATTTTAACAAATCAAGGGCAAATTGCTTATTTAAAGAATTGTTTGGATGGGTAAACACAAAGTTCTTCAGAAAATCTTCATAAGATTTTTCACCATCCAATTTATATTTCAAATAACATATTTTGAATTCTATTTCATCATCTTTTTGTAATTTGAGAAATTCCCGATAGTATTTGATAGCTTTTTCATATAATTTTTCTTCTTCATATTGTTTGCCCAAAAATAATGTAATTTGAGAGCGTAAACCTTTATCTAATAATTTTTTGTATTTGGTAAAATATTCCTCCAGCAAAACCCTTCTTTTTTCTTTTAAAATAATTCTAAAGAAAGCTCTCACGTATTTTTTATTTCTATAAGAATATTTATCCAATAAAGATTGGTAATATGGAATTGCATATTCATAATGTTTTGTAAAAGTATATAATTTTGAAAGTTTTTTCAATCCGGTAAATTTATAGTTATTGTCTTTTGAATATAGCATTTTCATCCAATAATAAGCAGAGTTATTATATTTGAAAAGTTGATAATAACAATTTCCAATCGCATAATTAAGATAATCTTGTTGAGTTAATTTTCTATTTTTCAAGTATTTATAATGTTTAATAGCTAACTTGTAATCTTTCATTTTCTGTTCACTTTCTGCCAAAAGAAAATAATAGAAAGAATTTTCTTCATACTTCAGAGTATTTAAAGACAGTTGATATTTTTTCTCATGAAAATATTTATAAGCTAATAAATTATAATACAACTTAGTATTGAATTTATTTAAAGATGAAATATGCCTAAAATCGGCATTTCTCGATTCATAAACTATCAAGTTTTGTTTTACCGAATTTTCAAAACCATCATTAAATTCAAGTATATTTTCTTTTGTATAAAATTGGATTAAACTTAAATAGTGTTCTGAAATATCTTTAACATTCCCTGACTTATTTTTAAGATTTGAAAATCCGGCAATTGCTTTTTTATAATCTTTTTTATAATAAAAATAAATGGATCGCAAGAGCAATTTTTCATCAGAATCAAAAACCATATTTTGAAGTTTATTAATCACATCCAAATATTTTTCATAATCTTTTTCCTGAAGATATTTAACTAATAAAATGCCAACTGAATCCTTAACTTTTTCTGAACCAATTTCAGAGATTAAAGTCCTTAACTCTTCTAATTTTGCCATATTAGCATAACTTACAATTATTTCGTAAGAGATACTATTTATACCTTTTTGTAAAAAATATTTTTGAGATTTTTTAATTTCTTCAATCAATTTATCATATTTTTCATTAACAAATAAGAGCTTAATATATAAAATCCGGGCTTTGTAATTATTTGACAAATCAGGGATTGTTTCTATTTCTTGAAGGGCTAAATCTAATTTATTTTGGGTTTGGAATTCTAAAGATTTTTCGTAAACATCTCTTTCATACAAATCTATATCAAAAGTCTCTAAACAAAATATTTTCAGTTGAGAGACTAAAATTATAATTAGAAAAAGATATTTTTTCATTTACTTTGAAGCTAATAAAGCCGCTCCTAAAGCTCCGGTAATTGAAGGATCTTTAGGGATTGACAAGGTAATATTTAAAGTCTCTTCCAAAGCACGAATCATTGATTCATTATTTGCTACTCCACCGGTAAAAACTACCGGTTCAATTAACGGTATTCGCGATAACAAATTTTTTTGGCGTTTAGCTATTGATTGATGAACAGATTCTAAAATATTTGCCGGCTTCTCAGTTTTTGCAAGATAACCGATTATTTCAGATTCCGCAAACACAACACAGGTGCTGCTAATATCTATTTTTTTATCGGCAGTTAAAGCGATTTCGCCAAAATCCTTTACTTGAATTCCTAACAAAACCGCAACTTTTTCCAAAAATCTGCCTGTTCCGGCTGCACACTTATCATTCATCGAAAAATCATTCACTTTCCCATCAACAATAGAAATTACTTTTGAATCTTGTCCGCCGATATCCAAAATTGTCCTTACATTTGGAAAGAGAAACACAATTCCTTTTGCATGAGCTGTAATTTCCGAAACAAATTTATCGCTGAAAGAAACGATTTTCCGTCCATAACCGGTTGTGAAAATTTTACTAATTTCAGCATCTTTAATATTTAATTCCTTCTTTCCCATTTCCAACAAATCAAATGCCGAATCCGCAGGATTTACCTTTGTCGCAATGACATTTGTATATTTAATTGATCTACTTTCCTTTTCAAAAAAAACAATTTTAGTAGTTCGTGACCCCAAATCTATTCCAATTCCGTATTTCATTTTTCACCTCAAGACAAAATATAGGTATAATATTCCGATTCAACAAAATATTTTTTAGCTACTCTTTGAAGATCATCAATCGTGAGATTCATTAATCTTTCATTTCGTTTGCAATAATAATCATAATCAAAACCAATGGCATAAATCATCGCTAAAATCTGGGATTGAATTAAAATAGATTCTTCGTCAATCATTCTTGAGCCTCGAATAAAATTCTTTACAATATTCAATTCTTTTTCCTGCACACCGTCTTTTTTGATATCATTAAAAATCGTTTTTATAGATTTTAAGGAATACTTCGTTTCGTTTTTATCGACAATTGCCGAACAGATAAAAAACCCGAATTTATCATAATTATTTTGATCAAAACCAACAGAATATGCTACACCGTCTTCTTCTCGAAGTTTAGTAAATAATCGAGAATTAATATCACCTCCAATAATTTGAGCTAAAGAATTAAAGGCAACGGCATCATTTATTTCATGAATAGTCGGAGCTTTTCCACCGATATTTATAATTGATTGATCGTTATTTTTAACTAATCTTAATAAATGCGATTTAGAATGTTGGATATTAATTTCCGGAGTTTTAATAATATGATGAGTTTTAGAAAAATCATACAATTCATTCATCAAAGAGATTCCGTAATTTGGGTCAATATCACCGACAATTCCAAAATACATTTCGGTATTTTTATAATATTTATTATACCAATTTTTAACTTTATCGCGATTAATTTTCCTCAAACTATTTTTCGTTCCCATTCTTGAAACGATATTATTTTTCCTTCCAAAATACATCTTTTTCCAGAGATTTCCAGCATAAGATTGAGGATAATCTTTTAGGCGATCAAGTTGATTTATATAGGTATTTTTTATTGTTTCTATTTGATCTTCCGGAAAAACCGGTAAGGTAATTATCTCAAAAAGCAAAGTTAAAGCTTCCTGAAAATTGGACTTAAAGCATTTTATTTTAATTCCCGTCATTTCCGTTCGATGATCAACATTTATTTGAATTCCGTTTGAAACGCAAAATCTCAACAATTCATTATGAGTTTTTTTCTCAGTTCCATATAAAAACAAGGTTGAAGTTAAATTATTTAAACCGCGTTCGTTAAGTTTTTCATGAAAATGAGACACTTTGAAATAAACCGAAATACCCACGATTTCAGATTTAATTTTTTTTAAGCTGAGATGAACATTCTTATTCAGCTTTGTATGGACAAAATTTTTGTTAAACTCTGTCGAAATTTTTTGTTTATCTTTATCTTTAAAAAAGGACTCGATCTTATGTTCATCCAAATTTTTCTTTCCAAAATAATAAATGGTTAAGTACTTATAATTTAGATATTTGTTAATAACATTATCAACATCCTGCATTGAAATATTTCGAATTATATTCGGATATCTTTCCAAATTTTTATAATCCTCCAACATTTCTTCAGAAGCTAAATTCATCGCAATATTTTCGTTAAATTCAAAAGAATATTTATGACTAACCAAAAGATCATTTTTATGAAATTTTAACTCACTTTCAGATATTTTTAATCGTTGCAATTTATCAAATTCTTTTAAGAAAATATCAATTATTCTATATCGGTCAGCTTTGATTTTTGGAATAATAAGAATTATAGTAATCCCATTATTCACTCCGGAAACAGAATGAACATGAATGGAATCAATTAATTTTTCTTGGTAGAAAAGTTTTTTATAAAGAACAGAATCCTTACCCACCGCAAAATGTTTAGTTACAATTGATAGTTGGAAAGATTCAATATCACGTTCCGAAAGTTCAGGAATGGCAAAAGCAATCATATCATTGGCAACATTTCGTTGAATAAAATCGTAATTTTTGGTAGGATAATAGGAATTATCAACCTTATTCGGTTTGACATTTTTATCTTTCCAACCGCCAAAATATTTCTCTACAAGTTGCCTTAAATTATTTTCTTTAAAATCTCCGGAAACCACGAAAAAAGAATTACCGGGACAATAATAATATTGATAAAAATCTCGTAATTGTTGCGGAGCAGCATTTATTAATAAATTTTCATAACCAATAATTGGGTGTTTTAAAGGACTGTTTTTAAAGTATTTCTGAGGAATAGACTCTACAAAAAAATCTTCAGGATCATTTTGATATTGTTTAATTTCTTCTAAAACAACTTTCTTTTCCATCTTAAATTCTTCATCGCTAAAGTTTGCCTTTATCGCCAATTCTGACAATAATTCAATTCCCTCTTCCAATTTATCGGCAGGCAAATAAATGTAAAAACAGGTTGTATCATATTCGGTAAAAGCATTAATGTTTCCGCCAATATTAGCAGCTTTTTCCATAACTCCATTCATTGGATATTTCGAGGTGGATTTAAAAACCAAATGTTCAGTTAAATGTGAAAATCCTCGATTAGAAGAATTTTCATTGCAAGAACCGGTTTTTATATAAAGTTGCAAATTAATTATCGGCTGAGTTTTGTTTTGATTTGCAATTACTTTAAAATTATTTTCCAACGTAAAATCTATAGTATTAAGCATTTATCCCCTTATTCTTTTGAAAATTCAACACAAGCATAAGCACTATGATTATGAATTGATTCAAAATTTTCCGATTGAACTCTAAACCAGTTTATCCGCTTATCTTCTTTTAATTTTAAGGTAACATCTCTCACAATATCTTCAACAAATTTAGGATTATCATAAGCTTTTTCCGTAACATATTTTTCATCAGGTCTTTTCAAAAGAGAGTAAACTTCACAACTCGCCTGACTTTCTACAATATTAATTACCTCTTCCATCCAAATAAATTCATCATAAGAAAATTCTACCGTAACTATCGACCGCTGATTATGAGCACCATATTCACTAATTTCTTTTGAACATGGACACAAGGTCGTGATTGGAACTTTAATCCCGATAATTAATTTATAATCATCTTTATAACTTGCATGAAAAAAACAATCATAAGACATTATTGAAGAAATTTTACTAACCGGAGCAACTTTATCAATAAAATAAGGAAATTTAATATCGATAAATGCAGACTCGGAATTAAGGCGGTTTTTTACTTCCAAAAGAAATTGAGGCAATTTATTTATCAAATTATCTTTATGATATTGATGAAGAATTTCTATAAATCTGCTCATATGAGTGCCGCGATGTTGATGTGGTAAATTAACGAAAATATCTAAATCAGCTATTGTGTTTTGCGTTTTATTTGCCATGTCTTCGACAATAATGGGATATTTCACATCTTTAATTCCAACCTTATTAATAGGAATTTTTCGTTCGTCTATTTCGTTTTGAATATCTTTTTTATTTTTCATTTTTCAAATACTTTCCTAAATTTTTTGATTGTGTTTTAATAATTTTATCATTTTTAACATAATAAATCAATACTTCAGTATCGGGTATTTTATTAATCATTTCAACTGCTTTCTGCGGTTTCATCAAAAAACATGATGTAGATAAACCGTCTGCCAAAAAAGCATTATCCGCTATCACGGTAACAGAGATGCAAGTTCGCGAGGGATTTCCCGTAAATGGATCGATAATGTGATGATATCGAATACCGTTTTTCATAAAAAATCTCTCGTAATCACCGGAAGTTACAACACTTTTATTAGCAACTTTCACTTCGGCAATAATCTTTTTTTTATCTCGTGGATGTTGAATACCAATAAGTTGAGGAATATTTTTTCTATCAAATAAACGAATATCCCCGCCGGCATTAATAAATCCGCTCACAATATTCTTATTAGAATTCATCCGTTCAAAAACCTTATCAATAATATAACCTTTGGCAATCGCACCAAAATTTAATTTCATATTTTTTATTTTGACCAAGTTATTTTTTGAAAATTGTATCTTGTCAAAACCAACAAATTTTTTCGCTTTTCTAATTTGTGAACTATCAGGTACAATTGCTTTTTCAAAATCCCATAAATCAGTTAAAGTTCCGATAGTAGTGTCAAAATGACCATTAGAAAGACCATAGAGATATTTTGACATTGAGAGCATTTGATAGAAATCGGAATTAATTTTGATAGAATCTTTTTTAGAAGAATTTAACTTTTGCAATTCAGTCCCATCTTTATAATATGACAAAATATTATCGTATTTATCAATCACGGAAAAAAGACTATCCATAAAGGCATTTTCATTTTTAAGTCTTGAATTAAAATTAATTTCAACAACCGTATCCATGATAATTTTGGTTTTCTTATAATTAAATTCTCTGGTTTTATATCGGTAAAAGGCAAATGATAATACCACAATGAGTAAAATAAAATTCACTATATCTCGTTTTTTCAAAATAACTCCAATTTCTTTATTTAATGATTTAAAACAGATATTTTAAATCACATTTTTTCTGTCAATTTAATGCTCTTTTAATTTTTATTCTAACTAATTTGGAGCTGTAAAATCTATACTCCGAGTAGTAAAACCATACCCCAATACATCATAAACATCTGTTACAATCATAAATGCTTTTGGATCAAGATCAAGCATTATATCTCTTAAAATTGAAACTTGCCTACGATTTAATATTACAAAAATCATATCTCTTTGCGTGCCGGTATAACCACCTTCAGACTTAATAAAAGTAACGCCACGTTCTAATGTTTTGTATATCTCATTCCTAACGTCGTTTGGAAAATCAGTTATAATATAAACACCTTTTACGTAAGGAAGTCCTTCACTGGCAAAATCGGTAACTTTTGAGGAAATAAATAAGTTAATATATCCCCACAAAATTAATTTTATGTCATGGAAGAAAACTCCTACCGAAAGAATAATTAATGTTTCCACAAACCAATATCCGGTACCAATTGAGATTCCTAATTTTTGTTTGATAATAGCCACAGGAATATCGGTGCCACCTGTAGATCCTCTAAATTTAAAAATAATACCTAAACCTAATCCTAGTATAACCGATCCTGCAATTGCTGATAAATATATATCGGAAGGCGAAAGTATCGCATAAATTTTATGCCCGTTATCAATAAAGGAAAACCTGCCTAAATTTTTAATTATCCCTAATTTATGAAGAGTTTGAAAACTGACAAGGTCTGTTAAAATTGACGAAGAAAACATTCCATAAATTGAACGAATTCCAAAAGTTTTTCCCAGCATTAAATATCCTAAAAAAAATAATGGAACATTAAAAAAAATCATCGTAATGCCAATTGGAATATGAAACAAATGATACATAATTTCAGCAATACCACCAACTCCACCGGGAGCAATTTTATAAGGAACTAAAAACCACGAATAAGAAATAGCCAACATTAAAGCTCCAAAAGTAATACCTAAATATTGTTTAATTTCACGATACATATTAATTTTCATTCTCACCTCATTAATTATTATTTTGTTAATTAAAGATGCCGAAAAATTTTATTTAACATTTTAGTCAAAGAAAATAATTTTAGCTGTATTTTTAGACTTTTATTTTACCGTATTTTTATATGTTTAGAAAAATTGTCCAATAATTTCATTTTCAAAATTTATTAACTCCTAACAAAATCCAATTAAGAAAATAAGTTATCTCATTGCAAAAATTATCTTACCGAATATAAAATTGTCAGCATAAAGATTACCAAAATTCTCGGTTTAGCTATTTTAGAAATAAATTGAAAAGAAATTCTATAATTAATAATAAGCTTATTTTTGGTATTGAAAATAGAAGTAATGGATATTACAAATAATTAAATTTAAAAAAAAGCCTCTTTCGAGGCTTCCTGTTTTTGGAGGATTATCTAATTATAGTAATCCTTTTGGTGGAGAAAATTTTGTTCCCGCTTCTAACTCTGGAAAAATATATTCCGGAGTGACAGCGATTATTTAACTTGTCTTTTCCATTCCAATGAGCTTTGCCATTTTTCAGTTTAAGCGTGTTAACAATTTGTCCTTTAATGTTGAAAATTTCTACGGTTCCATTATTCAAAACAGTTCTTTTATTGTTATTTTTAACTTCAATTGTTGAGTAATTTGAGAATGGATTCGGATAAGCATTTATAGTCCAATTTGAGGCAGGAATGTTTGCATCGGAAACAGATGTTTCAGTATCGAAAATAACTACATCAACAGCACCGACAGCAACTTCATAAGTATTAATTTCATCACCTTCATTTGAAAGAATTTTTAAGGAAGAATTATTTGTATAATCAGCAGAAGTTATCGCTATATAATCTTCATTAACAAAGATTGAAGAGCCAAAAGCAGATAGAGGATTATCGACAGAATATACAAATTCGTAACTATCGGCATCATAAACTATTGTTCCATAAGAATATCCGTCACAAACATAAACAAGATTATTAAATGCAAAAGCTGATCCGGGAGTACCACCAACAGAAATTGTATGAATAACAGTATTATTAATCGGGTCAATAACATCAGCTTCACCCTGAATATCAGAATAATTTCCGGTACAAATTGCATGAATTTTTGAATTTGAAACAACAACATTTTGGCAATTTAGGCCTACATTAATTGAAGCAATATTTGTAAAATTTTCTACATTTATTACATCTACGGAACTTTGTCCATAATTTGGATAAGCCACTGCTGTACAAGCAACGTAGAGATTTCCATTAAAATAAGCGATTCCTTCCGGAGCGGTATTTACTTCAACAGAACCTACAACACTAAAGGAAGTTAAATCAACTTTGTAAACTTTAGAGGTAATAAGTCCGGTTACATAAGCAAATCCGTCGATGATGACCAAATCATAAGGATTACTTGAGTTTTCAAAATTCAAAGTAGAAATAACATTTCCGGTTGCTGCATCAATTTTCTGAAGATTGTTATCCATCGAATTAATTGCATAAATAAAATCACCATTAATTGCTATTCGATTAGCACCACTCCCTAAAGTTGCAAAATTATTATTTACATCTCCGGTAGTTAAATCTACTTTCGATAAAGTCATACTTATTGTATTGACCACAAATGCCTGAGGTGTTCCCCAAAGCAAACCACCGATAATCAACAGTACTAAGATTAGTAATTTTTTCATTTTTTCTCCTTGCATTTTTCATGCTACATTTTTATTTTTATTATCACACTCAATCCCCAATTAAAACCCGGTTGAGGAGTATGTTGATAAATTTCATATTCTGTATTTAAAAGGTTATTAAATTCACTCGAAAGCAAAATATTGTATTTTTTAAAATCCAAATTAAAAGAATTTTTAACAAATAAGATTTCATAATCTTTAATCGGAGTATAAATATTATCTCGCGTAATCCATTGTTTCCCCGTATGTTGATAACCAAATTGAAATTTGAAAACTCGACTCTTATAATTTAAGGAATAGTTTTGCTTATAAATCGGAGTATAAATTATATGTTTATTCCAAAACTGAGAATGCGTACCATCGTTTTTTTTACTTTTATCCAAAGCAAGCGTTGTTGTATAATTCCCGACAAATCTCAGATTTCTAGAAATTTCCAATTCAACATTTCCGACATAGTTTTGATATTCGGCATTAACTAAATTATCCGGTTTCCACGAACCATTAAATGACCGATACCAATAAATCAAATTTTCAACTTCGTTTTTATGATAAGAAAATTTTGCTTTTATAATATCATATTTTATTGCTCCAAACAATTCATAACCTTTTGATTTTTCAGGAACTAAATTCGGATTTCCGCTTGCTTGAGAATCACCTTTCCAATAAAGATTATAGAATGAAGGCAATGATTCGGCATTTCCAATATTCCCTCCAATCGTTGTTTCAACCAAAAAGGTAAATTTCATTTGAGAAGAAAACTTATAACTTAGAAAATCATTAAATCGTTGATTTTTATCATATCGAAGACTTAGAATACTTTTATTTGAAATTGGAAAAACTTCATAATTCATCATAAACTTTGAAAAATACCCAAAATTATATTGGCTGGTTTTAGGTAAATTACTCAATCCGAAATAGACATCATCATATTTATACGATTGTTTTTTATAATCAAGACCGGTTTCAAAATTCAAAGGAAAATGATAAGTAGATTTGAGTTTAAAGACATCGCCCATAATTTCATAATTACTAATTCCATAATTTTTATACATCGAAATTGGAGCTAACAAATTTTTGTAACTACTGTGTTTCTTATTATCGTAAAAAGAATTTTTCAGAATATATTTTTTTGATGAATATCCTACGTCAATTCTTTGATTAATATCATAACCGTCTAAATGACTATTTTCGTAAAGCAAAAGCATCTCGGAATTACCGGGTAAATATTTTTGAAACTGATTTGTAAGAATACTATAATCAAGATGAAAATTACCTTTATGATAATTCATTTTTGAAGAAAAATTATAGGATTTCTTTTCATTATTCTTTCGCTTGATTTCTTCAAAATGACTCTCTACTTTTTGTTTATATTTAAAATCATTTCGTGAAAAAACCTTTTCGAAATGAACAATACCATTGTAATTTATTGTACCAAATGAATAACCATAACTTTCTTTTTGCAGTCCAAAACTTCCTATTTTTTTTGAAAAACTTACCGAATTTGACCCAAAAGATTTTTTCGTATTTATGTTAATAATCCCGGCAATTGCCCCGCTTCCACCTTCAGAACCGGAATTATCGGTAATTATCTCAATATTTTGAATAATTTCCGATGGAATTTGAGATAAATCATAAGCTTTACCATCCTGATTTTGAGCGATTCCATCAATCATAACCAAAGTGTGCCGACCGTGATGACCAAGAATTGAGGCAGTTTGCTCTTCCCCGCTAAGTCCGGTTCCGTGAATATTCACACTCGGAGCATTTTCAATCAAATCTACAGCGGAACCATTTCCCATATCATTTTGAATTACTATTTTATCAGATAAATTTGGCAAAACGTTACTTTCTTTCCCAATTACTTTTATTTTTTTTCCTTGAAAAGGTTGTAAAAGCATCTCTATTTTTTTTTGAGAATCTAAAGTTTTAGCTAAAACTATTTTATCTTTATAACCAATTTTATGAAAAAAAAGAGTGTCTGATTTTATAATATTTTTAAGAATAAACCGACCTTTTTTATTGCTGATGGTAACATTATTTTTATGATAAATAATCACATCTTTTAAAGGTTGGTTATTTCTACCCACGACTTTTCCGAAATAAATATCTGCAAAAAGAATATTCAAATAGAAAATAAATAAAATTGTAATTATCTTTTTCATAACTTTCCTGAGAAAAATATATTTGGCCTCTTAGAATGAGGATTTTCGTTCACAAACAACTTTTTACCGTATATTTTTTGAATCATTTCAGTAGTAATAATTTCTTCCGGTTTTCCGGTCATCATAACATTTTTATCTTTTAGAATTATCAATTCATTACAAAATTCAAAAGCCAAATTCAATTGATGAGATACCATAATTATCAGCTTATTGTCATTCTCGTTAATATTTTTTAACCACTCAACAAGCTCTAATTGATGATGCAAATCCAAATGTGAAAAAGCTTCATCTAAAAGAATTATCGGAGTATCTTGAACCAATGCTCGAGCAATAATTGAACGCTGTTGCTCACCACCGGATAGATTTGTAAAATTCGTATCTTTATATTTCCACAAATCCAATCTATTTAAAATACGATCACAAATTTCATAATCTTCTTTTGAATATCCTCTAAAATATGAAATGTACGGATATCGTCCCATCAATACAATTTCACGAACAGTATAATCAAATTGAAGATTTATTGTTTGGGGAATCAGACTTATTATTTTTGCTAAATCATGATGTGAATATTCAGAAATTAATTTATCCTTAATGAAAATCTCACCGCTTTTGGGAGCAAAATATCCAATAATTGATTTTAATAAAGTAGATTTTCCAACCCCATTTGGTCCAATAATTCCATAGAATTTATCTTTTTTAAAATGAAGAGAAATATTTTCCAGAACTACTTTATCACCGTAATTTAGTGAAACATTCTTTGTTTTTATCATTTTATCCTCTTTTTATTATATTTTTAATTTACTCATACACAACACTTTATCTACACCTTATAAAAAATATCTTGCCAGAAAACAATAAAAAATTTGTCAATACCTACTAATTTAGTATGTTTTCGCTTAAGGAGTTATAATGCAGATTTCATCAAAGACAGAATACGCTGTTAGAGCCATCACGGAATTGGCGCTAATTTCAGAAACGGGAAAACCTGTTTCACTAAAATTACTTTGTGAAAGACAAGGTTTACCACAAAAATATATCGAAAAGCTGTTTAAAAATTTAAAAAATTTTAAGATCATCAGCAGTACTAAAGGCTCAAAAGGCGGATATAGATTGTTGAAGAAAGCCAATGAAATAACTCTCTTAGAAATAATGGATGCTGTTGAAGAAAAATATAGCACAGTACTTTGTGAAAGACCTTCGACAAATACGATAAAATGTGATAACTCAAATTGTGGATTTTATCGGGTATGGAAAGGTTTGCAGAGCGACTTGAAAGATTATTTCGCAAAAATAACGATTGATAAATTTATCAAAGAAATTAGGAGATAAAATGAAAAAAATTTATTTTGATAATTGCTTAACGAGCAAAACCGATAAAAAAGTTGTAACGGAAATGATTCCTTATTTTACCGAAAAATACTATTTTCCGGAGAATTTTGTTTCAATAGGAACCCAGGCAAGTTCCGATATAGATAAATCAAAAAAGATTATTGCCGATTCTTTAAACGTTGATAAATCGGAAATACATTTTACGACCGGTGGAACTTCAGCCAATAACTTGGCAATTAAAGGTTTCTTAACTGCAAATTCAAACAAAGGCACACATATTATTTGTTCTATCATTGATTATCCTGATATTTTAACCAACGCATCATTTTTTGAAAAAAGTGGCTTTGAGGTAACTTATCTGTCTGCCGATTGGGATGGAAGAATAAATTTAGAGGAATTAAAAGCAGCTCTTCGACCCGATACTGTGTTATTTATGACCACTTTATCCAATCATACAATGGGTACTATCCAAGATATGCCGAAAATAAAAGAAATTCTATCAACCAGCGACCATCACATTTATACGCACGTTGATGCTTGTGAAGCTTATGCAAGAATGCATATTGATCCAAAAGAAATGGGAATTGATATGATGTCTATCAGTGCTCATAAAATACACGGACCTCAAGGAATTGGAGCTTTATATCTTAGAAAGGGTATCAATTTAGGTCAAATAAAACATGGAATCGATCGAATTGATCGCTACGAAACAGGCGGAATCAGTGTTGCTTTAATCGCCGGTTTTGCAAAAGCGGTTGAATTGGCATTTGATAATCTTGATGAAAAAATTGCCTATATGAGAAACTTAAGCAATCATTTATTGGAACGAGTTCAAAATGAAATACCTCACATAATTGTAAACGGTGCGATTGGTGAGGAAAGAATTTGTCATAATATGAATATTAGTTTCAGTTTTATTGAAGGTGAAGCAATTACCGTAATGTTGGATTTAATGAATATTAATGTTGCCACCGGAAGTGCTTGTGCATCAAAAGGGCTTAAAGCAAATTATATTTTAATGGGAACAGGTAGAACCCATGAACAATCTCACGGTTCAATAAAATTTACGTTCAGCCGTTTCAACACTATTGAAGAAGTAGATTATACCGTTGATAAATTAAAAGAAATAGTTCAAACCTTGCGAGAAAGAAGTCCGCTTTACACGGATTATAAAAATCAAATAAAGGAAAATAAAGGAGAATAATAATGAATACCCAATACTCACAAAAAGTTTTAGACCACTTCATGCATCCAAGAAATTTAGGGATTCTTGAATTAGCCGATGTTAAAGCTACTGAAGGAAGCCCGGCTTGCGGTGATCAAGTTTCATTATATTTAAAAGTTAATCCCAAAACAATGGTTATTGAAGATATTTCATTTCAATCATACGGTTGTGCCTCAAATATTGCAACAGCCTCAATCATTACAGAAATGGCAAAAGGTAAAACTTTAGATGAAGCAGAAAAAATTACTTGGAAAGAATCAGCAGACGCACTCGGTGGATTGCCGGCAGTAAAAATGCATTGTTCTGTTCTCGCTGTTGATACGTTAAAATCAGCAATTAAAAAATATAAGATTGAGCATCATCTCATAGAAAAGGAAAAGTTCTCCAAAGATTTAATCTTAAAAGAATTACGTAGTGTTGTTTATCCCAATGTCGGCGAAGATATTGTTTCTTTGAAAATGGTAAAATATTTAAGCTTCGATAAAGGTGTTGTAACTATCGATCTCGACGTTCCATCTTTTGACCCAATGCGTGATAACATTGCTGAAGAAGTTAGAGAACATCTGGGAAAATTCCCCGAAATTAAAGACATTAAATTAACTATGTAAATTTAGGGCGTAATTCTACGCCCCTTTTTATTTATATTAACGACCAATTTACCGGTCGTTTTTTTTATTTATTCACAATCATAAATTTTATTATGATTTTAATCACATCTATCAAAGCTTTTTTAAGATCGTTAAATAATTAATTCTTATTTTTTATCATAATATATATAAAAAACGGACTGCCTAAAAATGAGGTAACAACTCCGATAGGAATTTCAATTATCGTTAAATGCATAGAAATAAAATCGCAGATTAGTAAAATCATACCGCCTAATAATAGTGAAAAAAGAAATGTCTTTCTAATACCGTTCCCAAAAATCATTCTTGCCATATGAGGAATAATCAGTCCGATAAATCCGATTATTCCGGTAAATGAAACCGTTAATCCAATCATCAAACTTGTAATAACAAATATTTTTATTCTCAATTTTTTGATATCAATACCCAAACTAAAAGCTGAAACATCTCCTGTAGAAAGTGCATCTAATTTACTTGACTCAAAATAGAGATAAATCAATAAAATAATATTTAAAAAAGTAACTCCGAGAAAAATATACCATTCATTTCGAGAAAAAATTCGTCCTAAATTTCCCATTAAAATATTGAAAATACTTCCGATATCTTTTTGGTTCAAATACATTAATAATGAAAGTACTGATGAATTGAACATCCCGATAATTATCCCGGAAAGCAATAATTTTGTTTTATCAAAATACCCCGAAACGTGTGCCAATGCCCAAACGGCGAACATTGTAATCAAAGCTCCAACAAAACCGAAAATCGGCATTAACAAAAAATAGCCGGTAATTGAAGCAATTGTACTTCCCAATGCAGCACCGGATGAAATACCGAGAATATATGGTTCAGCTAAAGGATTATTAAGCAGATATTGATAAACATTTCCGATTGACGCCAAAATCATTCCGGTCGTCAAAGCTAAAATCAATCTTGGAATTCTAATTTTATAGAAAATCATCGCGTTATTACCGGCATTATCATATTTCAGATAAGCAAAGATCACGAAGATAAATCCAACAAATATAAATATTTTGAGTATTTTATTTTTCATATATCACTTTATGTAATGCCTTTATCCCTTCAATAATTCTTGGACCGGCTCTTAAAATCAAATCGGGATTAACATCTTTTATCGTATAAATTCTATCATTTTTGACAGCGTTAATATTTGACCAACCCATTCTACTTTTTACGTATTTAGAAGAAATACCGGGATAAGTTGTTATAATTACATCAGGATTCCTTAAAATGATTTTCTCAGGCGAAATGCGTGAATAATCTCGCGGTAATTGCGGGAAAATATTTTCTCCGCCGGCAAGCTTAACTAATTGTCCTACAAAAGAATTGTCAGAAACTGTCATTAAAGGATTTCCATAAATTTCAAGGAAAACTTTGGGTTTTATTTTTTCATCATAATTGAGATGATTTATTGAAGAAGAAATATACTTTGATAAGGAATCAGCCTTTTCTTGACGATTTATCAGATTACCGATTTCAATTATAGAGGATTCCAAAGTCTTTACATCTTTAGGATAAATTTGGACAACTTTAAAGCCAAAATCTTTTAGCTTACTTGCAATTTTGGATTGTTCCAATGATGATGTAAAAATTAAGGTAGGTTTTAATTTTAATATTATTTCATAATTTAATGAACTAAAATTGCCAACTTTTGTAATATTTTGAATTTGAGGCGGATAATTACATTCTTTGGTTATCCCGACAATATTTTTCGCTCCATCTAATTGATAAATTATCTCGGCTAATTCCGGTGAAGTGATTACTAATCGCTGTTCAGCAAACATAATAGTGACAAAAAGTACGAAAAATATAATAAATATTCTTTTCATTTTCAACTCCCTTTCAAGATATTAACAGTCTTAATGATCCCAAAGGGATTGAATCTATATCCATCTTCCGTAGATAATTCAAAATTAATGGCAGGTTTCCTGGCTTGCAGAGGATGAAAATTTGAACCTTCCCATAAAAAAATTTACAGTGATTCAAAAACCTTAAAGTCTGCTTACAGTGACGGAGATCGCTTTCGATTTTAACGAAATTCCCATAGCACCATTAAAACTTATTTGTATTTTTTTGAAGAGTAGTATTCAGTCAATATAATTTTTTAATTTATTTAATCGTGATTTTTTAGTTTATAAAGTTACCGAACACAATTTCTCCCGTAAATATATTGAAAGAGAAAGACATGAAGCTTTTACAATATAAATTGTGCGATATATCAAAAATTTGTTTTTATTAAGACGAATAAATTGCATCTATTTTTAGATAGTGAATATTTAGCAAAAAAGGAATAAATAATTTACGATTGTATAGCTTTTTATAACAATACCATATTTTAAGAATAAAAAAAGAGGCAGGATTGCCTCTTTAATTTCTAATCTGTATAATCAAGTCGCTTATTGAGTTCAATAATCATTTTTCTGGCAGCATCCGGCAAAACGGTTCCCGGTCCAAAAATCAATGAAGCGCCATGTTCATAAAGAAAATCATAATCTTGGGCAGGAATAACTCCGCCGACAATTATCATGATATCCTCACGATCCAATTTTTTTAATTCTTCAACTAATTGCGGTAAAAGAGTTTTATGACCGGCAGCCAATGAACTCATTCCAATGACATGAACATCATTTTCAACAGCCATTTTGGCAGTTTCTTCAGCTGTCATAAATAAAGGGCTAATATCAACATCGAAACCCATATCAGCATAAGCGGTACCGACTACTTTAGCTCCTCTATCGTGTCCATCTTGCCCCATTTTAGCGATAAGAATTCTTGGACGACGACCTTCATTTTCTTGGAATTTATCCGTCATTTTTCTGACTTCTTCAATTTCGTTCTTTTTACCGTATTCGCTACTATAGATACCTGAAACGGTTCTAATGGTAGCTTTATATCTCCCAAATACTTTTTCCATAGCAAAAGATATTTCTCCTAAAGTTGCTCTTTCACGAGCAGCATAAATTGCCAATTCCAAGAGATTTCCGTCTCCTGATTTTGCAACTTCGGTAATTTTATTTAACCAATGTTGAACTTTTTCTTCATTTCTTTCGGCTTTCATTTTATTCAATCGTTTTATTTGAGAAATTCTTACCGCTGAATTATCAACTTCCAAAATCTCAATTGGATCTTCTTTTTCCAAACGATATTTATTTACCCCGACAATTGTATCTACTGCAGAATCTATTTTTGCTTGTCTTCTGGCAGAAGCTTCTTCAATTCTCATTTTTGGTAAACCGGTTTCTATAGCTTTTGTCATCCCACCGAGTTTTTCAATTTCCTGAATATGTCCCCAAGCTTTATGAATCAATTCATTTGTTAAGCTTTCTACATAATATGAACCACCCCAAGGATCAATTACTCTCGTAATACCTGTTTCATTTTGAAGGAACAACTGAGTATTTCTGGCAATTCTTGCGGAAAAATCCGTAGGAAGTGCAATTGCTTCATCCAAGGAATTTGTGTGCAATGATTGAGTGTGTCCTAAAGTAGCTGCCATTGCTTCAATACAAGTTCTGGCAATATTATTGTAAGGATCTTGTTCAGTTAAAGACCATCCGGAAGTTTGACTGTGAGTTCTCAAAGCTAGAGATTTTGGATTTTTTGGATTGAAAGTTTTTACTATTTTAGCCCACAAAACACGAGCGGCGCGAAGTTTAGCAACTTCCATAAAATAGTTAGTACCTTCAGCCCAGAAAAATGATAAGCGCGGAGCAAATTGGTCAATTTCCAAACCGGCTTTAATTCCGGCTTTTAAATAATCCCAACCGTCAGCTAAAGTATATGCCATTTCCAAATCGGCAGTAGCCCCAGCTTCTTGCATATGATATCCGGAGATACTAATACTGTTAAATTTAGGCATATTATTTGCTGTAAATTCAAAAATATCAGAGATTATCTTCATTGATGGAGCCGGAGGATAAATATAAGTATTACGCACCATATATTCTTTCAAAATATCGTTTTGAATTGTTCCTGCCAAATCTTTCCATTCCAAACCTTGTTCTTCGGCAGTAACAATGTAGAAAGCCATAATTGGCAAAACAGCACCATTCATTGTCATTGAAACAGATATTTCTCCGAGAGGAATTTCATCAAACAAAATCTTCATATCCAAAACAGAATCTATTGCAACGCCGGCTTTCCCGACATCTCCAACAACTCGTTCATGATCAGAATCATAACCTCTGTGAGTAGCCAAATCAAATGCTACTGAAAGCCCTTTTTGTCCGGCAGCAAGATTTCTTTTGTAGAAAGCATTACTTTCTTCAGCAGTTGAAAATCCGGCATATTGACGAACAGTCCAAGGACGCATTACATACATTGTCGCATAAGGTCCTCTCAAAAAAGGTGCGATTCCGGCGGTATATTTTATATGTTCTAAATTTTTAACATCATCATAAGTATATAATGGTTTAACCGGGATTTTCTCATTTGTATCCCAAACCATTTTTTTAGGATCTTTTCCTTCTTTCAATACTTTCTCTGTCCATTCTTCGGTTGAAACCGCTAATGAACTTTTATTAACGCTTATTTTTGAAAAGTCAGGGAATTTCATTTGATAACTCCTTTAATGACTTGGATATTTTTGTTTAGTTCATAAGAATTGGCTCTTGCATGAATGAAGAGATCAACTCCCGATTTTGAATAATCTTCAACTTTATCTTTTGGATAACCTGCTAAAACTATAGTAGCTTTTGGTTTTTCAGCTTTAATATATTTACAAACTTCCGGAACGATATTTTCATAATTTTTATCAGACGAACAAATCACAAAAACGTCATCCTCTATTGTCAAAGCTTCTTTAGCAGTAGTAATAGCATTTATATCAGCTTTTGTTTGAATAACATTAAATCCGCCAACTTCAAAGAATGCTTTGGAAAAATCAGATCTGCCTTTATATTCGCTTATCGTTCCAATATTTAACAAACAGATGTTAGCTGCTTTACCATTCTCTTTTTTATAGCTTTCCATATTATCGCGAAGCTCTTCAAAGATTTCTGTTAAACGAATTGTTTTAATTGTATTAACAGATAAAGAATCTTTTTTGTTTTCTAATGATGAATATACTTGATTCAAAGTTGCACCTTTTTCAAACGCACTAATCATTTCATCAATATTAAAATCTTTAATTTCGATTTCCGGTTTTTTATAATTTGAATAATATTCGCTTCTAACTTTAAAAATATTCTTAAAGTCAGGTTCTCTAAATTCTAATGGGGTTTCAATATTATTTGCAAACATATTAGTTCCGACAACAACATCTCTACGAATTAAAATATTTTTCAATCGCTTTTCTGCTGTTTCTTTAATAATGTTTTGCGGATAACTTTCTTTAATTGATGATAAGAAATTTCCTTTTTTTTCAATAGCTTGAAATTTTCCCCAAACCGTATCGATAATTTGATTTGTTAGTTCTTCCACAAACCATGAACCACCGGCAGGATCAATAACATTTTCTAATTTCACTTCTTCTTTGAGAATAATCTGCTGATTCCTGGCAATTCTTCTTGAAAATTCTGTTGGTTTTCCAAAAATTGAATCAAATGGAGTAGTACAAATACTATCAACTCCACTCAAGATTGCAGAAAAAGCTTCTGTAGTTGTTCTTAACATATTTACGTAAGGATCATATTTTGTTTTGTTAATCAGCGAAGATTTTGCATGAATAAACATTTTTTTAGATTCATCAGAACCACCAAAAGCTGATACGATATTTGTCCAAAGAACACGAGCTGATCTTAATTTGGATATTTCCATAAAGAAATTTTGACCAATACCAAATTCAAATTTAATTTTACCGGCGATTTGATCAATATTTAATCCTCTCTTAATCAATTCCTTAATGTATAAAGTTGCTGTTGAAAAAACAAAAGTTAATTCGTCAACAGCTGAAGCACCGGCATTACAATAATCTAAGCCGCTAACTGAGATTGTTCGAATATTCAAATTCTGATCATTAACCCATTTTGTAAGTTTGTACATTTCATCAAAATAGGAATCGATTGATTTAGGAAGTTTGCCATTTGTTAAAAGAAATTTAATGGGATCATAACCAATATTTGCTGATAATTTTGAAAGATCAAAATTATTTTTTTTCGCAAATGCAATTACCAATGAAGTAAATTCAGCCGCATTTAATTCGGCATTGATATCGAGATGAATAATGTCTAATAGCACATCTTTCAATGCCAATTCCAAATCTTCTAAATTTGCAATTGAAACTCCATTTTTCCCAACTTCACCTTCTCGTGATTGATTTGGATCTTGAGATAAATAACTCGGTTCATCCAAAATAATATTTACGGAATTTTGTCCCGAGTTTAAATCATGCAATAAAGCTTGATTAAATTCATCAGGGAATGCGTATGGAATTTCTTGAGCAATATTCCATTCTTTCCCTCTATAACCCAATAAATTAGTGGATCTTAAATAGTTTTCCGTTCCGGGAAGATTGTCTTTTAATTCTAATTTTTCGAAATTGTCTTGCCAATAGATTGGTTCTAATTGAATACCTTCGTAGGTTTTTGTAAGCATAATTTTATCATAAGGTTTTCCCTTAAGAAGCTTATCTGTAGCATTTCGCCACTCTTCTTTCGTTGGTATAGGAAATTCTGATAATAAGTTTTCAAACCTATTATTATTATCCTTCTGTTCCATTTTTTCCTCCAAAAACAGTTTGAACATATATTTACAAAAATAGGACTTTGTTTAAAGTCAAGTAAAATTCAAATTTCTTTCATAAAATTATAATGACTCCCTTCTATTTTCCTAATTTATACTTCATCAATAAAAAAATATGCTCCCCATAATTAAAAAACCAAATTTAAAAATTTATGTAATTTTTTTGACTTATTATTTGACAATAAAACGCAAATTTGTTTTCTAAAAAAAAATTTAAGAGGTTAAAATGAAAAAATTTCTACTCCTAATTTTGATTACGTTTTTAATGTTTGGATGTTCTAAACAGGTAAAAAAAAATCAAACGAATAGTACAAATAAAACCGCTCTGAGTTCAAAAGAGCTTACAATTTACAGCTATGACAGTTTTGTTGAAAGTTGGGGAATCGGTCCAAAAATAGTTCCCGCATTTGAAAAAAAATTCAATTGTAAAGTCAAACTGGTAGGTTGTGGTGATGCCGGGCAATTATTAAACAAAACAATTAAAGAAAAAGCAAATCCTATTGCTGATGTTATTGTTGGAATTGATAACACATTTTTAGAAAAAGCTCTCGAAGAATCAATATTAACATCTTATAAACCGGCTAATTTGTCTCACGTCAAAAAATCTTTAATATTTGATAAGACATTTTCTTTATCACCGTACGATTATGGATATTTCGCTTTTGTTTATAATACCGAAATTGTGAAAAACCCACCTCTAACTTTTGGTGAAATGCAAGATCCAAAATGGGAAAAGAAATTTATTTTTATTGATCCCAGAACTTCCAGCGTTGGAAATGGACTTTTATTGTGGACAGTTGCAGCATTCGGGGAAAACGGCTACGGACATTTTTGGCAATCTGTTAAAAAAAATATTCTCACAACTCCTGCAAGTTGGGATGATTCATACAATATGTTTTTAGCGGGTGAAGCACCAATTGTTTTAAGTTATTCAACTAGTCCTGCTTACCATATTGAAAATGACTCTACCTATAAATATAAAGCTTTTATTCCAAAAGAAGGCGCATTTATGCAAATTGAGGGTTCCGGTGTCATCAATAATTCTAAACATCCTGATTTAGCAAAAAAGTTTGTAAACTATATGCTTTCAACTGAAGTTCAAAATTTAATTCCTAAAACTCAATGGATGTATCCGGTTAATTCAGATGTTAAATTACCAAAGAGTTTTGAAAATCTACCTCAACCGACAAAAACTTTAAACAAAAGACTGAGCCCTAAAACAATTAAGGAAAATTCAGAGAAATGGATAAAAAGATGGATAAAAATAATGTCAAAGTAAATTTCAGAATAGTTCTTTTTGAACCTGAAATACCGGCAAATACCGGCAATATTGGAAGATTATGTGTGGGCTCAAACTCAGAGCTTCACATTATCAAACCAATGCGTTTCTTTATAAATGACAAATATGTAAAAAGAGCAGGATTGGATTACTGGTCAAAATTAAAATTACATGTTTGGGACTCATTGGATGATTTTTTAGAAGCATATCCGGAAAATACAGTATATTATTGTACTACCAAAACAGAATATAAATATTCTGATAAGATATTCAAAAAGGGAGATATCTTTATTTTTGGTCCTGAATCGCGAGGAATTCCTGAAAATATTTTGAAAAAAAAATGGGATCAAACAATCACAATCCCCATGAGTAAAGAAATTCGTTCTATTAATCTTTCAAATTCAGTTGCTATCGTCTTGTACGAAGCTTGGAAACAAATAACATTTATCTAAGAAGGAATATTTATGTGTAGAATAAACCCTAAAATTGACTTTGCCTTCAAAAAACTTTTTGGAAGTGAAGAAAATAAAGATCTGCTAATTTCATTAATTAACTCTATAATTTCTGAAGACGAAAAAATCGAATATATCGAACTTAGAAATCCGTATAATTTAGCTGACTATCAAAAAGGAAAAATGTCAATCCTTGACATCAAAGCCAAAGATGCTAATGACCATTTTTATAATATAGAAATGCAAATAGCGGAAGATTTAAATTTTGATAAACGGTCTATTTATTATTGGTCTAAAATGGTAACTGAACAATTAAGTGAAGGAATGATGTTTAAACAACTGAATAAAACTATCAGTATTAATATTCTGGACTTTAACATCATCGACAGCGATAAATTCCATAATAAATATAAAATTCTAAATGTAGAAACAGGGAAAAGTGATAATTTACATAACATGTTTGAAATTCATTATATAGAATTAAAAAAATTTAAAAAAGACTATAGTGAAATAACTAATGTATTGGATAGATGGATTACTTTTTTGACAAAAGCTAATACGTTAGATAAGAAAAACTTACCGGAAAAAATGTCCGATAATCCTCAAATAGTTAAAGCAGTTACAGCAATAGATAGAATGTTTGATGAAGAAGAACGTGTTGTTTATACTGTTAGAATGCAGGAGCAAATGGATTTTGAAAGCAAAATTGATTCGGCATTTGAAAAAGGAACTAGAGAAGGAATTAAAAAAGGGATTGAGAAAGGGATTGAGAAAGGGAAAAAAGCCGAGAAAATAAAAATAGCTAAAAGCCTGTTGAAAAACAATATTGATATTGAAATTATTAAGCAGACAACCGGATTAACTGAAACAGAAATTGAATATTTAAAATAAGAAGGAGACCAAATGTTAAAAGGATCTTTTGTCGCTTTAGTTACACCTTTTAAAAATAATGACATCGATTTTTCGTCATTGGAAAATTTAATTGATTTTCATATTACAAATCAAACAGATGGTATTCTACTTTGTGGAACAACAGGTGAAGCTCCATCTTTATCATCAGAAGAGAGAGATAAACTTCTTGATTTTTGCTCAAAAAAAATTAACCGTCAAACTAAAATTATGATCGGAACCGGAACGAACAATTTAGAACACACCATTGAATTAACGAGACAAGCTGAAAAACTCGGAGCAGACTTTGCCCTGGTAATTACACCTTATTACAACAAGCCAACCCAATCAGGTCTTTATCATTATTTTAAAGAAGTTCATGATAAGACAAATATACCCATCGTAATTTATAATGTCCCCGGTAGAACCGGAGTGAATATCTCATCAAAAATCACAACCTTGCTTTCAAAAGAATGCGATAGAATTGTTGGAATCAAAGAAGCCAGTGGAAACATAGTTCAAGCGAGTGAGATTATTAGAGATACTGATCCGGAATTTTCATTAATGTCAGGTGAAGATGCTCTAAACTGGCCACTTCTATCAATTGGAGCAAAAGGTGTTATCTCTGTAACGGCAAATATTCTTCCAAAAGAATTACATAATCTCGTGAGTTTTTCAGAACAAAATAAAATTGAGGAAGCAAAAGAAATGCACTTGAAATTACTCGAAATTAATCGCAAAATGTTTTTGGAAACAAATCCGATTCCAGTAAAAACCACTCTTCATTTAATGAATAAAATAACTGAAGAAATCAGACTTCCCCTATATAAAATGTCTGAGATCAACATAAAAACTTTAACCGAATGTCTAATTAAATATACATTAATTTAGTGAAAAAAGATAAATCTACATTAATTTGCCCTCAAACAAAGCAGTTCACTAAAATATTTGTTTGTGCCTTGAATTGCAAAAATAAATGTAGAAAATATATTGATAACATAGATTTGGAAATCTTTCACAATTTTGTGGAAAAACACCCGCAATATGAAATAATAGGAGAACTAATGGCAAAAAAAACTGAAACAAAAACTGCAAAAATCGATAAAGATGAGATGCAAAAAATTTATTGGGTAACATTTGATGATAAAACTTATGAAGAAGTTACGGAGTCTGAAATTAAAAACAATCCGGAAAAATTTTTAAAAACTAAAATTTGGGATAAGCCTCCTCATCAATATGATTTGATTATCTCTCTAAAGAGGAGAAAGTAACGCCAACAATTTCATAATTGTATAGTAATCCGATTGGAATGTTTGGAAAACTTTTCCAAATATATAAGCAAAATAAGGCCAGGTTAAAGTCATCACATAAAGTCCAACAAGAATACTTAATGGGAGTGATACAAAAAATACGTTCATATCGGGATTTAATTTTGCCATAATCCCGAGAACGATACGTATCATATACAAAATAACTAAAATTGGAGCACTAATTTTTATTCCAATTATAAAAATGTTTTGCACCAATTTAGTCATTTCCAAAACAATATTATTATGAAATCCCAGCTTAAATAGAGGTAAAACATAAAAGCTATCAATTATTGCTTTGAAGAAAAATAAATGCCCATCACTTACAAAAAGTAAGAAGATAGCAAAAAATACTAGTAATTGGCTAAGAACGTTGTTTTGTTCTTGTGAAGATGGATCTACTATTGTCATCATAGATAATCCCATTAAACGTGCTGATAAAAAACCGGAGAATTTCAAAGCTTCAAATAATATATTTCCAATATATCCTAAAGCTAAACCTGTTAAAACTTCTTTAATTGCCAAAGGAATTAACATCATAAAAGTAACCGGTAATAAATCAGGTTGAGGTATAACCGAAACACACATTAATGCAAGAGCAAATCCTAAAAATATTCTTAATTTGGGAGCCATACTCGAGTTGGAAAAAATAACCATAACCGAGATCATTGAAGTTGTTCTCATGGCTATTAAAATAAATTCTTCAAATTGCCCTAAAGTAAATCCAAGCAGTTCCAGCATTTTAATGCAAATTCATCATTATGTGTAATATATAATTGAAAAAATCAGTAAATTTATTTATCATCCAAGGAATTGAAAAAAGCATTATCAGCATTACAGATACTATTTTGGGAATAAATGTAAAGGTCATTTCTTTAATTTGGGTTACACTTTGAAAAATGGAAACAATAAGCCCCACAATAAGACCTGTCAGTAAAATTGGAGCACTGATTATCATTGTGTAATACAAAGTACGACTGGCAATTTCAATAACTAATTGTTGAGTCATAAATTAACCTAATGAAAACTATGAACTAAAGCGTCAATCACAATATACCAACCATCGACCATTACAAAAAGCAGAATTTTAAAAGGTGCGGAAATCAACACCGGAGGTAACATCATCATTCCCATTGACATCAAAATACTCGCGACTATCATATCAATCATGAGAAAGGGTAAATAAATGAGAAAACCCATCTCAAAAGCAATTCTTAATTCGCTAATTGCAAAAGCCGGGACAATAACCTGAAGTGGAAGATCTTCTGCAGAATTTGGTTTTTCCAACTTAGACGATTTTATCATTAAAGCCAGATCTTTTTCTCTGGTTTGTTTTAGCATAAAATTTCGTAAAGGTGTTATTGATTTTTTATAAAATTGTTCATTTGTTAAATTGCCTTTTAAATAGGGTTGAAAAGCATTATCATTAATATTTTTGAATACGGGAGCCATAACAAAGAAAGTTAAAAATAATGAGAGAGCTATAACAATTTGATTAGAAGGAGTTGATTGCGTACCAACAGCTTTTCTCACAAAAGATAGTACTATTGAAATTCTCGTAAATGAAGTCATAAGAACCAATATTGAGGGAGCTAATGACAATATAGTCATTAAAATCAAAATTTGAAGAGCAACAGCTACATCTTTTGGTGAATTGGAAGGTGCCACATTTAACGAAATTTTTGGTACGGTTTGGGAATAAGCAGAAGCTGTAAAAAATAGAAGAATAGCTAAAAAGATTAAAATATGTTTTTTTTTCATTTTTTTCCTAATTTTTTAAAAATGTTATTAAATTTACTTTCTTGTTGTTTGGAATCTAATATTTCCTTAATTTTATCAGGATCTTCAATTTTTTCTAATAAATTTACGTTATCGTTGCTGACTGATAATATATAAATTAATCCATACATTTCAACAACATATATTGCTTGAAGATTTGTTAAGGGCATAATATCAATTATATTAGAATTTTTATTGCTGATAAATTTTCCTTGTGATGAGTATTTTTTAAATATTTTAATAGAAAAATATAGAATCACAACGATGATAACTAAAGAAATTATTAATTTGAAAATCATCATCCCGAATGATGGCATTTCTGTAGTTGGAGCTGTTGAAGAAACTCCTCCAAACACAGATTTATTTGCACAAAGAAAAATAAAACCGTATAAATAATTTAACATCATTTACCTAAACTTTTAATTCTATCTTCACGAGAAATTAGATTTACTATCCTAACTGCAAAATTATCATCAGCAACCATTATCTCGCCAACGGCAAATTTTTGTCCATTAATAAGGACATCGACAAAATCTCCCGCCAATTTATCCAATTCAACCACCGAACCTTGCCCCAAATCAAGCAATTCTTTAATCCGCATATTTTTTCTGCCAAGTTCAACAGTAACAGGTAAATTGATATCCATCAGTAAACCAAGATTAATATTACTACCCAAATCTGCTTTTCTATTATCGAATTCTGAAAAATCAGCTCTTGAAACATTTACCTGTCTTTGCTCTGATGGCTGTTGTACTCTTTGGTTTGAATTATCTTTTCCTTCAAGCTGAGTAATTAATTCATCCATTGATGGCTCATTAGACGCATTTGATTCTATTGTTGGAAACAAACTTTCAATTGAATCTATAGCAACTTGATCAAGCACTAAAAACATATTTAATTCTTGTCCAATAATTTTCATTGTGAACGGAACCATAATATTATCGGCTAAAAATTCTTTTTGAATTTCTAAATCAGTTGATTCAACATTAGCAACATCGCCTGTTATGTTAATTCCTTCTCCACTCAATTCGGCAGTTAAACTTCCTAAAATTTGGTTAAACATTTCCTTAATTGCATCATTGTGTTCTGCAGGGTCATACTCTGCTGAACCATCACCCAACATCATAAAGTCAGAAAGCATCGCAACCATTTTTCTAGGTAAAGCATATTGTAATTGAAAATTTTGATCACCTGTATAATTTACAGATAAAAAAACCAAGGGAACTTCAATATTTTTTTGGATAATATCAAAATCAAAAGGTACTTCATCTGCGGAAGTTAATTCCAACTGTTCATTCGTTATCGTGGTCAATACACCAACTGCATTATTGGTAAAAAATTCCAAAAATTTATTTAATTTATTGTTCTGTGCCATTTATAATATCTCCTTGCTCGTTAATAAAATAGTTAATTTTATATCCATAACTTTTACGTTTTTTCCCTATCGTTCCTAAAAATTTATTTTTACCGTTTACTTCAGCGATAACCAATTCATCGACACGTTGATTAAGTGTTATGATATTACCCGGCTCAAGAGATAAAAAATCTTCTACAGTAAGAGAAGCTTCTCCCAATTTTACATTCAATTCTACCGTTGAATGAATTAATTTATCTTCTATAATTTCTTTTTCTTCAGGACTAATTTTTTTCTTCAGCATAGTTATGTAGTTCTGAGAAATCAATTTTTTTAGAATTGGTTCCATCATAAAATACGGAAAACAAAAATAGACATAAAAATCATAATTTCGAGCGACAATCGGGAAATTTAAAATCAACATCGTTTCACTTGATGGAGCAATTGTAACTAATTGGGGATTATTTTCAAAATCAACTATTGTTGATTTCAACGGTGATATATTTTTCCATGCATCTTCCAATAATCCTAAAATATGCTTCGCGATATTAGTGATTACACTCGACTCAATAATCGTTATTTGATTAGCTCGATTAATGACCGAACCTGTTCCACCAAATAATCTGTCAATTACAAATGTTGTTAAATTCGGATCGATTTCTAAGATAGCTTTACCTTCTAAATTTTCCACTTCAAAAAGAAACATATTTGTAAATTCAGCAGAAGACATGGTAAATTCCAGGTAGGTTACTTGATCAATAATTGGACTTTTTACATCAATCATAGATCTTAAGCTATTTGATAAATATGTCGATAATAATTTTGCAAAATTTTCGTGAATATTTCTAAGAAATCTTTGCTGATCTTTTGACACTCTTTCGGGGCGTCTAAAATCATAAAGACGATATTCTTTTTCTGCCTGAACAATATTTCCTTTTTGACTCTTATCAGACGTTGTTTCCTGCGATAAAAGAGCATCAATTTCATCTTGAGTGAGCAGTTTACTCATGATAATATACCATTATTGAATAACGAATTGTGCAAAAAGTACTTTCGTTATTTCGCCTTCAAGCAACATTTGATTTACTTCGTCTAAAATATCTTCTTTCATTTTCTCACGTTTAGTAATGTCTTGTAAATCTTCTAATGTTTTTGCAGCAAAATAAGAATTTAATTTGTCTTTGATTAAAACGTCTTTGTTTTTTAATTCATCAGGTAACTTTTTATCTTTTAATTGATATTCGAAAGCAACAGTTACTACCAAATAATGCGTTTCCGCACCGGGAATATTCACTACAATATCGCCTAAACTATATACGCTATAATCATTGATATAATCTTTATCATCTTCTTCATCACTACTTCTTTTTTTCTTTCTTTTTGATTTTTTTGAAGATTTTTTAGGTTGGGATTCATCTGAATTTTGCACAACTTGTTGTACAGCTGCATTATTTTTTTTCAAAATAAAAGTCATAAATACAAAGGTAAATACCATTTGTAAAATAACAACTACCGCAACTATAATTATCAAAGATTTATTATTAGAAGATTTTTCAGCCATTTTTACTCCTTATTATTTATTAATGATTGTAATACTGATTGACCTTCAGCATTTTTAGTAACTTCACTTTTTAGATTTATAAATATTTCAACACGTCGATTTAATGCTCTTCCTGCTCTTGTAGAATTTGAGGCAATTGGTCGATATTCACCGTAACCGATAACCTGAAATCTCTGAGCAGAAATTCCTTTTGAAATAAAATATTGAGTAACGGATAAAGCTCTCGCAAATGATAATTCCCAATTGTTTCTATATTTTTTTGTGTGAATCGGAATATTATCTGTATGACCCTCAATTCGTACTTCATAACTTGTTTTACTTAAAATTTTAACAACTTGATCTAAAATTGGTTTCCCAACATCTTTTATTTCTGCCTTTCCGATATCAAACATCATAGGATTACTAATATTGTAATGTATCTGATCTTTTGATTGAGTAACTTTGACCATCTCATTTATTCCGGATTTTTCGGTCATATTTTTTGTTTCTTGGATAATTTTTTTCATTTCTTTGTCGTGGTACCCTTTTCCGACTTTAGTATATGGTAAACTTGGTTGTTTTATATAAGTTCCTTGAGCTGACAACACACCCAAAGCTCCTTTTAATGAACCGGCAGCCGAATTAAATTTAGCAGCTTGAGTTGAGGAAAAAGAAATTAGAAGAACAAAAAAAGTAACCAATAGGGTCATCATATCACCATAAGTGGTCATATACTCTGGTGCACCAACCGGTGGACAATCCGGACACTTTTTACATTTAGCCATTAACTCTTGGGCTCCCTTAATCCCGGTGCAATAAATGTTTCTAATTTGTCGCGTAAAACTCGCGGGTTATCTCCGGATTGAATTGATATTATCCCGGCAAGAATCAATTGTTTTAAAATCAACTCTTCCTTAGATCTTCTTTCCAATTTAACAGCCATTGGAGACCACAATCCGTTTGCCAACAATGAACCGTAAAAAGTTGTTATTAATGCTACCGCCATTCCGGCTCCAATATTAGAAGGATCTGATAAATTTTGGAGCATCTGAATCAAACCGATAAGTGTTCCAAGCATTCCAAAACCAGGTGCAAAAGTTGCCATATTTTCTAAAATAGATTTTCCCACTTTATGTCTTTCTTCAATTGCATCAATTTCGGAATTCATTACTGCTTCAATTGTTTCGATTTCATTACCATCAACAGCAAATTGAATAGCTTTACGCAAAAATTCATCATCAATTGACTTCAGTTCTCTTTCAAGTGCTAAAATACCTTCTCGTCGTGCCTTTTCTCCCAAATCCACAAGAGTATTAATGATACCTTTAGCATCAGATTTATCCGCGAAGAAAACTTTCTTTAGCACCTTGATTGTTGAAAGCACTTCTGCTAAAGGATATGCTGTAAATACCGCTGAAATACTTCCTCCAACTACAATCAGAATTGAACCGATATCTATAAATGACATCAACATTCCCGACATTAATATTGGAGAAAAAACCAATATAAATGTAAAAGCAACCCCAACTATCGAAGCAATATCCATATAAACTCCTATTTTTTATCTGATGATAAAAATTCCCAATTTTTTAATATTTTACTTCTAAAACTAATTATTTTTTCAACAACTTCGTTCACTGTTTCTCGTACTATAACCTTCTTACCAGTCGTTAGACTAATTATAGTATCGGGTGTAGATTCCAAAAATTCAATTAAATCCGAATTTAAATAAAATTTTTCATCATTTATTTTTGTAAGCTTTATCATATAACATCCTTTTTAAAGATATAAAATAATTTTTCAAATTATCGTCAACTAATTCTAATGAATATATGAAAAAAGGGTAGAAAATCTACCCTTTTAAATTGTTATTTTCTATCTTTTCATTCTATCAATTATAGTACTGAGAATTTGATCTGCGGTATTTACGACTTTTGCATTTGCTTGTAATGATCTTTGAGAAATAATCATTTTCGCAAATTCATCAGTTAAATCAACATTAGAACTTTCCAAATATCCTGATTTGAGAACAGTTTTTGAATTTTGACCAGCCCAAGAAACAACAGGATTTCCTGAAGAATCATTTGCCGAATATAAACTATTACCTTCTTTTTGTAAACCTGCATCGTTGGTAAAACTTGCTAAAGCAATTTGAGCAAGAGCTTTATTTACCCCATTGGAATAAATCCCGAAAATTCTACCTTGGTCATCAATATTTATTGTATCTAAAACACCTAGAGTATATCCATCTTGATCGATAGCTAAATTTGTACTAGGTGAAGCTAATTGAGTGAATCCGTCAAATGATCCCGGTGTACCGGCACCTTTAGACAAATCTACATCCATTTTTTGAGCCCCGGGTACATCAAATATTAAATTTGAATTATCATTTGAAGCAAATTGCTTTAATGAACCGTCATCATTAAATTCAACATATCCTCTTGAGCCGTGAGACGGAGTAATTGTTCCGTTATCAATCGTAACTTCCCAAGTCCACCTATTTGCATTTTTATCTAAATCCTGAGTATATTTTACAGCCATTTTATGACGCTGTCCCATACTATCGAAAATATCAATTGAAGTTTCGTGAGTTCCTGCCGAACCTTCTGTTTCAATTTTAAATCCCGGAGTAACAATTGAGGAACTGTTTGTACCCGAAGTAGTATCAAAAGAAATACTTGGAGTGCCTGCGGAAGTATCTTTATCTGCAATAATCATTGAAGTGTACTGATTTGAATCAGTTCCACTATTGTCACTGACGATTATTTGTCCGGAAGAAAGTGTAGCTGTTGTTCCCGGAAAAGTAGAATTCAAAGCTGATAATAAATCATCAACGGTTGTTACATCAGTACCTACAATTAGTTCACTTCTAATTGTAGTCCCATCTGTTCTTGTTGAAGTAATAACAATTGTGTCACCATTAGCATAATTATAATTATCTATATCTGTTAGATTATCAGTTCCAACAGCTGTTGACGCTCCGCCACCGGTGGTCAACGTTGTATTTGAGCTAAATACTTCACTTGTAAAGTTTCTTGCAATACCAGTCACAGCTGTTGTGCCGCTTCCATCGGAAATTGTTATGGCAGTAGCACTTTCACCACTAATTGTATCTAATATCTGAATTTTACCATCAGAGTCTAAAGAAGCATTCAATCCTGTAAATTTAGAATTAATTTCATCTAACAAATCTTTAATAGTTTCATTTCCGGTTTGAATCGTAAATGTATCATTTACCGTTGTCCCATCCGGATTGGTTCCTGAAATTGTAAAAGAGTTGCCTACAGATACTCCGGAAACACCATCTAACGAGCTTAATTTATCATACAAAGTAGCGGGAGTAGCCGGAGTTGTTCCTCCTGCAGTATAAGCTGCGGTTGCACTATGTGATTCCGTTGTTGCTTCATGATTTGAACTCGGTTTGCTCAAGAAAACAGTTAAATCGTTATTACCAGCTTGATTTGCTTTAACTCGCAAATTGCCATTCTGATCAATACTTGCTGTTGCACCGTTAACTGCATCATTACTAGAATAAACAGCGTTTATTTTATCAATTAAATCTCCGACTGTTAGCCCGTCAATACCATAAACAAATGATCCTGATACATCATTTCCATCTTTATCTGTTCCTGAAATATCAATTGTATCACCGGCAAACATCTCATTACCATCAATTTCTCTTAGGTCAGAACTTAAGGTTGCCGGATCATCATCAACAGTCATAGCTTTTTGAGAAATCCACTCTTCTGTTGTTGAAGCATTCCTATCAAGATTACAATAAAAATCTACATTACTGGTTGCTTTGGCCGGTTCTTTCCTTCCAAATGGTAAAACAATTTTATCTAAAGAAGTTGTGGATTGAATATTTCCGTCAGTATCAGCAAGCCTTCCCATTACGTAATGACTACCTCCTTGAGCCATTAAACTACCGTCTTTTTGCATTTGAAAAGCACCGGCTCGAGAATAATAACGGGACTGCCCATCAGTTACAATAAAGAATCCTTTTCCGTTAATAGCAAGGTCGGTAGAAATTCCTGTTGAATCCAAACTACCTTGTTTGAAATCAGTATCTATACTGGAAATTCTTGCCCCTCGACCTATTTGTATAGGATTTGCTCCGCCAAAATTCCCGGCAGTTCCTCTTGCTCCTGATAAAGTTTCCGACAAAGTATCGGCAAAAGTTATTCTACCTCTTTTAAAGCCTGTTGTGTTTAAGTTTGAAATATTATTTGAAATAACATCCATTTGTGATTGTTCGTTTTTTAATCCGGATACACCTGAGAATAAAGATCTTAACATTTTTCCTCCTAATTTAAAATAAAGCTTCAGTCATTCGGCTTTATTGGAGAGCCTCCAAAAGGTCCGGCTCGTTATTTTTAATTATCGATTATCATCGCACTATCAATATTAGTAAAAACATGATTTTGATTTGCATTTGTATCCATTGCAGTAATCACGGTTTTATTGGGAATATTAACAATGTACGAAACATTTTTCATCATTATTAAAGATTCTTTACAGCCTTTTTTTGCTATTTCGTTAACAGCATTATTTAAAGCTTCTTCATCATTTGGTGACAAAGTCAAATCTCGTTCTTTCAATCTCATATTTGCATGAGCTGAAAATATAAGCTTATCTTTCGACGTTAATTTTGATTTAAGAATATCATGAAATTGATTATTCTGAATCCTGGGATCATTTGCTACATTCCGATTTTGATTGATTTTTTCTTTCTGAATCGGATGAACCTGAAATTGTTGGAGTCGGTTAATCATTTTTTTACCTCCACACTATTTTTTGAGATTATCCATTTCCGTCATTTATGGAAATAATATCACCAAGGTTAATCAATTCACCATTTACCGTGATATATGGTGAACCTTGATCATAAGAAATTCCTGAAATTATTCCGGAAATCATTCCATAACTTGTTACATCCGTATCACCGTCTTTCGCTTCGATTTCAAAACGATAATTTCCATTTGCAACAAGTCCGCTATCAGCCATTCCGTCCCACGTAAATTTGTGTTCTCCTCCTTTTAATGTACCTTGATCAATTGTTTTAATCAATGTTCCATCTTCATTAAATATTTTTATTTTAACTTCTGCTTTTGAAGCAATTGAATATTTTATTTCTGTATTTCCTCCATCAAATTTTATATTATTTCCATACGCATCAACACCTTTTCCTATTAGATTAATCATGAATGAATTATTCAAAGATTGATCTAAAACTAATTGATTTTCAGCAGAAGTGTTGAGTTGTTGTAAAGATTCTAATTGACTAAATTGCGCCAATTGTGAAGCAAATTCCGTATTTCCCATAGGATTTATCGGATCTTGGTATTTTAATTGATTCACCAATAGTTTCAAAAAATCATCTTTACCCATAATTTGATTTCCTGTTAAACTATTGTGCAAATCAGTTACCGCATTATCGCTAACGCCAACGGAACTTAAAGTATCTATGCCAGGCATTGTTACCTCCTAAGCTAAGTATTCAAAAGTATTATACCCTAAGTTTCGACTCTCAGGTACAATCTTTTCTTCATTTTTAAATTCCCCTTCATTTTCTTTTGATTGGAAATTTGTGTTTCTATTATTTTCTTCACCAAAATTTTCACTATTTTCTTTCTTAAAACTGAAATCCAAATCAATATCTTCGAAATTCATACTTTGAAGATTTTCTTTCAAATCGACAGTCTGTGTTTTCAAATTATCTAAATGGTGTTGATTGTCAGATAAGAATTTTATTTTCAGTTTTTTACCCGAAGATTCGATTTCAATGTTAAAATTACCCAAACTTTTATGTACAAAAGCTAACTTTGCAAAATTTGCATTTGCAGTTTTTAATATTTTGAAATTTTTAATAACATCTTGAAGTTTATCAAATATTTCTTTATAATCTGAATAACTGCTTACATAACTTTTTGAGCTCAAATTTGGTTTAGGAATATTCAATTTCATAGACCTGAAATCTGAGTTAAATGAATGTTCTGAATGTTGCTCTAAATTTTTCGAATTAGTCTTTTTTGATTTTTCGGAAAATATTTCCTTGAGCAAAAATTTTGTCTCGTCCTTATTTAGAGTTACAACTTTACCATCTTTATCCATAAGTTTCAGTTTTTCTGGCAATTGTGAAGATTCAAAAGCAATATCACTTTTCAAATTCTCACTTCTATTACTTTTTAAAGATCTTTTCGTAAGTTTACTCTCTATATTATGCAATCTATATGCCAATTTTTGCGGCGATAATTTGTCGTTCGTAATTTTAGATTTTTTATTATAGAAACCATTTACTGACAAAAATTCTTCAAAATCCCCAAGTGTTATATTCTTGCTATTCAACAAGTTAGATGTTTTAAAATGACTATTATTTTCAACGCTAATATTTTCTTTATGATGATTGATTGTAGATTTATCTAATTTTCTAAAAGAAGTTTTTTCTTTAGAAGAATTTTCGCCATTTTTCAAATCAATTTTAGCTTCTTGATTTTTTGGAACATTATTTTTCTGTTTAGAATCTGAAACAGCTTTTCCTTTCAAATTTGGCTGGAATTTTTCAATCTCA
>Ga0256842_1000224_pt1 | contig 49814 bp, 43 predicted proteins | sample 4559240metaG_FD_185973 | JGI IMG/M metagenome (GOLD analysis project Ga0256842, IMG submission 185973) | Hydrothermal vent microbial communities from Guaymas Basin, Mexico - 4559-240 | ecosystem: Environmental > Aquatic > Marine > Hydrothermal vents | place: Mexico: Guaymas Basin | collected... | reverse complement strand
GCCATTATACTTCCTTAAATACCACTCAATCGTCTTAACAATCCCACTCTCAAAATCTTCATCAGCCTTCCAGCCAAGTTCATTTTCAATCTTTGTTGCATCTATGGCATATCTTCTGTCATGTCCCGCTCTGTCTTGTACAAAAGTTATCAATTCCTTATAACTTTTGGTATGTGGGACTTTTTGATCTAGTATGGTGCAGATGGTATCTACTATTTGAAGATTTGTTCGCTCATTTCTTCCACCTATATTATATACATTTGCTTCTTTGCCTGTATGATAAACAAGGTCTATCCCTTTACAGTGGTCAAGTACATACAACCAGTCTCTTATATTTTTGCCATCACCATAAATCGGTATCTGCTCACCTGCTAATGCTTTTCGTATGATAGTAGGAATGAGTTTCTCATCATGTTGTTTTGGACCATAATTGTTTGAGCAGTTTGTTATAACTGTGTTTAGTCCATAAGTTTCCTGATAGCTTCTAACTATCATATCACTACTTGCTTTAGATGCTGAGTATGGGGAATTTGGAGCATATGGTGTTTCTTCAGTAAAAAGGTCTGTCTCGTTTAATGTTCCATAAACTTCATCTGTGCTTATATGGTGAAATCTTGGTAGTGTGTTTTGTACGGCTGAAGCCGTAGCTCCAAATCTCTCTTTATATTTAAATGGCTTCTGCATCCAATGTTTGTAAGCCACATCAAGTAGCGTAAAAGTACCATTTACATTTGTTTGTACAAACACAGCAGGATTTTTAATGGAGTTATCTACATGAGACTCTGCTGCAAAATGGATAACACCTTGTATATCATATTCTTTAAATATAAATTCAACCAATTCACGGTTACAAATATCACCTTTTATAAACTTATATCTAGGATTTTCTTCACACTCTGTCAGGTTTTTTAAATCACCTGCATAAGTAAGCAAATCAAGGTTAACAATATTATAGTTTTCATATTTATCTAAAAAATATGGTACAAAATTACTTCCTATAAAACCTGCACAACCAGTTACTAATATATTAGTCATCTTCTACCAACCTTTTAAGATATTCTCCATACCCATTTTTACTAAGTGGTTTGGCTATCTCTAAGATCCTAGTTTTATCTATCCATCCGTTATTATAGGCTATCTCCTCAAGACATGCGATTTTATAACCTTGTCTATGTTCTATTGTCTGCACAAAACTACCAGCTTCCAAAAGAGAATCATGTGTACCAGTATCAAGCCATGCAAATCCACGACCTAAAAGTTCAACCCTTAAGGCTCCCATTTTTAAATACTCCTCATTTATCGAAGTTATCTCTAATTCACCTCTGTTTGATGGCTTTATGGTTTTTGCTATTTTGACAACATCATTATCATAAAAGTAGAGTCCCGTCACTGCAAAGTTTGATTTTGGATGCTGTGGTTTTTCCTCTATACTTATAGCATTCATCTCTTTGTCAAACTCAACAATCCCAAATCTCTGGGGATCCTTAACTCTATATCCAAAAACTTTAGCACCACTTTTTAACTTAGAAGCTTCTTTTAACATAGATATAAACTCATTACCATAAAAGATATTATCTCCAAGTATTAAAGATACACTATCCCCACCAATAAACTCTTCACCTATTATAAATGCTTGAGCGAGTCCATCTGGAGATGGTTGAACTTCATAGCTCAAGTTTATTCCCCAGTCACTTCCATCACCAAGCAACTCCTTAAATCTACCAATATCCTGAGGAGTTGAAATGATGAGTATATCTTTTATACCTGCTAACATCAAAACAGACAATGGGTAGTATATCATCGGTTTATCATACACAGGTAAAAGTTGCTTACTTACACTTCTTGTTACTGGGTAAAGCCTTGTTCCACTCCCCCCTGCTAAAACTATACCTTTCATAATTCATTCCATTGGTTCATAATTTTACAAACCTTTAATATCTCATCTTTTGTGTGAAAATAAGAGATTGGCAAACTAAGTGTTGTGTCATGTATCTCTTGACTGATTGGATAAACACCGTCTATAATATGTTCATAAGCTTTTTGTTTATGTGGTGGAACTGGGTAGTGAATCTCTGCTTTTACCCCATTATCTAAAAGATATTTTTGCAACTCATCCCTTTTGTTATCTCTTATGTTAAATATATGATATACATCCATATACTTTTCATCCACAACAGGTTTTACAAACTTATCATCAAGATTTTCAAGGTATAGTTTTGCCAATTCCCTTTTATGCTGTGTTATATCATCGAGTATTTTTAATTTAATAGATAAAAATCCAGCCTGAATTTCATCAAGTCTTGAATTATATCCTAAATCATCATTATAATATTTTTTACAACTTCCATAATTTCTAAGAGATTTTAACTTTTGCATATACGCTTCATCATCACAAACAATAGCACCACCATCTCCCAAAGCTCCTAGATTTTTAGTTGGATAAAAACTAAAACATCCAATCCCAAAACTTCCAGCTTTTTTACCATTATATGTAGCACCATGTGCCTGAGCGCAATCTTCTATGATTTTAAGGTTATGTTTATGAGATATATCTTCTATCTTTTGCATGTCACACATTTTGCCATAAAGATGAACAACCATGATAGCTTTTGTTTTTTGTGTTATCTTTTGTTCTATTTTATCTGGGTCTATGTTGTATGTTTTTATATCAGGTTCAACCAAAACAGGTTTAAAACCGTTCCTTACTATGGCAAGTATAGTTGCTATATATGTATTTGAAGGAACTATTATCTCACTATCTTTAGGAAATTCAAAAGCATCTATCGCTAAAATCAAAGCATCTAATCCAGATGCTACACCTACGGCATATTTAGTGCCACAAAAAGAGGCAAATTCATTTTCAAAAGTTGATACATTTTTACCAAGTATATACCAACCACTTTCTATAAACTCTCTAAAACTATTTTCATACTTTGAAAACAGTTTTTTATTTACTTTTTGTAAATTTTCATACTCTATCATTTTCACCCTTTAAAATAATTGTTTTACTAAACTAGCCACACTAAAAACAGCTCCAATACCTACTATCTGAGATAACTGCACCTTCTCATTTAATGCTATATTTTTTATAGTTTTTCTATCTTTACTTGTCATACTAACTGCCAACATAACAACCCATAAAGGTAAAAATACTCTCAAATTAAACTGTGTAGTCAAAATTCCAAATGCAATAGCTAGTGTTGAAATAATCATAATAAAATGCAACTCTTTATCTTCTTGTTTATACTTAAATATTTGATAATATATATTTAAAAATACTAAAAAGCCAACTATACCAAGTTTTACAAAAGTGCTTAAAAACTGGTTGTGTTCATGTGGTTGAGAGTGTATGTGTGTCCATTGTTCAGGAGTAATTTTTTTAATCTCATCCATAGAATCGCCACTTCCCACACCAAACAATGGGTTTTCTTTTATTATTTGAGACGCATAATGGAATATACCAACTCTAACACCTATTGAACTATTAAAATTAGCCTCTTTTTTCAACAATCCCTCTATACTTTTTTCAGTTTTTAGAACTCTACTTTGAAACATAGGACTAAAATTATAAGCAACACTAAAAACCAAAATACCAACTAAAACTAATCCGACAAAATATCTTTTTAAATATGAAATTCCTAAAACAAAAAGTAAAAGTAAAAATGTTATATAACCTGTTCTACCACCTGTTATAAAAATATTTGTAGTTGCACTCAAAACAAATAAACTCATAAATATTTTCATCACTTTTGAATTATCACTATACACAACTCTTTGAGCTAAAAGCATAACAACAAAAGCAAGTAAAACTCCGTAATGGATATGATTTAAAAAAGGTGATGGATCACCTACAGACTGAGTCGTATAAAAATGGATACCACCTATATCCAAACTCCAAGGCATAATCCCAAGTAACATAGAGTATGAGGTAAGTTCACTTACTAACATCCCTAAAATAAATGCTGAGATAACTTTGTTTATGTAACGACCATCAATAAAACTATAAAATACAACTAAATAAAGTCCATATTTCATACTTTTAACCCAGCAGAGACCCTCTTTTAAATTTTCGCTCCAAAGTAAACCTATAACATATGCAAAAAACAGATACACAAAAGCTCTTACAACATGATTCTGCCAAACCTCCAGCAAATATTTTTTAACATCTCCCCTTAAAATAAATAAAATCACTATAAAAGTAAAAACAGTTGCCTTAATTGTTTGAGATATTGGAATCAAAAAAGCATATAAAACCAACAAGTTATTCATCCAAAGCGTTAAAGTATCTTTATCTTTTAGAAATGATTTAACCCTGCCTAACATACTAAACTCCCCAAAATCTTACCAAGCTTCTCAAACTGCAACTCATTTGAAAACATCTTTTTACATTTCTCATAACCAGCATCAGCGATACTGTTTAAAAGTTTTCTGTCATCTTTTAATCTCTCAATCCCACATGCCAGACTCTCAAAACTTCCAACATCAAAAAGCAAACCTGTTTTTTCATCATCTATTATCTCAACAACGCCACCACTGTTTGAGCCTATAACAGCAGTACCAACCTGCATAGCTTCTATAAGCACAAGTCCAAATGTCTCTTTTTTAGATGCCAACACTATCACATCACAAGCTTGAAAAAAATGGTGTGGATTTTTCATAAATCCCAAAAAGAAAACTCTCTCTTGTACTCCCAACTCTTTTGCAAGATTTTTTAGCTCATTTGTATAGCCCTTTTTCATCTCATGCCCTACAAAATAGGCTTTTACATTTTTATCCTCTATCTTTGAAAGTGCTTTTATGAGAAGATGTTGCCCTTTTGCTTCATTTATCCTGCCAACCATTCCAACATTAAAATCATTTTGAGAAAAACCTATACTCTTTTTAAACTCTTCTAATTCATCATCATTAAGAGGTTCTGTTTTATCTGAACCCATATATAAAACTTCAATCTTTGGTCTTATGTCTTGTGGAATAAATCTCTCTAACTGCTCTTTTACCTGATGAGTTACAGGAAGCATCATATCCATATTTTTATACAAAAGCCTATGGTAAAAGTCATCTTTAAACCTTGTCATTGTCATATTTCTCGTTTGGACAAGTTTTGGTTTTTTTGAAGATAAAAGTTTTGCTAAAACAACAAAGGGTATATCTTTTGTCCAGTGCAGGTGTATAACTTCAACACCATTTTCATCTATAATTTGTGAAAGTTTTTTAGCACTGCCAAACATAAAAAAGTTTGATTTTTTTGGTAGTTGTATAACCTTATCATCTCCATCATAATATTGCTGAAGTTTTGTATCTTCATTTATAACAGATATAACATCAAAACTGTTTTTCAACGCTTTTGCAGCCCTAACCATATAAAGTTCTAAACCACCCAAATCTGGAGACATACAAAGTTCCATAATTGTTTTTTTATTTGTCATTTTTTTGCATCTCCAACATCAAAGCATACTTCATATATGAACTAAAAGAAGAAATCACAGCAACATTAATCCCATCTATCCCATGAAATAAGCCACCTTTTAAAACCAAAGCTTTGAACAAAGCCCCCATACCATGCAAAAACGGATCAAACACACCAGCTTTTTTACCCTCTTCATGAGCAATTTTTGCCCCTCTGGTTATAAACTTATGTGTAGTTTTTATCATATGAGCATAATCATCATAAGAGTAGTGAAGCATATGAGCAGATAAGTCTTTTACATTTTTTGCATCAACCTTGTCATGTCCACCATTTGTTGTGTATCCACACTTTTGACGATTATACAACCTTGTAACTCTATCTGGATACCAAAGTTTTATAAAAGCATCCCCCACAAAAGTTTTTCTGGCAAAACTAAATCCATCATAAGAAGTGTGTTCCAAATCAAGTTTTTTTATACTTTCTATGGCATCATCATCAAGTCTTTCATCAGCATCTATACTCAAAATCCAATCATACTTGGCATGTGGAACTCCAAATGCTTTTTGTTTACCATCTCCAAGATACTTTTGTTTTATAACTTTAACACCCAAAGACTCAGCTATCTCACATGTCTTATCTATACTTAGTGAGTCAACAACCAAAACCTCATCACAAACTTTTTGAACATTTTCTATAACGGCTTTTATATTTTTTTCTTCATTAAGAGTAATAATATTTGCTGTAATTTTCATAAGCTTATTTTACCACAGTAAACTTTCGATACAATTTCATCAGGAGTTTTTACAATGTTTTATATACTTTTTTTACTTTTATGTATCTATTTTTTTATCATATTTAAAAGAATTAAAAAATACAGATACAATCAACAAGAAGACTACATATATGATTTAGAAAAATATTTCATTAAAGAGGTAAATTTAGATACAAAAAATATAGACATAAAAGAGCAAAACAATTACGATACAATTTTTTTAGAGATAAAAATTTCATCAAATCCATTATCATATTTTTTCAAACCTTATATGCAAATTGGAGATATAAAACATTTTTTTGAATATGGGGCATGTGGATTTAGATACATAAATATCTCTCACATAAAAAACACTCATATAAAAACAAATATCAAACTATCTTCAAAAACATCAAAGCTATATGGTTTTAAAAATAAAATAGATTTAGATACTGGAAACATACTTATACTAGCTCCACATGCCGATGATGCCGAGATAGCATCTTTTGGACTTTATAAAACTGCAAAAAACATCACCATAGTTACATTAACAGCAGGTGAAAGTGGGGTTTGTAACTACTGCAATCTTTACAAAAACAACCAAGAAAAAAGTGTCATAAAAAAAGCACAACTTCGTACTTTTGATGCGATTACAACACCAATACTAGCAGGGGTAGAATTTTGTAACACCCTAGCACTTGGCTACCCAAGTTCCACCTTAGAAAAGATGGCTCAACATCCAAATAATGAATTTTATTCAAAAATAAAAGATATAAACACCATAAATGATTTTAGAAAAATCTCACATGCCAAAATCAAACTAGATGCTAAGGTAAAATCAACATACAACTCTTTACTCTCAGATTTAAGTGAAATTATCAGCCAACTAAAACCAACTATAATCATTACGCCACATCCACAAATAGACTCTCACTCAGACCATAAACAAACAACTTTAGCTACAATGCAGATTTTAAAAGAACAAAACCATAACTCTAAAATACTTTTATATACAAACCATCTAAACATAAGTGAACAATACCCAATCGGAGATATACACTCTGCTATAACACTCCCACCAAATAAAAACAGATTTGATTTTGATTCTATATATTCATTTTATCTTGATGATGAGTTACAAATAGACAAACTTTTTGCACTTGAGAGTATGCACGATTTAAAAGACCCCACTATTTATATATCTCTTAAAAATTCATTTAAACATTTTAAAAAAATGTTACTAAGAAAAATAACATCTAAAGACAAAAGTTATTTTAGAAGATCTATCAGGTCAAATGAATTGTTTTTTATAGTGAATAAACCTCTTTAAATCTACTTACAACAGAGGATGGTTTAAATTTTAGTAAATACTTTTCAAAATCTATATGTGGCTGTTGTTCTATCACTTGTACTATCTTTTTGGCAAGTTTCTTTTTATCAAAATCAACTCTAAAACTCTCTAATTCTCCATCCATTATATCTTCAGGTCCACCAACTGTTTTAACTGAGACGATAGGTGTATGACACGCCAAAGACTCCAAAAGTACATTTCCAAGCCCTTCAAACTTAGATGTAAAAACAAAAAGTTTTGCATTTTTCACCCAAGGAAATGGATTTGACAAAGCACCAAGCATCAGTACATCATCATCTAAACCATAAGAATCTATCTGCTTTTTTATATCATCAAATTTTGCACCATCACCTATGATGACCAACTTTTTATCAAAACTAAAATTATCTTTTGCATATTTATAAGCATCTACAAGCAATGAAACATTTTTGTTTGGTGTTATTCTTCCAAAATAAACTATGTATTCATCTTTTAAGTCAACTTCATACTCACATGAACGCTTACGAACAAGCTCAATATCCATAGGATTAAAAATCACATTTAAACTTTTTGGTTTAAAATCTGCAATCTCACTAACTTCTATAATTTTATTTTTTACACCATTGGAGATAGCTATGATATGTTTTTGATGATAAAGTCGTCTTAAAAAAAAGTTTTTAATCACACCACCAGTTTTTATAAACATACTCACAGAAACTTGTTTTAACCTATCATCTTTTAACATCCAAATAGACTCAAAAGTACCCTGCCCTCTTAAAATGATAAGATCAAATTTTCCATATTTTTTTTCTAATTGATAAATCTTATATTTAAAAATCAAAGAAGAAAGCATTCCATACCAAAAAAAGTAACTGTGTCTTATGAAAGTATTTAATATTTTTGATATAAATATCCATAACTGTCCAACAATAGAAAGTTTCATCATTTTTTCTATGTTAAAATGGTGTAAATAAACATTTTCTTTAGGTTTTAATGCAGCGTTTTTACCTCTAAAATATATAAGATGACTCTCATGCCCTTCATCTGCAAAGGCTTGAGCAATATTTATAGCAGATCTTTCCATCCCACCAATTTTCAAACTTCTAACCACAACTGCTACTCGCATCATATCCCTTTATAAAAATGCTATAATAACATATCAATTATATATTAGTAGGTTAATTTGTCATATAAATTTATCATAAATCCAAATTTTAACGATTTTGAAGATATTTTAATAAATATAAAAGATATTTTTAAAAACTCAAACCAAAGTATCCACAAAGCCAGAAATGAACTAAAAATCATAGAGCTTAATGGTTTAAAATGTGTTGTAAAATCTTTTAAAATCCCACATGCCATAAACAGAGTAGCTTATACATTTTTTCGTGATGGCAAAGCCAAAAAATCATTTAACAACGCAATGAAGCTTCAAACGCTAGGTGTAAATACACCAGAGCCTATTGGGATTATAGAATTTTTTAGTTTTGGATTACTTGAGAGAAGTTATTTTATATCCCTTTATGAACCCTATGATTTTACCATAAGAGAAGTTTTTCACCATAAAGTTGATGATGTTGAAAATATCTTAAAACAGTTCGCAAAATTTACCTACTTCTTACACCAAAAAGGTGTTTGGCATGTGGATTACTCACTTGGGAATATCCTCATCTCAAAAAAAGATGACAAATATGATTTTAATCTTGTTGATATAAATAGGATGGAGTTTAAAACTATACCCCCACAAGAGGGACTTAAAAATTTTAACAAATTTTGGGCAAAATTTGATGAAGATTTACCAATCATAGCAAAAGAGTATGCAAAATTAGCAGATTTTGATGAAAATGAAGCTGTTAAAATAATTTTAAATGAGCAGAAAAAGCTTCAAGATAAAGTAAATTTAAAGAAAAAACTAAAAGGAGATTAACTCTTTTCTAACCTCATCAAAAAGCTTTTGTCTTTCATCTTTGGCATGTGGAATCATGAAGTGTTTTTGAAGTTTTTCATCCCCTACACTCTTCCATCTCTTAGCACTTGCAAAAAGTGATGAAGCAAAAAATGTCATAGTTGGTGTGCCAACCAAAGAAGCCAGATGGTAAGTGCCTGTTGAAGTTGATACAAAAAGCTCAAACTGAGTTAAATATTTTGCGAACTCTACCAAACCATCTTTTGAAAGATAAAATTCAACTTCTCTGCCTTTTAATTTTTCTTTCATAGTTTGCATCAGTTCAACCTCATCAGGTCCAAAAGTAAGAGTAACTTTATGATTTTTTAAAGCCACATCTATCAATTTAACATACTCATCCAAAGACCAATTTGCATCACTGCTTCCACCAAAACCAACATGAAAACAGATACCCTCTTTTTTTACTTCACCAAAATCAAGCAAGGGTTTTTCATAACTTAAATCAATATCACTAAAAAGCTCTTTGGTAAGTTCTAGATTGTACTCAAACTCAGCCATCTTGACTTCACTTCGCCTTTGTTTGATTCGCCTGTTATAAAAGATTTGAGCTATTTTAGTTGCAGGAGCTATACGAAGTGGGATAAAAGCAAAAAACTGTGCAAATGCTACTCTCGTATTTGAAAACAGCGTTATACTCACATCAGCCCCAACGAAGCGAAGTTTTTTAACAAACTCCCACATGCCACAACCATCATCCACCACAACTTCATCTATAAACCCACATGCCATAGCTAATTCACGATTAAGTGGTGCTACACATGCCACTATCTTATTTTGTGGATTGTATTGTTTTAAAACTTTCATAGCTGGGAGTGCTGTTATGAAATCTCCAAGCTTATCTGTGCGAACAACTAAAATCTTCAAAGATTATTTAACCCCTATTTGAATATACTCAAAACCTATCTCTTGCATCTTGTTTTTATCAAACTGGTTTCTTCCATCAAAAAACACTGCATTTTTCAACAGTTTTTTCATCTCATCAAAATCTGGGCTTCTAAACTCTTGCCACTCAGTTACAAGTATCACACCATCTGCATCTTTTATGGCATCATATTTACTATCTACATAACTTACTTTATCATTACCTTTTAGATAAAAATTTTCAGCTTCATCTCGTGCCTTTGGATCATAAGCTACTATTTTTGCACCTCTTGAAGTAAGCTCATTTATGATGGTTATAGAACTCGCTTCACGCATATCATCTGTCTCAGGTTTAAAGCTAAGTCCCCAAACTCCAAAAGTTTTACCACTCAAATCTTCACCAAATCTTTGTATAACTTTATTTGAAATAACATATTTTTGAGCTAGATTCACATCTTCAACAGCATCAAGAATCTTAGGTGTATAACCAAAATCTTTAGCAGTTTTAGCAAGTGCTTGGACATCTTTTGGAAAACAGCTTCCACCATAACCACAACCTGGGTATATAAAACTGTATCCTATTCGGCTATCACTCCCTATACCATTTCTTACTTTATTTATATCTGCTCCAACCCTCTCACAAATCTGACTCATCTCATTCATGAAGCTGATTTTAGTTGCAAGCATAGCATTCGCTGTATATTTTGTCATCTCGGCACTTCTTATATCCATGCCTATAAATCTATCATGCTGTTTCATAAAAGGTGCATATAAATCACGCATAACGCCCATCGCTTTATCGTTATCTGCACCAACAACAACACGATCAGGATGTAAAAAATCTTTTATAGCTGCACCCTCTTTTAAAAATTCTGGATTTGATACAACATCAAAATCTATTTTCACACCTCTTTTGTCTAACTCTTTTTGAATAGTTGCTTTTACTTTATCAGCAGTCCCAACAGGCACAGTTGATTTATCAACCACAACCATATAATCTTGAAGAGACTCCCCTATAGTTTTTGCAACAGCTAAAACATACTGCAAATCTGCACTTCCATCTTCACCCATTGGTGTTCCAACAGCTATAAAAGAAACACTAGAAGTAGCGATAGCATCTTTTGCATCACTCGTAAAATGAAGCGTTCCTTTTTTATAATTTTGTAAAGTCATATCTTCTAAACCAGGTTCATAAATAGGGATGATACCTTGTTTTAAATCTTGTATCTTTTTTTCATCTATATCCACACAAGTCACATCATTTCCCATCTGAGCGAAACAAACTCCACTCACCAAACCTACATAACCTGTTCCAATAACTGATATTTTCATATTACTAAATTCCTAATAAAATTATTTTGATATTCTACCCTAAAAACAGTATAATTCCACTTATAAGTACCTATCCAAAAAAAACGCATAAAAGGATTACCATCAAACTGTTATTTTTATTTCCAATTATTTTCATATTTACAGGTTGCTCTTACCATAAACTAAATGCTGCTTTAAACAGAACAAAAGAAGCTTCATACACTGCTATAACAGATCCATTAACTTGGGGAAGTGCTATTGGTGCGACAGCACTCTATATGACATATGATGATGATATTACACAACACTATATGGATCACAACATCTTTGACTCAGATATTGATGAAACACTCAGAACAATCAATGGTGTAACAATGTATTCTTCTGCTTTTTTTGTTAAAGACGACACAACAATAGATATGACAAAAAGAGTTTTAGTAGATTTTACAGGTTCAGCAACAGCAAGATTCACAACAACAACTCTAAACACTTTAATAAAGAAAAAAACACCTTCTGGTGGTGATGATTATGCTATTGGTTCCCATCATGCACTTGACCCATTTGCCAATTCAGCATTAACAAGAAGAAATGTAAGAGATATGAGTATCCCAACATGGGGTAAATATACTATCAATACTATAAGTTATCTAAGTGCAACAGGAAGTGCATTTGCAAGGGTACAAGAGGGTGGACATTCTGTAGCTGACCAACTTGTAAGTGTATCTATAGGAAATTTTATCGGCTTATTTTTCTATGAAGTTTTTATACCAGATAACAAAGAATTAAAATCTATAAAAGCCAATATTGATAAAAATCATTTTTCTATAACTGCAAACTGGAATTTTTAAATTTGCAAAAAATTTTTAAATGGGATGAATACTCTGACCAACCATATCAAATAAAAGACAAAAACTACAAAAAGAAAATGAGAAAAAAAGAGTTTTCTTCTTTGTTAAAAACATTTTTAACAGCTTTAGTAGTGTTGCCATTTTCACTTATGTTGATCCCTTTTGTCAAAAGAAAAACGCTAGATACAAAAAACTTTTTCACTTTAGGAGTTGATTTTCAAAGAGAACCACAAGAAACACTAAAACTTATTGATGAGTTAAAAGTAAATTCACTTTTACTAAGATTTAAACTTTGGGAGATGGAAAATTTAAAAGAGTTAAAAAACTTTATTTTGGCATGTGGAGACAAGCAGATAACTCTAAAAATCATACAAGACAGAGACCACATAGAAGATTTAGAACTTTTAAAAACAGATTTACAAACCATATTTTCAACACTTGATGGGCATGTTGATATTTATGAAATGGGAACAACCATAAACAGAGCAAAATGGGGATTTTTCTCAGTTGATGAATATAATAGATTTTTCAAAACAGCTTATGATTTAAAAAAAGATAAGTTTCCACATGCCATGCTTATTGGAAGTGGGGTTATAGATTTTGAGTACCATTTTACAGCACACACACTTTTTAATTTTTTCAAATACCACTATGATGGGGTATCTTCACTTTTATATGTTGATAGACGGGGATCACCTGAAAACACACAACTAGGGTTTAATCTTTCAGATAAAATAGCATGGCTAAGCACTATGGTGTGGCTAAGTCCAAAAACAAAAAACAGACTCTACATCACAGAGGCGAATTATCCTCTAAGTAACACAGCACCCTATGCACCAACAAGTGAATTTGAGTGTATAGACTTAGATAGTTATGGTGACTTTATGCTTAGATATTATCTTTTATCTTTTGCTTCGCAACAGGTTGATTTTGTATCGTGGCACCAACTCATCGCACCTGGATACGGACTTGTTGACAACAGAAAAGGGATTAAGAAATATCCAGCATTTCAAACATACAAAACTATGCTCAAACATCTAAAAAATGCACAGTTTTTAAGACTGGATATTAAAAGAGGGTACTATATACTTCAATGTTTAGTTGATGAAAAATTACTTCAAATTCATTGGTCACTGAAAAAAACAGCACTAAAAAATGAAGATTTTTTTGAGGTTTACTCAAAAGATGATAAACTTATACAAAATGGTGTTTTAAACATAGGTTCATCACCACTTTATATCTACATAAAAGATGCCAAACTATGAGTTATTTAACAAAAAAGTATATAAATGTAAAAGGTTATATTTGGGTCTCTTTTTTATTTTCTTCGCTGATTTTCGTCTTTTTCCCACAAATAGATATTTATGTAGCAAAATTATTCTATGATGGAAAATCATTTCCTATAAATAAAACTCCCATAGAAGAGTTTTTTTATTACTCAGTAAAACCTATAATTTTCATCTTTATATTTAGTAGCCTTTTTATATATATTTATAATAAAATTACAAAAAAAAATATATTTAATATAACTTCAAAAGTTATTTTATATATTTTATTAGTTCTTAGCATAGCACCAGGATTAATTGTAAATACAACTTTAAAAGAAAACTGGGGAAGAGCAAGACCAGCACAAATCAAAGAGTTTGGTGGAAAAAAGAGCTTTACACCTGCCTTTGTCCTCTCCAATCAAAACGGATATTCTTTTAGCTCAGGTCACAGTGCAGCAGCCTTTTCCCTCATAGGATTTGCTTTACTTTTTAAAAAAAGAAAAAAGTTTTGGTTATATCTTAGTGTAAGTTATGGTGTTGCAGTCAGCCTTGCGAGAATGGCAGCAGGTGGACATTTTTTAAGTGATGTTGTAACCTCATTTTTTATTGTTTGGATATTTACACATATATTTTATAAACTTATTTTTAAAAGGGATTCTTGAACATGTTAAGAAATCAGTTCACCCAGCTTCTATCTATTATAATTTTTAGTTTTTTTGTACTTATGTGCATAAGATTGTCTTTATATAATTTTTATATAGAAGATTTTTCAAACCTTACAAATAACGAGTTCTTCAGCTCTTTACTTATGGGATTTAGAGTAGATATGATAACTATCTTTACATTTTCAAGTATCTTTGTATTGTTACTTCTCTTTATCAAAGCACCTAAGATACGAGTTATTATAGCATTGATATGGGCTTTGTTTTTAGATACTATTTTTATAGTAAGTTTTAGCGATGTATTATACTTCAATTTTTCCCATAAACATTTCTCAAGTGAGATTTTCAATCTTGGCAACGATACAGACATAATCATAGGCATGGCTTTTGGTTCTATGTTACCATACACTCTAGGAGCTATCTTTTTAAGTATCATCTTTTTCTACTATATATATAAAATCTTTTCATCACCATTAGAAAATTTTATATCTGGAAAAAAACTCATATTTACAACATTTATCACTATTCTCATATTATTTATAGGTATCAGAAACTCTTTTGAGGGCAAAAGTTTTGGTGTAAGTGATGCTTATGCAGTCAATAAAGTAAGTAGTGGTAACCTTGCACTTAACGGATTTTTTACAGTTTACAGAACTAAAAGTTCAAATTCCCATCACCTTATGAAATTAGATAAAGCGATAAAAATCACAAAAAAAGCACTAAGCACTCCAAATGCACCTTTTATTGATAAAGAATATCCACTTCTTAGACATTATGCAAAAAAAGACAAACCAAAATATAATGTAGTTATAGTTTTACTTGAATCTTTTGGGGCTGAACATTTAGATGGTTTTACCCGCTACAAAGAGTTAAATATCACACCATATTTCAAAAAACTATCAAATGAGGGGTTGAAATTTACTAATTTTTATTCAAATGGTTATCGCTCCATTTTTGGCATCACTTCCATCTTTACAGGACTAACTATCCCTGCTGGAGCAGACTATCTCGGAAAAGGACTAGAACTCTCAAATCTTAGTTATCTTGGTAAGGTTGCCAAAAACAACGGATATTCAACCATTGCTATGCAAGCGGCAGAAAGAAGAAGTTACAGGGTTGATGCTGTCAGCCACTTAGCTGGGTTTGACGAGTATTATGGTGCTTCTGATATGCCAAATGTTGAAACAGTAGATAAAGGGAGAAAACCTCTTACAGGCACTTACGATTTTAATATGTTTGATTTTTACCATAAAAAACTAAATAAAATGAAAGAACCATTTTTAGGTTTTGCATTTACTGAAACAACTCATAGTGATTTTTATCTGCCAAGTGCAAAGTTTGAAAGATTTCCACATGATAGAAAAAACTATAATGGTGCTTTAAATGCTTACATATATACAGATGATGCTATAAGAAGATTTATAGAAGGGGTTAAAAAAGAGCCTTGGTTTGATAGAACTATATTTATTTTCACTTCAGATCATGGTGCTAGAGATGCTCTTTGTTCCATCGCTAAAAAGTACAGACCAAACGATAAAGCACTTGCAAGTATAGAACACTTTAGGATTCCACTTATCATCTATGCACCAAAAATATTTAAACCAAAAGAGATAAAAACACTTGGTTGTCACAACGATATTTTCCCAACTCTTGTAGATATACTCGGTTGGGGAGCAGATATAACCACTATGGGAAGTTCCCTTTTTGACAAAGATGTGCATGAAAGATTTGCTTACTTTTATGCTGGGACTCTGATAGGGATAAAAACTGATGATGGATACATCAAATACAACTTTAAAAATATAGTTGAGTTTGGTGGTAAAAAAGGGAAAAAAGAACATCTAAAAAAACTTCTTTTTGCAGTTGATACAGCTGAGGCTGGATTGCTGAAAAAAAATAAGTGGGCTAAATGAAAATCCTAATAATACTGCCAAACTGGCTAGGAGATGCTATCATGGCGACACCTGCCATAGAGTTACTTGCAACTTACTATCCACATGCCAAATTTACTTTTGTTGGAAGTTATGTAAGCATTGAAGCCATAAAACACCATCCAAAATGCCAAAAGGCCATAGTAGATGAAACAAAAAAAGCAAAGAACAGATTTATAGCCACTTACAAACTTGCAAAAGAGTTGGGGGAGTTCAATCTAGCCATAACTTTTAGAAATCAACTTCACTCATCGTTACTTCTAAGATTTACAAAAACAGTTCTTTGCATAGCAAGAAAATCTTGGCACTCTGCATTTTTACTCTCACATGCCATACCCATCTCCACATCACAACATTTAGTACAACAGTATGCTAATCTTGCCATGTCAAACACAGATAAATGGGACAAAAATATCCCAAATTTAAAACTATACATAAAACCTAAAAAGTTTGACAAACCAATGCTTGGGATAAATGCAGGAGCAACTTATGGAAGTGCAAAGAGATGGTATCCTGAGCGATTTGCAGAGGTTGCAAAAACTTTTAGTGACAAGTTTGACATCATCATTTTTGGTGGACCAAACGAAGTTGAGATGGCATGTGAGATTGAACAAAATCTAAAATCATGGCATGTGGACAATTATATAAACCTAGCAGGAAAAACCACCATAAATGAACTTTGTGCAAACATAGGTGGATGTTCACTCTTTATCACAAATGACAGTGGACCTATGCATGTAGCAGCAGCTTACCAAGTTCCAACAGTTGCCATATTTGGACCAACAAGATATAAAGAAACATCTCAATGGATGAATAAAAAAAGTATAATCATAAGACACGAGATGGAGTGTAGCCCATGTATGAAACGAGAATGTCCACTAAAACATCATGAGTGTATGAAAGGTATTACAGCTTCTGAAGTTATAGAAGCTATTAACTTAAATATTTTTTAAAGAGTTATAAACATTCAAAGCCTGAGCGTGTTCTTTTACATCATGAACTCTAAGATATGTTGCTCCATTTCTTAAAGCTTCTAAGTGAATAGCCAATGTTCCTGATAATCTGTCTTCCACTTTTGATGGGGAGATTTTATCTATCATAGACTTTCTTGAAGCACCGACTAAAAGTGGTTTTGAGAGTGTTAAAAAATGTTCAAGATGTTTTATAAGAGTAAGATTATCATCCAAAGTTTTACCAAAGCCCACCCCAATATCTAGCACCATATCTTTTATGCCAAAAGACTCTGCTTTTTGCACTCTTGTTTGAAAAAAGTTATAAACATCATCTAAAATATCGTTATAAGTTGGATCATCTTGCATAGTTTGTGGTGTTCCCTGCATGTGCATTATGATAGCAGTCGCTCCAAACTCTGCACAAACTCTACAAACCTCATCATTTTGTAGCCCTGTTATATCATTTACTATTTCAAACCCACATGCCAAAGCTTCAGAAATAACTTTTGGCTCACACGAATCTATACTAAATTTCACACTATCATAAAGTTTCTCATTTTTTATAGCTTTTAAAATCGGTCTTAGCCTAGATAGTTCATCTTCAACCGATACAACTATAGCATTTGGGCGAGAAGACACTCCACCTATATCTATAATCTTTGCTCCATCTTCCACCATCTGTTGTATCTTCTTTATAGCATCTATATCTTTAAAACGACTACCACTAAAAAAGCTATCATCATTTGCATTTATAACACCCATAATCTCAACATCTGAAGATATTTTCACTTTAGAAATCTCACCCAATCTAACAGCCAACTCTTTTAAGCCGAATGGTTGGGACAACTCTTTTTTACTCAAAATACGAAGTTGCTTTTGTGATGCTATAAGTAAACAATCAACATAAGGAGTTGAGGCAATAACTGTACCACGAGGTACTGCCAAATCTGCACCAACAGAGAGTGCATCTTGCTTTAGTATATTTGCTCCACCAACTGCCAAAGCTTTTATGCTAATTAGATAGTGTTTCATTTTTGAAGCTAAAATATCTACTCCACCACCATCTACACCAAGTTTTTTTAGATATTTTTTAGCATCAATCTCACTAGACAATCTTTCTATTTTCATCTTATAAAACAAATCCCATCAAAATAAGAGCTAACACACTTTGAGGTCTTGAATTTAACTCTAAAAGTCTATATGCTCTATCAAAATTATCAAGTTGTTCCTCTGATAAAATCAACATATCCACAACAGTAGCCCTATAATAGATAGCTTCAACCAACCCCTTTGCTTCACTCTTACTTATGCGTATATTTTGTTTTAAAAAAGCAAATATCTGAGCATAATCAATTTTTGCCAGATTTAATTCTACCTCTTTTACACTATGTGAAATATCCCCTTTCACAAGTGGAAGTCTTGAGCGAACTGTTGCAAGTAGATTTGATTTTGTGGGTGAAATAATGATAAATTCAATATTTTTTGGTGGTTCTTCTAAAACTTTTAAAAGTGAGTTTTGTGAAATAGAATTAAAACTTTGTGCAGCTAAAATGATATATTTTGTTTGTGATTCACTTTTATATGCCTCAGCCACAACAGCTTTTGCATCTTCTATTTTAAATTCATCTCTTAAAAAAAGTACCACTCTATTTGGTTTTAACTTTTTTGTAAGTTTTTCTAACTCGTACTCTATATCAGTAGAGATTAATATATGAGATTTCTTATCCTCCGATACTAACATCAACCTCTCCAAACATTGCAGCATTTATAGATGCATTAAAAAGTTTATATAGTTGTAAAAGTTTTATATCTAAATGTGAATCATACGACTTCATAGCAAAAGCATTGTGAAAATCTTCATCAAAAATCCAAAAGTAACTGTTATCTCTTCTTTTAGCTATATCTGATCTTTTATCTTCTCCACTACCTATATAAAAGAAAAAATAATCATCTTTATATGAAAGTGAAAGCATATCATCAAGTATATCTATCTTTTGACCACCACTTATAGTATTGTAATGAGCATAAAGGCTGTCTATACTTACGATTGGAAGAAGTGGTCTCTCAAGTAGTTCACTGTTTATAGAACTAACAATATATTCTTCTAACCACTTCCTTTTTTCATCTGTAATGATAATGATAGTTTTTCCGTTTAAAATCTGATCTATTGCATGAGAGGTTGTGGTTGTCCAATCAAATCTTTGTTCTTCCAACCAACTAAGAGAACCACCCTCTTCTCTAATAGCATCCAAACTCCACTGTGCAAAATCAGCCATCAAAAGACTACTTATCTAGCTCGTACGCATTGTGTAAACTTCTAACTGCAAGTTCTGCGTATTTTTCATCTATAACCATACTTACTTTTATCTCTGAAGTTGAAATCATATGTATATTTATATTTTCAGTTGCCATTGTTGAAAACGCTTTAGCAGCTACACCAGTATGAGATTTCATACCAACACCAACGATAGAAACTTTACAAATCGTATCATTATATGAATCATCTTTTATATCTTTAGAGTTTATAAATCTATCTACAACACTTTTTGCATCACTAAGATCACCAACACCTACAGTAAAATCAATATTTGTAGTATCATCATATGCTTTATTTTGGATAATCATATCAACATTTACATCAGCTTCTGCCAATGCCGTAAATATCTCACTTGCTATCCCTGGTCTGTCTTTTACACCCATCAAAGATACACGAGCCTGATTTCTATCTAGTGCTATCCCACTTACCAATGCTTTTTCCATAATCTCATCCTCCGTTGTTATTAGCGTTCCCTCTTCATCTGAGAAACTTGTTCTTGTTACTAGATTTACATTTAGTTTTTTTGCCATCTCTACTGAACGGTTTTGAAGTACCTTTGCACCAAGACTTGCTAACTCCAACATCTCATCATAAGAGATTTTATCTAGTTTTTTTGCTTTTGGTTCTATGCGTGGATCTGTTGTAAAAATCCCACTAACATCTGTATATATCTCACACAAATCAGCTTTTAACGCTCCAGCAATTGCCACAGCACTCAAGTCACTTCCCCCACGACCAAGTGTTGTAACATTTCCATCTGATGAAACACCTTGAAAACCAGCAACTACAACTATTTTACCCTCTTTTAGTGCTTTGCTCATAGCATGTGGGCTTATGTTTTCTATACGCGCTTTTGTATGTACAATATCCGTAACTATTCCTGCTCTTCTTCCTGTCATACTAACAGCCTCAAAACCCATCTCATTTAAAGCGATAGATAAAAGTGAAGCTGTTACCCTCTCACCTGAACTTAAAAGCATATCCATCTCTGCTCTAGCTGGATTTTTTGAAAACTTTTGAGCATAACCTACTAACTTATTTGTCTCCCCACTCATAGCTGAGACAACCACAACAACATCATTTCCAGCTTTTTTAGTTTTACTGACACGATTGGCGACATTTTGGATTCGCTCCAAATCCCCAACACTTGTTCCACCAAATTTTTGAACAATTAACATTTTAAAGGTATCCCTCTTTTTTAAAATATTTTATAACTTTTTTATATACATCTTTTTTGAAACTTGCACTCAAAGACAAAGCATCTTTAACTTTTACAAATTTATAAGCACTAAATTCAGGATGTTTTGTATCTATGTCTATTTTGGCACTTTTTTTAAGTTTAAGTAGAAAATATCTCTGTTTCTGCCCCGTATAAGGCTTCATCTTTTTAGCAATCTTTGGTGGAAAATCATAACTTATCCACTCAGGATACTCAGCTATTATTTTAGCTTTTTTAGTTCCAATCTCCTCTTTCATCTCACGAAAAAGAGCCTCTTGAACTTCTTCACCTTCATCTATTCCACCTTGTGGAAATTGCCATACATCACTCAAATCATTTCTCTGAGCTATAAAAATCTCTTTTTTATCTGGATAATTGTTTGAAAGGATTATCATTGCTACATTTGGACGGTATAAATCTTTTTTACTCATAATAAAAACACCTGTAATATTTAATAATCGCGATTATACAAAATAAGCTATTAAACTAAGCTATAATTACACATGCTATTATATATACACATTCCGTTTTGCGATTCAAAATGTTCGTACTGTGCTTTTAACTCCTATGTAGATAAATTTCATCTAAAAGAGGATTATATGAAAGCTTTAGAGGTTCAGCTAGATTATGAACTCCAAAGATTTAAAACAACAAAAAGTTCCATAGAATCTGTTTTTATCGGTGGTGGAACTCCATCAACTGTTTCACCAGAACTATACACACCAATTTTTAAAAAACTAAAACCTTATTTGGCATGTGGGATTGAGATTACAAGTGAAGCAAATCCAAACAGTGCTACAAAAGAGTGGCTTCTTGGCATGTGGGATTTAGGAGTAAGCCGTATCAGTTTTGGAGTTCAAAGTTTTGATGAGAAAAAACTAAAACTACTAAATCGCAACCATTCCCCCCAACAGGCAAAAAATGCCATCATACATGCCAAAGAGATTGGATTTGAAAACATATCCCTTGATTTAATCTATGCAACTTTGGGTGATACAAAAGAGTTACTGCAAAACGATATAAACATCGCCAAGAACCTCCCCATAAACCATCTAAGTGCCTATGCGCTAACCATAGAGGAGGGAACACCTTTTGAAACAAAACCAGAAATGTCAAAAGAAAAACTATCACTGACAAACTGGTTTTTTGATGAGATTATGGCATGTGGATTTAATCAATATGAGATTAGTAATTTTGGCTCATACAAAAGCAAACACAACCTTGGTTATTGGCAATACAAAGACTATATCGGACTAGGAAGTGGTGCAGTTGGAAAACTTACAAACCAAAGATTTTATCCAGATACAGATGTTGAAAACTATATAAAAACACCTCTAAATATAAAAATAGAAACACTTAGTGAAGATGATATAAAAATAGAAAAAATCTTTTTAGGTTTTCGCTCTGATGTTGGAGTAGATAAAAAAATATTTACAAACAATGAGCTACAAAGAATTAAAATTTTACTCCAAGAAAAAAAAATATACTTTAAAAATGGCTTTTACTTTAACTATGACTACTTATTGGCTGATGAAATTACACTATTTTTATCATCTTGTAATTATTAATTAATCATTCTTTAGCTAAAATCATGGACTTAATTAAATTAAAGGCTTTACATGTTTGGTATGGGTTTTACCGAGATAATGATTATCGCTGTTATTGCCATCTTGTTTTTGGGGCCAGAAAAGCTTCCAAGTGCGATGGTTGATATAGCAAAATTTTTCAGAAGTGCAAAAAGAACTATAAACTCTGTAAAAGATTCTCTTGAAGAAGAGATGAATGTTTCAGAGATAAAACAAGAAGCTTTAGCTTATAAAAAAGAACTTCTTGAAGCATCAAATGAAGTCAAAAAAGCAACTGACATAAGTGATGTCACCACAAATCTTACAAATCTCAATAATGATGTGATGGAACACTTTGAAGATGAAGACGAAGACGAAGAAAATGATGATGTTGAAGATGAAAAGAAAGAGAAAAAAAGTGTAAAGACTCAACCAGAAGCTCAAGAGATAACCTTCCAAAAGAAAAAAAAGAAAAAAGAAGACAATATAGATGTTTGATGAATTAAAACCCCACTTAGTAGAACTTAGAAAAAGACTTGCCATCTCGGCTGCCAGTTTGATAGTTATGTTTTTTGTCATGTTTTATTTCCACGAGCCAATCCTAAACTGGATAGTAGAACCACTAAATACAGCACTTATAGAAGTTGGTAAAAAGTCTATTCACGCAGCAGATGGAATGGTAACAACTTCTCAAGTTGGTGGAGCTTTTTTTGTTGCATTAAAAGTAGCATTTTTTGCAGCTATTGTAGCAGCTTTACCTATTATACTCTCTCAAATATGGCTTTTTGTTGCTCCTGGGCTTTATGCCAATGAGAAAAAAATGCTTGTCCCTTTTATAGTTGGTGGAACAGTAATGTTTATTATTGGTATCCTTTTTGCCTACTATATAGTTACCCCTTTTGGATTTAACTTTCTCATAACCTTTGGTAGTTTCAAATTTACACCACTTATAAATATAGAAGACTATGTTGGTTTTTTCACTAAAATTATGTTTGGTTTTGGGATAGCCTTTGAATTACCAATTTTTGCCTATTTCTTAGCTCTTTTGGGTATGATAAACGACAGACAGATGACAGATTTTTTCAAATATGCCATAGTTATTATCTTTATCGTAGCAGCACTCTTGACACCTCCTGATGTACTTACTCAACTACTTATGGCAGGTCCACTTATTATCTTGTATGGTCTATCTATCCTTATAGTAAAAGTTGTAAACCCTGCTCCACCCCTTGAGGAAGAGGATGAAGATGACGAGGAAGATGAAACAGTAGCCATAGAGAATAAAAGTGAGTAACAAAGAGTTACTTACTTCTAGCTACGACTTCCACCTACCAAACGAACTCATAGCTTCACATCCAGCATCACCAAGAGATAGTGCAAAATTATTAGTTTATGAGCGTAAAACTGACACAATCACACATGCCACATTTAGAGATTTAGAAGATTTTATACCAAAAAACTGTGCTTTTATTTTTAACAATACAAAAGTTATAAAAGCAAGACTTTATGGTAAAAAAAAGAGTGGTGGAAAAATCGAACTTCTCATAAATCGCCCACTAAATGCAACTGAAATAAATGTTTATATACGAGGTAAAATTAAAGTTGGTGCAGAGCTATTTTTTGATGATGATCTAATGGCAACTGTAAAAGAATTAAACAGTGATGGGAGTAGAGTTGTAAACTTTAGTTTATTTACGCAAAATGAAACACTACCTCAAAACAAAAATGACAATTACCACACACTCCGTTTTGAAGAGTTACTTCCAATCATAGATAAAATCGGTCATGTACCATTACCTCCATATATACAAAGAGAAGATAACAAATCAGACGAAAGTGAATATCAAAGTGTTTTTGCCAAACAAGAGGGAGCAGTAGCAGCACCCACTGCTTCACTTCACTTTACACCAAAACAACATAAACAAATCTGTGAAAATTTTCCACATGCCTTTGTAACACTACATGTAGGAAGTGGAACTTTTAAACCTGTTGAAGCAGATATTATAACAGACCACCCTATGCACTCTGAGTATTATGAAATAACCCAACATGCCAAAGAGTTGCTAGATTCAGATATACCCATTTTAGCAGTAGGAACAACATCTACAAGAACCATAGAATTTTATGCAAGAAACCCACATGCCACAAAAGGTCAAGCAAACCTATTTTTACATCCAAATAATAAACCATTAAGAGTAAATCATCTGCTTACAAATTTTCATCTACCAAAATCAACACTACTGATGTTGGTTGCATCTTTTGTAGGGCTTAAAAAGACTCAAGAACTTTATGCAGAAGCTATCAAAGAAAATTATCGTTTTTACTCTTATGGCGATGCTATGCTTATACTGTAAAAAACTTTTAAACTAGCACAATACGACCATTTTGCACAACTATATCTCCATTTAATTCAGCTTCAAAAACTTTTTTTGGATACATTTTTATTGCTTTTTCATAAGTTGGATCTGTTTTACAAAACTCTAAAAACTCATCACCTTTGGCATGTGGAGTTTCTTTTGTTGCAAATCTTGATACAAACTCTTCTATATCATATATAGCTTTTGCTTTACCCTCTTTAAGAAGTTTATTTGTAGCACTACTCTGCCCTAACCTTTGAGGTAAAACAAATATCTCTTTACCCATTTTCAAAGCAAATTCAACACTTCTCATACTGCCACTTCCAAGCTCGGCCTCTGCGACAACTAAAACCTCTCCAAGAGCGACCACAAGCTCATTTCTAACTACAAAACTCCAAGGTGTTGCACGAAACCCAACATCAAATTGACTAAGTAAAAGTCCATTTTTCTCTATATCAAAAAGTAAATTTTTATTTACTGATGGATATTTTATATCTATCCCACATGGCAAAATAGCGATTGTATTTTCACTTCCTGCACCTTTATGAGCTACTGCATCTATCCCCATAGCTCCACCACTAACTAGACAAATACCTCGTTTAGATGCCAAAGAAGTTAATTTGGTAACTAAATTACGAGAATATTGTGATGGCTTTCTGGTGCCAACTACTGATATTTTTACAGATTTTAAGAGTTCGAGATTTCCCTCACAAAAAAGTTGAGAAGGATATTTTTTCATTGATTTTAACTCAACTATCTCATCTACAATCTTTTTCATCATCTTAATATAATTGATTTATCTGAACTAAATCAACATCTCTAAAAAGTTTTTTTGATTCTGTTAAAACCTCTATCGTATTATGATGTGGATGACCAATGGCTATTGCTGTCCCATGAAGTTTTGCTATCTTAATCGCTCGTTTTATCTCATGAAGGATAGATGCTTTGTCCATATCATGATCTAAAAACACATCCCGTGCAACATACTTTAAGCCATAATTTCTCATAACTTTAGGCACTTTTGTTTTAGAAGTTGTTCTGCTGTCTATAAAATTTATATGTTGATGTCTTAAAGCTAGTATCAACCTGTTTACTGCTATCTCATTTGCTGTAAATTTACTTCCTGTATGATTGTTTATATATTTAACTCTTGGAAAAAGTTTTTTTATAGTTTTTATCCGTTTGCTTATCTTCGCTTGTGAATCACCAACCCTTAAAGTTAAAGGTTCTTCTGCATGAAAATTAAATGCCTCCATAGGTAAATGCACCATATAAAATTTCTCTTTAGAAGCCAATTTTGCAGAATTTGGCCTAGCAGAACGAGGTGGAAAAAATGACATTGTCAGAGTTATACCTATATTTTTTATATCTCTAACTTGATATTTTGTACTCACATCATCTATTATTATAGCTAGTTTTGGTTTTTTTACACTCTTTAAAACCTTCCTAGAAGCACCTTTTGGAGGTTTACTTAAATGTTCATCAGCATACTCATGTGCCGCAGTTATATCCATGTGTCTTTTAGCTTTTAAAACTTCCTTTTTTCTCTCCCTTTTAAGTACCTCTTTTAATCTTTTTTTTACATCTTTTTTTAAATGTTGTTTTTTAACTACTTTAACTCTCTCTTTTTTTTGTACTTTTTGCTTAACATCAAGATAGCCAAAATAATAACCTGCAACAATCAAACTCAATATCAATGCAATAACAGCTAAAAACCATGCTATATAAACTAATATTCTTGAATTTTTTTTAGGAGATTTCTTTTTTCTTTTTGCCATTAAAACCTAACTTTGAAAAATTTTGTAAAACTATACCATGCAAAAGCAAAATTTGTATAATATTATGACAAATTGACATATTTTTAAGCAAATTTAATTTTTACACATAACAACAACCATAAATTTGCTAATTTTAAGCATAATTTCTATATAATCGCGAGTTCCTTTCTCTTTGTATCATTTTAATGATGATATATTTAGATATCCGAAAGGGAAACATACGCCATTAAGGCAAATACCAAAGGGAGATAATACTCTATGAGACATTACGAAAACCTAGTAATCGTAAAACCGACATTTACAGCAGAAGAGATTCAAGCAAGCATAAAAGCTGTTGAAGAAACAATCACTTCAAATGGTGGCGAAATCGCTGCTACAACTTCAATGGGAATGAGAAAATTAGCATACCCAATTGACAAAAACGAGCGTGGTTATTACCATGTTGTTTATTATTCAGTTGCTCCAGCGGCAATCTCTGAAATTGAAAGACGCTTCCGTATCAACGAAGATCTTCTCCGTTTTGTAACAATCAAGTATGACACTAACCGTGAGATTACTGCTTGGAACAAACTAGTTGAAAAAGCTAACAAAGCAGCTACTCCAGCTAAAGAAGAAGTAAAAGAAGAAGTAGAAGTAGAAGTAGAAACTAAAGTAGAAGTAGAAATAGAAACTGAAGCACCAGTAACAGAAGCTCCAGCAGAGCAAGAAGCGTAAGCTTAAACATTTAAGGAAAACTCATGTATAACAAAGTTATTTTGGTTGGAAACTTAACTCGCGACATCGAACTTAGATACTCTCAAAGTGGTACAGGCATAGCAAAAACTGCTATTGCAACTAGCCGTAAATTCACTAGCAATGGTGAAAAAAAAGAGGAAGTGTGTTTTGTTGACATCACATTCTTTGGAAGAAGTGCAGAAGTAGCCAACCAATACCTTCGTAAAGGGAGTAAAATCCTAGTGGAGGGAAGACTTAGCTTTGACCAATGGGTAGATCAAAATGGACAAAAGAGAAGTAAACACTCTGTAATCGTTGAAACTATGCAGATGCTTGACTCAAGAGGGGACAACCAAGGTGGTGGCTACAATGCTCCTGCTCAGGGTGGACAACCGTCATATCAAGCACCACAGCAACAAACTCAACAAAGTTACAATGCTCCTCAGCAACAGCAACAAAGTTATCAGCAACCACAGCAACAGCAACAGCCTACATATAATCAGGCTCAAACTCAAAGCCGTGAGATGCCTAGCAATGATACTGTTCCAGTGATCGACATTGATGAAGATGAAATTCCGTTTTAGAAAATAGACAAACAAAGGTAATAACATGTCAGAAAAAAGAAAATATAAAAAAAGATATTGTAAGTATTGTGAAGCAAAAGTTGACTTCATGGACTATAAAGAAGTGGGAGCATTAAGATTTTCACTTTCAGAAAGATATAAAATCATGCCTCGCCGTTTAACAGGTAACTGTAAACGCCACCAAGACATGATAGCAACAGTTATCAAAAGAGCAAGAGCAGCTGCACTAGTTCCATATACTGTAACTCGTAAACAAGTTGTAACTGCACCATTTGAAAACCTAAAATAAGGTTTTCTTCAAGTCCCTTTCTTGGGACTTATCTCTACTTTTTAATTTCGTAAATAAATCAACCATCTGCTATAATTCCACCCATGAAAAATAAACCAATTTTTAAAGCTGTATCTCCTTACAAATCGGCAGGTGACCAACCAAAAGCTATCGAAGTTTTAAGTAAATCCATACTTGATGGTAACCGTTATCAAACACTTGAAGGTGTAACAGGAAGTGGTAAAACATACACTATGGCTAAGGTTATAGAAAATGTGCAGATGCCTACTATCATTATGACTCACAACAAAACTTTAGCAGCTCAGTTATACTCAGAATTTCGTCAGTTTTTTCCTAACAACCATGTTGAGTATTTTGTTTCTTATTATGATTACTACCAACCTGAAGCTTATATTCCTCGTCAGGATTTGTTTATAGAAAAAGATAGTGCTATAAATGATGAGTTAGAGAGGATGAGACTATCAGCTACGGCAAATCTACTTAGTTATGATGATGTTATAGTTATAGCTTCAGTTTCAGCAAACTATGGGCTTGGTGACCCTGAGGAATACCTAAATATGGTTCAAGCACTTGAGGTTGGGGATGAGATAAACCAAAAAAAACTTTTACTTCGTTTGGTTGAGATGGGTTACAGTAGAAATGACACCTATTTTGACTCTGGACATATTAGAGTAAATGGGGAAAGTTTAGATGTTTATCCACCATATTTTGAACAAGAAGCGATACGAATCGAGTTTTTTGGGGATGAGATAGAGGCTATCTACACTTTTGACATCATAGACAACAAAAGATTAGAAGATCATAAAAAATTTACTATCTATGCAACAAGTCAATTTAGCGTTTCTCAAGACAAAATGGCACGAGCAGTTAAACGAATAGAAGAGGAACTTGATGATAGGTTAGCATACTTTCAAAAAGAGGGCAAACTTGTTGAGTATCAAAGACTAAAACAAAGAGTAGAATTTGATTTAGAGATGCTTGAGACTACTGGCATGTGTAAAGGTGTGGAAAACTATTCACGACTTTTAACAGATAAAAAACCGGGGGAAGCTCCTTTTACACTACTTGATTATCTTGCACAAAAAAACAAAGAGTATCTTGTCATAGTAGATGAAAGTCATGTTTCACTTCCTCAGTATCGTGGAATGTATGCAGGAGACAGAGCTAGAAAAGAGGTTTTAGTTGAATATGGTTTTAGGCTTCCATCAGCACTTGATAACAGACCTCTAAAAGCAGATGAATATATAAATAAAGCTCCACACTACCTTTTTGTTTCAGCTACACCAGCAGAATATGAGTTAGGGATGTCAAGCACAAAAGCAGAACAAATTATACGACCAACAGGTTTACTAGACCCTATCTTAGAGATAAAATCATCAGATAATCAAGTTGAAGATATACATGATGAAATAAAAGGGATAGTTGCCAAAAAAGAAAGAGTTCTTATCACAGTTTTAACTAAAAAAATGGCAGAAGCACTTACAAAATATCTAGCAGATTTAGGAATAAAAGTTCAATATATGCACTCAGATATAGATACTATTGAAAGAAATCAAATCATAAGAGGCTTGAGACTTGGAGAATTTGATGTACTTATAGGTATAAATCTACTTCGAGAAGGGCTAGATTTGCCAGAAGTTTCTTTGGTTGCAATACTTGATGCAGACAAAGAGGGCTTTTTAAGAAGTGAAACTGCCCTTATCCAAACCATAGGAAGAGGTGCAAGAAATGCAAACGGTAGAGTAATTTTATATGCCAATAAAATCACAAAATCTATGCAAAAAGCAATAGACACAACATCTTCAAGAAGAAAGATACAAGAAAATTACAATAAAAAGCATGGTATCACCCCAACAACAACTATCCGTAAGCTAGATGAGAACTTAAAATTAGAAGATCATGGTGGTATTTACCAAAAACATAAAAAAATGGATAAAATGCCACCATCAGAAAAAAAAGCGATAGTAAAAGAACTTAGCTTAAAGATGAAACAAGCTGCAAAAGAGTTAAATTTTGAAGAAGCAGCACGACTCAGAGATGAGATAATGAAAATCAAAAAATTATAAGGTTGGCATGTGGAAGATACTTTTAGTAATTTAGAAACTTATGGATATATAGGACTTTTTCTCTACTCACTTGGTGGTGGTTTTGTGGCACTTGTAGGAGCAGGGATACTTTCTTTTATGGGAAAAATGGATTTAACACTATCTATCTCTATTGCTTTTGTTGCAAATGCCATTGGAGATGTGATGCTTTTTTACATGGCAAGGTATCAAAAATCTATGATGATGGAAAATCTAAAAAAACATAGACGAAAACTAGCTCTTGCACATGTTATGATGAAAAAAAACGGTTCATGGATAATATTAATTCAAAAATTTATATATGGTATAAAAACTCTAATCCCCATCGCAATAGGACTAACAAAATACGATTTTAAAAAGTTTGCTATACTCAATGTTTTAAGTGCTGGAGTATGGGCTTTAGCTTTTGGACTAGGAAGTTACTACAGTGGAGGTATACTTATTGAGGGAGTAAAACTAGTAAGTGGTAAACCTTGGATAGCACCCATCATACTAATTATATTTGGTGGTGCTTTGTGGCTTTATATGAGTCATGCCACTAAAAAAAGATAAGAGGGTTTTCACCCTCCTACTATTGGACCAAATGGAGCATAATCTGTATGTTCCCCATCTTGATATTTTTTATAATTTTCTATAAACATAGTTGCTAAAGCATCTCTAGTTCTGTCAAATGCTTCTTTATCTTCCCAAGCTTCACGAGGGAAAAGAACATCTGGCTTAATACTTCCGAGTGTATTTGGAACATTTAATCTAAAAGTTTTAGTAACTCTAAACTCACTATTGTTAATTGTTCCATCTAAAATAGTGTTAATACAAGTACGCGTATCTTTGATACTCATCCTTTTACCAACACCATAACCACCACCTGTCCAACCAGTGTTAACCAAATAAACATTTACACCATGTTCATCTATCTTTTGACCAAGGAGTTTTGCATATACAGTTGGATGTAGTGGTAAAAATGCCTCACCAAAACATGCACTAAAAGTTGCAACAGGCTCAGTGATACCTCTTTCAGTTCCAGCTACTTTTGCAGTATATCCACTTAAAAAATAATACATAGCTTGTTCTTTTGTAAGCTTTGATACAGGTGGTAAAACACCAAAAGCATCAGCAGTTAAAAAGATGATATTTTTAGGATGATCTGCCATTAAGTCTTTTTTATGGTTTTGTATATGCTCAATAGGGTAAGAAACACGAGTATTTTCTGTTTTACTTCCATCTTCATAATCTACTTCACCATCACCATAAAGTACAACATTTTCTAAAAGTGCATCTCTACGGATAGCATCATAAATCTCTGGTTCACTTTTAGCATCAAGGTTAATAACTTTTGCGTAACATCCACCCTCAAAGTTAAATACACCATGGTCATCCCAACCATGCTCATCATCACCAATCAATGCACGATTTGGATCAGTTGATAGAGTTGTTTTACCTGTTCCACTAAGACCAAAGAAAAGTGCTGTATCACCATCTTTACCAACATTTGCAGAACAGTGCATAGAAAGTTTACCCTCTAATGGCAACCAGTAATTCATCATAGAGAAGATACCTTTTTTAAGTTCTCCACCATACCAAGTACCACCTATGATACAAAGATTTCTTTCCACATCAAAAAGCACAAATACTTCTGAATTTAGTCCATGTTCTTTCCATTTCTCATTAACAGCTTTACATGCACTTAAAACAGTAAAATCAGACTTAAAAACTTCTAACTCTGCAGGGGTAGGACGGATAAACATATTTTTTACAAAATGTGATTGCCAAGCTATCTCTGTTATAAATCGTACCGATCTTTTTGAAGCTGGACTAGCCCCACAAAAAACATCTGTTACATAAAGATCTTTATTTGAAAGTTGTTCTCTGGAAATTTCTAAAAGTTCATCAAATATCTCAACACTAATCTTTTGATTTACATCACCCCACGCTATATATTTATTTGACGGAGCACGATCTACGAAATATTTATCTTTTGGACTACGACCGGTAAACACACCAGTATCAACAGCAGTCGCACCTTTTTTTGTAGGGGAACACTCACCACTTTCAAGTTCATGCTTAATTAGCTCATCATAACCAAGGTTACGAAACACCTTACCAACATTTTTTATTCCTAACTCACCTAATTCTGTAATAATCATAATCTACCCTCACGGTACTTTTTAATATGTACAATTATACACTTAATAAACCTAAATTATATATAAAATCAAACATAAATTTTGATAATTTATTTTAAATATCTATCCAAAAAAATACCAATTATCAGCGATAGATAAATAATTGATTTAACTGGTTATTTTAAGAAAATTTTGGTAAAATTCTGTACTTTAATTAAAGTAATGGTCGCGTAACTCAGTGGTAGAGTGCCACCTTGACATGGTGGTGGTCACTGGTTCAAATCCAGTCGTGATCACCATATTACTAAACTTTTTGAAAATAACTTACACTTAAAGAGGTCAGATTTATCTCCAACATATGTTTTCTTCCATGACACTCTTTTAGAACTGACTTTATGGCATGTGGGTTTTTACTACCATAACCACCAAATTTTTCATCATTTGAAGTAAATATCTCTTTATAAGTTCCTTTGCTTGGAAGCCCTATTTTATAACCAATATGCTCTTTATCTGAAAAATTACAAACTATGATAACTGGTTTTTGATTTTTTGCACCTTTTCTTATAAATGAGATAACATTTGCCTCGTAGTCATTCTCATCTATCCAAGAAAAACCCTCTTTTTCAACATCATTTCTATAAAGTGATGGGATGGTTTTATAAAGATGATTTAACTCTTTTAAACACTCCTGCACCCCTTTGTGTTCTTTGTACTCAAGCAGATGCCAATCCAAACTCTGCTCATAATTCCACTCTGCGAACTGTGCAAATTCACCACCCATAAAAAGTAACTTTTTACCAGGATGAGCTATCATTAACGAAAATAAAGCTCTTAGATTAGCAAATTTTTTGTAGTTATCTCCGGGCATTTTATTGATGAGTGAGCCTTTCATATGAACAACCTCATCATGACTTAGTGGCAATACATAGTTCTCATTAAACATATACACAAAACTAAAAGTTAGATGTTGGTGATGATATTGTCTATGAATTGGATCTTCTTTTGTGTATTTTAATATATCGTGCATCCAACCCATATTCCATTTATAACCAAAACCAAGACCACCCTTATCAACCTGCCCTGTTACCATAGAGTAGTTTGTGGACTCCTCTGCTATCATCATAATGTCATCAAAACTTTCATAAGCAGTTGTATTTAACTGTTTTAAAAACTTAACTGCACCACGATTTATATTACTTCCATCTTCATTTGGTATCCACTCTCCATCTTCCCTTGCATAGTTAAGATAAAGCATAGAAGCAACTGCATCAACCCGTATGCCATCTATATGATATTTCTCAAGCCAAAGCATCGCCGAACTTATCAAAAAAGCTCTAACTTCATTTCTATCATAGTTAAAAATGGCACTTTTCCACTGTGGATGATAACCTTTTTTTGGGTCTTCATGCTCATACAAACATGTTCCATCAAAGTTTATAAGACCATGTCCATCAGTTACAAAATGCGAAGGCACCCAATCTAAAATAACTCCAATCTTGTTTTTATGCATAATATCTACAAACTTCATAAACTCATGTGGAGTTCCAAATCTCGCAGTTGGTGCAAAATATCCAGTTACCTGATACCCCCAAGACCCTTTAAATGGAAACTCTGTGATAGGTAAAAGTTCTATATGGGTAAAATTCATCTCTACCAAATACTCTGCCAACTCCTGTGCAGCTTCTAAATAGGTCAAATAACGGTTACCCTCTTCAACCTTTCTCCTCCATGAACCAAGATGAACTTCATAGATAGAGATAGGAGATTTGTGGGAGTTGTTTTTATGGCGTTTTTTCATCCATTTTTTATCATCCCATTTATACCCATCAAGTTCAAAAACTCTTGATGCAGAAGCTGGAGCTTTTTCACCATAAAAAGCGTATGGGTCTGCTTTATCAGGGTTTGCATTTTCATTGTGTGTTTTGATGTGGTATTTGTAAGTCATCCCCTCATCAACACCAGTTATAAACCCTTCCCAAATACCACTCTCATCATCCCTTTTTTTAAGAGGATGCGAATCAATACTGTATGAATTAAAATCACCCCTTACGCTTACACCATCTGCATTTGGCGCCCAAACAGCGAAGTATGTTCCACCAACTCCATCTCTGCTAAACATATGTGAGCCAAACTTCTCATAAAGTTTAGAGTGAGTCCCCTCTCTAAAAAGGTATATATCCAAATCACTAAAAAGTGTTATATCGTAAAAAGTTTCATAACTCATCTTTTTTCCTTATCTATTTGAGATATTTTTATAAACATCCACATAACTCTGAGCAGCTCTGTCCCAGCCAAAATACTCTTTCATTGCCCTTTTTTGCATCGCTTTAAATGCTTTATTATTTTTATAATAAACATTTACTGCCCATAAAACTGTATGGTACAAAGCATCATGAGTTGCATCATAAAATTTAAAGCCGTTGCCCTCTTTTTTTGCCTCATCAAAGTTTACAATAGTATCGTCCAAACCACCAGTAGCACGAACTATTGGCAATGTTCCATAACGCAAAGAGTAGATTTGATTTAGTCCACATGGCTCAAAAAGTGATGGCATTAAAAACATATCACTACCAGCTTCTATCTTATGAGCCATCACTTCATCATAACCCACATGCAAACCAAAATTTAAACGATGAAGTGAGACATCACTAAAAAATCTCTCTGCCCATTTTTCACCAGTTCCAAGCATAACCACCTGAACATCCATATCTAAAACACCATTTAAAACACTAGCTATGAGACCTATCCCTTTTTGTTCTACAAATCTTCCCACAAAACCGATAATCACCACATCATTTCTTATCTCAAGTCCAAAATGTTTTTGTATATCTTTTTTACATGCTTTTTTGCCACTCATCTTACCAACATCATATTTTTTAGCTATAAGTCTATCAACGGACGGATTCCACTCATCATAATCAACACCATTTAAAATTCCATAAACTTTATGTGAGTGTGCCTGTATATGATTTTCAAGCCCAAAACCAAACTCTGAAGTTTGAATCTCATTGGCATACTTTTTAGATACTGTGGTAACTGCATCGGCATGTGCAATACCACCTTTTAATAAGTTTACATTGTCATGGCTCTCAAACTCATGGGAATTAAAATGCTCCCAACCAACTTCCATAACATCCATCAAACCCTTAAAAAACACACCTTGATGTTGTAAGTTGTGAATAGTTAAAACACTCTTGGCATGTGCAAAGTCATGGATAAATCTTGTTTTAGATAAAAGTGGCATAGCTGCTGTATGCCAGTCATTTGCATGGATAATATCAGGGGTAAAATGGAGCATCTTACAAAGTTGCAAAGCAGCTTTTGAAAAAAACATAAAACGGTTGGCATTATCTTTATACCCATTACCATGCTCATCCTCATAAAGCCCACTTCTTCCAAAATACTCCTCATAATCTATAAAATATATACTCACATCAGAATTTGGCAAAGTTGTAGTGTAAACACCAGCCCAAAACTCACCCATAACACCCATAGGCACACCAAGGGGTTCTTCAAGCTTAGTTAGTTTTGAAGTATCTATCTTGTAGTATCTTGGCATCACAACTTTTATATCATGTCCCAACTCTTTTATAGCCTTTGGTAAAGCACCAGCAACATCAGCCAAACCACCTGTTTTTGCAAAAGGAACAACCTCACTTGCAGCAAATAGTATATTTAATTTTTTATCACTCATCTATATCTCCTTTAACATTGCACCACTCAAAGATGCATTCTCTAATCTTGTTTGTTCTATTTTTAAATTTTTCAAAGAAACACCCATAGCATATTCTTTGATTTTAAGTTTTACAATCTCAAGTAAATCTGGATTATTTTGTATTATACCACCACCTAGCACTAAAACTTCTGGATTAAATAAAGTTATAGTAATGGCAACACTATAAAGTAAAGCTTTTTCAAACTCCGTATAAACAACACTATGCATATTTTTAAGCTCTTTAAGTGTTAAGTTTTCATCCAAATCATAATAATTTTTCAAGTTTTTCAACGCAATACCCGAACAAAAAAGTTCTAAACAGTTTTTCTTACCACACCCACACACAAAAGGGCTACTCTTGTATGGAATATGCCCAAGTTCAGTTGCAACACCATCTTTACCACTAATAAGTTTAGAAGAACTAATAACCCCTAGTCCAAGTCCTGTTCCAATATAGATAGCACACACATCATCACTTTTAAAGTATCTTGCTTCTGCCAAAACTGCACAATTTAAATCATTTTGTATAAAAAACTCAACACCAAAATGACTTTCAAAATATATTTTAATATTTTTTTCATCTATAATTATATTTGGAGCAGATAAAATCACACCATCTTTAACCTGACCTGCAAAAGAGACACAAATAGTTTTTATATCTTCATTTTCTTTTAAAATACCCTCTATCCAAGCAACTAAACCAATATCTGCACTTTTATCTCTAAAAGATTTTTTTACCATACCGTTTTGATAAATTTCCCCTCTCAGATATGTTCCACCTGCATCAACTGCCAATGTCATTTCAAAATCTTATAATATATCTCTATATATTTTAAAGCACTCTTTTCAAAAGAAAAATCACATTCCATATTTAGCTGTTTTATCTCATCTAGTTTTTTAGTATCTTTTTTTAGTTTTAATGCTCTATCAATAGCAGATAAAAACTCTTTTTGTGTAAATTTTTCAAATACTATGCCAATCCCACATGCCAAAATATCTTCAAATACACTCTCTTTTAATCCACCAACACTATGAACGACAGGGATAGTTCCATAACGCATAGCTATCAACTGATTTAGTCCACATGGTTCAAATCTTGATGGCATCAGTAAAAAATCTGCACTTGCATATGCCATGTGGGATAAAGATTCATTATATCCATTAAAAAATTCAAAATTATCATATTTTTTTGAGAGTTTTTCTAAGTGTATTGAGATATTTTCACCACCCTCACCAAGCATAAAAAAGTTAAGCTTATTTTGTAAAAGTTTTTTGAGTGAAGATAAAACTAAATCTATCCCCTTTTGTTCAACCAAACGAGTTATCATTACAAATAAAGGTTTTCTTGGGTCTTTTAGCGTTGATTGTTTTATGAACTCAACCTTATTTTTGTATTTATCTTTAAGTGAATTTTTATCAAACCTATAAACTAAAGTTTTGTCAGTTTTTGGGTTAAATATATCTGTATCTATCCCATTTAAAATCCCACTTAACTTAGCTTTATGAACTTTTAAAAAGCCATCAAGCCCACAACCAAACTCTTTTGTTAATATCTCTTTAGCATAATTTGAACTTACAGTAGTAACTGCATCGCTATAAAACACACCAGCTTTTAAAAAATTTACTCTACCATAAAACTCCAACTTATCCATACTAAAATATTTACTATCTATCCCTACTCTCTGCAATGATTCAAAATCAAATATTCCTTGATATGCAAGATTGTGGATAGTAAAAACAGTTTTTATATCTAACTTTGCATCTTTTATATAAAGAGCTGTAAGAGCTGTATGCCAATCATTTAGGTGGATTATATCTACACCAAGCTCCAAAGATAAAACAACAATTGCATTACAAAATATGCTAAATCTTAAATCATTGTTAGCATAATCTCCTTTTTCATCTGCGTACATATTTTGAGTACTGCTTAACAAAGGAGCTTCTATAAAATATGTTAAAACTTTCTTTTGCAATTTTGTATAAACAACAACATCATATTTTATATGGGAAATTTTTATTTCTAAATTTTTAACTTTTTTTAAACCCTTTTTACTCATAAAACCATACAATGGCATCACTCTTGAAATATCTTCAAACTCCTTTATGGCATGTGGAAGTGCCGATGCAACATCTGCCAAACCACCACTTTTGGCATGTGGAAATACCTCACTTGAAGCAAATAAAATTTTCATGCTAATCTCCTCTTAAAAGTCTTGCACATTCTTGTGGCAAAATACTATTTATAGCCATTCCTGTTGAAATCTCAAAACCGCCTAGACGGTAGATTCTTGGTGTTATTCTGATGTAAAAACGGTAGTTTTTACTCAAATATGGTATATATTTTTCATTTTCAAAGTTTGGATTTAAAGGTGCTAAATGAAAATAAAGATTATAATCAAAATCTCCAAGCTCCCTTTTTAATGCTTTAAAAACTTTACTAACTATGGTTGATAGGTCTGTAACATCTTTTCTACTACACATATTTAAACTAGCTATATTTTTTGTTGGTGCTATCATAACTTCAAAGGGAAAAGCACTTGCATATGGACAAAATGCTACAAAATCCCTAACCCTATCCACAATCCGTTTTTTAGCTTTAAGCTCATTTTGCAAAACATCTTCTAGCTTACTACGCCCATGACGACGATAATACTCTAAATTTCTCTCTAAAAAGTCCAAATCATTTTTAGGCATAATCGGTAACGCCAAAATCTGTGTATGGGGATGTTCTTGTGTAGCTCCAGCGTTTGAACCATGATTTTTAAAAATATTCAGATGTATCAGTCTCTTATCTTGCTGTAAATCTTCAATCCTGATGATCATGGTTCTAAGCCAGTTTTCAACCTCTTCAACCTTTAAATCAGCCAAACCACAATCATGACATGGGGAATCTATAAGAATTTCATGCGCTCCAACACCAGCGATAGATTCAAACATACCATCTCTCTTAGATTTATCTTCAAGTTCTATCTGCACAGCTTTATAAAGATTTGGCACAACTCTTGTTTTCCACATGCCAAAGTTTGCCTCATTATCTCTTAGAGCAAACACTTCAGGAGGAGTCAAATCTTCATTTCCTTCACAAAACGGACAAGTTAAAGATGAAGATTTTGTTTTGTGAAACTGATTTATATTTGGTCTGTGCAACCTCTCAGGGGCTATTAAAACATACTGATTGCTAATTCTATCTAATCTTATTTCACTCATCTAATAGTTCCAAACTTATATTAAATTTTTGTTTTATTGGTGTTGAGAAGATAAAAGAGACCCCTTGAGCCACCTTTTCAAAACCATTTTCACTTTGAGATATAGTTTTTAAGATATAAGCAAAAATATCACATTTTATACCTGTTTTAATTTTTATAGTTTTTTGTGTAAAATCATCATAAATCATCAACTCATCACTATCTTTTTGAGTAAAACCATTTTCAATTTTTTCATTATTAAAAGTGATTTTATCTGGATGTGCAAAATGAAGATTTAATTCACAAGCATAAAAAAGTTTATCATTATAGGCACTTTTATACTCCATAGTAAGTTCAACCATATTTTCATCAAATTTATAAGACTTTTTCAATGTTGTTTCATAAAGTTTATCAAGATAGATACCACCAACTCTTTTAAAACTATTTTTCTTCTTATGAAGTTTAAATGGCTGATTTGCAAAGTCCCCAACCTCTCTAAATGAAATATTTTTAAAACTCTCAAAACTAAATTCTTCATCACTAAAATGATCTACAAATGAGTATTTTGGATGCCAATCATAGATGAGTTCATCCCTTAGTTTTTCATCAATCAAAGAACCATCATTATGAATAGTTGCTATCTCATCACCAATACTATTATGAGGTTGTATTGCTTTTGGATTTAATATCTTATCGTGATAAGCTTCCTCTCTACGCATAAGTGTATTTTGCCAGTTAAATAGCCTGTCAAATGAACCAAACTCAACTAACTGCCCACCAAATTTTGAAGAAAATACCATACTTAGATTTTTAGTTAAAATTTTAAGTTCATCAAAGCCGTCCATATCTATGTCAAGTACATCTTTTGTGATCTTTTTTGTGGCTTTTGATTTTTCCAACTCAAGTAAAAATCTATAAGCATTATCCCGTAGATTTGGCAAGTAAAGCCCACCAAAAACACCATGCCAAAAAACATCATTTGTTTGAAGTTCATATAAAGATTCTAATGATTTTTTATCTAAAGTATCTTGCATTTTAGAAAAGTAAAGCATCCTTTTATGTAGGTAATTACTCTCTGCATATTTTATAAAAAAGTTTTTCCACATGCCACCTTTTATAAAAGCAACACCCATAGAGTTAAAATAATCATTCCCAACACTCTGCTTTAAAGCTTCAAGAGCCAAAGTTTGTTTTGGTTTCAAACTCCACTCACCCATCTCAAAGTAAGAGGTGTTATTTAAGTAAGCCAATCCCAAAGATGGTTTTTTTTGCATATATGAACTGTAATGCTGTGTTTTTATCTTTTTATTTTGTAAAACTGCTGTAACAAAGTTTTCCAACCATTTTTTTTCATAAACCCACTCATGAGTTTTTGGCCAAAGCCCAAATTTTTCTGCATCATCAAAGATTATTGCTGCTGAATTTTTATCACTCCCACATGCCAAAATACTCTCAATAGCCCTCTTAGTATTGAAAAAAGGCAAAGCATATCTAAGTGATTGAGCGATAGGAAAAAGTCCAAGTTCTTTACCACTCTCCTCAGTTTTATAATACCCATCCATCTTTGAAGCATCAAAACCACTACTTAAAAAGTGATAATCATCAACAATGCCATACTCAATCCCACATGCCGAAATATCTGGTACTAAAGATGATTCCCAAACTCTTTCAGTGAGCCATAACCCTTTTGGTTTTACACCAAAATATTTAAAAATATAATCACTCAGTTTATTTATCTGAGCTTGTCTGTCACAAGATGGTATGGAGCTTAAAACTGGCTCATAATACCCAGCACCAATCCATTCAATAGAACCTGATTGTGTTAAAATCTTCATATTTTCAAATACATCAGGATTATTTTTTCTTATCCTATCAAGCAACCAACCACTACAATGAACACTAAATTTAAACTCTTGAAACCTAACCATTGTTTCAAAAAACGGTTTGTAACATAACTCTACAGCTTCATCAACAGCTTCACCAAAATTATCAACTGGTTGGTGCATATGTACACCAAATAACAAAGACACTTTATTCATCTAACTTCCTTATATAAACCAGTTTTGACTATAATCATTACCCAAATCGAGCTTTAACTCACCAAAACCTGGCAAAGTTTGCACCACTTTAGAACCATCTTTAACTTCAAATCTTATAAAGATTTCATCCTCTTTTATTTTTGTTTTATCTATGCTCATCTCAAGCCAATTCTCACATGCCACATCTACTTCCAAATCACCAATAAAAGTTTTTTGTGTTTTAAACTTTATATTCCCCCTGATATTTAAAGGTTCTATAATAAGTTCCATAATACTATCTATACATAATTTTTTCATCTTTATTTCAAAAGAAAAATATATTTTCTCATCATCTTGCCCATAATAAATCTTTTTTATAGGTCCTCTTTGTTTATCCATAGTTGAAAAAAGTTTACTCTCATCAATCACACCAGCACCTATCCACTCAAAAAAAGAATCTCTCTTTCCATTTACAAGTGGTGATATATCTGACTGTGGTTTAAGCCAGAAATTTTGCGCACTTTTATCTTTTATAATTGGTATGAGTATATCTGCCGGTGCTGTTACATCCATCAAATCATAGATATTTATAAGATGATTTCTGAAAAGTTCATCAAACTCAACTCCAAACTCCGTATAATGATCATCCCCATACCACCAAAACCAGTCAGAACACTCAGCTGCCAAAAAATGTTCACTAATCTTTTCTTTAGTATGCTCATCCAAATTATCTTTATGTCTCTCATAATCTCTTTTTGTTAAGTATATAAGCTCCCAACCACGAGTTTTTTCACTATGACCGACCCAAGTATTAAACTCTCCATGTATCCAACTACCAGCAGCTAAAAATGGCAACTCTTTTTTTGGTAACTCATAAACCTCATCCATCGTTAATGTTTTGCACCATGAGGCATTTTGCAAATCATTATAAAGAGCATTAAAAAAATCATATCCATTATTTGTAAAAAATTCCCAAGCATTTTCACCATCTAAAATAACAAAAACTGTATCAGCTGAGTTTATATTTTCTATCTTTAAAAGTTCATCCATAAAATGTTGTGAGGCTTCATGTGTATTTTTATGTCTATATGTAAAACCTATTAAATCACTTAGATAATGATCTCTAAAACCTATGCACATCCCATCATAATCATATGGTGTATATAAATTAGCTCTATAATCTGAATTTAATGATTTAAAAAGTATCGCTTCATCTGTTGCTATCCATTTTATGCCACACTCCCTTAAAAGAGCTACACTTTTTTCATCCACTGCACCCTCAGCAGGCCAAAATCCATTAGGTAAAAATCCAAAAGTATCTTCAAAGAGTTCTTTTGCTTTTTGCACCTGTTTTAACGCATCATCTCTTAAAGAGATATGTTCTTTTGGTATGTTTGTGTTTGGGTTTGCACTAAGAGCATTATTCATATCTACAAGAAGTGGCAAAATCGGATGATTTAGTGGTGTAGTACAAAGACTGATAACACCATCATTATGTAGCTGTGTATAATACTCAAAGATATGAGAAACAAAACTTGATAACTCTTTTAAAAGCCAAACTTTATCCTCACAAGAGTAGTCTCTTTGTTTTTTTATTAACTCTTTTACAACACTAGAACTTTTTCTAAGATAAACTCCACACCAAGACAACATAAACATCATCTCTAAATCTATAAGTTCGCTGTTGTTAAAATGTTCTTGATTATAAAGTTCTACATACCTATCAAACGGCTTAACCATAGTATCAAACTGTGTACTTTTACAAAGTTTTAAAATCCAATTTCTATCATTCTCTTGTAAAAAATATGGATCATTTACCCAAAGAGATAAAAATTTATCATATTTAGCAGCGTCATCATAATACAACTTTAACTGTTCAATAAGTGGTGCAGTTATGTTAAAAGTTGCTTTCATACCACCATGGATTGCCATCATCCAAGGCATATCATAATAATCTTTTATAGCATGTAAAAACACCCATGGCATTTGGACTATACCATTAGCATCTCTATAATCTGGCTGATGCATATGCCATATAAAACTAATATTCAAAAAAGCTCCCTATTTTTCAGACCATTTTGCAATTTTTTTACTATATTTTTCATAAAGGTTTTGACCTTTTTTCTCATCTTTAGCTTGAATATATATATTTAGATGTTCACTATATTGATCTGGTATCATTAATATCCAGTCAGTTTCATTTTCCCAGATTTTTACACCATCAACTGATGATGATTTTTTACCTTTTGAATCTTCAAGAAATTTTCTCATCATCTTACCTTTTAAGGCTTGAGAACACTCTATTTTATATGCTTTATAGTAAAAATCATCTAATTGTGATGCTAATTGAGAAAGTTTAAGGTTGTTACAACTCAAAAGCTCCATAATCTTCAAACTTGCATATAAAGCATCTCTGGTATAACTAAACTCTGTAAAAGAAAAATTTCCATCAACAGTAGCAATTAAATCGTATTGTTTTAATTCATCCACTTTAAAACTAGAGTATTTTCCCCTGTGAACATCAATATTTTCAAACTCTTTTATATCTGGCGCCCAAGTTGGTAAACAAACTCTTTTTTTCACATCTGTTTTTTCAATATTTAACATACCAAGTACACAGTTAAGTGCTTTAACTTTATCTAAAAGAACACCATTTTCATCTATTAAAGAGATTTTTTGAGCATCTGGGTAGATTAAAAGTCCCATATTACAATCTAAACTTCTAACTATTTTAGATATGTTATCAATACTTTTTTTCTCTAACACTTTCATGTTAAATAGCTTTTTCTCATCATAATAAGCATTTAAAACTATATTTTCAATACCTAACTGATTTAAGATAGATGGAACTATATCAGATGTCGATCCGTGCATTACATCAACAGCAACCTTAAATCCACCACACTTAATTATCTCTTGTTTTATCTTTGATTCTAAAACCTTTGTGTAAACTGAACACTCATCATAATTAACAGTTTCATGAATAATCCCAATCTGTAGATAATCAACTCTTCTAAAACTCTCACTGAAAAATGATTTTTCAATAGCTTTTGATGAGTTATTATCAACTCTTCTTGCTTCTTCATTAAAAAGAGTTATCTCAGAACTTACTGTATCATTTGTTGAGCGTTTAAAATATGCTCCCCCTGTTAAAGAACTATCATTTGCCAAAGTGTGACGAAGAACAGATGGTGGTACATTTTTTATATCTACAACATCTACACCTGCAGACAAGATTCCACCCAAAAATGCTCTTTTTAACATCCTTGAGCTTTTATCACTGTCCCTGCCTACTATCACTTTTGAGCCTATTGGAAGTTGAGAAGCAAAAGCTTCTGCTAGTTTTGTAGCCATCTCACAAGATAGCTCAATATTACTTTTACCAACTACTACACCATTTTCAAAGATTGAATTTTTATACTTACTACCCAAAATCAAACTATGACTTACAATAGAAGCTGATTCTATCTTCTTGTCAGGCCAGATAATAACATCTTGTTCAAACGAAGCCAGTTCGCCAACTTCACACCCCTCAGCCAAAATAAGCCCTGCTTTTGCAGTTACATTTTTACCTATTTTATTATTATTACAAACAAGAGTATTGTCAAATTTTGCATTTTTATCTACTTCTATATCTTCCCAAAAAATAGAGTTTCTTAACTTTGAATCTTTGCCTATCGTTACATTTTTACCAATCACAACATTATTAAGTTTAACACCATTTTTCAAAATTACATTTTTATCTAAAACAACTGTTCCTATAATCTCAATAGATGGATCTAAATCATATTTTACTTGACTATACAAAACACCATCAGGATAATCTGTTTTTAGTCCATCTATCTTAAAATTAACACGATTATTTAATATATCTTCATAAACTTCTCTGTAACTCTCAGGATTACCAACATCTCTCCAGTATCCACTAAGGTTATAACCCATAAGTTCTATATCTTTTCTCATCAACAGTGGAAACAAATCTTTAGCAAAATCAAAGTTTTCTTTATGTGGAATATAGTCTAAAATCTCACTTTCTATGATATAAATTCCAGTATTTATAGTGTCACTAAACACCTCTCCCCAACTTGGTTTTTCTAAAAATTTTTCTATCACATTATCTTCATTTGCTATCACCACACCAAATTGTAATGGGTTTTCAACAGATGTTAGACCAATAGAGAGTTTTGCTTTTTTCTTAGCATGAAAATCAAACAGCTTTTTAAAATCAAAGTCAGTTACCAAATCACCACTGATTATGATGAAATTATCATCACCAATATGCTCCTCGGCAAGTTTTACAGCTCCAGCCGTACCATAATCATCATCAGGAACAACATAGGTTATTTTTATGCCAAATTCACTTCCATCACCAAAATAATCCTTAATAACTTCAGGTTTAAAATAGAGCAATACAATAAACTCTTCTATGCCCAAATCTTTGAGCATCATCATAGTATGCTCCATCATAGGCTTATTCATAATCGGTAACATCGGTTTAGGTCTTGAATGTGTCAATGGTTGAATCCTAGTTCCAAAACCACCTGCCATAACTACTGCTTTCATACTTTCTCTCCTTGGTTGTTAATCTAAATACTTAATCACATCTAAAAGGTGTTGTGGAAGTTGATATTTGTTAGATACAACTTCCTCTATCTCCATAAAACTAAATTCACCTCTATTAAAAACAACAACTTTATTAGAATCATCATGTTTTAAAAGGTAATTAACTGCTTCTATAGTAAAATCAAACGCCATCATTCTATCATGCACACTAGGATTTCCACCCCGCTGAATATGCCCTAAAATACTAACCCTAGTATCTAATCCAAAAGAGTTTTCTATCCAGTCGTGCATCTCTTTTGTTCGTTTAGTTCCCTCAGAAATAATGGCTAAGATATATTTTCTACCATTTTTTATCTCTTTGTTTAACCTTTTTTTCAATATCTTTTTTGGAAACTTCTTCTCGGGTATGACACATATCTCTGCACCACTTGTAATAGCTGAAGATACAGCCAAATAACCACAGTCTCTACCCATAACTTCAACCAAAAAAGCACGGTTAAAAGATGAAGCAGTATCTCGTATCTTATCCAAAGCATCTCTAATCACATTCAATGCCGTATCAACACCTAGACAATATTCTGTTCCATATATATCATTATCTATCGTTGTTGGAATCCCAACAAAATTGATGTCAAATTCACTTGAAAACTTTTCCATTGCACGAAAAGAACCATCACCACCAAGAACTACCATCCCTTTGATGCCATGAGATTTTAAGTTTTTATAGGCAATTTTTCTATATTTATATTCAAAAAATCTTTTTGAACGGGATGAACGGATGATGGTACCACCAATATGCACAATCCCTGCAACATCTTTATAGTTTGCTTTTTTGATTTGATTATCTATCAAACCCTCTAATCCATCATAAACAAGGTATGTCTCTCTATCCATTTTAAAAGCGTAATCAACAAACTTTTTTATAGCTGGATTCATACCGGGAGCATCACCACCAGAACACATAATCGCTAATGCCATCTAAATAGCCTCTTTTTTATCTAAATTTTTAAAACCAGGTAAGATTTTCCCCTCTAAAAGTTCCAAAGAAGCTCCCCCACCAGTAGAAATAAAACTAAAGTTACTAGCCTCACCACATTTCTCAACAGCATCAGCAGTATCACCACCACCAACAATGGTATAAGCATAACAATCACCTATGGCACTAGCTAATTTAAATGTACCTTTTGAAAACTTTGCATTTTCATAAATTCCCATAGGGCCATTCCAAATAATTGTATTTGACAACTCAACAGCTTCACTAAAAAGTTTAGCAGTAGCAGGTCCAATATCAACAGCCATAAAACCATCCAAAACATCTTGAGACGGCACAACTCTAACATCAACTGGATGTTCAACAGAGTCTGTCACTACCACATCAACAGGCAGATAAACATTTACACCATTTACTTTTGCTTCATCAAGAACCTGTGATGCAGTTTGCAAATACTCCTCTTCATAGAGTGATTTTTTCATATCATAACCAAGAGCCTTTAAAAAAGTATTGCTCATAGCACCACCAATAATTAGTTTATCTATCTTAGGCAAAACAGACTCTAAAAGTGTGATTTTAGTCGATATTTTAGCACCACCCACAACAAGAGCAATAGGTCGTACAGGTTTTTCTAACGCTTTTGAAAAAGCTTCTATCTCTTTCATCATTAAAAAACCTGCTACTTTGGTATCTACAAACTCTGTGATACCATAAGTTGAGGCATGTTCTCTGTGTGAAGTTCCAAAAGCATCATTGACATAAACATCACAGATAGAAGCTAGTTTTTTTGACAACTCTTTATCATTTTTTTTCTCACCCTCATAAAATCTTATGTTTTCAAGCAAAAAAACTCTCTCGAGCGAACAAGTAGCTATCTCATCTTTTGATTTTTCAAAATCTTCAACAAATTCAACTTTTTTATCCAAAAGTCTTTCTAAGCGTTTTTTGATATGTACTAAAGAATATCTCTCATCATAAACACCCTTTGGGCGACCAAGGTGTGAAACCAATGTTATAGAACAAGCATTATGATCTATACAATAGTTAATAGTTGGTAGTGCCGCTTTTATCCTTCTGTCATCTGAAATGTTGTTATGAGAATCAATAGGAACATTAAAATCAACCCTGATTAAAACCCTCTTACCCTCAACATCTATATCCTTTAAACTCTTAACAAGACTCATCTCTCTTATATTTGAAGTCATCTATCTACGCCTTATAATTAAATAGTTTATCATAATACTCATCTGCCAATCTTGATGAATCAAACTCTAAATCTATATCATTCATAGCATTTTTCATAATCTCAATCCATCTTCTTGGCTTATCATAGTAAGTTGGTATGATAGTATTTTCTAAAATATCCATCATGTTTTTGTTATCTATAACATCTTGTTCTGAAATGCTAAGAGTACGATCTAACTCAGGTATGGTAAAAGCATTTTTAGTATCTCTTGCGAACTCTGGATGCCAACCATCATTGATTGAAAAATGGATAGAAGCATTCATACTAGCAGTCATACCACTTGTACCACTTGCTTCTCTTGTAATTCTTGGTGTATTTAACCAAATATCACTTCCCTGTTTTAAAAGTTTTGATAAGGAAAGTTCATATCCTATTAAAACTGCTACATTTTTATATTTATGGCTTATTTTAATCAAATCGTTAAATATCTCTATAGCACCAAAGTCAGTTGGATAAGGCTTACCAGCCCAAATGATTTGAACTGGTCTGTCTTTGTTTTCTATAAGTTTTAAGAACCTGTCAAAATCATATTTCAAAAGCCCTGGTCGTTTGTATTCAGCAAATCTTCTTGCCCAAACAATAGTCAGTATCTCAGGATCAAACATCTTGCCAGTTTGGTCAGCAACCTCATCAAATAAAACCTTTTTAAGGTGTTTTTTTCTAGCTTCTAATTCATAATCCTCATGCTCATCCAATGCACGAACAAGTGTTTTATCTGTCCAGTATTTTTTATTTTGAGCATTAGTTATAGAAATAATCTCACATCTACCTTCCACATCACTCCACATCTTATTTGAAACATCAGCATGTATTTTTGACACTGCATTACTTCTTTTTGCAGCTTTTAAAGCACCGACAGTTAAACTAAAATCATCCCTATCTATATAACCAGAAATTTGTCTAACAGTATCCAGATCAAGACCATTAAAGAATCCCATCTCATGTAAAAAATGAATGTCATGTACTTCATTTCCCGCTGCTTCTGGTGTATGGGTAGTAAAAACAACATGCTTTTTCAACTCATCTATATTTTCAAAACGATTATATAGTTGATATACAAGAGGAAGTGCATGTCCCTCATTCATATGATAAATATCTACTTTATGCCCTATCGCTTCTAAAATTTTCACACCGCCAATACCAAGGAGTGTCTCTTGAGCTATACGAGTTTTTTGATTTCCATCATAAAGTTTATGAGTAATTGTTCTTGATAGATAATCATTTTCATCTGTATCGGTTGACAAAAGTATTATTGGCGCACTACCAAAAACTTCACTTTTGAGTAAAAATGCTTTTACAACAACATCTTTATCATAAATTTTAACAGTCACTTTTTGTGGTAATTCTTCTAAAAAATAGTAGAATTTTCTTGTATATGATGGAGCAAGGGTACGATCTTCATGGCGATTTTGGTCATAATAACCAAAACTCCAAAGAATCCCAATTCCAACAATATTTTGTTTAAGGTCATATGCACTTCGCATATGTGAACCTGCTAAAAATCCCAAACCACCAGAGTAGATTTTTAAAGCTTGATCTATTGCAAACTCCATAGAGAAGTATGCAACACTAGTTGAATATTTTTCCTGAATATCATAAGAGTGAAGTTTCATTATTAATTATTTCCTAAATTTTTATATAAAATAGTTTTACCAAGTTCAACACCTGGTTGGTTATAAGTATTTATATCGAACATAGAACCAACAAGAGATGTTAAAAGTTCATAGTATATTATCATAGCACCAACATTTCTTTCTGAAATCTCATCAAGAGTTATG
>Ga0256842_1000222_pt1 | contig 50113 bp, 76 predicted proteins | sample 4559240metaG_FD_185973 | JGI IMG/M metagenome (GOLD analysis project Ga0256842, IMG submission 185973) | Hydrothermal vent microbial communities from Guaymas Basin, Mexico - 4559-240 | ecosystem: Environmental > Aquatic > Marine > Hydrothermal vents | place: Mexico: Guaymas Basin | collected... | reverse complement strand
AATAGACCTGTACCCCCTTGGGTAAAATCATGGCTACAAAACTACATCAAAGCAAAAGATATAGATAAAGTGGCAGAGACTATGAAACCTTATTTTGATTGTGGAGAAAAATAATGCAAATTAATAAAGAATGCACAATAAATCTTATTATTGTTTATTTATCAATCTTTTTATTTGTAGCATTAACTTTATATTCTTTTAAAGATATAGTCATAAATACTGAAATTTATACGCTTAGTATTATAATCTTCCCATCTATCATAGCAACATCACTTAGTTTTATAGATGACAAGGATTGTACAAATATTCAGAATAATATTTTTTTTACAATCGCTATGTTTTTATTATTACCTTTTATGTTAATAACAGCACCTATTAAACTTTCTGTAGATGGATTTTTAAATACAAAAACATTATATCTCGAACGATTATTTTGTTCAATGGGGATTAGTACAAGTTTTTTTGCATTTGGTATATTCCTATCAATAGTAGCACAAAGGTAAATTTTGAAAACTAAAATACATAAACTAATCATTACATTTGTAGCCTTATTTGCCACTCTAAATGCTCAATCTCTAAAAGATATTAAGTACGGAAATGCAATAATAGAAAAAATTACAAGTATTTATGATGGGGATACTTTTAGAGCTAATATAAAAGATTTTCCAAAGATAGTTGGTCATCGCATATCAATTAGAATAAGAGGAATTGACACTCCAGAAATGAGGGGGAAGTGTGAGCAGGAAAAACTATTAGCTAGAAAAGCTAAACGATTAACGGTATCACTTTTACGAAATGCAGAACTCATAGAACTTAAGAATATTAAAAGAGGGAAATACTTTAGATTGATTGCTGATGTATATATAGATAATATATCCATAGCAAATGAATTACTTAAAAATAATCTTGCGGTTGAGTATGATGGTGGTACTAAGATTGATTGGTGTAATGATTAAAACAATTATCCTTTTATTTCTTTTGTCTATTGGAATAGTAAATGCAGAACCACTTAAATGGATGAACTATGAGTCGCCTTGCGTTAAACCTCCAACATCAATATATCAAGGAAGAAAGATAAGTCATAATCGGCAAAAAATATAGATAAGATGGCATAAACTATGAAACCTTATTTTGATTGTGGGGATAAATAAGCGTGACACAAGAAGAGATTTTATTAGCAACAGATGATAAAATTAATGCTGTTTATCTTCAAAGACTTTATAAACTTAGAGCAGATATAAAAAGTATTGAGGCTAGATTTAAAAAGAAAAATAAATCGTTAAGTAAAAATCAACAACTTATAAAGTTTAATGAAGATTCAAATAAATATGGTTTTATTTACAATAAAAATAATTGTGAGAAATACAAACTAATACTTTTTAAAGATATAAATTCTGATGGAGTTTTGAGTGTCTATAAGATAGATAAGATTCAAAGCAAAGATGGGGCAAACTCTCCAAAAGATTAAATCTTTGGAAACCTCTATTGGGTGAACTTAGAAACTAAGTAGAATTTGGAGTCCACATCTTTTTGTTTGAATTAATATTATACCAAATTTAAAACAATATTTCAAACACAAGTAAAAAAATATAGTACAATATGTATAAATATAGAAGTATATATAACAACAAAGGTGTAAACACAATGATAAAAATATTAATATTCATACTAGCTCTTGGCTCTATTGCCTCAGCAGGTGAAGCAGTAAAAGAGCTAAACTACTCAGTAGGTACTGGAGTACACTATGATGAGTTCTCAGATAACCTAGACTCAAAAGGCTATGGTGTATTTGGAGATATAAATATTCCTATAAGTACTTATGTGGGACTTAGTTTAGATGCTTTTTATAGTAAAGATAAAACAAACCAAGATATAAAATCAGACTATAAAGGCTTATCGTCTGATATATTTTTAAGAGATAAAAATATAGGAAAATTTGGAGTTGGTTTTTCTTATGCTGTAAGTGGAGTAGACACAGATGATGTAAACTTTGATATAACTACTAAAACAGTTTTTACCTATGTTGAGTATTACCTTGCTAATTTTACTTTTGATGGTTCATTGAATCATTATACTATGGATTTGGATATTAAACATCAAGATTATAATACCTTTGTGGAGTTAGCAGATGATAGTTATGTAGATTGTTCATTGGGAGTTTCATGGTATATCTTAGAAAATATAAAATTAAAGGCGGAGTATATTAGCGATGTAGGCGGTAGTGACATAAGCTCTGATTTTTATACTCTTGGAGTTTCATATCAACCAAATTTTTTAAATGATAATTTTGAAACATCTTTTTTGTACTCACACGACAATGATTGGGATAGTTACTATCTATCCATAAGCTACCACTTCATGAGAGCAACACTTAAAGATAGAGATAGAACTTATAGATAAACCTATAGTTCTTTATTCTTTTTAAACTCTTCAAATATAGATGGAGCTTTAGTATCTGCTTTAGTGTCAGGTACTTTTTTGCCATCTCCAGCAAAGTAATCATACACATTTTCAAACATATTTTTACTATCTTTTTCTTTTTTAGTTAAGTACTCTTGTTCAAGGTTTTTCTCATTAGAGTCTTGAGGTAAAGCATCCCATGATTGCATAGCAAAAGCTCTAGCATTTTTATAGTTCTTATCACTACCAGCTGTTACCATATACTTATTGATAGCATTAACCATAAAATCATTTTTAGCTGGAGATATATCATCTTTTAATATCATATTTCCATCATCATCTATTTCTGGTTTACCCTTCTCATCTAGTTTATAGTTGTCGTTATCTATAAGTTTTTTAAGAACACTTTGAGCTTGTAAACTTAGTGGCTTATCTGCTTTAGAGTTTTTAGTGCTTGACTGGTTTAACCTAGCCTCAAGCTTAGTTAAAGCAGTAGCCTGTTTAATATCTTTTTCTTTTGCACTAAGAGTTGCTAGAGTTTTATCTTTACCAGCAAAATAATTTTCTATCTTTGACATAGTTACACCATCAGCATTTTTAACTAAGTCAGGGTTTGACTCAACAAACTTTTGCATGTTTTTATATGGTTTTACTACAGACTGCTCTAACGCTTCATCATTAAACTTTTGTTGAGCTACCTTTTCATTAAGTTGTATTTTATTGTTTGCATATTCTAAAGCACTGTTACTTACATCACTATCAAAAGTTCCATCAGGTTTTTCAAACTCAAGTAAATCTTTTTGATATTGTATATTTTTAGAATCAAAATTAAAATCTTTTTTAAATGCGTCATCTATTTTGTTTTGTTTTTTTGTTTCAGTAAATGTATCTAGCTTGTTTTGCTCATTAGTAGCTTGAAGTCCTACTAATTTGGACTTATCCTTAGCATCTTCACTATCCATTAAACTTTTTGAGAAGTCCACAAAAGCATCTCCAAAGTTTTTACCAGCACTTCCACTATCACTTGTTATAGTATTTAAAACCGCTGCAGTTGCGTTGTCTTTTCTATATGCGTCATACCATCCCATTATCTTACTCCTTTAAGTGCGTCAAGTTGATTTTTATCTTTTTTAGTTTGAAGATTTTGTTTAGCTATAAGTGAATTGCTAAAAGCTTTTTGTAAATCTATTTTATTTTTATCTAACATAGCTTTAGCCTTAGCATTATTAAGATTTGTTTGAGAATGCTTTAGTTGCATATTTAAGTTCTCTATTTGCTGTTGCATTTGAGCGTTTGCATCAGCTTCTGGAGAGTTCTTAGCCATCTCATCTCTTTGTTCTATGATAGATCTTATTTTCTTAGCACTAGGAGAGTCACTATCTTTAAGTATCTCAGGCACAAGATACTTAACAAGCTCAGGGTCTGTACTTTGTAGTACTTTTAAAAGCTCTACATTATGTCTAAGTCTCTCTGCGCTCATAGAACTAGATTTAGGTTTAGCAGTAAATACTAAGTCATATTTGCCTACTTGTATCTCATTTGTAACTTTTGGCTTCAGTAGACCACTATCTAGCATATCAAACTCATACGAACCATGTTCATTGGTTTTAGCTTCATTCATAGTGATAAACTCTTGAGTATAATCTTCATCTATGATACTCACAACTCTTTGAGTATCATAATACTGTTCTATAAACTTTATACTCTTTTTAATGATTCGCTTTTGAAGTCTATCTGCGGACTTCATAAATCTTGATAGCCCAACGAGTCCTGTACTTATTCGTTGCTCTTGTCCTACTCCACTCATACGATTGTTTGCAGTTCCAAGCATCTCTTTGTTTGAGTTAAGTAGTTCACTTATCTGGTTACGAGTATCTATGATAGTATTTAGTATTTGCTGTATTTGAGCATTGCGTTTTATATCTTTTATTCCGTTTATATCTTCAACCATTATAGTAGCATCATCAACAGAGTTTTCAGCATTGAACTGTACTATATCTTCATCTACTAATGCAGATTTATTTATATATGTTTTATTGTTACCGAGCATATTTTGAAGTCTAAGCTTTGCATAGTTGATGTTATCTTGTAAAGGCATAATGTCTTTATATAAACCCCAGTACTTAATCGTACCACTAAAATCACGCTTTAAAAACTCAACTTCATAAGGAAACCCATCAAAGTTAAAAGGTGTTTCATCTTGCATCAAGATAGTGTTATCACTCCAAAAACAATAATAATACTTATTCTTCTTTGACTCTTTATCCCATTTTCTATACCATGTATATGCGAGAAGTACTCTTTTTCTAACTGTTTCATCTGCATACAAGTCATCATCAACCATATCTGATATAAAGTTTGAAGTACTTAGCTGATTTATTTTTTCTTCATTAAAACCAAGTGATTCTAAATCATCTTCATCAATCCAAAAACATCTAGTTATATATCTAGCATCATCATTATAATTTTTCCCGCGGGAAAATGGGTCAAGAAATACTTCCGCAGATGGTACTTGTTTTATATCTAAGTCTTTATGCTCACGATTAAATATATCGTACTCTCCACTAGCACTTATGCTTAGTTCAGCTATCGCTACACCCTCTATGCTTAGTTCATCATCAAGTTCTTCTTGCTCATCTTCAAAGTCACTAACTTGCATAATCGCTTTTAAAAGAGCATTTAACATATCTGCACCAGTCTTATCGGCTTGTTGTCTTCCAAATAGTTTTATATCTATTTGTCTTTCTTGTTTGAAGCCTAGTATAGAGTTATTGTGCTTCGCTATTTGATTTTCATAAGATTCTGGCTGTCCACGATTTGCTAATATATTTTTTATAGTATTGTCAAGTTGGTCGCCGTTATAGTACTCACGGACTTTTCTGCTAAATGCTTTAGTTTCTTTAAAATGGCGCGATGACTCTCTAAGCCAATCAGTAAGTATAACTGTATCTTCAAACATCTTTTAGCCTTATACTACTGTTGTTGTATCATCTACTGTTACATCGCCGATTTTTTTCTTTTTCTTTTTAACATTGAAGTCACTATCCGAAAAAGCATCATCAAGATTATCTTGAGCTTGATTTAACTTTGCATCTGCTTTATCATTACGCTCTTTATCATATGCCATCTGTTTGTTGATAAGTCTATTTCTCTCTTTATCTGTTTTATACTGACCCCATGCAGAAGCCAGTGAACCAACTCCTCCTATCGTTAGTGCTGTATCTCTTGTTGTCCATGCCATAGTTAAATCCTTTGAAATTCTGATGTTATATTTACAGGTCTTACTTTTTTGCCAAGCTTAAGCTTGTTTACTTCTAGTGCATAAAGTTTTAAGTAGTGAGTATTTAAGTTTCTATCTTTTGTGTTTCTAGTTGGTTTTTCGTGTATCTCACTTAAAAACATAAGCCTTAAAGCTTTATGATAGTTTAAGGGTATACCGATTTCACAGTTCATGGTATGCAATTGTTTTTCATACATATATACTATTTTTGCCTCTGTATCTTTTACAGGTATATTGTTAAGAAGTAGTACATCTTCATCAAAAGTATATTGTCTATCTTTTAGTGTTATATGAAAGTTCTCAATATCATTGTATTCATATTTTTTGTCATCAACATATAGGCTTACATTTTTTAAAACTTTAAAAGGTAGTTGATATTGGCTTATATCTTTTTTTATAGCTAAAGTATCTTTAGTTATAAAAAAAGGTAAGTCAAACTGCAAAGACATATAGCTTCTTTGCAATTTGATTAGCAACTCTTCATCTTTCCAATGTTCTGATTTTTCTTGCAAATCTGCACGAACTTGTAGTATGAAGTCTTTTGCTTTCATGATTATTTCTTAGACTCTGGAGTTTCAGCTACTAAAAGTTCTAACGCTTCAGCTAGTTCTTTTTTAAGTTCTTCATTTTCAGCTTTTAAAAGAGTTATTTCATTTGAAGTAGCTACATCATTTTTTACAAATTCTATCGCTTCTACATTTTCAAAATCTCCAAAACCTTTAGTAACAAGATTAAATGCTGTTTTTTTATCAACAATAACTATGTCACCTTTTTTTAGTCTAGGCTTAGGACGAGCCAAAGAAGTTACAAACTCTTTAGACTTAGCCCCAACATACTTTATAGCACTATTTGGTGCGAAGTGTACTTTAGCCATAACTTTAGCCTAGTACTCTTGCTTAGATACAGGAAGCTTTACATACTCTACTGTAATGATTGCCTTACCCGTAGCACTAGCATCTCCAACGATATCAGCAACAATAGCCGTAGGAGCAGATGCAGAAAACTGACGGTTATTAAACCCAATACCTTTAACTGCATTAACAGCAGTTGCAGTTATAAAACGATTGTAGTCACCCTCTAAACCAATAGCAATAGTGTTGTTATCATTTGCAAATGCCTCTTCAACAGTTACATTTACTCCAACAACTCTAAACCCATCAGCAATACCCATAAAGTCAAGAGTTTGACCAACATTAGCACCAGTAACGACAGTAGTGATAACACCACTGTCACGAATTTCACGATTTTTTCTTTTAACTGTAATAGCCATTTTTTACCCTTATAAACCAGTAGATGAAACTACAGCTACAACACCATAATCTTTTCCATCAAAGATACTATCTTCTAAGATACCATCATTAGCACTTGCTTCATACTTTGTTTTAGCAAGACCATACACTCGATCGATACCAGTATTCATTCTACGAGGGTCTTTTTCATCAGCCCAATCATAATAAGCAATACCTTGATCTACAACAACATGACATGCACCAGCACCAACAAGTAAGTTGATTTCAGTTTCTTGTCCGCCATCACCAGCATAAATAGTTAAATCAGAAGTCTTAACATTTCCAAAACCAACAAATTTAGACTTAGAAGTAAGTACACCAGATTGACGCTCTGTATCTGTTTTTACATCAAGTAAAAGAACACCATCCCAAAAACCTAACGCACCGCTAAAGATAGGGTTTGTTTTACCACGCTCTAGTGCATCTTTTCTAGCAGCATCCCAGTTAGCATCATTTTTGATGTTACGAGCTGTGTTAGTTCCAACAAACATTACAAAGTATTCAACCTCTTCATAATAACCCATGTTTTCTTCTTGAGAAGTTTTAACAGGTATAAGCGGTGGAACTCCATTACCTTGAGAATCAACACCAAGCAATGCTCTTCTTTTTGCTTCTTCAACATCAGCAGTTGTAAGAACATCAGCTTTTGTTATATTTGAAGTAGTAGCATCTTCATGATGACCACTTGCAACAATGTTTGTACAATCAGCACTCATAGCAGAAAAGAAGATTTTATCAAACTTCATAGTACCCCAGTTACCTAGACGAGTTTTTGCACTTGATTTAAAGCTATCAGCTTTTCTTTGAGTTACAATATTTTGAGTTGAGGGAACTTTATGTTGAAATCTATCAATTTTGATAAATTGCTTAATATTTTTAAGCTCTTCACCACTTGCTGAAAAGTCTACATTTCCAACAGCTCCACTCTCAATAAGAGAGTCTTCCATCTCAACACCAACTACTGAACCCATCTCTGCCGTTTTAAGAGCAACTTTTACAATACTTGTAGTATCATTTTCACTTGTAGCAATAAAAGGTTTAACCTTCGACTTTCTTGTAACTTCTTTTGTTATAGCTTTACTATAAGAAACTCTTGTATCAGCATCAGATAAAAAATCTACAGCTGACATTCCATTAAAAACACCCATGTTATTTCCTTGTTTTTTTATGTCAATGTAATTGATGACATTTTTTATTTGTGCCTACCCTAAGTAAGATAGTAAGAAAAGAGGATACCGTTAGGGTTGGCGAGTTCTCTTCTTACTACCTTACTTAAGGTAGGAACATACTTTTTAAAGACCTAAAGCTTCTTTTAGATTACCCTCTGCAATAGCATCAAGTTCAGTCTCAACCTCTTTTTTTTCTTTGATTAAGTCTTGAACATCTTTAAGTCTATCTTTATCTTTAAAAACTGCCAAAGCTCTTTTAACTGCTCTTAAATCATCTTTGATTTCCCATTCATCACGCTTAGTTGGTTTAGCTACTATTTTTTCATCCATCTTGTTCTCCATTATTTAGTTTAAAGACCCATCGCATCACGAAGTTGTTGGTCTTCACTTTTTAGTCCATCATCCGTATCATTATCCGATGGAACGACTTTAGTTACATTGTTCACATCTGGTATAGCTGGAGCAGGGGTTTGTTTTATGTTTTTAGGATTACTCTCTACATACTTCTGATAAGCTTTTTTATATACATCAGTATAAGAAGTAGACTCATCATAGATAGCTTGTTGTTGGTTTTTTGTTAAATCATCATTAAAAAAACTTAAAACTTTTTCATGATCATACTCAGGAAATTCTGTACTAACTTCAACGATGGCACTTTGTCTAGCGTAAACACTCTCCATCTCTTTTTTAGTATCTTTAAGAGATTGTATCTCAGTTGCTTTAGAGTGCTTTGTTTCATACTCTTTTGCCTTAGCATTCACAAGTTTCATATATGCTGGTTTATCGCTAAACTCTAAAGCTTGTTCATCTTCACTAAGTTCAGCTTCAATATTTGCATAAAAATCATCTGTATCAACAGTCTCTTTTTCAAGTTCTGTTATCTTTACATCAATCTTAGCTATCTCTTGATTTATGCTGATTTGTTCATCCGTAACTGGAGTTGTTTTTGTTACAGGTGCTGGTGGAGTTTCTTCTTTTTTATCATCAGGTTTTTTATCATCAGATATAGTTTTGTCATCAACTATATTCTCTTCTTCTTTTTTAAAACCCAATATATCTTCCATCTCAGTTGCTACCTCTGTATTTTCTTTTCCCATTTTGTATCCTTATACTTCATTTTATTTTAAGTATTGTAGTGAGAAAAAATGGGTTAAGTGGTATGTCTATTTGGTAGTTTTAAGTTTTTTTACAATACTGAGAAATTGTCATCTCCAGCATTTATCCCTAATGATTTATATACATCAGGGTTAGCAAAAGCTATATTTAGATTAGGTGTAAAGTTTTTGTTTTGCAATCCTAAGAACTTTACAGTGTTCATATCTCCAATAGGATTAAACAAAACATCCCCAGCACGAGGAGCGTCGTACAAGTCCCCTCCAGCCATCCATCTATTTAGTTCATTAGTTGTATTTAAAACAAGGCTAGACCTTATATCTTGATTGTAAGATATTGAATAACCATTAAAGCTTTCATAGTTTGGTACTTGTATATAATTATAATCCCAAACCCAATCTGATGAATTCGAACTAGACCTATTTTGATTTTGTAATGCTTTTAAAGTATCTTGGAATTTTTTATTATCATATTCAGCAGTTAGCTTATTATACTCAGATTGCAAGTTAGATAATTCTTCTTTTTGGTCTTGGATTAAAGAACTATTATTAGTATCACTAATCCTATTATAATTAGAAGTAAGCTCATCTTGAAGTTGTAAGTCATATATACTTGACTCTAAAAACTGCATATCATCTAAGTAGTTGGATATATTATTTATATCTCCAAATCTATCATTATCATAATTTTCTTTTAGATTGCTTGTTGCATCAGATAATGCACTCGAATAATTACTTGATGAAAAATTGTAAACATCATTATAGACTGCTGTTTGAGCTTTTGTTAATGTATTTTCATACTCATAATATGCTGGATTATCTCCATATATAGGAACATGGATTGTTCTGCTATATCTCATAACACAACCAGTTCTCCCACATATAGGGATATATATATCTATATGTTTTGTTCCTGTCTGTACTGTTTTATCGTAAGGGTTATCTAAGCTGCCGAGGTTACTTCCAGCATTATCTATCAAATAATCTACGGTAGTTATATCCGTTTGAGTTCTGCTTCCAGTAGATGTAGTTCGAGAGCCACCATCTGCTGGAAGACCATTCCCAAACCAGTCACTTCCACTTCCTCCACCAACTACACTAAAACCAGCATCTCCTCCTGCTGGTTGGTAAACTAAATCACTCATATTGTCCTAAGCCTTAACAACAGTAGTTGATTCTGGTATAGTAGCTGCATTGTTTAAATCATTTATCATTTTAAATAGAGTACTCCACATATTGGAACTTACTATCAACCCACCAGCACCCATAGTACCAATCATATCAGCATAGCTGTCAAGTGCTTTAATCTTGTTGTTAAAATCAACAGAACGAATCAGTTCCGCTTTTTGTTGAGCTGTAAACAATGTATCCTCAACAAGCTTTAAAACTTGCTTATCTATTAAAATCTTTTGAGCTTGTTTATTTATAATATCTTGTGCGGACTGAGCATCACGAACTGCAGTTGAGCTTATCACATCAAGTGCTTTATTAACCTCAGTTTGTATTTGCTTATCCATAAGCTCATTTCTTTTTAACACCTCTAACGCTTTGGCACTATTCGCCATAGCTCCAATAATAACACTGCTACTAGCAGATGCAAATTGTTCATCTTCCATCTGAGTGTCTTTTTGCAGTTGCGCCAACTGCTCTATACCTTTTGTTAAAAACTCATTATAGATAGTTTCTAAATCTGTGGTTACAATAGCCATTAATTAACCCCTTGTGTTGTTTTTGTGGTAACTGATTCTTCGCCAGTTCCATCAGTAGTATCGTTTATTGTTGCATCTTCATATGAATGAGTATGAGATAGATAATCTTCACTAGTTATTTTTTCATCAGAGTCAAACTCAATTCCAAATAATGAAACAAGTGCATTAAGTTTATTGATTAAAACATTAATAGTCTCATTTGTAGAGGTATTAACTTGTTGAAGTTGAGCAATAGCTAAATTATTTTCATCAATTCTATCACTAAGCCCACCAACAGTAGTACTATTTAAAGTATCTATAAGAGTTTGTAGTTCTCTAGCTTTTGCAACTGCAACACTGGCAAGTTTATTATTTTTCTTCATAAAACTTTTCCATGTTTAAAAGCTTCTATACTTTTACCACCAAAATAAAATGAAAAAACAGTCATAGCTAGTATCTGAACCATATCTATGTATTTATCATCTATTACTATGCCAAACATATTTCCAAAAACCATGATACCAATCAAGCCAAGCATCAAGTAAAGAGTAATAGGTCTAGCACTCTTTGTTAAAAAGTTACCTCGATTGTCGCTTTGAAGTCTTTTAGTGAGTTCCCCTTCATAAGCTAAATCATTTTTAGCCATCTCATTTTCAAATGAAAGTTTTGTTTTTAATTTCTCATTATCTTTTTCCATGCGTTCTTCATCAGAAGTTATCAGTTCATCTGCAACTTTTCCAACACTCTCAACTATTCCACTTCCTAAAAAATCAAAAAATCCCATCTTAAGCCTCCAACGCTCTATTTATCCAACCTAGCAGATATTTACGATTTGCTGGTCGTTTCTTAGCTAAGTATGTATATCTAGCTATTTTGCTTATCTTAAATCTCAGCAACAATGTTTCAGTATCCATGCTATTTATCTTTTGTATACTCACATTGCCAATTATTCCATCAGGATGAGCATCTACACAAGCTTGAAGTAGTTTAGATGCAGTACGAACACCCATGTTTACTGCTGTATCAAATAACCCATTTGCTATCTCTTGTGAGTTTATCTCATCAGCTCTAACTCTATCCCAGTAGTCACGCTTATAAATCTCTTTTGCACCAGCTACTGTTAGATTTTTTATATCTACATCTGGGTAAGCTCTCTTTGAGATTCCAAAGTTTGTCTCACCACCTCTATCTTGTGGATCATTTACATAACCACCCTCACTAATCAAAGTTTTATTTATTGCATCTTTAAACTTGGCACCCATTATTTATCCTTCATCATTTTATCTACTAATTTTTCTACTTTTATTGTTAATCTATCTATGTCTACTATGTCTCTTTCTACAAGAGCCGTAATCTTTACTTCTGTATTAGATAATATGTTTAACGATTGAACTACATAAGTTCCAAATGTTACAACATAAAGTATTACTATACCTACACCCCATCTAATAGCTCCAGAACTTGGGTAGTTACTCTGAACTTTTTGGAGTGCTTCTATACTTAGTCTATGGTCTTCACTAAGCCCTACAAGTCTGATAGTGTCTTTAGTTAGTGATTCTATATCTTTGGTTAGTAGTCTCACGCTATTGCAACCGCTCTCATTCTTTTGTATATCATCAATCTCATCAATACGACGATGTACCCTCTTAAAGCTATCAGTAAGTTCTTTGTCCATACTGTCAAATCGAGTACTAAATACTGCTTGTTTAGCTAAGTACTTACTGATATCTTTTAGCTGTGTATTTGTCTCAGCTTGTGAACTAACTAGATGCTCAACACTAGCAACTAACTGTGTTATAGTTGCATCATGCTTAGTAACTAAGTCTTTCATTACATCATCTGTCATATTTTATTCTCCCAAGCTCTTTAAGCAATGTTTACTCTCTAATTTTTGTAAAATCTTACATAGCCACTTAGCTTTACCTGTTCTTCCGATATGGCTTGATATAGTTTCATCTTGACTTCCGTTAAAAAATACTACATTCCCTAGTTGGTCAAGGACGAGGAGTAGACGCATTATCCTACTCCTCTTACTTGTATCATCTTCAAACTTAGCTATCATCTCTTGCTTTGTCATAATTTCTACTATTCATAATCTGGCAATTCTGCCAATACTGTATCAACTGTAGGCATATCTATATTCCCAGCTTTTACATCTGCTTCAATCTCTCCAGCAACTTTCCAACAAGAACTAGCCCAAGCACCCAGTGCTTCAGCTTCAGCTTGAAAGTCGTTCGCATAACCAACATACTTACCAATAGCATTTATGTTGTCATATCTAAGACTTTGTGCTTGCGTGTCTAAGTGTTTTTGAATTGCATTGTTAAACCCATCTTGTTGTAATGCTAATATATCAACATCTAAAAGTCTTTGCTGTTCAGCTAAAGCCTCATCCACATCACTTTGACTTAAAGTACTAAGAGTTACTAAATCTACATATTCACTCCCTCTCATTACAATAGTTTTACCCAACTGTTCACTTAATACATCTACTAACGGCTTAACGCTAATTTCATCTTGCATAATTGCTCCTCTTTGTTTATAAATTTAACTAAGTTCCAACTATCGGCACTTCGTAAGTGTCCACGCCATGAAGCTAGAAATAGCTTTAAACTTAGTACATCATCTATTTTTTTATATCTTTTTATCTTTCGCTTTGCACGAACAACACTATCTTTTCTTATGAGTTTATAATTTTGTGAAATCCTATAACCTAAAAAGTTTAAAGGTTTAGATATTGCATTTATATACCACTTACTAAACTTTAATTTCATAAATAACTTTATAAATAAGTATAGTTTCTGTTGATACAAAACAAGTTCTTTTTTACAGTTACTTAAGATAACCGTGTCGTCCATATATCTAAAGTAGTATCTAGCTTTTAGTTTTGTTTTAACAAATCTATCAAAGATATGTCCATATATATTTGCAAATAATTGACTAAGTAAGTTTCCAATAGGGATACCCTTAGAGTCAATACTAACAAACCCTTTAAGAAGATTAAGCACTTTTACATCACTAATTTTTTTAGATATTTCTCTAAATAATATATCCGTATTTATAGAATGAAAATACTTACTAAAGTCCATCTTTAGATAATACACACTTCCATCATTATCTAATTTTCTTATCTTAGCTTGAACGGCTTTAACACCTTTATGTGTGCCTTTATTGCTTCTACAAGCATAAGATGTTGAGTAAAACATGCTCTCAAAAATAGGCTCAACAATATTGTTGATAGCATGTTGTGCTACTCTATCTCTAAATGGAAGTGATGCAATTAATCTCTCTTTAGGCTCATATACAAGAAATGTATGATAGTTTCCATGTCTATATACTCCACTCTCAAGCTGTGCCTGTAGTAGAGATAAATTTGCCTCTAAGTTCTCTTTAAACTTTAGATGACTAGTTGTATATCTATTGCCACCTTTTAAAGCTTTTTTATATGCTAATCTTAAGTTATCTATATCAATTATCTTTTCAAATAATATCTTGTATTTTTTACCCACTATATACCTTTTAATGCTGTCTTGTTCTTTCACTATTAAAGCTACTCCAACTTTTACAGACCTCTCAATGTATTTGCTTTCGCTGGACAAGTAAGCTGACCATATTTTATAAGGTCGCTCCATATAAGCCGTAACTATATATGAGAGCAATATCCATATCTTATACTCACACGACAGACGCACACCAATGTTCCAGTTCGAGTTCCAAACATAGTTGTTCCAATTCGAGGCACGAGAACCTGCGTTCACGCCATTGCCACGATTGCCACCCAATAGCACCGCTGTAATCTTACTCGCCCATAAACTCATTTTTTTATCCAACTATTTAAAATCTTACCAACTTCTGCTAGTTTTACACCAGCAGTATTGTGTTGCTTTTGACTTATAAGTTTTCTTTTTTCATCAGCTAAAAATCTAAGGTAGTATCTAATACTTGCTAAATTTGCATCTGCTTCATATAGTTTACTTTTTTGGTTAGATTTTATAGCTTTGTAAAATAATTCTGTTTGTTCAAAAACTATTAAAATAATTCTTTCTTTTAAAATTCCATGTTTCCTCGGTATATGTTGTAAATGAGGGTAGATGTAATTTAAAAAGCTTTCATACTTTTCAATAATAATCAAATTCTTAGAATCATTCATCGTTCGCTTCCGCTCACTCTACACAAGTTCCATGTGGGCACACGACAGACGCACACCAATGAGCCAGTTCGAGTTCCAAACATAGTAGTTCCAAACCGAGGCACGAGAACCTGCGTGCACGCCATTGCCACGATGGCCACCCAACAGCACCGCCGTAATGTGATTATCATGAAGTGCATATATTTGACCTCTTGAATCTGCTTTGTCTCTCCATCCCCATGATGTACTATCTTCATCTCTGTTACCGCCAACATCTTTACCCCAAATCCACTGAACCCCAGTAGCTTGCTCAATACCAAATTTTGAAGTAAGATGAGAGTAGTGTTCAATTTTTCCAGCAGTTGTTTCATAGTCATCAGTATCAGATGATTTGCCCTCATCAACACCATAGGCAATAGTTGGAAATTCTGCATAGTCTATAAGTTCTTTACCGTGTGATTTAGCAATCTCACAAACTTGAAACCAAGTCAGCTTTCCATAATCAACATCTCCATCACCACCATAAGCTAATGGTATTTTTGGAACTCCACGACCGTTATCTGTAGTACCACCAGATATAAGTAATCCAGCTTTTGAAGTACCCTTTGTGATATGCTCACTATTTGTTAAATATATGTCATACCACTTAGTGCCAACTAATGCCATTCCATCATTTCCAGCAATAGCCTTAAACTTCAAATCCCAAAATGAATATTTGTTAATACCACGAATAGCGACCATATCATTATCTGTTTTATTTCCAGTTTTTGCTTCATCTTCAGCGGTTAAACCATAATGAAAACCACCAATAAGTCTATCAGCTGTTATAGTTTTATCAGCACTAATATAAAATGTACTATCTGCTTTTGCATAAACATAGTAGTCAGTACCAGCCTCTTTTGTCCCTGTATCAAGATTGTCATCTAAACTTAGTGTTTGTTCTTCTGTTATCTCTACGGCAGTAGTTCCAACTGTAACTTTAAAACCTACTGCTATAGTGAAATCAGCTGGGTTTGTTTTTGTAAAAAGAACATTAGTATTAGGTTTTTTAAAATCAACAGATGATGATACTGCATCTGCATCCATCTTGGCATCAAGGGCATCAGATAAACCAGATATACTAGCAATTGCTAAAGAATCTAAAGTATCTTTATTTATTTTTATAAAATCAACTATCTCTTGTAAATCATCAAGAGTTGTATCATCACTTGCTATTAAACTATTTAGGTTATCGATCAATCCTTTTAGAACTAATCCTTGATTGGCAGTTAATGCTTCTGATGTTGAACTTGAGTCAAGAGCATCAACTAGAGAAGTAACTGTATCTGTAAAAACTGCATTTTCTGGCACAGCAGTTTCTACAGTAAGTCCATTTACTTTTTCAGAGTTATCAACTACTCCACTATCACTAGTATCGTATGTGTCTTTCGACATGTCACCAGCACCGTCACCATCAGCACCATTGTAAACTTCAAAAGTCCCAAGTGATACAGTTTCATCTGAGTCTTGCCATAAAGTGTATGTGTCAGTAGTACCACTTTCTCCTGTTCCGTCTGTTTTAGAAACATGGTCTACATCTAAGCCATTTATACCATCGTTGCCATCTTGACCACTATTTCCAGTTGCACCAGTAGCGCCAATAGGAACAGTCAAAACAGAAGTATTTGCATCCCATGAAACTGAAGTTCCAGTAGCACCAGTAGAGACAGTCATGTTTATTATTTTACTAGCATTTATAATATCAGCAAGATTTTGAGCAACAACAGTTATATCTGCATTATTATCATTTACCGAAGTGACTACATCTATATTGTTCTGAATATTTGCTATATCTGCAAGTTGTTTATCAGTTAAAGAAATAGTTCCAAGACTATCGTGAAGCAAAAGTAATTTATCTAAAGATAGATAAAGCTCATTCATATTTTGTATAAAACCCATTGTTAAACTCCTATTGTTGTTAAGTATTTATCCATCACTTCCATGATGTCTATTGTTTTGGTGGTATCAGATATAATTTCATCTGCAAAATATTCATATAGCTTTACTATATTTAATTCATTAGCATTAAAATTTGGACTTTCACCTATTAAGTATAAATCCAACTTTGCTATAAAACTATTGCTTAGAGAGTTGTCTTTATTAATAACCCCATCAGTACATGGCATTTTAAATAGAGATAATAAGTCATGAGCAGTAGTGTTCGTACTTGGTACAATGAAGTTTATGTATGAAGCATTTGGAAATATCAACTTATAGGTTGATATAAAATCTATATCTTGAGTTGGCATCAACTCTTTTGAAAAAACACTATCTAAAGTTATTTCTTCATCAAGTGAATATCCATCAATAGTTGTAGCTAAGTCACCGATACTGTTTATCAACTGTATCGTTATTTTATCCCCAACATTTAGTCTTAGTTTAGAGATGTCAATAGATACAGTTCTCATAAAATTCCTTGATTTGATTATGAAAACAATTTTAGCTTTTTAAAAAGTGTTAAGTGGTATGTCTATTTGGTAGTTTTAAATTCTCCAACCAATTCTTCTTTGAGTAAAATTTCTCATAACGCTTGGATTGTTGATAGTTTTATCTTTGGGTTTAGTTTTTGGAGATACAAAATTATTTACAACTACATTAGCAATAGTTTCCATACAGTCATCTTCTTTAGAATCTTTTTCTGGATGAAACCCTAGATACTCTTTTTTTACTTGTTCTTGACCATGACCCCCAACAACAAAGCGAATTTGATGATTTTGCAGACATGTAATACTTTGGTCAATTTTTTGATTTTTACTTATTTTTGTTTTTGGATTAAATAAGGTAACTCTATTGGTAAGGATAGATTTACCCTCAGTTTTAAGTTTGTAATTTACTTTTTGTATCTCTTTTTTGAGATATTGTTCTGTAATAATACCACCACCACTGCTTTCCATAAATACAGGTACACCACTATTTTCAATCATTACTTGTATGATTTGTTCTATAAATTCTTCATTACCCCATTTTCCAAACCATGTTCCGTAAACATTAAATAGCTCTATTTTCTCGGGGGAAAGTGCTACTCCAACTAAAGATATGGCTCTATTATCACTTGTTTGTTTTGTTGATTGAGCAGGGTCAATGCTGATACATTTATTATCCTCACTAAGTTCCCACGAAGCTATACTAACAAAATCACTATCACTTACATACCCAGTCTCAATAGTTCTAGGGTCTTGCATATATTGAGAATACCAATCTTCTTTCATTACTTTTTTTTGTTGTTCCAGCTTTTGCACTGTTTCAAAGTGAGGGTTCAAAGGCTCATACGCTTCACGCTTGTAGTAATAATCAAAAAAATCATATATAGTTTCTTTAGGGTTTATCCCTGTTAGATTTATATGAGTCCATATATCTTGCTCCTCTTCAAGTAGATACCCAACTAAGTCATCTTCATGTAGCCTTTGCATAATAACTATTATGGCAGAGTTAGGGTCATCTTTTCTAAGTCTTGAAGTAATAGAACCTTTATAAAAATTAGTAACTAAGTCTCTTGTAGCTTTAGAGTTTTTCTCTATCGCTTTCATTGGATCATCTATTATCACTATATTCCCGTGAAAACCTGTAATACCTCCACCAACAGTAGTAGAAAACATACCACCCTTAGACTCTAAATACCACTCTTTATCTGCTGTTTTTCTACCTAGACTAATATTATTAAATACTTTTTTATAAGATGGAGATACGATAAGTTCTTTAACTTCGGCAGGTGTTTTAGTAGCTAAGTCATCACTATATGATGTATAAATAACTCTTTTTTTTGGAAAATTACCAAGATACCAAGACACAAAAAGTCTTACTGCAAACTCTGTTTTTCCATAGGCTGGTGGTATGTTTATAATAAGTCTAGTGACTTCTCCGTGAGCTACTTTCATCAATGCATTACATAGTAGCTCGTGATACCATGCTTCAAGAAGTGGAGTTTCATATTCTTTTTCAAATATATAACGACCATAATGAAGTAAATCCTTACGACATAAAGCATGTCGTATAGGTTCTGCTTTTTTAGCAGCTAAAGCTTTTTGTATTTCATTCATTTGTTAAAACCTAAAATGGAATCTCATCTTCATCAACATCTATACTTGGTACACTGTTTTTATCTACTGTTTCGTATGTAGTTGGAATATTTTGTCCATCATAGCTAGGCTGTGCTGTTTGTTCATTTTGAGTATTGTTATACTCACTTTGTGGTTTTTGATATGGTTGAGCCACAACATTATAAACATGAGAAGCATCTCTTTTTTTATCTTCATCAACACTAAATAAAGTAAAATATATGTTTTTTTCAGAGATAAAAGGGTCAAATATTTTACATCTTTTATATTTGAGTCCGCTACCCTCAGCAACAGCATCTTTAATACTTCCAACTATTTCACTTCTTCCAGTCTCTCCACGATTTGCCATATTGCACCAAATATGATAATCAGGATAGTCTTCTTTACCCTGTACTATATTATCATTAACTACACCATCAGGATATTTATTTTTATTTACACTGATAGTAAACTTTTTTCTAATACTAATAGTACGAATATCTAACATGATTATAGGTATATCTTTACCCTCTTTTTTATAACTATCTCTATAAACTATTCCTATGTTTGCCATTATTTATCCTTTGTCTTTAAATTCGCTTTCGCTTCATTTTTAAGTTTCATGTCACATGACAGACGCACACCAATGTCCCAGTACGAGTTCCAAACATAGTAGCTCCAATCCGAGGCACGAGAACCTGCGTGCACGCCACTGCCACGAGCGCCACCCAAAAGCACCCTTAACTTATCACTAGAATTATATAAATCTTTACTCCATATCCATTGAACACCAGTTGCTTGTTCTATCCCGTATCTTGATACAAAGTCTTTTATATGTTTAGTTGTTCCATCATCTAAGTCCTCAGCACTCAAACCTTCTTTTACACCATACATAGCTTTTCTAAACTCTTTTTGAGTCAGTAGTCTTTTATTATGATGTGAAGCAATGGCATCTACAACATTACCTTTTAAGTCTTCTTCATCTACTGGTATTTTTCTACCATTGTAATTATCTCCACTAGCTATAATCGCATTAGCTTTTGATGAGCCATTTACTTTATGGTCTGCATTTAGCAGATATATATCTATCCAAATCTTTAGTTTAGGAATAAATACCATCCCTTCTGGTTCACATAGTGGTCTATGTTTTTTACTCCAGATAGAGTAGTGATTTATACCAGCTATTTTTTTAGAGGATTTTTTGCTAATATTGTTTATAGTTGTAAACTCTTCAGGAATAAGACCATAGTGAAAACCACCAACTAGTTTATACATTTTAAGTTTTTTATTTTCTGAAATAATAAACTCATCTTGTTTTTTATTTTTATGGATATAGTAGTCAGTACCAGCTTTTTTAACTATTTTCTCACTATCATTTAGTGATAACTCTTGTCCATCTAGTTTAACTGTATGTGCATTTATCTTTTTAATTTTCATCTTACTTTTCTCCTTTTTCTAGTCTAGCTTTTCTTTTTTTTCTAAGTTTTCTTTTTTCACTTGCTTTCATCATATCTCCTAAAATTGGGGCATATCAAAAGTATCTTGAGTGCCTTGGTCTTGATTACTAGGTATAGTTTCATAAGTTGTTTCAACTACTTTTACAGGTGGTTTTCTAAATTTATCAAGGGCTTTACCAGCATTACCATGTTCATCTAATTCAACTCTATAAAAATCACTTGTTTGTGGAACAAACATTAAAGTTTGAATAGGGTGCTTATGAGTATCTTTATTTTTATTCCATACAACATTTCTCATCTCATCATCAGGTTCTTTAGGTTTTGTTTTTGAAAGATGAAACCATACATAAGCCTCATGGTCTGCGTTCATACTCCCCTTAACACTAATTATGCTCGATTTTAAATCCTCTTTAGATGACTGTACTACTACAATAATTGGGATCTTTAACTCTTTTGAAAGTTTTCCAAGTTTTGAAAACATCTCAGATATTCTTCGTTCATCTGTTTTAAGGTCAGGATTATTATTTGTCATTCTCATCATACTATCAAGAGCAACTAACTTAATTCCATAAAGCTTATGTTGAAGTCTTATCTCAGCCATAATGGCATTAACATCATAAATATCATCAAAGGTAAATATATTTTCTATGTTTCCCTCAAAATGTTTATCTTCTTGTTGTTGTTCTATATTTTCATCATATAAATCTTGTCCAAATTCCATACTTCCAAACATTACAGGATGCTCTCTCGACACATTCTCTATAAGTCTTGTGAGAACAAAAGTTTTACCACTTTGTTTTTTACCACTTATGAAAAATAAACCCTCATTTCTAATACCCTTACCTCCATGCTTATCAGTAAGAACCGTGTCAATAAAAGGTATGTATGTTCTAATCCTTTGAGCTGGGGGCTGTAGTTTTCTTAGTTTTCTAACTTCACTTAATCTTTTAGTAGAATTACCTTTAGTTAAACTGGCATAACCATCTATTGTATTTTGCATAGTTTGAGTAATTGCATCAGCACTTAGATTTTCATCTTGAAGCATATTTGCTATTTCTGAATTTAACACATGAAGCATTTTTTTATGGTAGGACTCTTTTAAAAATGCTATATATTCTAAGAGTGTATTTTGAGGTACTTGTTTTTGAGCCATAATATTAAGTACTATATTTTCAGGATTTGATATCCCTGCTTTTTTCATATAGTTCATGATAATACCATCATCATAAGTAATATTTCCCTCATAGCAAACGCTAATCACTTCAAACATAACCCTTTGAGATTCATCTTCAAAGAACTCTTTATTTATCCCACTTGACATAACTATATTTAAGTCAATTGCTCCAAATTCATTAACAGTCAATAATGACGCAAGAACTAATACTCTGATATTTTCTATATTATTCATAAACTAAACCCTCCGCTTCAAAACTATGTCTCTCTAACCATTGGTATATTTTCTCGCGGGAATAAAATATAAACCCACCTATCTTAGAGTAGGGTATAGTTTTTTCAGCACGATACTTTGCTTGAGTACTCTCTGCTATTCCAAACTCTTCTTGTAGTGTTTTAGTATTTAACCATTGTGAATTTTGCATTAATAAAATCCTATTTTTAAATCACCTAATAATTTACAATGAAGTAAATTACCAGCATCTTGTAGGTTTGCTAAAAAAGGTTGAAAATTTTGTAGTAGGTATTTAAACTCATCATCTAGTCGTATAAACTGGATATTTGAAACCATAATATAATCAAAAAATTTAACACCTGTTTTTTCCATAAAAGATATTCTTTCTCTAACTAAACTTTTATTTATACAAACATGTTCTACGAACTCTCCAAGCTGTATGTAGTCATTTAGTGGAGTAGCATTCTTTTGAGCAATTTGACAAAGTACATCTCTATAAATATATGAGGTATGTCTAATAACAACTATTTTATTTGGATATAATTTTTTTAATTTTGTAGAGTTATATTTAACCCCCTTAATTTCATCTATCTCTTTTAACAACACTAAGTTATCTAATAATCTAATCATAAACTCATACCACCTAAAGTTGTGTTATCGCCATCATTTGGATTGTATTTTTTCAAATTTCTACACCATGTCCTAAATGCACTTAACCAATTTACAAAAGTATTTCCTTTTGAGACATGCCAGTCTATACATTTTTGAACTTCGTTTGTGTCTATATTATTAGCCTTACAATGTTCATTAGCTTTTTGATACACTAGTTTTTGATATTCCAAAGGAGCATCATCAAATCTTTGTTTTTTTGTAAGTGATAATGTACTTTTTTTAGTTTTAGGTGTAATTTGCTTTTGAGTTGGTTCACTAGATGTAGAATTTCTTTTCCATGTTAGCCCTTTTTCAGTTAAGCAGTATGCAGGATTAGAATGTTTATTGATTGATTTTATAATACCCTTATCTTCTAGTTCTTTAATCGAACGAGATATAGAACTCTTTGAACCTAAAAAAGGTAAATCTTTAAGTATTTTGTTTCGATAAAGTAAATAATAAAAATCATCATTTTCGCCGTTATTTGTTTTATATTTTATAGCCCAACTTTCTAAATCAGCAAATACACCCATAACAAAACAAGTAGTCTTACTTAAGTCCCATTCATTAATTTTCTCTAAATTGAGAAGCATAGTGTAAGTCATTAATTTTCGCCGTTATTTGTTTTTTTTGAGTCTCTAGTATTTGTTGAAATAAACTCTTCTATGTTAGCTTTAGTAAATCTAATAGATGTTCCTACTCGTAAGTGAGGTAACTTCTTAGCAGCTATGAGCCTATCAATAGTTACAACTGATACTTGTAGTATTTCCGCTAACTCAGGCTTTGCTACAGGTAGTATAAATTCTACTGTTTCAAAATTATTTTCCATCTTCTAATACCTTTATCAATTGTTTTCTAGTATAATTGATTAAACTAGATAAGGATTGTAGTATAAAAAATACTACTTTGTCAATAAAAGGATAATAAATGTACGAATTTAATGAAATTATGGGTAGATTAAAACAGTATTTTGAAGTTTCCACCAATAAGAAGGTAGGAGAATTATTAGATTTAGATTACAATACTTTAAAATCTTGGTCAAGTAAAAAGAAAGTGGTTATCCAAACTTTACTAGTGCATCTAAAAGATAAAGATATAAACATTACATGGCTTTTAACTGGTAAAGGATCTATGAGATTAAATAATGATGATATTGCTATTGCAGATATGATTGAATCAAATAAAGATTTACAGACTATCATAAGTTTAATCTCTTATGCTCCTGATGAATTTGTGCAACAAATAATAAAAAGACTTGAGCAATTTAAAGAGATGTCAAAGATATAAAAAAGTGTCCGTATATATACTTCTTTTTCTTTAGAAAAAGGAGTAGGATAATTAATAATATAATTGAGACCGATTTCGGTCTACCCTCTTCATAAAATCGGTTTACCTAGTCCAAAAATGGACTACCAAAAAAATAATAAATTAAAAAAATGACACCACACATCATGCGACAAGTCGCCGCCATTTGAAATTTTTTTAGCTCTTTTTTGAGATAGCATCATTTATGTGATATTGACTGTATTTCAAATATTTATAGGGCATATATCACATATATAGTTCAGACAGAGATTGGTTTGGGGAATTACCCCGCCCCTGCGGATATCAAAACGAAAAAGCAGTTTTTTACACAAACAGATGCGCTAAGATAATAGATTTATACCATCAGATACATATAAACATTCCACATAAATATCTCTAACCTTAAGCCATTTAAGCACAAAAAAGCCCTCTAACCTTAAACAAACGCACCAAACCCCACAAAATAGGGGTATTAATACATATTAAAATAAATAATTAAATATGTTTTTGCCACATCAAACAACTTTTATGAGCATCTTTTTGATGCTAACAATATGCTGATATTTTGCTCACGACATCAATGTCGCTACCAAAAACCACCAAATCGAAACCCGAACATTCCGATATATCTCACAAAACCAAACTCACCCACCATTTCCCTCCGTAAAAATGTTCATTTTCATGGAGTTCAACTAAAGTTCAACCTTATTTATATAATTGCTATCATAAAATCCTTGACATCTTTAAAAAAATTGGAAAACTCAAAAAAGAGCCAAAAAAATTTCAAATGGCGGCGATTTTTGTGGTGGTAGTGGAAGATGCGCGACTCGGGTTTTGGTGCGATTTTTTGCTTTTTCGTGTGGTTTTTGTGTGTTGAAGTGGCTATATAAGGCTCTGTGAGGGCTTTTTATACTTCAATACATACCTAAGCATGTCTTGAAGTGTTGTAGAGTTTATGATTAGAACTTAAACCCTGTTGTAACCCTTGATTCGTCCGAATGTCCAACTGTATGAGCACCGCCAATTGGAACACCTGTTGAACCAGTAAAAGTTCTCGTTTGTTTCTTTGTACCATTTCTCACAGCTACAAAGTCGTTCCATTCATTTATGGCATTGTTTACAGCTTTAGTATGTTCTTGACGCTTTTGTTTGTGTTCTCTTATAAAATCATCTATACATGCTTTATATAAGTCTGCGTTTGCATTTCCTATTGGCTTTGCACATTGGGGGTGGAGTTCAGTTGCAAGTAGAGCTGATGCTAACAGTAGTGTTGTTAATATTATTTTCATGATTATCCTTTTATTTAGTAGATTTGCAAACAATCTGTATCGCTACCAATACATTGATTGGAACTATTGCTGATGTATTAATCTTTGAAGAAGAAATAACAACTGCAGTTCTATATGTAACTTGGTTTAGAGTCAATCTCTCTCTACATGCCTTAAAATCTATACTTGAGTCAAGAGTTGATGCAATATAACCTCTAAATTCATTTGCCTGTAAGAATAGCGATGTGTTTGATGGGGCTAGATTAAGTTTATTATTAACTATATCTCTATAAGAAGATGCCATCTCTTTTATTTGTATGTGAGTATAACTATAATCACTAGCTACTAGTTGTGCAGCTAGTATTAAAAAAATGGCTAATCTTCTCATTCTTTACTCTTTATAATTTCTTGTAGCTCCACTAATTTTGTAATCTTCTCAACATCAATGTTGTTTTTTTTACAAAAGGAGCCAAGTTTCACTATCTCTAATAGAGCAGGTTGTTTAGTACTCCATCCACTAATTGTATTCTCATTCTTTTTGACATAGTTTGATATGTCTTTTATTGTAGGTTTTTCTATATTCATGTCTATATTTTAGCTAAATGTCTATATTTCTACAAGAAAACATATCAAATATTGCTTATTTGCAAGATTTTAATATGTTATTAAGTTTCATTATGGAAAGATTTCAATATATAACTTGCAAATAAGCAAGATAAAGGAAAATATATGAAAGTTTTATTAAAAGACTTAAAAGGTTTAGAAGGATTAACAGAAATGACAGATACGGATGTATGTGGAACAAAAAACAAATGGTCTTATATGTTTGCCCTAGAAAGATTGCTTGAAAAATTAGAGAGGTTTCCTAGCGATAGCATTACAATAGCTACTTCAAATGCTGGTTATCTAACTGATGTAGAGTTTAGTAAAAGTAAAGTGTATAGATATTGCAAAGTACATTTTTTAACAGTACATGAAAATATTCAAGATTTAATTAATTATCTTGAAGCTGAAACAACGAAGGATTAATTATGAAAGTACACACTCTACATACAAAACAGGTAAGAGAAAATATTTTTTATTTTGGTGGGTTTGATGATTGGCATAGAGAATTTGTTAATGACATGCTTGATGGAGATAGTTATTTATTGGTTGATAAAGTTCTTCATACATACACAGCATCAGGAGAACCAGATATTCCACTTTATGAAACAACAAATAGATTTAACAATGGATTTTATCTAGGTCATGGATGCTTTGGTAATGGTGTAGTGTATTGGGATAAAAGAAATGAAGAGTTTGGAGATTATAAACAAATTGGTCAAGTAACTCAAAATAAAGAATTAATTATAAAAACAGATAATCATATATTAATAGAATTTTTAAAAACAGAAGCGGGAGGTAAATAATTATGGCAAGAATAATAAAAAAAACTAACAGTCTCTTAGAAAGATTTGAAAATACACTAGAGACTTTAGCTAACAGATACTTCTAAAGAAGATTGTTTAACAGGTTGTATTAGTTGGAGCTAATACAACTGATTGAGCAATTATAGCTTAAAAAAAAGTAAAAGGAAAATCAATATGTATTACCAAGAAGCATTATCTATTACGAGCAATGATTTATTTACTAAGTACTCAGATAAAAAGGATGGAAAATATATCTACTTTGATGAAACAATAGACTCTATTGTTATAGATATTGAAGATATTAGAGACTTTAATGAGATGGATAGATTTAGGTTCTTAACATCAGAAGTAGATGAAGAGGCTTTTCTTTATCATGCAATCTTAATAAGCAAGGAGTAAGTCATGGCAAGACCAAAAGGAACAGCAAGAGCCAAGAAGCCTATATCTAAACAAGAGTATGAAAAGCTTATTCGAGCAGTTGAAAACTCTTACGATATGCAAGAAACAACAAAAGCAAAACTATATAGAGCTTTTACACTTCTATATCTTACTGGATGTAGAGTTAGTGAAATAACATCTCTACATGTAGATGATGTTGAGTATATGATAGAAAACAATGAATTTTCTTTAACAAATAATACGAAGACTGATAAGCCAAGACTTATTAGCTTTGACTCAAATCGCAAACAAGCTGAACTCCTAAAAAAGATATTGCCACAAAGTAGATGTTATCTATTTGCTAAAAATAATTCAGATAAACCTATGACGGTAAGTGCATTAAAGCTTATGATGAATACTTTTATACATAGAACACTTGGAGCACTTTACAGCACTCACAGCTTCAGGAGTGGTTATATCACTACTGCTCATCAACTTGGTTTATCACTGGAGCATATACGACAAGATATAGGGCATAAAGATATTGCCACGACAGCTAGGTATGCAACAGTAACGAATGAGGAAATTTCCCAAGGGAAAAACAAGAGAGCTTGGTAGATTAAGTGGTACAGATTGACATACCACTTAACATCAAACATATTAATATAATTTCAGATACAAAGGGTTAGCGATGATTATTACAGTAGGACACACAAAGGGCGGTGTTGGAAAAAGCACAATAGCTTGGAACTTAGCATTTGCATTTAGAGAGCTTGGTAAAACAGTTACTTTGGTAGATTTAGATTTTCAACAAACATTATTTTTTATAAATGAAATTCGTGGTGTTGATTCTATTGAAGTACTTCAACCTAAAACAGTAGCAGAAGTTATGCAAGTACTGTTAAAGCCAAAAAAACAAACAGACTACACCATAGTTGATGTTGGTGGTTTTGATAGCGACATCAACAGAACAGCTATTGATATGAGTAACAAAGTAGTAGTACCTATCTCAGATAGCATTACAGAAGTTTTAGGATTTAAAACTTTTGAAAATATACTAACAGATATGGTACTTGATACTAAAGCCTATGTGGTTCTCAACAACATACACCCACTTACTAAAAACTTTGACATCATAAAAGAAGCTATACAAAATAACTCAGACATAGAACTCCTAGATACTGTTATACGAAGTAGAAAGATATATAGAACTTCTATTGGTGTTGGCTCTAGCGTATTTGACACTTCACATAAAATAGCACAAGATGAGATAAGAGGACTCAGAGATGAACTTAGACAAGCTTAACAGCGTAGTAAGTGGTAAAACACGCATAGACGGAGTGAGTCCGTTTAAAGAACTGGTGCTATCTAAAGTGTATGCTAATCCAGAACAACCTAGAAAGAGTTTTAACAATCTTGAAGAGTTTGCTAAAGAGATAAGCCAAGATGGTTTACTCCAGCCAATCGTTGTAGTCAAAAGAGATGATGGATACATGATAGTAAGTGGCGAAAGAAGATATAGAGCACACCAGCTGTTACAAGCTCCTACTATTAAAGCTCATATCATAGAGGTTGAAGATGATCTAAAAGTTTTAGAGTTATCACTTATAGAAAATATACAAAGAGATGATTTAACAGCATTTGAAACTGCTGTGCATATTGGTAAGCTTTGGGCAAGTGGTAACTATGAAACAAAAGGTGCTCTCGCTGATACTCTTGGTAAATCTCAAACATATATCTCTAAAGCTTTTTCATGCTTAAAGTTAGATGATGAGATAGTAAAAGACCTTGAAGTTGCGAAGCATGATATAGGGTTGTCTGTTTTAGAAGAGTTAGCAAGAGTAAAAGACAAGGTAATACAAAAAGAAGTATATAAGCAATATTTAAATAAAGAGATTACTCGTGAGGGTATAGCTGCACATAAAAATGCAGAAAGTGATGAGGGATTTGCGAAGAGAATGAGTAAAAGGAAAAAACAACTTATATGCTATGGATTTGGTACACAAAATGATGATGGTGCTTTTATCTCTATATGCAGGGGAGATATTGAGGGTGCTATTCGTGTAGATGTAAATGGACAAAGAATTAATCACTCAAACGATATAAATTACAAAATCACAATCGAGGAGATATAAAACATGAATTATTTTCAAGCTCATCCATATCTAGCAGTTGGTACATGTATAGCTTTTTATGTTTTGGTATTAGTAAGTATAAAAGCTTTTAAAAAGAGAAAGTGGGGAGAAAACCATTGACTTACGGAGAAGCACATGTTGCGGAGTTGGACTCTATAAAGCTTATAAAAGGTGAGTTCGTAAAAACTTTGCACATATCATACAAACCAGTACCTATGAATAGAACTGATGCAGGAGTTTATTACAATACAAAATTATATAAGTATTGGTTAGGACTACTAAATGAGGAGTCTCCCCAAAGAAGAATCTTGAATGAGAAATGGATAAAAATAAGAATGTTTGGTACACCAGAAGAAGCCAAGCTATTGGAGGATTGATTATGTGGGCACTAAGAGGTAAACATAATGGAGAAGAGTTTGAGCAATTTGCTTTAGATGTTGAATACTTAAAACAGTTCTTGACACTAGTGCTAAGAAGAGGTGGAAGTGGTTATATCTTCCGAGAAAGTTAAAATAAATCTGAGGAGATTAGTATGAAACAAGAAGATAAAAATATTATTGAAATAATGATGGAAGAGATAGATAGAGATGTAGTTGAGTTTTGTAAACTTACTGGCATAATAAAGAAGCCTACAAAAAAGAAGAGATTTAGAGATATTAAAAAGTCTATGAAAGCACCAGTATTAAAAAATGATGCTCCACCCTTAGAGGTTATATCTTTAATGGCTCTTAAAATTGATACAAAGATAGACAACTTTTGCGAACTAGCAAATAGCAACAAGACAAAAGTTATCCGTAAAAGATGGTTAGCACTCAAGGAAGAAGTTAATGTTTAAAATATTAACAGATGGGTGTAAACCTACTCGCGGTAGTAAGTACTCGGCTTGTGTAGATTTATATGCTAGTGAGGATGTTACGATTGAAGCTGGAGCTACCAAATTGGTAGGCCTTGGTGTTTGTATTGATTTAAAGGAACTGCTTTTAAAGGTTGTGCCTACATCAAATGTACCTACTATGTGGTACAAAGATGAAGTAAAAAGATTTAAACAATCTCACTACCTACAACTAATGCTAAGAAGCTCACTTGGTAAAAAAGGTTTGATACTTCCAAATGGTGTAGGAGTAATAGACTTAGACTATAAAGATGAAATCAAAATGATTATACATAATCCTATAGCTTATGTATTTAATGAGGAGAATGCAGATTTAAGCCTTAAAACTTATTCATATTCAGATAGAGAAGACCTCATAGTAGAGTCGTTTGAAATCAAAAAAGGCGACCGCATTGCTCAAATAACACTACTAGAACATAAGTCATATCTTTTTGATATAGAGAGTGAAAGTAAAAGAGCTGGTGGGTTTGGAAGTACTGGAAAATGAAGCTAGATAGAAGAATAGTCTTAGGGCTTATCATCATAACTCTTTATATCAATATGGATAAAGAAGATGCTCAAAACAAATACTTGAAAAAAGTATATGCTCAAATAAAAAAGAAGCATTTACCTTTTATGAAAAGAGATGCAGAGCTTTACAATCTACATGTAGACATATCTACCGAGGCATGGGAGAAGAGCCTTAAAGACTCTACTTTTGACATGACTTACACAGGCTTAATATCTATGCTTCTTAAAAAGAACACTGACATAATGGCTTACTATAAAATAGATTATAAACTTGTGGATAAGGTTTTACAACTTTCTAACAATATAGGGAGTTATGTTTTTAGAAGTTCAAAAACAGCAAGTATCATGACTGAAAAGTTAAATATTACAATGGCTGAATTTAATTATAGGATTAACAATGATTAAATCAACATCACTAGAAGCTCTAAAAGCCCAGATAGATATAGTTGATATTTTAGAGAACTCATTAGAACTTAAAAAAGCTGGAGCAAATTATAAAGCATGTTGTCCTTTTCATGGAGAAAAAACAGCATCTTTAGTTGTGAGTCCAGCAAAACAAATCTATCATTGTTTTGGTTGCGGAATGGGTTCTGATGCTATTGGTTTTGTTCAAGAGTACAAAAAACTTAGTTTTATAGAAGCAGTTGAAGATATTGCGAATGACCTAAATTTTTCACTAGAGTATGAAGAAAATAGTAATAAAAAAGACTATAAAACATTTATGGAAAATATCAATAGCTATTATTTATCAAACCTTGACCAAGAAACGCATGAGTATCTTATAGATAGAGGTTTGACAAATGATAGTATAAAAACTTTTGAAGTAGGTTTTACAAAAAGTTCAAAAGAGCAAATTGCTTACATAAACCGACAAATGTTTAATATTAGTGATGCAATGGAGTGTGGAGTAGTTGCAGTAGATGGCAAGAGCAATACTTATGCAAGGTTGAGCAATCGTATTAGTTTCCCTATTCGTAATCATACAGGTAAACTAATAGGTTTCGGTGGTCGCATAACTAAAGGCGATGGTGCTAAATATATAAACTCCCCTCAAACTCCACTGTTTGATAAGTCTCGTAACTTATATGGGTATAACATAGCTAAAGAGTATATCTACAAAAAAGGAACTTTTGTTATAACTGAGGGTTACTTAGATGTAATCATGTTCCATCAAGCTGGAATAAAAACAGCAGTAGCAACTATGGGAACTGCTCTTACTGAACTTCACTGTAACACTATTAAAAAAGCTAAAGCACAAGCTTTACTTTGTTTTGATGGAGATAAAGCTGGAAAGAGTGCAGCACTAAAAGCTAGTAAACTTTTATGCTCACATGAAGTATATGGTGGTGTTGTAATTTTTCCCAAGGGAAAAGACCCAGCAGATATGGTAAAAGATGGAAACACAAAAGAACTCTTTGATATTATGAAGAAAAGTACTCCACTTATCAAATATGTAATTGAAACGATTGCCTCTAGTTTTAACCTAAGTATTCCTCAACAAAAGCAAGAGGCACTTAGAGATATACAAGAGTTTTTAAAAACATTAGCACCACTTCTTCAAGATGAGTATAAACCTTTTGTTGCTCAAACATTAAGCATAAATCAAAATCACATACTGGTACAACAGACTCAAGCTCTACATGTAGAGAAACACATATCTACTCAAACTATAAATGTTTCAGAGATGAACATAATTAAAAGTGCGAATGAAGATGATGAGCGTCTACATGTAGCTACACAAGGTTTAAAAGTTGAAATGTTTGATGTTCATAAAGAAGAGTTTTCAATGCTCATAAATCAAGATAGCAAACTGCAAGGATTGTTACTTATGGATGGGCTTACTATCTATACTTTTCAAGAACTGCAAAAAGAAGTAAAAATAATGCAAGTAAGACATCACACTAAAGAACTACATGAAGTGATCCATAGTGATGGAAATTATGACAAAAAATCTTTTGAGATAAGAAAGCTTAGAGGGATTATTTTTGAGTTGAAAAAATTTATAGCAAAGGAGATAGAAAGTGAGAGCTAATTCATACCTGTATGGAAAAGATGAAGAAGTGCCAGAGATACCAGACTACATAATTATGAGGAGAATAGGGTTACTTAAAGATATGTTGAACGAGTTACTGGAAGTGCCTCTTTTGCAAAGAGATACAGATAGATACAACGCTGTTATAAAAGCGATTGATTTTTGGGAGAATATAAATGAATGTTGATATGAAATATGATGAGTTTATAGCTGAAGTTATGAAAAACATAGAGGCTGATTTAGCCACTAATAAAAAGTTATTTGAAGATGGCTCAACAGAAGTCAATAAATATAACTTGAAGTTGATGAAAAGTGAGAGTACTACAAACATGGCTTTTGATATTAAAAGTGATGATAGTTTTGAAGCTGTATCAAAAAGTGTAGCAAAGATGAACAAAGAGTTAGCAAAATATCAAGTAGCTCAAGTGAGTGATGCAATACTAGAAACCGAAGAAGAGTGGGCAGGATTTTATTATTATATCTATACTTATACTCCCTTGGATGCTTTTGAAGAACTTAGTGGATGGGAGCAAAAGGACATCATTAAACAGGCAATGGCGATAAAGCTTGGTTTTAACAGTTCAAGATTTTTAAAATGTGAAATTATGAACTTATATAAAGAAGACATTATCAGCTTGGGACAAGTTATAGAAGCACATACGAAAGGATGCTAAAATGAAAAAAATAATATGGATAGATACGGAAACAACAGGGCTAGATACTAAAATACATGGACTTAGAGAAGTTGGTTTTTTAATAGAGATAGATGGTCAGATAGTAGAAGAGGGTTTTCTTCAGATAAATACCGCAACTTATGAAAATGAAAAATATATAAGTAAATATGTTCGGGAGAAGATGGATATAAACGAAGAGTTATTAGCATCTTATCCAAGTTCATCATTTCAACAAATAGCATTTAAAAACATCTTACATAAATATGTAAATAGGCTTAATAAAAGTAAGTTTCAAATGGCTGGTTTCAATGTTGAGTTTGATTATGAGTTCATAAAAGAGTGGTTTAATGATACTCCACAAAGTAGTGATTTTAATAGTTTTTTTGGCTATCAAAAACTAGATGTATTAGAACTGGTAAGACACTTTAGATATTTAAACCTTTTTGAAACTGAAAACAATAAACTAGAAACTCTATGTGAACACTTTGAGATAGATATAAATGCTCATCAAGCACTATCAGATATTCAAGCCACAAAGATACTACATCAAGTATTGGTTGAGGATTTTATAAAATGAACTACATTACAAGAACTCTCATAGAGATATATAAAGAAAGGTTTGCACACGACAAGCCTTATCTATCAGAAAAATTAGAAGAGATAGAAGCTCATGAAAATAAGTATGATGGTTTGAATTTTCTATGCTCTAAAGCAGATGGAACTACAATGAAGATGTATGAAGAAAGAACGGAGCTAACGGTAGAAGATATTAAATTTCTAAGAAGTATTTGGTACAAAATATAATGAAAAGAATATCTATCCATTTTCAGTATTGGCTATCTTTTCTACTTATCCCTCTTGTTGTAGCTTTCGTAGAGACAAGAAGAGTATATAGTGATTTAATGATAGTTTGGGATGTAAAAAGACAATTAGCTGCACAATGGGCTAGATATAAAAAGTTTAGGGAGATGGAAGATGAATAACTTAATAAATACAATCCAAAATAAAGAATGTTTAATAGGTATGTCTGATATAAAAGATAAGTCAATAGACCTTATTCTTTGTGATATGCCATATGGAACAACTAAAAATAGGTGGGATAGTATTATTCCTCTTCCTGAATTGTGGGAACAATATGAAAGGATTATAAAAGATAAAGGTGCGATTTTGCTATTTGCTCAAGCTCCATTTGATAAGGTACTCGCATGTTCAAACTTGAAGATGTTTAGATATGAATGGATATGGGAAAAAACAAGTGCATCAGGACATCTAAATGCTAGTAAAATGCCGATGAAAGCACATGAAAATATTTTAGTATTTTCAAAAGATGAAATACCTCACGAGGCTATACTTGTTTTCTATAAAAAACTACCACAATATAACCCTATCAAAACCAAAGGTGCTAGAAAGGTATCTAAAAAAGAGAGCCAAGAAAAATGTATTAAATCTAGTAACTATGGGAAAAATTTCAAAAGAACAACATACGATAGTGATGAACGATACCCTAGAAGTGTTTTGACTTTCAAATCAGATAAACAACAATCAAGACTTCATCCAACACAAAAGCCTGTAGCTTTGTTTGAGTACCTTATAAAAACATACACAAATAAAAATGACATTGTTCTTGATAATTGTATTGGTAGTGGAACTACTGCAGTTGCATGTATTAAAACAAAAAGGAATTTTATAGGCTTTGATGATGGAGTTTGTGAAAAAACTAATAGACCTTTTGCAGATATTGCGAATGATAGAATACGAGGAGTATTTGATGAATAATTTAATAATAAGCAATGAATTGATGAGTGTAGTTTTAGGTAAAGAGGTTAAAGATGTTCATGAAACAATAGACCAACCTAATATGATAGTTTTTAATCCAAAATGGTATGAGGGTGGTATGGCATATACTAATGCTATCAATAAATATGAGATGGCAGACAGAGTAAAAAAGTGGATATATGATAATAATTTTCACATAGAAACAAGAAGTGATAAAATAAGTAACTATCTTTATTTATCTAAGATTTATGAAGATAGTCGTGGTTATTCTATTGATAAAAGTACAACTCGTCAATTTGATGGGAATGGAGATATTATCGACTTGTTTTGTGCAGGGGAATGGGTAATTAAAAATGTTTAAAATACTTAAAATACAAATATTAGATTATGGTTTCTCGGTAGAATTTATAAAAGATAACTATAATCCAAAGAAAATAAATAATGAGAATGATGGAAGTATTACAAAATATAGATTTATAAAATCATGGTACAAATATTCTAACCCATATTTTGCAGTTAGGATTAATTATGACTATACTGTCTTGTTGCGAATATTAATGGGGAGAGAGTAATTGAAATGCTGGAGGGATTTGAACCCTCGACCTCGAATTTATGAAATTCGTGCTCTATCCGCTGAGCTACAACCGCATACCATAGTGATATGGAAATACAAGTATAGTAAAAAATCTATTTACCAACAATAGTATCAATAACCCCACTAGCAATTTCACTAGATTTTAAATAGTTCATAGTAAGATATTTTTTTATGGTATTTGGGTCATTGTGTCCTAATGCTCCACTTAAGTGCATAGACTCTAAGCCTTGCTCCGCCATAGCAGAAACAATAACATTTCTTAAGTAGTGTATACCAAAGCTATCATCTTTTAATCTAGTTTTTAACTTACCAACCCTTTTTCTAACATCTACTATATGAGAGCCTGTTCTTCTTGATGTAAAAACCCACTCGCTAACTTTTGGTATTTGGCTAAGTTGTTTTTTCATTATATCAGACAAGAATATTTTTTGCTCTTCATTATTTTTAGTGTTTCTAAGTATGTAGTAAGAATTGTCAATACTCACATCTTCCCACTTGAGAGTAAATATCTCACTCTTTCTTCTACCTTGCAAAGCAAATAAGAAGAATGCTAAATAAAAAGGATCAGTAGCAAACTCTTCATATATGGCTTTATGAATTTTTATTAACTCTTTAGATGCTTCACTTACTATTTTCTTAGTTTTTGGAAGCTTTATAGATATTCCATCAAGAGGATTAAAAGATATAACACGATTTGCAATAGCACTTTTAAATGCTGGAGATAAGACCTCTAAAGTTTGTTTTATAGTACGAGCTGCTAAACCTACATCTTCTTGATACTTAATACTCCTTTTTATATGAAGCTGACGAATATCTACAAGTTTTTTCATTCCACATATATCACTAATATATCTTTTGTAATGACTCTTTAGTTTTTTAGTGGTGTTTGTATCTGGTCGCAAGTCAAAGAAACTATCCATGTACTTATCAAGAGTAATACCATCATTAAGTATATTTTCTTTTTTATCATTTTTAATCTTCATAAGTTCAGCACGAGCTGTGAAGATTTTATCTTTTTTATTCCACTTGATTTTATCTGCTAAGTCTATTAAGCCTCTATATTTTTTCTTTTCAAATGTAAATGTATAGAAAAATATAGTATAGTTCTTGTTCGACCATAAATTGTTTTCAACTTTATTTGGGTAATCTTTTGTGTTGATTGCCATATAATCCCTACTTTATATTGCTAGGTGTCCACTTGGGTGTCCACTTTGTATGTAGAAGTATAGATAAATATAGATTAAGATAGAATTAGAACATAGTTAGATAGGTGTATATATGGGAATGGATAAGTATATATAGTTGAGATACGGTGTCTCATAACGGAGTGGTCATGTGTTCGAGTCACATAGGACCCACCACTTACAAACTTCGTAAACAACGTACTTCCAAAGAATTTTAAAAATCAATTTATCGTTTAAGTTTTCATTAGGGTACCACTTGGGGTACCACTTTTATAAAAATACTTAACTTTTAATCTTTAAAATAACTATCAAAAAACTTTTTATCATCTCTATTGCTTTCTTGTGCTGTTGGTGATCTTCGTGAATATTCTTCAATTATTTCACTTTGTTCTGATTCTTTCAAAATATTCTCTACTTCTTCATTATCTTGCAAGGATTGACGTATTTCTGAAACATTTACATACACTTGCTTTAAATTAAGTCTCATTAGCTCAGACAAAGAGTGTAGGTCACTACTGCTTAATTCTTCGTCATCCTGGCACTCAGCATGTAGTGCTACATGTGATAATAGTTTAGATACGACTTCTAAGCCATGTACTCTGTCCATAGTTCCATAAAAAGCGGCATCTATTTGCTCCGATAAGTTCTCATATTTCTCTATTCTTCCACTTGTTGATAATCTCATTTTATATCCTTTTTGACTGCAACTTATATTGCATATCTTTATTTTAGCTAATAACTAATCAAATAATTAGTTTAACTTTTAAAAGTATAATCATTTAATTATTAATTATCACTTAAAGGACTCATCATATGATTATTAATATTATTATGATATAATCATATAATTACTTTTAAGGAAAAATATTTGAATAATGAAGAATTTAAAGGGCTATTAAAAGAAGCTGGGCTAACTAAAAAGAAATTTGCTGAATTACTTGGTACATCAAGTGAAGTTGTAAATAATTGGAATACTAAAAATCGTGAGATTCCTTATTGGGTTAAATCATGGTTGAAACTATGGGTGTGTTGCAATAATGGAATAAAACTAAGAAATTTACTAAAAGATAATATTTGCGATAAAGCACATCAAGACTTTGCAAAAATTGCTTTGCCTATAATGGAAGATAGTTAAAGAATTTATTCAATACCAAGTAAGAATTTTCCCATCTCTGTAAGTTCTTTTTCTGCTTCTATGTTGAGTTTTTGTCTTGCTAGTGGATTAAGTCCTAACCTATCCATGTAACAAAGCATCTGTTTTTCGTGGTGTTGCATTACTTTAAAAAAAGGATGTAGTGTTATCGCTCCTGTATCGCTTTTAAAGATACATTCGTTTTGATTTGATAAGTAGAGATATTTATAAAAGTTTTGAACGCTTAAAGCATATTGCACTAAAATTTCTTTATCTGCATCTTGATACAAATTAGATTTTTTTAAATACTCTGTTGTTTCTGCAAGATACTCAAAACCTACTTTGCTTAAATTTTCTGTACTTGAAATATTTTTGCATAACTCTTTAACTTCATTTGGTAGCTCTATACGCTTTTTTTCTCTCTTTGGAACATCAGGTCGATATTTACTTTTATTGTCCTCTATCTGCTTAACAAGTGTTGCTACTTCGTGTTCATCGTAATAAGTTTTGCGACCTTTTTTTGTTCGCTCTAATTTACCATCTTTTACATATCTTGATAGAGTCATCTTGCTACAATTCAAGACTATCAAGGCTTCTTTTTGCGTGTGCATTTGTATTATCTCCTTATATGTGATTAAATATGTTACTGTTTCAAATATTTTGAAAAATCGTTCTTATTTTTTCGTGACTGGGGGTCGATTAACAAAAAGAAAAAATCTGTCAGTTTCTCAATCCGCCCTCCCTATTAGATAAGCCACCTAAGAAGTGGCTATTTGATTGACTATTAAGTGTTCTATCTGTTGCAACTTTATCAAGATTGTTTCTTCAAAAGTTCCTGCCAATATGAAAGGCTCTATTTTGCTTAGTTCTGCAATAGACTTATCAATACTAGGAGATAACCCCTTGATAGTCTTTCGTGCTACTTCTAACTGCTTTAGTTTATGTTTTTTACTTGCTTCACTTGGCGTAACATAATGCTTAATCAGGGGTTCAATAACTAATGTTTTAAAGTCCGGTGTTAAATCTTCTCCAATAAAATTTAAACAAGCGTTCTTGAATAGTGTGTATTTATCTAATGGTGCATTTCCACCTAAAGAGTTTTTTATATGTTCTGCTGGTATTCCATTATCTTTTAATAGCTTTTGAACATGTAGCTGTAGTAAATAGATATCATTATTTGTCGGTACACTTCCATGTAACCAAAAATCAAGTAGGGCATGAGTAATCTCTTTGTTTTGTCCTATCTCTCCCATAGCTTCTATAATATCCTCAAACTCTGTTTTAAGTTCTATTGTGCTTCTATCTGTGTATATTCCTGCTTGTCTGTAATTCATTATTTCTTTCCTTTTAAATATTTTTCAAGTATTTTTACTTTTGTATCGTCTAAAAAGTCTGTTGCTGTTTGAAACAAGCTTTTAACTTCTAAGAGTTCCATAAGTTCAAGTTGCTGTTTTATTCTGCTAGGTGCTTTATCTAAACCAATTACATTAATTACTCTTTGAACTTCATTTAAACTATGATATGCTGGTTTAAAGTCAGGCTTACTTAATTCAAGATGGTTGCCTGTTGCAGTAATCTTTCTAATAAGAGCATTATCAGGTGCGTTGGTAGCTTCAAAATTTAGTATCTCTAGTTGATAATTTTCTTTTGATATTTGCTTTTTTCTCGTATCTGTATTAGCAATTGACTTCTCAAGCTTATCAAACTCTTTTATCATGCTTGGTATCTTTTGAAGTGTCGTGATTATTTCTCTGTGCTGTTTCATTTGATTAACTCCTCTAAAAGTTTTATTTTATTTTCATCTTTAAAATCAGCTTCATCACGAAATTGACTTGCTAACTCTGATAATGCAGTCTGTTTAATTGTCTTTGCCATATCTTCACTTATTTTTTTTCCTTCTACTGCTTTTAATAAGGATGATGCACTTGCTGTCGCTGTTGCTATTCCCTGTTGAGGGCGTGTATTTCTTAATGCAGTAATGATTAATCGCATTTCTGATTTTGCATCACTATTTCCATTTTTTAGATTTTTACTTATTTGTGGTATCTCTTTGAGTGCCATCATTATTAAGTGCTTATTCATCTCTTTTTATCCTTTTGTTTTATTTGTTGTATTGTCGCATTTATCGATCTCTGATAATAGTCCTAAAAAGATATTTTCTAGTGTTTCATCTTCTGCATAGTAATTTTCTAACAAACTTTGAAACACGCTAGAATCATTTAAGAGTATTGTTAGGACCTTACCGATTGAGAGTCCTTGTATATCTCTCAATCGTTCTAGTAAAATAACTATCCTTGTATCCATATAAGGTCGCACTCTTGCATTATTGGTCATTACTGCTGTACGCTTTCAACTCCGTATTTCTCAATATTTTCTTTATACTTTAATATCATCTTAATAAATTTATAACCAGCATCTTTTGTTTTATACATCTCTTTATATTCTTTCTTGGCTCGTCCTAAGTCTTCTAAATCCATTTCTAAAATATCTTGAAGTATAGACTTGCTAAATTGTAAATCAAACTGTGGGTATTTTTCTAAGTACATATTTATAGCACTCTCTTTTACTCTTAATTGCATATCTGCTTCAAAGCCATTTGCTCCAAATATCCAACTTGGGATAGATTCAATATTTCCCATTAAATCATCTGTACTTACTCCAAAGTGATTTAATAAAGTATTTGGGTTAGTTAGCTCATATCCACCCTCATTAAAACATAATGCGTTTATTATTTGTCTTTTGTCTTGTGTTGTTATAGTTCTTAAATTAGCTGTTAAGCTCTCTGTGTTTGTATCTTTCATTTTTTGTCCTTTTTAAAGTGTTTACTTACTCTCTATTAAAACTTATTAACAGTTTGTAAGTTTATATTTATATTCATAGAATAAAACTCTTTTCCTATAAGATAAAGATAGTTCAGTTCACTACCGTTCACTTCCTATCCCCTCTGTAACAACTCTAAACATTTGTAAGAACTGTATACAGTTGTAAGAGTTCTATACAGTTGTATAAAACTACTTGTATATTGGGTGTTCAGTTGGGTTACCTTGTCTATCTGTTTTCTTTTTTTGCCAGTCTGCTTTTTTATTTTCGCTTTTCTTTTTACAAGCTTTTAACCACTTTGCTGAGTCGCTATCATATGCAATTTTAAAACGATTAAAAGCACTTTTAACAAACCTGTGCTTCTTATCATCAAGAGCTGGGATTTCTCCATTTAATACATACTCAAACATTCTCATAACAAGATAATGTGTTTCGGCTTCGCTCATAAGTTTTAAATCTTCATAGATAGATTTTTGAATTAAAAAAGAGTTTTTATCTTGTAGTTTTTCAAGTTCTTCTTTAGTCCAGCTCATCTGATACACCAGTAAGTTTTTTGAGATATTTCTTTGCTCTCTCTATGTTCTCATCAGTCATATTGAGTTTACGCTTTAAGTGTCTACCCTCTGTTGGGTCATTCCACTCAATTAGCTCAATGCCTTGGTCCTTAATAGGTGGAAAATACTGGTTAGTGTTTGATGCAAAAACATCTGAACTAATAATAGTTTCGCCTTTTAGAAACTTTTGTAATATGATGGTTGTATGTGTTGGTTTTTTCTTTGCCATCTTAAGCCGCCTTTACTACTGCATGGTCTTTTAACCATTTGTCTAACTCTTCCCGGTCATATCTAATATACTTTCCAATTTTAGAAAATGGTATTCTTTTATCCATTCTCATTTTTGCTTGGTTATCTATTGAAAATCCAAATTCTGTTAAAAGCTCTTTTGGAGTGAGCCACCTCTTTTGTAAATTGTCGTTCATAACAAGTTCCTTTGTTATGATTAGCTAATCAATGTTTTATGATTTATCTCGTCAGATGTTGGAAGTATATTATTTGAGGGTTTTATAGTCTATCCACTAAAATAAAGATTTTTTTATTTTAGTGGTAGTAATTATAAGTTATCTGTGAGTTCTTTTTCTTCTAAGGAGCCTTTTATGTTAAAGGCATTTCGAATAAATGTTAAAGTTTTTTTTAGTTCTGCCTTTGATGGTTTTTCTGGTTTATAGTAATGTGATTTCTCAAATAGATAAAATTTTTTATCTTCTAAATCATTTATTAATGCTGTTAAAAACCAATAAGTATTAAATACATCTTTTTCTACTCTATGCTCTCCAGCAAAAGGATACTTTTTAGATTCGTCATAAAGTGCTATGGTCTGATTGTAGGCTTTTAATGCAATTTCTTTATCTTGATAGTTTATAAAACTATAATCTTCAATTTTCTTATATTTTTGTGTTCCGTTCTTTTTTGTTTGCCATTCCATAGGAGGTTTAGGAATAAACTCTTCTTGTCTATTATTTTGCTGGTCTCCTTGCATAATTCTATAATCTTTGTGAGAAACATGTTGTAATAAATTTCTTGTTTTTTTTAACACATTTATATCTGAATTTGCTCTTTGCTTTCCTTGAGTTGTTTTTCCATCTCGACTCTCAAACATCATTGAGCTATTGCCTCTGTTGAAGTCCTCGTAATCTCTTTTTTTAATATAATAATTAAATACTACTTCTTCTAAACCCTCTATGATTCCAAACCCGTCTGAAGGTATTTTATTTAAGTATTCTCCAAAGAGCTTAAAAGTTGTTAATATTTCTTCGTGATATTCTTCTAGTGGTGCATGATGTATTCTTCTTGTATAATCTTCTAGTGCTTCTAAAAATGTCATAGTATCATCTCTGTATCATATCACTTGCGATTTTGGAGCCTTGCAAGTAGTTCATAGTTAAATATTTAGTAATTGTATTAGGGTCATTATGTCCTAAAGCTCCACTCATGTAAATTGCATCTACTCCCTGTTCTGCCATAGCTGAAACCATTACATTTCTAGTGTAGTGCATTGTAAACCAGTCTCCTAGTTCTTTTTTAAGTTGTGCTGTCTGTCGCTTCGCATCTGATAATCTTTGTCCTCTGTTGATTGGTGACTCAAATACCCATCCCTCTTTTTGTTGAAATTCTTGTAGTGCTTCTTTTACATTTGGTGGTAAATATACTTTTTGTTCTTCATCATTTTTAGTGTCTGCTAAAAAGTAATAATCATATTCAAATGAGATATGCTCCCATCTTAGATTTAATATCTCTCCTTTTCTTCTACCTTGAAGTGCCAATAAGAAAAAAGCTCTGTAATATGGATTGTCTTTGTATAACTTTATAATTGCTTTGTAGATATTTGTTAATCGTTCAGTTGCATTAACTACAATTTTTTTAGTCTTTGGCATTTTGATTTTTACATCTATGCATGGATTATGAGCTACAATCCTATTTGCTCTTGCAATGTTAAAAGCAGGGGATAATACTTCGATTGCTTGTTTTGCAGTCGCTGGGCTATTTCCATCCTTAATGTTATCGTTAATAATTTTCTGCAAATGCATTGGTAAAATATCTTCTGCTTTCTTTTTTCCAATTATGGGCTTAACTTTTCTGTCATAGTAAGATTTGCGATTTGTCTTGTATTTACTCTCTGGCATCGTTTCTAAATACAGATTAACAATATCATCAACTGTTGCATCTGTATCAATTGTGCTTTTAGCTTCTTTTTTTGCTTCTAAGAAAGCTTCTTTTGCATAATCAACTCTATCTCTTTTATTCCAAGATTTATTTCTGTAATCAATTATGCCTTTATATCTTTTTTGATTATGTAAAAACCTATAAAAGAATTTATCGTAGTTATTATTTGATGTAAGTCCAGTAATAATCTTGTGAGGATAGTCTTTAGGATTTATAGCCATTCATATTCCCTTTTGGGGTACCAGCAAGGGTACCACTTTTATGGAATTTATTATACCATTAAAAACATTATAAAAAGTATATAACCCTTGAATAGGTGCTATTATAGGGTATTATACACTTTAAGACATAAACGACAAACCCCCTCATAACGGAGTGGTCATGTGTTCGAGTCACATAGGACCCACCACTATTATTCTTCGTAAACAACGGACTTCCAAAGAATTTTAAAAAATAATAATTACTTTAAAAATTGACTGGGACATACTTTTGTCATATTATATACTTCAAACTTGATAATACTCTAATGAAAAAATTGGTGTTTGCTTTTCTACTTTTTTTTAATTATGATACAATTTCATGTATAAGGATGATGATGAAAGTAAAAAGTAAAATAACAAAGTACCCTGGTGGAAATAAAAAAACTGAAATTTATAAAGATGATGATACATTAGTTACGAAATATTTTTATAATACTAAAGATGCTTATGTTAAAGAATTGAGTTCTTTAAAAGATGGTATAGAAAAAGTTAAATATTTTACTGAAAAAGGTGTTACTTCAAAGTTAGCATATTTTTTAGATGGTAAAAGAGATGGAGTAGAAACAAAGTACTTTATCTCAAAAGCAAATGCTAGTATAAAAAGTACTAAATCTTATAAAAATGGTAAGTTACATGGCGAAAAGATAACTTATAATGAAAATGGTGAAGTGATTAAATGTGAAGTTTTTAATGATGGAAAGCTTGTTAATAATACTATAATGGACTAAGTATTTACAAATTACCAAAAATTTACAACATTACATCCCAAATCTTAAATGATATTTTATATTTTCAAGAACAAATTTGTTTAAATATGAAAAATAATTATTATTGGAGTGATGACTGGAGTGAAGAGTTCTATATAGAGTTGGCAAAGGCTGGATTTATAAGTACTACATATGACACTATAAATGGTTTAGTATTGCTTCCTGAACTTCAATATAGCTACGCGCTTTTAGATTTTAAAAATCTGCATATTTCTTCAAAAGTAAAAAAGTTAATGAGTAAAAATAATTATAAACTATCCTTTGATACTAGGTTTAATGAAGTGCTTCAATACTTTTCTTTTCAACATAAAGACAATTGGTTAAAAGAAGAATATGTAGAATTATTAAAAAAATTATATAAAAAAAATAATGAAAAAAATAACTTTAAAATTTTAAGTGTTGAACTAATTAATACCGAGACAAACGAACTTATAGCTGGTGAAGTAGGTTATACAATAGGCAACACTTATACAAGTTTAAGTGGTTTTAGAAATAAAGAAAATAAATATAATAATTATGGAACTCTACAGTTAGTTTTACTAGCACAGTATCTTGAAAAAAATGGTTTTTTATTTTGGAATTTTGGTCATCCTCATATGGAATATAAAAAACGACTTGGTTGTGAAGTATACTCTAGAAGTGAGTTTCTAGAGCGATGGTTAAAGGCTATATTTTAAGGTAGGCTAGCATAACCCGTTTCTGGTCTGATTGTTATATTTATATCTGTACTTCCATCTGATAATTGTATTACACAGTTTGCTGTCATTAGGTTTGAATAAGGAGAAGTGCCTGCAACTGTTAAGTCTCCTGTAATAGGTCTTCCAATATGATCAAAACCTATAATGGAATTACAATTAGTTGCATCAATAGCTACACCATCAAGTTCAATATTTTTTATTTCTTTATTTTTATCTATAGGATTTTTAGCAAAAGTAGCGTTATTATCACTAACAATAGAATAAGTATTTCCAGAAAATCTAATTTGCCATATCTTTTTATACCAATTAGCATCAGTAGCACCAAACTTATCATCAACCATAGCTAAGTGTTGAGTATATCTAATATCTGAAATAAGTTTTACAGCAGCTTCAGCAGTTTTATTTGAAGCTGTTCTTGGCATAATTACAGCCGCCAATATTCCAATAATTACAATAACCATAATTAGTTCTAACATAGTAAAAGCTTTTTTCATAATTTATTATAACACATTAATTAAAAAAGTTTGATTGTTTTGGATTAATTTGAAAAAGTGGGGTGGCGCGGTGGACGAGATTCGAACTCGCGACCCTCTGCGTGACAGGCAGATATTCTAACCAGCTGAACTACCACCGCGCGTATACAATACTTTTAAGTTAGTATGAAAACTTCTTTTTGAATGGTGGGCATTACAAGACTCGAACTTGTGACATCTACCTTGTAAGGGTAGCGCTCTACCAACTGAGCTAAACGCCCTAAAATTTTGCTTTTTACTTTACTCTTCGTTGATCATTCCTTCGGATACTTATCGTATACCTCAGTCACTCTCGCCTCGATTAAAGACAAAAATCAATAATTTTAGACTTGGTAATCTAAAAGTTTTTAACACCGATAATGGCGACCCCTAAAGGATTTGAACCTCTGTTACTACCATGAAGTGATAGTGTCCTTGGCCACTAGACGAAAGGGTCATCTCTTCACAAACATAAGGTTTGTTGACTATATAAATGGTGGGCATTACAAGACTCGAACTTGTGACATCTACCTTGTAAGGGTAGCGCTCTACCAACTGAGCTAAACGCCCTCTGCTTTTTACTTTACTCTGCGTTAAGTTTTCTTTCAAACTTGCCTTGATTAAAGAAAAAATCAAAAGTTAAACTAAAAATCATTTTGAATTAGTTGTGCTGAAGATTTTAGCGAAGCATACATTAAGTATGTGAGCTGAAAGCTTTAGTGCAAATAAACAAAATCTATGGCGCGGTGGACGAGATTCGAACTCGCGACCCTCTGCGTGACAGGCAGATATTCTAACCAGCTGAACTACCACCGCATACATATTTAGTTTAATAAATGGTGTCCTGTGATGGATTCGAACCATCGGCCACATCATTAAAAGTGACGTGCTCTACCAGCTGAGCTAACAAGACATTTTCCTCTATTTGTTTAGAGGTCGAAATTATAGGCAAATAGGTTTTAATTGTCAATAAAAAATAGCTTAAATTTAGAAAAAGACATTTTTATCCATTAATAAAAGCATTTTAACAGCATAAAGTACACTCTGTTTTTGAACATAATTTCTATCTCCGCTTAGATTTAATCTTAGTTCTTTATGCTCAGTATTTGTTCTCACACCAATGTATACAGTCCCTACAGGTTTAGAAACTGTACCACCGCTATCTCCTGCAATACCGCTAATAGAGATGGTATAATCAGCATTACTAACATTCATAACGCCATCACTCATCTCTAAAACTACTTCATCACTAACTGCACCAAACTCTTTAAGTGTATCAGCATTTACTCCAAGCCAATTTTCTTTCATAGCATTTGAGTAAGTTACAAGTGAGCCATCTAAAATTTGTGATGAACCATTGTTTTTTGTAAAAAAGTAAGTCAATAATCCACCCGTGCAACTCTCAGCAAAGCTTATTTTTTTATTTTCTTGTGATAATTTTTCTATAATATATGAAGCAATACAAGATGCACCTATGAGTTTGTTTGGCAGTAGTTGTTTTGCTGAAGCTATAAATTTTGAAATATTTCCATACTTATTTCCTTTTATATCTATCTTCAGCCAAGCATCTATTAGTGGAACTACATCTATTTGAACCTCAAAAGTTTGAGCTATTGGATTTAACAAGGCTAATGAACTATCTTTGTCCTCTTCAAAAAGATGAATAGTTGCGCGAGAGTCTTCAAAGTTTAAAAGTATCTCTGGTATATTTTGCATCTCGTCTACATGTAGGACATTTATAATTGCATTTTGATAATCAAGTAAGTAAGAACTCTCTTCAAACACATCTACTTTTGAGGGGATAAGCATATTGTCTTTTAGTATTTGATTGTCAGCAGTAACCGTACATATAACTTTACCAATAGTAGAAAAATGTTGTTTTGTTGTGATAATGAGTAGTTTATCTGATGAGTTTAGCTCTTGTTCTAGATATAAAAATAAAGAGTTGTCACTCTCTTTAAAATAAGTTATAGAGTTTATAAAATCAGTTTTTTTCTCAATTTGTCTGATTATATACTCTTGTAAAGATTTGTTATATATGAATTTATTACCAATAAAAAGTAGATGTAGTTTCATGGTGTTATTAGCCCTTTTTAAGCAAATTTATTAGGAGTATTATAGCACCATTATAAGAGTTTAAAGAAGCTTTTAAACACATTGTAGATATAATCCTAAAATTTTATATTTTTTTGAGGCATATATGGACTATAAAGACACACTACTATTACCTACTACTGATTTTGCAATGCGTGGAAATCTTATCAATAATGAACCAAAGCGTTACGCTGCTTGGGATGAAAAGAAAGTTTATGAAATGATGAAGGCAAATCGTAAAGATGCACCATCTTTCACACTTCATGATGGACCGCCGTACGCAAATGGTCATATTCACATTGGTCACGCACTTAACAAAGTTTTAAAAGATATTATCGTTAAACATAACTATTTTGATGGAAAAAGTGTTCGCTTTACTCCGGGTTGGGATTGTCATGGACTACCAATTGAACAACAAGTTGAAAAAAAACTTGGTGGAAAAAAGAAAAAAGAGCTTCTTGAAGTATCTAAAGTTCGTGAGCTTTGTCGTGCTCATGCTGCAAAGTTTGTAGATATTCAAAAAGAGGAGTTTAAAACTCTTGGTATTTTGGCTGATTGGGAAAATCCTTATGTAACTATGGATTATAAATTTGAAGCAAATATTTTTAGAACACTCTGTGGTGTTGCTAAAAAAGGTCTTCTTATTGAGCGTTCTAAACCTGTTTACTGGTCATGGGCTGAGCGTACTGCACTTGCTGAAGCCGAAGTTGAGTACGAAGATAAAGAATCTCACTCTATTTATGTAGCGTTTGAACTTTCAGATGATGCTAAAGCTAAAGCTGATTTAGTTGGCAAAAAAGCAGCACTTGTTATCTGGACTACAACTCCTTGGACACTTCCATCAAATACAGGTATCTCTTTAAATCCAGAAGAAAACTATGTTCTTACTACTGATGGTTTTATTGTGGCAAAAGTTTTATTTGAATCATTACTTGAACTAGGCGTTGTGAAGGGTGAAATAGAAAAAGAGATAGCTTCAACACTTTTTGAAAATCAAGTAGCTATTAACCCACTAAATGGAAGAACTTCTAAAATTGTTTTAGGTGATCATGTACTTATGGATAGTGGTTCTGGTTGTGTTCATACAGCTCCTGGACATGGTGAAGATGATTACCGTGTTGGACTAAAGTATGATTTAGAAGTAGTTATGCCTGTTGATGAAACTGGTTGTTTTGATGAAACTATTGTTAAAGAGAAACTACTTCCAAATCCTGAAAATTTTGTGGGTAAACTTATCTTTAAGTGTAATGATGAAATCTTAGAGCTTTTAGGTGATGCACTTTTACAAGAGTCTAAATTTATTCACTCATATCCGCACTGTTGGAGATCTCATACTCCTCTTATCTTTCGTGCAACTAGGCAATGGTTTATCTCTGTTGATGAAAATCCAGAGGGAAGTGATAAAACTCTTAGAAATATTGCTTTAGATGAGATAGAAAAGACTTTATTTGTACCAGAGACAGGAAGAAATAGACTTACTTCAATGGTAGCGAATCGTCCTGATTGGTGTATATCTCGTCAGCGTGATTGGGGTGTGCCTATCGCATTTTTCAGAGTTAAAGCAACTGGTGAAGTTATCTTTGATGAAAAAGTTTTAAACTATGTAGCTATGATTTTTGAGATGCAAGGTAGTGATGCTTGGTACTCTATGGATATTGCTTCACTTCTTTACCCAGGTGCTGGATATAAAGCTGATGAAGTTGAGAAAGTTACAGACATTCTTGATGTTTGGTTTGACTCTGGTTCAACTTGGAACTCAGTTTTAAAATCTCGTAACTATGATGCTGGTAAATACCAAGCAGACTTATATGTAGAGGGAAGTGATCAACATCGTGGTTGGTTTCAATCATCACTATTTCTTTCATCAGCAGTTGAACTTCAAGCGCCGTACAAGGGTGTCTTAACTCATGGTTTTACAGTTGATGATAAGGGCGAAAAAATGTCTAAGTCAAAGGGTAATGTAATTGCTCCTGAAAAAGTTTTAAAAGAATATGGTTCTGAGATACTTCGTCTTTGGGTAGCTTCATCTGATTATCAAGGGGATTTAAAAATATCTCAAGGAATTTTAAAACAAATAAGTGAGAATTATCGTAAACTAAGAAATACTTTTAGAATTATGCTTGCAAATATCAACGATTTAGAAACACTTACTCCTTACGATGAGATGGGTGAATTAGATAAGTGGATACTTGATGTTGCATCACAAGTTTTAGGGGATGTTCATAAATCATTTAGCGAGTATAACTTTGTAAATGGTATGAGTGCTTTAAATAACTTCATAGCAAATGAGCTAAGT